>Ga0187892_10008221_pt1 | contig 14391 bp, 12 predicted proteins | sample MA1701073metaG_FD_139345 | JGI IMG/M metagenome (GOLD analysis project Ga0187892, IMG submission 139345) | Bio-ooze microbial communities from a basaltic lava cave in the Kipuka Kanohina Cave System on the Island of Hawaii, USA - MA170107-3 metaG ... | reverse complement strand
GGATCGACGATCTCAAGGGGGGCTGCCATCTTGATACCCCGAAAAACGGGGCCACCGTCGTCCGTCCGGGGTTAGACAGTAAATGCGTGCCGACGGTGTCTCAAAGTCGTTGACACATTCCGCAGAGGTCCCGCACGAGCTTGTCGATGCGTTCTGCTCCTAGCGCCTCCCAACAGGTGCCTCGGCGGGCGTCTCCGGAAAACATAACACGGCAGTGCAGCGGCTCGTCAGCTGGGATCCCGAAGCTCTGCTTTACCCCGATCAGTAGCTTCTTCGCCTCATCGACTCTCGCCTGATGAAAGACGGCGATACCGCAGGCCACGACTTCCTCGGTGATGCTGTCGTCGGCGAAGGCGTGTATCAAGAGCGTAGGAAGGATAAAGGGGGCTTCCTCATCGTGAGCCTCCCCCCCCTCGATACAACCTCCCTCTCGATACAGTGTGGCCATCGGGGACGCCGCATCGGCGAGCCAGGCGGCGGTAGAAGTCCAGGAGCACCCGGATGTAGACGCCGAGCACGGCGCGGCAGAGGTGGTGATCCCACGCGAGGAGATAGCGCAGCCGATAGGGCAGGCTGAGGACCCACTGCCGCACGGGGACGCGGGGCTGCTCCACGAACTGCGGCAGCCGGGCGCCGTCGGCGCGATGGGCCGCTGCACGGAGAAACGTCTCCAGGTGCGTGCGGACGACCGCGTGGAGGACGCTGCGCTCCGCGTCGCGTGGGCGGTAGACCGCGAGCCCGACGGCCATGGACCCCAGGTAGGATCGGCGCGCGGACCGTGACAATGCCGGAAAGGTGATACGCCAAACAGGCTGGGGCCGATGTCGGCGGAACCGCTGCGGGCGGGGCCGTCACCTCGAACCTGAACTCGAGCGGCTTGGTTGGCGACAGGGCAAAGCGCGCCCCCGCAACCATCGACGATCAAGGGGTTGGCGTACACCGCGCCGGCGCGCTGCGTTCGCGCCTGCCGCGCCATCCTCGCCGGCTGATGGCCGGCGCATTGTTTTTGTGGCCGGCCAGCGGTAGCATCTCCGACACACCCTCCGAGCGGGAACGCGTATCAGCCCGAGGGCAAGAGGGGAACGATGCCGAACCATTCGGTACTGATCGTGGGCGCCGGAGTCTCCGGGATGCGGGCGGCCCTGGCCGCGAAGGAACGGGGGAGCGATGTCGCGCTGATCACGAAGGTCCATCCCCTGCGGACCCACGGGGGGACCAGTCAAGGGGGATCAACGCGGCCGTGCGTGACGGGGACAGCCCCGAGCTTCACGCGACGGATACGGTCAAGGGCGGTGATTACCTGGCTGACCAGAATACCGTCGAACTCCTGACCGGGGCGGCGACTCGCGCGGTGATCGCGCTGGACCACTGGGGGGTCCCGTTCAACCGGGATGAGCATGGCCGTCTCGATGCCAGACGCCTGTGCGGGGCCACCCCAGCCGGCCAGGCTGATAGAGCAAGGAAAGGCTTGCTTTCGTGACAGCGACCGCGGCACCGTACGGACGTCGGCGCCAGACGCGAAGGCCTCGGTCAGATTGTCCAGCGGGATATCCTGCGTCAATCCTGCAGAGTATCCCGACGCGCTTGGGCCGAAGGGCAGCGGGCGTTGTCACGAGCCGAACATCCCGTTACGGAAGGAGGTCGGCGACCGCGATGCTCGCCTCGGGCTTCGCGAGCGGAGAGACGCTAGCCGGCGGCGCGAGCGACTCCACGACACGGTAACGCCATCCGGACGGCGCCGAGGCATCGGAGATGGGTTCGCGGTGGGTCTCGAGCCTCGCCGCGACGAGGTTGACGATCCAGTAGTCGCGCACACCAGCGCGCGCGTAAAGACTGCCCTTGCGCCGCCGATCGAAGTCGAGGCTCGATTCGGCGATCTCGACGATCAGCGCGGCCTCGGACGGGTGCTGGTGACGGTAGTCGCGGAGCTCTCCCCGGACGACCGCCACGTCAGGCTCCGGCTCCGACTCGTCGTCCAGCGCCACCGGGTCCTGCACACAGACGATCCAGCCGGCGCCGAACACCGCACGCAACGCGTGCGCGGCCAGCCGCACCGCGGTCGCGTGGGACGTACCCTTGGGCTCGCTGACGATCAGGTCGCCGCCGATCAGCTCGACCGGGTCGTCGTCGAGGATGCCGGCCTCACCGAGCTGCGCGTACTCCTTGCGGGTCCAGCGGCGGGGTTCGAGCGGAGTTCGATTCATCGCGGTCAATGCTATCGGCCGACAGCGCCGGGGTCAACGTCGGGCGAGGGAGACACCTTCGACGGCGGCCTGAGACAAAGCCTGAGACAAGCGCTTCTGCCGGCCGCGCGGGGTGCCCGCCCCGGGGTGGCGACAGCAGGCTCCCGGCGGGTATCATAGGTGCCCAGACTGCTGAGCGCCGAGGTCAGGAGGACAGCGCGATGGCGAGCAACGGCATTCGTGACCGCGTGGCGATCGTCGGCATGGGCTGCACCCCCTTCGGCGAGCACTGGGACAAGGGCGCCAACGACCTCCTGGTGGACGCCGCCCAGGAGGCGCTCGGCTCGGCCGGCGTCGACCTGCGGCAGGTGGACGCCTTCTGGCTCGGCACTCTCTACTCCGGCAACAGCGGGCTCACCCTCTCGCGGCCGCTCAAGATCGACTACAAGCCGGTGAGCCGCCTGGAGAACTTCTGCGCCACTGGCTCGGAGGCCTTCCGCAACGCCTGCTACGCGGTGGCCTCCGGCGCCTACGACGTCGCCATGGCTATCGGCGTCGAGAAACTGAAGGACTCCGGCTTCTCCGGCCTGCCCGGCAGCGCCGCGCCCGGCGACGGCACCCGGGCTCCCCTCACCGCGCCGGCGACGTTCAGCCTGCTGGCCCCGGCCTACGCCAGGAAGTTCGGGCTCGCCGACGAGCAGCTCAAGGAGGTGATGACCCGCATCGCCTGGAAGAACCACCGTAACGGCGCGCTGAACCCGCGGGCCCAGTTCCGCAAAGAGGTGCCCAAAGAGACCATCGCGTGCTCGCCGCTGGTGGCCGGACCCCTGGGCATCTTCGACTGCTCGGGCGTGAGCGACGGCAGCGCCGCCGCCATCATCGTCCGCGCCGAAGACGCCCACCGCTATACCGATACGCCTCTCTTCGTCAAGGCGCTCAGCTTCATCGCCGGCCCCGCCGCCGGCCCTATGGATCCCGCCTACGACTACACGACCTTCCCCGAGGTCGTGGCCTCCGCCAGCGACGCCTACGCCCAGGCCGGCATCAAGGATCCGCGCCAGGAGTTGGCCATGGCCGAGGTACACGACTGCTTCACGCCGACCGAGCTGGTGCTCATGGAGGATCTCGGCTTCGCCGCCCGGGGCACCGCGTGGAAGGAAGTGCTGGCCGGGGCCTTTGATCTCGACGGCGAGCTGGCCGTCAACCCCGACGGCGGGCTCAAGTCCTTCGGCCATCCCATCGGCGCCTCCGGGCTGCGCATGCTCTTCGAGTGCTGGCTGCAGCTTCGCGGCCAGGCCGGCCAGCGGCAGATCGCCAGCGTGGCCCGCGGGCGGAAGCTCGCCCTGACCCACAACCTGGGCGGGGCGCCCGGCGAGTGCGTCTCGTTCGTCGGCGTCGTGGGATCCGAGCCGAGCGCCTGAGCCGCTGAGCCCTCCCCACAGAGAGGAACGAATGCACGAACGGAGGCTGGGGCGTAGTGCGCTCAGCGTGTCGGCGGTGGGGCTCGGCTGCATGTCGATGTCGGGCGTCTACGGGCAGGGCGACGACGCCCAGTCCATCGCCGTTATCCAGCAGGCCATCGATCGCGGCGTCAACTTCCTGGACTCGTCGGACATGTACGGATGGGGCCACAACGAGACGCTGCTCGGCCAGGCCATCCGCGGCCGCCGGGGCCGGGTGGTGCTCGCGACCAAGTTCGGCCAGGTGCGAGCCGAGGGTGGCCGCAACCTCGCCAACGGCCGGCCCGAGTACGTCCCCCAGGCCTGCGACGCCAGCCTCAAGCGGCTCGGCGTGGACGTGATCGACCTTTACTATCAGCACCGGGTGGACCCCAGCGTGCCCATCGAGGACACGGTGGGTGCGATGGCCCGGCTCGTCGAGCAGGGTAAGGTGCGGGCCCTCGGCCTTTGCGAGGCCAATCCGGCGACCATCCGGCGCGCTCACGCTGTCCACCCGATCAGGGCAGTGCAGACCGAGTACTCGCTCCTCTACCGCACCGAGGCCGAGCAGACGCTCCCGGTTTGTCGCGAGCTGGGCATCTCCTTCGTGGCCTACTCGCCGCTCGGACGCAGCTTCCTCACCGGACGCGTGCAGAGCCCCAGCGACATCCCCGAGGGCGACCGGCGCCGCGACCATCCACGCTTCCAGGGCGAGAACTTCAGCCGCAACCTGACGCTGGTGCACCGAGTCGAGCGGATCGCCAAGGAGAAGCAGTGCACGCCGGCGCAGCTGGTGCTGGCCTGGCTCCTCGTCCAGGGCCCGGACGTCGTGCCCATTCCCGGGACCAAGCGGAAGGAGCGTCTGGAGGAAAACCTCGGCGCGCTCGCCGTCCGGCTCGACGATGCCGACGTCAAGCGCATCGCGGAGGCGGTGCCGGCGGGCGCCGCCGCCGGCCTGCGGTACCCTGAGGCTCAGCTGAAGGCGGTGTACCTCTAGACGCGGACGGATTAGGATGAGAGCCCAAGAAGGGCCACCGACCCCAGGGAGGCGGACCATGGCGGGCGTCACTGGCAAGCTCTTGCACGTCGACCTCACCACGCGCCAGACCCGGACCGAAGAGATTCCCGAGACCGTGATGCGCAAGTACCTCGGCGGTGGCGCTCTGGCCGCCTGGGTCCTGCTACGCGAGATGCCGCCCTGCGTCGATCCGCTCGGCCCTGACAACGTCCTGGTCTTCACGACCAGCGTGGTCAACGGGCTCTCGCTCTCCGGCACCAACCGCTACACGGCGGCGGCCAAGTCGCCCCTCACCGGCGGCTACGGCGAGTCCGAGGCCGGCGGTTGGTGGGGCCCTGAGCTGCGGGCGGCGGGCTGGGACGGCGTGGTGATCCGCGGCCAGGCCCAGGCGCCGGTCTACCTGTGGATCAAGGACGACAAGATCGAGTCCCGCGATGCCAGCGCCTACTGGGGCAAACTCTCCGGCGAGGTCCAGGACGGCCTCGAGCAGGAGCTGGGCGACAAGCGGATCCGCGTGCTCCAGACGGGCATTTCCGGTGAGCGCGGCGTCCGGTTCGCCGCCATCGTGAACCAGCTCAAGCACTTCCACGGTCGGTGTGGCCTGGGCGCGGTGATGGGGGCCAAGCGGCTCAAGGCGATCGTCGTCCGAGGCTCCAAGCCGCCGGCGGCGACGGACAAGGAGCGCGCCAAGGGCCAGCTCGTGTGGTTCAAAGAGCACTACGATCGGAGCAAGGACCGGTTCCACCAGCTCGGCTCAGCCAGCGCGGTGATGGCGCTGGAAGCCTCCGGCATCCTGCCCACGCGCAACTTCCGCGACGGTTCCTTCGAGCACGCGCGGGCCATCAGCGGCCAGACCATGCGCGACACCATCCTGGTCAACCGCGGCACCTGCTACGCCTGCGCCGTGGCCTGCAAGCGCGAGGTGGAGGTGAAGGACCTGGGGGTGACGCCCAAGTTCGGCGGGCCCGAGTACGAGACGCTGGCCGCCTCCGGCTCGCTCTGCGGCGTGAGCGACCTCAACGCGCTGGCCCTGGTCAACCAGCTCTACGCTCAGTACGTCCTCGACTCCATCTCCACGGGCGTGGTCATCGCCTTCGCCATGGAGTGCTACGAGCACGGGATCATCACTCGGGAGATGACCGGCGGCATCGACCTCACCTGGGGTAACGCCGACGCCGTCGTCCAGATGGTCCATCTGATCGGCAAGCGCGAGGGCATCGGCCGGCTGCTAGGCGAAGGCGTCAAGCGGGCGGCCCAGGAGCTCGGCCGCGGGGCCGAGCGGTTCGCGCTGCACGTCAAGGGCCAGGAGCTGCCCATGCACGACCCGCGCGGCAAGAAGGGGCTCTCGCTCGCCTACGCGCTGTCGCCCACCGGCGCCGACCACATGGAGGCCCCTCATGACCCGCTCTACGCGGGCTTCCATCCCCAGGGCCACCCGATGGGCGTGCTCGGGCTCATCGAGCCGCTCGATCCCCTCGTGCTGGACGCCAAGAAGGTGCGCGCCTTCTTCGAGACGCAGAAGGTCTGGTCCTTCTACAACGCCGTCGGCATGTGCGATTTCGTGGGCACGCCGCTGAACGGCCTGGAGCTGGATCCGCTCGTCTCCTACGTCAACGCCGTCACCGGCTGGAACATGAGCCTCTACGAGCTGATGAAGGTCGGCGAGCGCAGTAACACGCTGGCCCGCCTCTTCAACGTGCGGGAGGGCTTCACCCCCGCCGACGACATCCTGCCCGACCGGCTGCACGAAGGCATCGGCAACGGCCCGCTCCAGGGTCAGTCGATTGACCGCGACCAGTTCCTGGCCGCGCGGCGGACGTACTACGAGATGGCCGGCTGGGATCCGGAGACGGGTCGGCCGACGGCCACGAAGCTGGCCGAGCTGGGAGTGGAGGAACCGGCCAAGGTTTAGCGCGGGCGCGAACACGCTCGACGAGCGGTGCACCGGCTGTGGCATGCACCGCGGGGTGGACGCTTTGCGCATAGCGCACCGGCTCGGACTCCGGGAGGAGGTATTGTGAGATCGCCGGGATACTACATGGGTTGGGTTGATCAGAACTTGGGCAAAGGACGCAGTCGCGGGATGATCATCGCCCGTGAGATTCCAGAGGATCTGCTTCTGGCAACGCGGCGAGTCTCTGGCGTTTCGCTTTATCGATACCAGATCAGCATGGCGGTCGAACCAGTTCGCCCTGCTCAGGACCGCGACACCGGCTAAGCGGCGGCGTTAGGCGGCAGCACGGGGGAGGTGCTAGACTCTCCGTGCTGGTGGTGGTCATGGGCAAGGTTGAGAAGATAGAGAAAGAGGTTCAGGCGCTCTCCCCGGAGGAGCTCGCGGAATTTCGCGGCTGGTTCCTTGAGTTCGACTGGACGGCGTGGGATCGCCAGATCGAACGAGACATTAGCGCGGGAAGACTCGATGCCCTCGCCGCGCACGCGCTTCGCGACCACGCAAGCGGTAAGACGAAACCGCTCTGATTCACTGAGAGTCACCCGCCCTTCGGTTCGTGCTATCGATCCTTGCCACGATGCCCGTAGCCGCTAACCGCGAGAGCTACCCGGCGTGATGGAGGCTTGTACGAACTGCATCTTTTGTGGGTCTGCGACTGATCGTGAGCCCGCAAAACACATCGTGGCCGAGAGTCTGGTAGGTGAGCAGGAATTTCAGGCTGCTCGTCACTCAGAAGTTCCGTCCCTTCACACTCGTCTGCTCCTGCACTACGAACCGGAACAATACGCAAAGCGGAGCTACATTGGTATGAGGCGCATGGCATCGGCAGGAAAGAAATTAAGCGCAAGCGCTACCTCGACTAGGGCCAGCAAGCCACACCGTCATTCGGCTGCCAAGTTCGTGGTCTGCCTGGAGAACTCTGGGTATCCAGCTTCCTTGGAGCTGCACAAGATCTATCGCATCGTTGCCGATCAGGACGCGGTGCGAGAGGGTGACCTGCGGATCATCGACGAAAGCGGAGAGGACTACCTCTACCCGGTCGAATGGTTCGCTCCGGTCGACTTGCCGCGTCGGATCAAGACCTCGATCTCGCGCCGGACCAGGAGGAAGCAGTCATGAGCGAGCGAGTGGGATTCATTGGGCTGGGCACGATGGGCGGGCCGATGGCGATGAACCTGGCGCGGGCCGGGGTCGGACTGGTGGCGTACGACACGAACCCGGCGGCGATGGCGGCGGTCGCGGCCCTGCACGGTGCGAGCGCGGCCGGGTCGGCGGGTGACGTGGCCGCCCAGGTCAGCGTGCTCTTCACCTGCCTGCCCAATGACGACATCGTGCGCGCCGCCTACCTGGGGCCAGGCGGCGTTGCCCCCAGCGGTCGGGCCGGCCTGGTGACGTGCGACTGCTCCACCGTGAGCCCGGAGACGACAGTGGAGGTTGCCGCGGCGCTGGCGAAGAAGAGCATCCAGCATCTCGACACGCCGATGCTCGGCTCGCAGCCGCAGGCGGTCTCGGGCGAGATCTTCTTCATCGTGGGTGGCGACCGGTCGAAGGTCGAGACCATCAAGCCGTACCTCGAGATCATGGGTCGCCTCCACATGTACGTGGGCCCGTCGGGAGCAGCCAACCGCATGAAGCTGGCCCACAATGGGCTGGCCGCGGTCATCGCCGTGGCGGTGGCCGAGGCCCTGGCCGTTTGCGTCCAGTCGGGCGTGGATCCTTACGTCTTCTATAATGTCGTCCGCAACGGCGGCGGGATGGCGCACGGCACGTACTTCGAGCGCCGGGCCAAGCGGATCTTGGACGGCGATTTCTCGCCGACGTTCACCGCCGAGTTGATGCTCAAGGATGTAGGCCTCGCGTTGAATCTGGCGCGAGCCCTCAAGGTGCCGACGCCCATGCTGGAGGAGACGCAGCGCGCTTATGAAGAGGCGGTGCGGAGTGGCTGGGGCCAAGAAGACTTCTCGGCCGTCACCCACGTGGTCGAACAGCGCATCGGGCGGCGGCTGTCGCAGAAATGAGGTCAGCGTTGCTCTACATGATCGTCGAGCATTTCAAGAATCAGGACCCGGTGCCGGTGTATCGGCGCTTCCGCGATCAGGGTCGCCTCGCTCCGGACGGGTTGCAGTATGTCTCGAGCTGGATCGACGACAAGCTCGAACGGTGTTTTCAGCTCATGGAGACGACCGACCGCCGGCTGCTCGACCAGTGGATGGCCAGGTGGAGTGACGTGATCGAGTTCGAGGTGTACCCGGTCATGTCTTCAAAGGAAGCGCTCGCGAAAGTTTCGCCGCGTCTCTGAAGCACGGGCCCGGGCGGGCGGCTACCCGGTCGAGGCGCCAGCCGCCTGCGCGCCGCCGCGACGCCGGCGACGCCCGCCGCGACGCGACCGGCGACGACGACGACCCTGCCCAGGTGGCGACGGCTCGGCGGCTTGCCCCGCCGGCACCTCCGGCACCGACGCCTCGGCCACCGCGACCGGCGCGCGAACCAGTGGTGCCGGCGGCGCCTCCGCCACCGGGCCGGCGCTCGCGCTCGCCGGCGCACCCACCAGCGCGATCATGCCCGTCGGGCTCACCGACACCTCCTTGATCCGCCGGAGCCGCGTGACGAGCCGCGGCGACCCGGGCGGGCGACGGAAGCCGCGCGCCTTCAATTCGTTGGCCAGGGTGTCCAGCAAAACCGGCTGACCGGAGGCGCGGTCCACCAGGTCGCGCACGACGCCGATGATCTCGTCGTGAGGCGCGGTGTGCGGGGCCGCGGCCCCCTCGGCCTGCCGTCCGGCCGCGGCGTGGCGCGCGGGCTCGGGGCGCCGCCGCTCCCCTCCCGCCGCGTGCGCGGGCCTTGGCTCGCGCCGGGCGCGGCCCGGCCCGCGGCGATCGCGACGTCCTCGGGACTCTGGCGGCGCCGGCGGCGCCTCGTCCCTCGCAGCCGGCGCCCCGGCCAGCGTCCGGTACGAGAGCCGGCGGAACTCGATGCCGAGCGTGGCCGCCACGTCGCCGACGGCGTCGAAGGCGCGGTCCTCCGACACGATCTCCATCACGTCTCCGGGGCGGGCGCCGGCCAGCCACACGCCCGCGCTCACGGCAATGCGGAGATCGCTCCAGTCGCGCACGCCGGTGGAGGGCGCGCTGTGGACGAGCTGGGCCCCCTGCCGCGCTAGCACCCGTGCGGCGTCGGAGCCGATCACCCGCCAGTTGCCGACCGCGATCAGCTCGGTGCGCCGGCCGAGGCGGTCGATGGCCAGACGGTCGATCACGTGGGCGACGTGCTCGGCGCGGCTGGTGTTCTCGATGTCGAGGAAGATCACGCGCCGGCGCGCCGGCAGCGAGCGCTCGGGCTCCGGCGCCGGCACTCGGGCGGCGAACACGGGCTCCGGCCTGGCGAGCGGCAGGTGCGGCTCCGGCTCGGGCGCCGCCGGCTCGGTCTCGGGGTCGGTCATGGTCGGATGATACGCGATGCGCCCGGGTCGGGCGGTATCCTGCCGTGTCAAGTCGTCGACACGAGGGCGACAGCCTGACCAGACTTCGCGCGGCCCGGACCTAGCGAAGCGCAAACTCCGCGGAAAATCTCGGTGGGACGAGCATTCAGGCTTGGCATCGCCGGTGCACCAGGGCCCGGGTCGATGCGCACCTCCCGGCAAGCCCGACCAATTCGTTACCACTTCTCCGGCATCGCCGGGGCGGGCATGAGCCCCCTGGCCCAACTCATGCGCGCCCGCGGCCACGAGGTCCAGGGCTCGGACCGCTCCTTCGATCAAGGCAAGAGCCAGGACGTCGCCGAGGGCCTGAGCCGGCTCGGGATCGCGCTGAAGCCCCATGACGGGACGGCGGTGATCCGAGGGATCGACCGCTTCGTTCACTCCACCGCGGTCGAGACGGACACTCCGGAGATGCGGGCGGCGCGGGCGCTCGGCATCGAGCTGGTGCCCCGGCCGGCCCTCTTGGCCGAGGTGCTCAACGCCGGCCGGCCCGGTGTCGCCATCTCGGGCACGAGCGGTAAGAGCACCATCACCGGCATGGTGGCGTGGCTCACGCGCCAGGCCGGCCTGCGGGTAACGGTGCTCGGCGGCGCGGCCCTGGTCGGCGAAGGCAGCGGCGGCTGCCTCGTCGCGGGCCCCATCGATGGCCCGGTGGTGGCCGAGGCCTGCGAATCCGACGGCACCCTGGTCGGCTACCGCGCCGCGATCGGCCTCATCCACAACATCACCCGCGATCATGGCGAGCTGCCGGCGCTGCGCGCGCAGTTCGCCACGTTTGCCGGCCAGTGCGGCAAGCTGTTGGTCAACGCCGCCTGCCCCGAAGCCGCCGCGCTCGGCCGTAGCGTGAGCGCCTTCCCCTACGGTGACGCCCCGCTGGCCCAGGCGCGGCTCGAGGTCTTCAGCGCCGGGCCCGACCGGGGCTTCGGCGTGCTCAACGTGCCGTCGGGACTGATCGCGCTCGACGTACCGCAGCCTGGTCTGCACAACCTGGAAAACGCGGCGGCGGCGGCGCTGGTGGCCGTCGAGCTGGGCATGCGGCCGGAGGCGATCGAGGAGCTGCTGCCGCGCTTTCCCGGCGTGGCGCGCCGCTTCGAGGTGGTCGGCACGACGCCGACCGGCATCTGGGTGGTCGATGACTATGCCCACAACGCCGAGAAGATCCGCGCCGCCATCACCACCGCGCAGGCCGGCGCCCGCCGCGTCATCGTGGTCTTCCAGCCCCACGGCTACGGGCCGGCGCGATTCCTTCGCCGCGAGCTGAAGGACCTGTTGCCGCGGCTCTTGCGATCGCAGGACCGCTTCTGCTACGTCGAGATCTTCTACGCCGGCGGGACCGTCGCCAAGGACATCTCGAGCCGCATGCTGGCCGAGGACCTGCCGCCGCACCTCGCCTGCGGGTACGCGCCCGATCACGCCGCCGCCATCCGCTGGGTCCAGCACGAGGCGCGACGGGGCGACACCGTCCTCATCATGGGCGCGCGCGACCCCGAGCTGCCGCGCCTGGCCCGGTCACTCCTGACAGCGCTTCAGACCGACCGCGCCCCGGCTCCGACCAGCCTCGCCTCAGTCCACCGGTAACGCCCGCGCCACCTCCTGGATCTTCTTCCAGGCGGCCTCCACGTGCCGCCGGCGGGTCCACGTCTGCCCGATGGAGATCCGGATTGCGTAGGCGCCGTTCACGCGGTTCTGCGTGAGATAGAGCTCACCACTATCGTTGAGCGCCTCCAGCAGGCGCTCGTTGAGCCGGTCCAGCGCCGATAGGTCGTCCACGCTCCGAGGGTGGTAGCGGAAGTTCACCAGCGCCAGGCTGCGCGGGGCCATGAGCTCGAAGTCGGGCGCCGCCTCGATCCACTCGGCGGCCTCGCCAGCCCACGCGATGTGCTCGGCGATCACCTGCTGGAGCCCGGTCACGCCGTAGGAGCGGATCACGAACCAGAGCTTGAGGGCGCGGAAGCGGCGGCCCAGGGGCACGCTCCAGTCCCGGTAGTCGGTGACGTGGCCGCGCTCGCGCGTCTTGAGAAAGGCCGGCAGGATCTCCAGCGTGCGCCCGAGGGCGTCGGGGTCGCGCACGTAGTGGGCCGAGCAGTCGAAGTTGGTGAGCAGCCACTTGTGGGGGTTGAAGACGAAGCTGTCCACGTGCTCGATGCCGTCGAGCAGCGCGCGGTGCTCGGGCAGGATCAGGGCGCTTCCCGCCCAGGCAGCGTCCACGTGGAGCCAGAGGCCGTGGCGCCGGCACAGCTCGCCGATCGGACGTAGCGGGTCCATCGCCCCCACCCCCGTCGTGCCCAGCGAGGCCACGACGGCGATCGGCATGGCGCCGGCCGCCCGGTCCTCGCGGATGGCGGCGTCGAGCGCGTCTGGGCGCATGGCGAAGCGCGCGTCCACCGGAACCTTGCGCACGTTGCGCCGGCCCAGGCCGGCGACCTTCGCGCCCTTCTCGGTCGCCGAGTGGGTCTCCGTCGAGCAGTAGAGGCGCAGCGGCCCGCCGGCGCCGAGGCCGTCCTCGTTGACGCGCCAGCCGGTCGCCCGCTCGCGCGCGGTGAGGATCGCGCAGAGGATCGCGCTGGAGGCGGAGTCCTGAATGACGCCGGTGAAGCCCTCGGGCAGGCCGACCATCTGGCGCAGCCAGTCGAGCACGCGCGTCTCCAGCTCGGTGGCCGCCGGCGAGGTCTGCCACAGCATGCACTGAGCGCCCAGCGTGGCCGTCAACATCTCCGCGAGCACGGAGGGCGGGCTCGAGTTGGCCGGGAAGTACGCGAAGAAGGACGGGTGCTGCCAGTGGGTGATCCCGGGCAAGATGACCGAGGTGAAGTCGGCGAAGATCCGCTCCATCGGCTCGCCCTCGGCGGGCGGTGAGAGCGGCAGCCGGGCGGCGATCTCTCCCGGCTTGACCTGGGCGCGCACCGGGTAGCGGTCGATCCCGGCCAGGTAATCGGCCATCCAGTCGACGAAGGCGTGGGCGTGGCGGCGGAATTCATCGAGGTCCATGGGCGCGAGCATACCGGAAGCCGACGCCGGGCGCCTCTGCGGGCGCCCGAGCCCGCGGGTCGGCGCCATCATGCATGCGAACGGCCCAGGTGTCGTGTGGCTGAGAATGCGGAGAACCCGGCTGGGGGTGGATGCGAGGAGGCCGTCGAAGGAAGGCAAATCGAGCGAGGACAAGGAGCCCAACAGGGCGGCGCCCGCACGGTGTCGGCCCATGAGGTGACGATCCGCCAGGGTGGCGCTTTCAAAGTCGAGGCCGACGAGATCGAGATCAAGCAGGCCTGATCGGCCTGCTTGTCGCGCGTAACGTCAGTGGCGAGGGCAACCGGGTGCTCTTCGGGCCTCAGGCGGCCTTCGCGTTTGGCGCCGGCGTGGCCGTCGTGCTGTGGGTCCTCAGCCGGCTCCGCGCTCGGTAGGCCGCCGCCTCGGTTGATGCGTCAGCTGTTCGGCTAAGGTCCGATGTGGACAGTGGAAATCATCATGACACGAAGTGCCGAGCGCACGTCCACGACGCTCGTGCGGCGGGGGGATGGTGCGACTCTTCAGTTGCCGAGCCACGCTCCTCTCCACCGGCTTCCCCACGACCTGGCGCATTTCGTGATCGAGCAGGCGCTGGGGCTCACGTGGGGGTCCTGGGGCTGCATCGCCGCCGGCGCTGTCTTCGGCGGAATGGAGGTTGCCCGGCGGCGCCGAAATGCTCGCGCAGTCGAGCGGTCCCGTGGGGTGATGAAGCACGCTGGTCAGCACATTACCGAAGCGGAGGCCCTCGTGGGCACGATGGTAGACATCTACCGTCGCGGTCTCGTGCGCGACTGGCCGGCAGCTCAGGCTCTCCTCGTCGGGACGTGGAGGCCATCGCACCCATCGCGGGACCTACCTACGCAGGTGGAGGTCATTCGGGTATGTCAGGCGCTCTCCGGGGCTGAGCGACGTTGGCTCAATATGGCCATCGGTGAGAGCGTCACGTTGCTTTGGCCCAGGACCGAGCCAGCCGACGCGCTATCGCGCGCGGCTGATCGTGGTTAGGCGGCTGCCCCCATGGCCGGGATCAAGGACTGGCTCCCAACGTTCGACGTGGGCGAGCGCCACGAGATCGACGTGGCTTTGCCTGCCGAGCAGGCGCTTCGGCAGGCGCTCGCGGCCCCGGCCGCGCCCGACCGCTTCGTGCGACTCCTCTTTCGGTTGCGCGGCCTGCCGCCCGAAGGCTCGATCCAGCAGTTCATGGCCACGAACGGCTTCACGGTGCTCGAGCACACCGCGACGACCTATGTGGTGGGGCTGGTCGCTCGCGGCCGGCGGCTGCCTCTCGCCGATCCCGCCGCCTGGCGGGAGGCCGC
>Ga0187892_10008219_pt1 | contig 14392 bp, 14 predicted proteins | sample MA1701073metaG_FD_139345 | JGI IMG/M metagenome (GOLD analysis project Ga0187892, IMG submission 139345) | Bio-ooze microbial communities from a basaltic lava cave in the Kipuka Kanohina Cave System on the Island of Hawaii, USA - MA170107-3 metaG ... | reverse complement strand
GAGCCGCGCTTCCATCAGATCAACTGGAATTATCTGATCGAGGGCGGGGAGCGTGCGCTGCTGTTCGATACCGGTCCGGGCGTGCGCGATATTTCCGTGGTGACAGCGGCTCTCACATCGAAGCCGCTCACCGTGCTGCCGTCGCATATGCATTTCGATCACACCGGCAATCTGCATCGGTTTTCGACCGTGGCTTTGGCGGATTTGGCTGTGCTGCGAGCCTGCATGCGGGGCGATATTCTCCATGCTTCCGACGATCTCTTCCGCGGTTTCAAGGAAGGCATGGCGTGGAAGCCGGTGCGCATCGCCGAGTGGTGGCCCATCGGGCACCACATTGATCTTGGGGGCCGGGTACTGGAGTTGCTGCACACGCCGGGTCATTCGCCAGATTCAGTTTCGCTGTACGATGGGCGGGCGAACATCCTTTTCGCGGCAGACTTTGTCTATCCGGGTCCGCTCTATGCGCAAATTCCAGGCGCGGATCTTGCCGCATATCTGGCAAGCGCTGAAGCTCTCATGCCACTTCTCGATCTGGAGACGCGGATTCTCTGCGCCCATGGGCAGGCCGACGGGGAGGGCAAGCACCGGGCACCGGTGCTGAATTCCAACGATGTGACGGACCTGGCTGCGGCGCTGGCGCGGCTGAAAGCTTCCGGCGAGCAGCCCAAATCCTGGCCGGTTAACGATCGGATGTCGCTATTAACCTGGGGTCCGGCTTTTGCCTCTTGGCAACAGCCATAAAAGCATATAAGGAATCCTTTATATTGTTTTCAAGAGGCTGTCATGACCCGTCCGTCCTTCACTGAAGCCCTTGCTACCCGTCCCTGGCTTTTGGCCGATGGCGCCACCGGCACCAATTATTTCGAGATGGGGCTGGTTTCGGGCGATGCGCCGGAGATGTGGAATTTTGATCGTCCTGAGCGGGTGCGCAGCCTGCACCGGGGATTTATCGAGGCGGGCGCCGACATCGTGCTGACCAACAGTTTCGGCGGCAATCGCCACCGGCTGAAGCTGCACAATGCGCAAGGCCGGGTGCGCGAGATCAACATCGCCGCAGCGATGAACGCGCGCGCCGAGGCGGATCGCGCAGATCGGCCGGTTTATGTGGCGGGATCCATTGGACCCACCGGTGAAATCTTCCAGCCCGTTGGCGTCATGTCGCACGAGGATGGCGTGGCGGCCTTTGAGGAGCAAGCCCTGGCGCTGAAGGAAGGTGGCGTCGATGTGTTGTGGATTGAAACCATGTCATCGGAAGAGGAACTGCGCGCCGCCGTCGAGGGTGCGGCGAAGGCGGACCTTCCGATCGTCACCACCATGAGCTTCGACACTAACGGCCGCACCATGATGGGCATTACGCCCAAGGCCTTCGGCGCACTTGCGGCGTCGCTCGCCACTCAGCCCGTGGCCATCGGCGCCAACTGCGGCACCGGCGCTTCGGAGTTGATCGCCACTGTTTTGGGCATAACCGAAGCGCGGCCTGACGCCGCCGTCGTGGCCAAGGGCAATTGCGGAATCCCTCAATATGCCGATGGCCACATCCACTATTCCGGCACGCCGGAACTGATGGCGGACTATGCCCGCATCGCCCTCGATGCGGGGGCGAAGATCATCGGCGGCTGCTGCGGCACCAGCCCCGCGCATCTTGCTGCCATGCGGAAATCATTGGAGACATATGCGCGCGGCGATCGCCCGACGGTTGAGCTGATCGAGCAGCGCCTCGGCGCCGTCTCGGTCCTCGCCAAGGGTGTGGACACGGCCGCCGAAGGCGCCGCGAGAAGAGAGAGAAGGCGGGGGTAATATTTCCTCTCTCCATGGCAGGGCTTGACCCTGCCATCCAGTCTGGATCACCGGCTCAAGGCCGGTGATGGAGAGACAGGGAATCATTTCGCCTTCGCAATGCGTGTGAGGGAATCGAGCAGAGCATCTACTTCAGCCTCGGTGTTGTAGTGCGCGAGGCCGACGCGGAGGACGCCGCCTTTGTCCAACAATCCCATGCGGGTCATCGGTTCGATGGCGTAATTGTGGCCCGACCATACGAAGATGTTATCGCGGGCGAAACTCTTGGCGAGATCGGCGGGGTGATGGCCTTGCAAAGTGAAGGACATGGTAGGTACGCGCCGGTGCATGGCATTGGCCGAAGTAATGCCGCGGATTTTGAGCCCCTTGAATGAACGCAGGCCTTCGATGAGCCACAGCGTGATGTTATGCTCGTAGGCCGCAAGCGTGCTCCACGCTGACTTGATCCGAGCGGCGCGATTGTTGCCGTCACCGAATTGCTCCAGGTATTCGACGGCTGCCAGGCAGCCTGCCATGCCCTCGTGGCTGAGCGTGCCGGTTTCGAACTTGTGTGGAGGCTCTTCGCCAGCGGGCCTCACCTTGTAGCCGAAGGTTTCCTTCAGCAAATCCTCGCGGCCCCACAATATTCCCTGATGCGGGCCGAACCATTTGTAGGCGGACGACACCAGGATATCGATGCCCAGATCCTGCACATCGATGGCATAGTGCGGCGCCATCTGCACGGCATCCACATAGACGATCGCGCCCGCGGCCTTGGCCTGTTTGGCAAAATGCTTCACGTCATTGACCGTGCCGGTGCAGTTGGAGGCAAGGCCCAGCGCCACGAGTTTGGTCTTCTCACTCAAAACCTTGCTGAGCGCATCATCTGGAAACTCGCAGGTTTCAGGATCGAAATCCATCCAGCGCACGGTGAGCCCCAGATCATCGGCGAGCAGCAGCCAAGGCGCGACGTTGGCGTCGTGGTCCATGCGGGAGAGGACGATTTCATCGCCGCGCCGGAAGCGTTTGCCGAGGCAGCGGGACATGTGCAGGGTCAACGTCGTCATGTTCTGCCCGAAGACGATCTCCGAAGGGCTCGCCGCGTTGTAGAAATCGGCGCAAGCCTGGTGGGCCTCGTCGACAAGGGCGCCTGCCGCTACCGTGGTCGGAAAGTAGCCGCCGAGATTGGCGTTGCGGGTGACGAGCGTGTCGACGGTCCGGTCGATCACACGCTGCGGCACCTGGGTTCCCGCCGGGTTGTCGAAATAAACGCGGGGCCTGTTATCGTCAGTCAAGGCAAGGGCGGGGAACTGGGCGCGAACCCGGTCGATATCGAAGCTCGTGGTCATGTTGGGGGAATCCGGCGGTGGTGAGAAGGGATCATCCTTAGCCGCCATTTAGCCTTGCCTCAACCGTCGCTTTCCGGCATGTGGACGTCGCCCAAGGATGGGGAATTCCATGGTTTTCCGCTATTTTGCGGGCAGCATAAGATTCCGGCTGGAGACTTGTAATGGCTGACGAAGGCGAACTCGATCTGAACTCCCTCAATGATGAGGACCTGGTTCAGCAGGTTCATGACGATCTTTACGACGGGCTGAAGGAAGAGGTCGAAGCGGCCGTACATATTCTGCTGGGCCGCGGCTGGGTGCCCTACAAGGTGCTGACCGAAGCGCTTGTTGAAGGCATGCGCATCGTCGGCATCGATTTCCGCGATGGCATTCTCTTCGTGCCCGAGGTTCTGCTTGCCGCCAATTCGATGAAGGCCGGGATGTTCATCCTCCGTCCGCTGCTCATTGCCACTGGGGCGCCGCGCCAAGGCAAAATGGTGATCGGCACGGTGAAGGGCGACATTCACGACATCGGCAAAAACCTCGTCGGCATGATGATGGAAGGTGCTGGCTTCGAGGTGATCGACCTTGGCATCAACAATGCGGTCGAGAAGTATCTTGCCGCCATCGAGGAGCACAAGCCGGACCTTCTTGGCATGTCGGCGCTGCTGACGACAACGATGCCTTACATGAAGGTCGTCATCGACACGCTGAAGGAAAAAGGCATGCGCGACGACTATGTCGTGCTGGTGGGCGGAGCGCCGCTCAATGAAGAATTCGCCAAGGCGATCGGCGCCGATGCCTATTGCCGCGACGCCGCGGTGGCGGTGGAAACCGCCAAGAGCTACATGACGAGAAAGCACAACCAGCTCGCCGCATCCTGAGACTTAGAGACCTGTCACCGAGCGTGAGCCAATCGGCGCGCTTCGCAAGAGCAAAGGAGCAGCACATGACACGACTTTCATTTTACGCAGCAGCAATACTGGCCGCCATGGCGACAGCAGCGGAGGCCCACACGGGTATCGGCAGCACTTCAGGCTTTGGCCCCGGCTTCAGCCATCCACTTGGTGGCGTTGATCATATTCTCGCGATGGTGGCGGTTGGGCTCTTTGCAGCCCATCTCGGTGACCGTGCGCTGTGGCTCGTCCCAGCTAGCTTCGTCACAATGATGGCATTCGGCGGCGCTGCGGGCATCGCCGGGTTTGAATTGCCCTTCATTGAAGCGGGCATCGGGCTCTCTGTTGTCGTGCTTGGCCTGATTGTTGCTTTGCAGTGGAGCGCGCCCCTTTCCGCCGCCATGGCGATTGTCGGCTTCTTCGCGGTTTTCCATGGCTTCGCCCATGGCGCGGAAATGCCGACGGATGCCTCTGGCTTGAGCTATGCCAGCGGCTTTGTGTTGGCCACGGCTTTGCTGCATTTGGCGGGGATTGGCGCGGGGCTTGGCATTGGCCGCCTGCGGTCCAATCGCTTGGCACAGGTGGGCGGCGGGGCCATGGCGCTGGCCGGTGTGGGTGTTTTAACCGGCGCGTTGTAGGAGTTCACGCCTCACGGACGCCCAATCCATCCACCTGTCGGAATTCGGCGGCATTGAAAGTGAGTACGTCCCAGCCAAGGCTCACGGCCGTCGCCGCGATGATGAGACCATGAGCCCCAATCATTTTGCCTGTTTTGCGCTGCGCTGCGCGGACGCGTGCATGAACCTCGGCTACGGCCTCATCGAAAACAAAAATGGGCATGACAGCCTTGGCGCGCTCAATAAATTCCCGCCGCCGTTCAGCGCGATGTGGTGTTGCCGCGAAATAAATCCCCTCCAGCAACTCAGACAGGCTGATGCTGCAAAAACCGAGATCGTCATCGAAGGGAATAAGAGCAACGGGATCGCGGTGCCCCTCGCGTTCCGCCCTTATGAAAACTCCCGTATCGACGATCAATCCCATTTGTATGGAGCGGAAGGAGCGATAGCCCTGATTTCTTTCAAATCTTCTTCGAATTGCGCAGCGTCTTCCGGATCGAGCCGGGGCCACGATTTCCAAAGCTCGCGAAACTCCCCAACTGTTAAACGCTTGCGGTGAACCGGCTCAATCCGCGCCACGACTTCGCCGGCCCGCATGACTTCGAAGCTCTCGCCCCGGTATTGCGCGCGGTTTAAAATGTCGGAGAAGTTGCGGGAGGCCTCCGTGGCCGTTATGCGGGTCATGATTAAATACTCTGAAAATCTGATTATCAGATAACGCCAAGTTTTGCAAGAGGGGGCGAATCTTCCACGCATACGCCGGAATTGCCAGCGCGACCCCATATGATTGAGCACATAGTAGCATCAAAATGACCCTCGTTAACCTCAAGCCATCGGATGAATTCGACTTCGCGGCCGGCAAGGGTGAGGTGTTGCTCATTGCCTGCGGGGCGCTGGCGCGGGAGATCGTCGACCTGATCGAGCGCAACCGCTGGACAGCTTTCGACGTCCAGTGCCTGCCCGCCAAATGGCACAATACCCCCCAAAAGATCGTACCAGGCGTGGCTGAGAAAATCCGCGCCGCGAAGGGGCATTACAAGTCGATTTTCGTTCTCTACGGCGATTGCGGAACGGGTGGCCTCCTTGACAAGCTGCTGAAGGAGGTAGGTGTCGAGCGCATCGGCGGGCCCCACTGCTACTCTTTCTACTCCGGAAACGAGGCCTTCAAGCAGACAAGTGAGGAAGATGTCACATCGTTTTTCCTCACGGACTATCTCGCTCGTCACTTCGACAAATTGATCTGGGCAGGCCTCGGCCTCGACCGTCACCCGGAACTCCTGCCCATGTATTTCGGCAACTACACCAAGATTGTCTATCTCGCGCAGACACGCGATGAGGAGCTGGCGAAGAAAGCCATGGCGGCGGCGAAGCAGCTCGGCCTTGCCTATGAATATCGCTTCACCGGCTATGGCGACCTGGAGCGGGATATTCAGGCGCGATCAGGCGTGGCTTAAGCACTCAACTGGACCTTCGGTAGGCGCCGCCGGCGATTTCGTAATAGTCGCCGGCGTTGTCGCAGAAGATATGCCCTTCAAGCGTCAATCCGGTTTTGCCATCGAGTGAGCCGGCGGCGATGGCCGTGTAGTCGCGGCTATCGCCTTTCCAGAAGAGTACCGAGCCGCATTCGGAGCAGAAACCGCGCTTGGCCGCGGCGCTCGAGCGGTACCATTTAAGCCCGCGCTTCTCGACGAGGCGCAGGTCTCCATCCTTGGCAGCCGTGGCGGACATGTAGTTGCCCGTCTGCTTGCGGCATTGCTCGCAATGGCAGGCGATGACATCGCGCAATGGCCCACTCACCTCATATTTCACCGCCCCGCACAGGCACGATCCGGTTTTCACGCTTCGACTCCTCTTGCCTTCAGAAATGCACGCATGTGAAAGCCTGCCTGCTCCCGTGTGTAAGCAAAAGCCCGCCCCACTGGGCAAGCGCGCCGCGCCAGGCAACCGCCGGACCTGCACTCGGTCCCGGCTGGAGAGCCAACGTGAGCAGCGCAGGCTGCGACATCATATCCGGCGGGTGTGAAGGCGCCGACCGGACAGGCGCTGAGGCAGGGTTTTTCATCGCAAGTCTCGCAAGGATGCGCTCCTGCCGGGATAGGCGGCATGTCGAAAACGACCGGAAAAAGCAGAGCCGCGCGATAGGCATGCCACAGGCCGTAGGCCGGATGGATATTCATGCCGAGCGGCGAAACATGACCCGCGCCAGCCCGACTCGCCCAAGTCAGAAAAGGCAATGGCGGCTTGTCGAAGGGAAAGACGGCAGTGGCATCGAGGTCGCGGGCCAGGCCGCTCACGACCTCGCGCGTCCAATCATCGAGAAGTGCCCGAGCCGGATCACGTTCGCGCGCGAAGCGGCGGAACATTTGGGGGCCGGCGTTGCCAATCAGGATGACGAAGCGCGCATCGGCTGGCACATTGTCGGAGGCGACGGACACGAACCAGCCAAAGGCGGTGAAGCCCGCGCACCCAATCGCGCTCAGCACCGGATGTTCCATCATTGTGGAAATCACAAGTCTCTCTCCATGGCGAGGCTTTACCTGCCATGGAAGCCGGGTCAAGCCCACCATTAGCGATGAAATAGGGGAGGGGCTAGTGATCAGATCATGTGCCGAAGAGGCCCTCACCCGCCCTTCGGGCACCCTCTCCCATGCGTGCCGCACGGGAGAGGGCGATAACCTTCCAGAACTGTGCCTTCTCCCGTGCCGTGAGGCATGGGAGAAGGTGGCCGAAGGCCGGATGAGGGTTTCTTCGCCGATACTTGTTCATTGAACCGGAAAAATAATCCGTTGGCCCCTCACCTCCCCATCGCTGGCGCGATGGGTCCCTTCCTCTCCCCGCTCACGCGGGGCGAGGACATTAAGAAGGCTCCATAGCGGAGCGGGGGAGCTTGATGTCGTGCAGGGCGCGGATCGCGTTGTCCACTTCGCGTGGCAGGTAGTCGGGATAATAGGTGGCCAGAATTTCGCGCTTGCGGGCGGTCGCGCGTTCCACGAGATCGGGTTTGCCGGCTTCCGCCCATTCCTTGGGGCTCATGCGGTTGGCGATGAGCGGGTAGACATATTCCTTCTGCATGAGCGAGAGGGTTTGCTCGTTGCCGAGATAGTGGCCGGGGCCTGCCGTGCAGACATCGGCAATCACATCGAAGGAGAGCGTCTCGTCGTTGACCTCGATGCCGCGCACGTTACGATTGATCGAACCCAGCATGTCGTTGTCGATCAGCAGGCTTTCGAGGCAGAAGCCGAGAAGGGAGGCGTGCATGCCGGCCGTCTCATACATGAGATTGATGCCGCTCAAGGCCGAGATGCCGGCGGTCACACCCTTTTCATAACCAGCCTGCATGTCCGGCAGCTTGGAATCGCACATGCCGGCGGCGGACCCCACTGTGAGATTATAAAAGTGCCCCATCTGGGCGCAGCCCGATGTAATGAGCGCCTGCTCGCCGGAGCCGCCCGACATGGCGCCGGTGCGCAAGTCGGACACGAAAGGCCACGGACCCCAGATGGCAACGGCGCCGGGCACGATGCAATTGATGTAGACGAGGCCGGCCAGGCATTCGGCCACCGCCTGAACAACCGTGCCGGCGAGTGCCGCGGGCGAGGTGGCGCCCGCCTGCGCAGCCGACAGCAAAAGCACCGGCATGCCGCCGCGGGCCGCCGCCTCCAGGCAGCGGCAGGCGTCTTCGGCGAATTTAATCGGCGGCACGACGAAGCAATTGGACTGCGACACGAACGGCCTTTCGCGCCACCGGCTTTCGCCGCCGGCAATGAAATGCAGCATCTGGAGGCACTCGTTCACGTGCTCGGGCGCCACCATGCTGGTGCCGACGTGCTTCCGCGTGCCGGCAAGGCAGGCATACATGGTGTTGATGTCGAGATCGTGCCCGGTGATCATGTCGCGTGCGGTGATGGGGCGCTGGAAAAAATGGATGTGATCGCAGGTGTCGACGATGCGGGCGGCATCATAGAGATCGGCGAGGAGGGACTCGCGATAGGTTCGCGTTTCAGGTTCGACGATGAACACAGCGGCACCTGCTGTTCCGAAGTATACCCGGTTGCCGGAAGGCTCCATGTCATGTTTCGCATCGCGCCCGTGCAGCACGAAGTTTCTGGCGCAGCTCGCCAGCGTGTCCTCCACCAGGGCGCGCGGGATGCACAACCGGCCCTTGGCGCTCATGAAGCAGCCACGCGCGGTCATGGCTTCAACGCAGGTGGGGATCGCCTGGCCCAGCCCAACGGTTTCCAGAAGTTTCAACGCCGTTTCATGGATGCGTTGCATGTCCAGATCAGTGAGGGGTTTATACTGGCCGCCCCGCATGCCTGGCCGGACGGCGGCCTCGGCCATCGGAATCGGGCGCGAGCGCAGCGCCTTGCGGGCTTCACGCCCACCGCGGCGGCGGGAGAGATCCTCAACAATGCTCATGTGCGACATTGTCCCCTTTGTCGCGCTATCTCCTGCTTTTAGCAGGGCTTGCAAAGGCCCATATTCTTCCTCTTACGGTGAAAATAAATCACCTAAGGGGACCCTGACGGTGCTACTATAGCCCTAACTCCCGGAATTCGGTGGTGATAAAACGCGGTGAAAACATTCATGGTGAAGAATCTTGGCTAGGCGCGAACTTCCGCCGCTGCGCGCCCTGACTGCGTTCGAGGCGGCCGCCCGTCTCGGCAGTTTCCGCCTCGCGGCAGGCGAGCTCAGCGTCACAAGGTCGGCAGTGAGTCATCAGGTGAAATCCCTCGAGCAGCGGCTGGGAGTGCAACTCTTCCGGCGCGACGCCAGGCGCGCCGAACTCACCCAGGCCGGTCAATCCTATTTTCCGCCGGTGCGAGAGGCCTTCGACCAGATCGAGGCGCAGACGCGGGCGCTCAAGCCCACCGCCGCCGATAATGAACTGACTGTCCAGGTCTATGTCACGGTGGCGCTTAAATGGCTGATCCCCCGCCTCCATGATTTCGAGCGCCGTTACCCCGACATGAAGATCAGGCTTTCGACTTCCCATTTCGATTGGGATTTCGACGAAAAGAATGTCGATGTGGGTTTCATTCTCGCGCGCAACCGCTCACCCGATCATTATTACCGCCCGCTGTTCCACGCGTTGCTGACGCCGGTGTGCGCGCCGCAGCTCATGAAGGGCCCCAACGCGCTCAAGACACCGCAGGACTTGAAGAAGCACAAGCTCATCTATGTCTATACGGCGGAAGAGGATTGGCATGTCTGGCTGGAGGCCGCCGGCGTCAAGGGAATCAAGCTCTCCGACCGCCTGGCCATCGACAGTTATATCCTGGCCCAGGAGGCCGCCATCGAAGGCCGCGGCGTGGCCATTACGATTGGCCCGTTTGTGACCGAAGAGATCAAGACGGGGCGGCTGGTGCAGCCGTTTGCGCTCCGGGTGCCGCATCGCCACAACTGGTATTTGGCCTGCAACGCCGAGCACAGCCTGAAACCCAAGATCAAGCGCTTCGAGGAATGGCTGGTGAAACAAGTTGCCGCCGATCCCTTGCTCACCCCTTACCGTGACAAAGGAAAATGACGTGACTGAAGTTGATACCGTGACATCGAGCCCGGAAACCTCGCGCCGGGGGCGGCGCGACAGCAGCGCCCGCCGCGCTCTACCCGGCGCCAAGGGCTCGATCCAGCAATTGCCGAAACGCAAGGTGGCACGCGCCTTTCCGCCGATGACCATTGTCTCCGCCGATGAAATCGAATCGATCCACCGTGCATCACTCCAGGTGCTCTCGGAGATCGGCATGGATTTCACCTTGCCGGAAGCCAGGGACATCCTGAAAAAAGGCGGTGCGAAAATCGACGGCGAGCGGGTGCGCTTCGATCCCGCGATGGTCGAGGAGCTTATCAAATCCGCGCCGGCAAAATTCACTTTCCATGCGCGCAATCCTGAAAATACCACGGTGATCGGCGGCGACAACATGGTGTTTGGCACGGTCGGCAGCCCGCCCAGTTGCCACGACATGGACGGCGGCCGCCGCACCGGGAACAATGAGGATTACCGCAAGTTTCTCAAACTTGCGCAATTCTTCAACTGTATAGGCTTTGTCTCCGGTTATCCGGTGGAGCCCATCGACATTCATCCTTCGATTCGCCACCTGGAAGCGCTCCGCGACATGGCGGTGCTGACGGACAAGCCGTTCCACGCCTATTCACTCGGGGCCGAGCGCATCCTCGACGGGATCGAGATTGCCCGCATCGCGCGCGGCATTCCGGCTGCGCAGATGGAGAAGGAGCCATCGCTCTATACCATCGTCAATACCAATTCGCCCTTGAAGCTCGACACGCTCATGCTGCGCGGCATTATCGAAATGTCGTCGCGCAACCAGATCGTTTGCGTCACCCCCTTCACGCTGGCAGGCGCCATGGCGCCGGTGACGGTGGCTGGCGCCCTTGTCGAACAAAACGCCGAGGCGCTTGCCGGGCTTGTTTTCACCCAGCTGGTGCGGAAGGGTGCCCCCTTCATCTATGGCGGCTTCACTTCGAATGTGGACATGAAATCGGGAGCGCCCGCTTTCGGCACGCCGGAATATATGAAGGCCTGCATCGTGGGCGGGCAATTGGCCAGGCGCTACAAGGTGCCCTATCGCACGTCGAACACGTGCGCAGCCAACACCGTCGATGCCCAGGCAGCCTATGAGAGCGTGTTTTCGCTGTGGGGCGTTACCATGGGCGGCGGCAATCTCATCATGCATGGTGCCGGCTGGCTGGAGGGCGGGCTGGTGGCCAGCTTCGAGAAATTCGTGTTGGACTGCGACTTGATCCAGATGGTGATGGAGTTCCTGCAACCGCTTGAAACCACTCAGGATGCGTTGGGAGTCGAGGCCATCCGCGAAGTGGGGCCGGGGGGACATTTCTTCGGCGCCCAGCACACCCTGGCGCGCTATTCCGACGCCTTTTACGCCCCGATCATTTCCGACTGGCGTAACAACCAGCAATGGCTGGCGGCCGGCAAGCCGGAGGCCATGCAGAGGGCCAATACGGTCTACAAGCAGGCATTGGCGGAATATGAACAACCGGCGTTCGACCCCGCCAGGCGCGAAGAACTGGACAGTTTCGTCGAACGCCGCAAACGCGAAGGCGGCGCGCCAACGGATTTCTGAGGCGTTGGGCCTCAAAATCATGCCGTGTGCGCCGGATACCGCCAGCGTGAACGTGATAGGCATGAAGGACATTGAATAGCAGGCTCGATCTGTCGGCGGAAGTTTCGGCGGCGATTCGTAACAGAGGCGCTATCGTGGCATTGGAATCGACCATCATTGCCCATGGGATGCCCTATCCGCAGAACGCGGCGACCGCCCGCTCGGTCGAGGCGATCGTGCGCGAGGCGGGTGCGGTTCCCGCGACGATTGCCATTCTGGGTGGCGTGGTCAAAGCCGGATTGACAGATGAGGAGCTTGAGACTCTGGCGCGCGAGGGCAGCACAACGCGCAAGGTTTCGACGCGTGACATTGCTTATGTCATGGCGCGCAAGTTATCGGGCGCCACCACTGTTGCCGCCACCATGCGGCTTGCGGCGATGGCGGGCATCGCGGTTTTTGCAACGGGCGGCATCGGTGGCGTGCATCGCGGGGCCGAACACAGTTTCGATATTTCCGCCGACCTGACCGAGATCGCCCAATCGGATGTTGCCGTGGTGACCGCGGGCGCCAAGGCCATTCTCGATCTGGCGCTGACGCTTGAGAAACTCGAAACCCTGGGCGTGCCGGTAATCGGCTACGGCACCGATGAATTCCCTGCCTTCTACTCGCGCCAAAGCGGCCATGCCATTGCCATGCGTTGCGACACGGCGGCGGAGGTTGCCGGCGTCATGCATGCCAAATGGTCCATGGGACAGAAAGGCGGCATCGTCGTCGCCAATCCCATTCCCGCCGCGGCCGAAATTCCAGCCGGCGAGATCGCGCCGGCGATCGAAGCAGCGCTCGAGCGCGCTGAAGAGCAAAATATACGCGGCAAGGACGTGACCCCGTTTCTGCTCGCCGAAATCGGGCGGGTCACCGAAGGCCGGTCGCTGGCGGCCAACATCGCGCTCGTCAAGAACAACGCCCGCGTCGCCGCGGACATAGCCGTTCAATATGCGAAAGGAATATCATGACCGTCGAACGCCGCGGCCGCAGGCAAAGTGCGGCCAATCTGCCCGTAGCCCAACTGCCGTGGTCGCAGCCGCGCCTGACACTTGAGCCGTTGCGCATTCTTTCGGACGATCAAATCGAGGCCATTCACCGCCAGTCGCTGCGCGTGCTGCAGGAAATCGGCATGCAGGTTCTGCTCCCCGAGGCGCGGGAGATATTGGCGAAGGTGGGGGCCAAGGTCGACGATGAGCGCGTGCGGCTCGGGGCCGACATTGTGGAGGAAGCATTAAAAACTCCGCCCGCCGAATTCACCTTCCATGCCCGCAATCCCGCCCGCGACATTCATCTCGGCGGCAATTGGATCGCGTTCTCGCCGGTGGGCGGCCCGCCCAATTGTTCCGATCTCGATCGCGGCAGGCGTCCGGGAAGCCTGGAGGACAATGCCAATTTTTTGAAGCTCAGCCAGTTCTTCAATTGCATCCATACGGCGGGCGGAGGCTCGGTCGATGCACTCGATGTCCATGCCTCGATCCGGCATCTGCACATGATGCGCAACAAGGTGCGCCTCACCGACAAGGTGCCGTTCGCCACTTCCACGGGCCGCTCGCGATTGTTCGACAGCATCGAAATCGCCCGCATGGCGCGCGGCATTTCGCAGGAGCAACTGCTTCGCGAACCCTCGGTTTATACGGTCATCAACACCAACTCGCCGCTCAAGCTCGACAATCCCATGGCCATGGGCATCATTGAAATGGCGCGGCTTAACCAGATTTGCGTGGTGACGCCGTTCACGCTGCTGGGCGCCATGGCGCCGGTGACGCTGGCGGGAGCCTTGGTGGAGCAGAACGCGGAGGCGCTTTTCGGTTTGGCGCTCTCGCAGATGTCCAATCCGGGTGCGCCCTTCGTCTATGGCGGCTTCACGTCGAACGTCGACATGAAATCGGGAGCGCCCGCCTTTGGCACGCCCGAATACATGAAGGCCTGTATCTGCGGCGGGCAATTGGCGAGGCGATATAAACTGCCCTACCGCACGTCGAGCACCAACGCGGCCAACAGCGTCGACGCTCAAGCAGCTTATGAAACGGTGTTCTCGCTGTGGGGCGCCATCATGGGCGGCGGCAATCTCATTCAACACGCGGCGGGCTGGCTGGAAGGGGGCCTTGTCGGCTCCTTTGAAAAATTCGCCCTCGACGCCGACTTGCTGCAAATGGTCGAGGAGTTTCTCAAGCCGATCATCGTCGATGACGATACGATGGCGCTCGACGCCATGATGGAGGTTGGCCCCGGCGGTCATTTCTTCGGGGCGAAACATACGCTCGAGCGTTATTCGACCGCCTTCTACCAGCCGTTGATTTCGGACTGGCGCAATTTTTCCCAATGGCAGGACGCGGGCTCTCCACAGGCGGCGCAGAAAGCCAACGCCTTGTGGAAGCAGGCCTTGGCCGAATACAAACAACCGCCGCTCGATCCCGCCATCGCCGAGGAAATCGACGCCTTCGTGGCACGGCGGATCGAGGAGGGCGGGGAGAAAACGGATTTTTAGATGGCGTTCAGCTTGGTTTACCGCAAACCCAATTTCTCATCATGCCCGCACTTGATGCACTGCTGTCCGGTTAAGGATTTTTCTTGGTTTCTGGGTTGTGACAGGTCCTGAAAAACACGCATTCCGAGTCCCACGTGCTGGTTTTTGCTTGTAAGGCGGG
>Ga0187892_10008218_pt1 | contig 14394 bp, 7 predicted proteins | sample MA1701073metaG_FD_139345 | JGI IMG/M metagenome (GOLD analysis project Ga0187892, IMG submission 139345) | Bio-ooze microbial communities from a basaltic lava cave in the Kipuka Kanohina Cave System on the Island of Hawaii, USA - MA170107-3 metaG ... | reverse complement strand
TTTTGCTAGAATGACGAAAACGACACGCCCGTCATTCCGGGCAAGGCCGCAGGCCGCGACCCGGAATCCAGGAACAGTGAGCTGGATTCCCGCCTGCGCGGGAATGACGGCAGGCTTGGTTTCTGCTGACGTGCTGAGTGCGCAGCACTCTGGGCAACTCAGCATGACGATATTGGCTGATCGCATCGGAAAAGGTCATGCCCTCTGAAGCCCGCCCCTCATCAGTCGCTGTTCTTGAGCGTATTGTTCAGTACACGGCAGACACACGCTCGTTGTTTCTGCGGCCCGTGAACGGCCAGCGGATGCTCTTTCAACCTGGACAGTTTCTGTCACTACTCCTCCCAGTTGACGGAGAAATTTTGACACGACCCTATTCCATTGCGTCGTATCCAGAAGACGGTGATCTGCTGGAAATTTGTTTGAACGAGGTTCCGGGTGGAAAAGGGTCTCACTATTTGTTTTCGCTTGCGATCAGTGCGCAAATCAATTTCACTGGCCCGTGGGGGACCTTCAAGATCGACGCTCCCCCAGCGGCAGAGTGTGTGTTTGTAGCAGACGGGACGGGAATCGCGCCGATCCGCCCGATGATCCGGCGGGTGTTGGAGTCCGAGCATCCGTTCCCAGTGTCCCTGTTGCACTGTGCTGAGGATGAGTTGCATTTACTGTATCGAAATGAGTTCTCAGCCTGGGCACGACAACACTCACGCTTTGTGTTCGAGCCGCTTTTGCCGTCCCCACCTGACGGATGGCGAGGATTGCATGGAACGCTGAGGGAACATGTCGAAGCTCGCTATGTACATGGAGACGCCGACCGCAGCCGTCACTTTTATATATGCGGGGTCGGTATGCCCGTCACTCATTTGCGTGATCTTTTACGCGGAGCTGGATACCAGCGCCGTGCAGTCCAGTATGAGAAGTGGTGAACTCTCTTCAACTTCCTGACTTCATGAGTAAAAAGATTTGCTGCGCTTCGCTGCTCAGCAACAAAATACCCACCCTGTGCCACGCCCCCTGGCTCCCCGCTGGTGTCTGTTCTGAGCGAAGGTGAGGGGGGCGAACGGGTATGGATAGTCCTCAATCACTCGGCTTCTTCGCAGATCGGGCGCGGCCCCGTCGCGGCGTGCGAACGTCGCGCCCACCGATCGCAATCTCTCGGCATTACGGAGCAACGGGTCAGTTCTCCGACCCCAACAATGTCGGAAAGATTTGTCTGTTCCGCTGGGGTAAGAATTCCCTTGAATTTGACCATTTCGCGTGTTGCCATTGCCGTTGTCTCCTTTTTGTAAAATGTATGAACGTCATCCAAATGTGTATGCGGGAGCCTTAGTGTTGGCTCCCGGCCAGCCTTTACTCGCTGTTGGCGTCCGTGTAGAAGAAGTAGTCGGTTGTGTAAGGTACGAACGCCCTCGCCCCGACGTCTGTTGACTGGGAGCAGCCCATCGACGGAGCTACCCCTCCAGAGGTGTTCAGTCGCTGGATAAAGGTTGTTCGTGTCAGCCTATCACCGTCAGTGGGCCCAGACTGCTCCCCTACTACCTCAAGCCGGAGCCAGGGAATGGCCCCCGGCGCGACGAAGTCGGGGTCGGAGGAGGAGACCGCCCGGCCCCCCCAGACAGTGCTCGTGTCCCGCGAGTGCTGCCACGTGGCGCGGAGGGTGCCACTCTCAATCGGGTTGGGGCTCAGGAAGTGGGTGATGACTTGCTTATCGTCGTCGAACAAGGTGGCCTGCGGTCCGAACAATACCCAGGCGAAGCCGGAGGCGGGACACATCGCCGCAGGTGTGATTGGGTTTGGGCACGGCAGGCAGATGTAATTCTGGGTACCGACCGCGAAACCCTTGAGGAACGCCTTGTTTCCCGCGGGCACTTGAAGGTTGGTGGGCACGGGTGGCGGTGTGACTCGGCCAGCGTGGGCGGGCTGCGACAGCGAGACCGTGAAAACCATGGCGAGAGCAGTGGCGCACGCAGTGAGCGGGATGCGACGCGTGATCTGATTCTTCGAGGTATTGCCGTTCTTCATATTATTCTCCTTTTGATGACGCTGTTAGCTGTTAGCCATTAGCTATGAGCTGTTGATTGTTAATGATGAGGTCGCCGATTCGTCGAGTCTCTGTTTCTTTCTGATGTCCGGTTGTGGCGTGCCCATTTAGGACTTTGCACCCTGACTCACCGCCTTCCAATTCCGATATTCCAAATGAAAGACCTCTACTTTGGTATCGTAGGAATCAAACCCAAAGTTCATGGCGTAGGTGTTGAGCCACGGACCGGCTGCGCTTTGTAAGGCAAAGGGATTGCGAGCCACGCTGGTGCCCACCAGAGTTTCTTGGCCGCCCAAGTAAATCGAAAAATCCAGATCAAAGACAAACCCCGTGGCATGCGGGTTGAAACCCCTAGGGGCATAGACGTTGTCAACGATGTTAAACAGTTGCTCCATTAACGCCTGCGTCCAGCCCGCCGACTCTGCTACCTTTTTGCGAAACACCTCTCGTCGGGAGTCACCGCGTCTGCCCAACTCGCTTTGCGCGTCGGCTTCTAAATTACTGGGGAAGGTCGTGGTCCCGAAAATCTTGGGGTTCCCAGCAATGGTCTCTTTGATGATGCGCAAGTAAGTGCGCCCCTGCGATGCGTCGTCCGGCCGGTACCCGTTGTGGATATAGGCACTCTTCATGCTCCAGTCGTTGATCTTAGTCCCGTAATCAATTAGCGCCGCCATTAATAAATCGGCTGGCATCAGCACATTCGGATGCAACAGGGCCGCGCCATTGCTTCCTCGTCCCGCGTAGGGCTTTAAGGCTTTGACCTCCGCGTAGACGGTGGGGCGGTCTGTTTGATTGGTATGGGGGGCCGGCTTTGGGAATACATAGTATTGATGATCCTTGATGGTTTTGATCTCTGCCTTCTCCAGTAGTAGCTCGTACATAATGTCCTCCTTCTATGATAGAGATTTTGGGCTTCCCTCAGATAAGGCGTGACAAATGGTGGAACAATTGTTCACTGCCACAGGCGAAGTAAAAGGCAGTGAGCAGGAAATGGTGGAACAATTGTTCACTGAGAGGAGCTGAGAAACACCTGGTAGAGTTCGTAATAGAACCAACTGGTAAGAAAAAATCCGGCGAGAAGAATGACCACATCTGTTGCCCTCTGTATTCTTTCATTGATCGGCATTGTCCTTCCCCTTTTCGTTGCGGAGAAGAGCGGGTGTAGCCCTTCTCCAGATGGATAGGTGATCCCCGTCTGCGCTCCTAGAGTTCCGCAATCCGCATTCCGCAATCCACAATGCTGGAACGCCCGCGCTTCCTACGCCGCAGTTTTGTATATCCCTTCCTGAGCGGCTTGCTGGGGCAGCCTCTTCTTGGCGAAGAACCAGGGGATGAGCATTGGTACGTGTCGCCGGTAGTCCGCGTACTCCTTCCCATGCGCTGCGAGCAAATCTCGTTCTTCGAGCTGAATGGCGATCAGGATGTAGGCGGTCGTCAGCAACGCAAACACCAGATGTGCCACGGTCATCGTCGGCGTCGCCCAGAAAGCGAAGAACCAACCAACGTACAGCGGGTGCCGCACCAGTTTGTACGGTCCTGGGGTGGCAAATTGCAGCGACGTGTACTCTTTCCCGCGCAGATAGAGATACACCTGCCGCAAGCCGAAGAGATCAAAGTGATTGATCAGGAAATTCGAGACCAAGACCAAGAGCCAACCAAAGGCAAAGAGTGAGTACAAAATCCCTCGGCCCATTGTGTCATCCACCTGCCACACAATGCCGCCCATCGGTTGCCATTGCCAGAACAACAGGAGTAAGGCCAGACTTGAAAACAATACATAGGTGCTGCGCTCGACCGGCGGAGGAACAAATTTGGTCCACCGCTGCTTGAAGGCTGGCCGCGCCATGAGGCTATGTTGCAGCGCAAACAGGCCCAGTAACCCAACATTGACCAGCAGCGCCTGACCAAAGGTTATCTCTGGGGCTGAATCCAGGGACTTCGGGACGAGAACGTTGCCAACGAAGCCAATGGCATAGAGGAACGTGCTGAGGAAAATCAGGTAACATGTCACACCATAGGTAAAAACAATAATTCTTCGCATGACGGATACTCCTTTCTGGATTAGTGGGGTTGTCTTTCGTTTTGTTTTTCTTTGCCTAATCACTTCATACGCTGTGCATAACTGTGCCCTCCTCTTCCGTTTGCGTGAACGTTGGTCTCTATAGAGGAAGGCGTAATAAATGGTGGAACAATTGTTCACTGCAAGGAGGGAAGATAGGGCTAGAGACGAGAGACAGAGACAGGGAGGGGCAGAGCGGTCTCTGTCTCAACTCTCTGTCTTATTTTGAGGTGTTTAGTTCTGCCTACCGGCCAGACCAACCTGTCAAAGTATTAGACGACCCGCCTGCGGTGAGCGGCGATCCTATCCTACCAGGGTTTGTGTTGCACGTGCGCGAGCTGTGGTGAAAGTTGTAGGGCGCAGGTGCAGAGTGTTGTGGCACTATGAGTGAAATTGCGGTACGCTGCCTGTTCGGGCAGCGTACCCTGCTAGGTTGGTCAGAGATAGCTTCCGCCAGGCGGGAGCTGGTCAATGTCAAACCCGCCCTCTGGGGTTTCGGGGGAGGGAATCCTAGGGGTCCGACCCGGTTTTGGAAACGTAGGGTTCTCTAGAGTCCCTCCGCTTGGAAGTTCTGTATCCGGACCTAGAGGCTTGTGAGGAAGGTCAGTTGGAGCGTGCGGGTTCACCGTGTCAGGAGCCGGCCACACCGATGGGTTTTCACAGGTCCCAGCATCCGAATCCGAAACTTCAGGTGCCCCTCCTGCCGGTCCTTCTTCTATCTTGTCGGCATTCTCGAGCCCCGAGCTTATGAAGGGTGCCGCGACGAAAAGAACAAAAGCACCAACTACAACACCGCCGATAAGAACACCGGCAAGAGCAGCAGAGCCTGCTCCCAAGAGAGCTCCACCAGCTCCTGCGCCAGTGCCAGTGCTTGCACCAGCGCCTGCCCCCACAGCAACAGCGCCTGCCGCTGCTGGGCCTCTTCCCGTTAGATCCACCCAGTTCACCGGGTCATTGTTGACGTAGGCATATAGATTCAATCCTCCGACTAACCCCACTGCATCTTTACTCGTCCAGTGCCCGGGCTCGGCGTCATAATCCCGTGCACCGAATCGAACCAGCTTCGTTTGTTGGTCATACAACCCGCCGGCAAAGCCAAATGGTTGGAAGCCTGGATTGGTATCCTGAGTAATCTGGCCAAACTCGTCGTAATCCAACCGTTGAGCAACCGCTCCGGTTGTGGTGTCCACCACCAGCCGTGGACTACCCAAGTGGTCAGCGATGATGCGGTAGGTTGCTCCGCCTTTGACCATGTACTCAGGAACGTTGGGTCGGCTGCCGTAGACAAAGGTGCTGACGATGGCGTTATTCCCGTCGAGCTCGGCAATCGGCTCCAATTGATCCTGATACAGAAAGCCCTGCACTTGGGTGCCATTGACTTTCCTGCCCGCGCGGCGGTTGAGGCCGTCGATGAGGTATTCGATCTGAGTGCCTCCAGGCAAGGTCACATTGCGCAAGTTACCCAGCACGTCGTAGCTGTAGGTGGTGGTTTGACCCCCGACCGTCTTGGATTGTAGATCGCCGTTGGCGGTGTACGCATAAGATTGAGTGCTGAGGACTGAGGACTGAGTGAGGAGACGGTCTTGAGCGTCGTAAGTGTAGGAGGTAGTGCCGCCGGACGTCGTACGGCTAAGTCGGTTGCCGTTGGCGTCATAGGTGTAAGTCGCTGAGGTCGTGCCGTTTTGCTTTACCTCGCTGAGACGTCCGACGAGATCGTAACTGTAGGTGGAGATATTGGTAGTCCCCCCTAGAGTTTCGCTCTTCTGGGTGATCCGCCCGCCTTGGTCGTACGTGTATTGGGTGGAGAAGAGCGGCGTACCTCCGGCTGTGGCACTGTAACTCGTCCACTCGCCAAAGCTGGTGAAGCTACGTGTATCACTGACCGTACCTAGCGTAGTACCTGTAATGAGCCCATTCTGCGTGTCGCGCTGGAGCGTCAATGCACCCGCCTGGGTGAGCAAATCGTCAGCATCGTAGGTAAAGTTCTGCGTATTGGCCCCGTTGATGGTGCGGCTGGTCAGCCGTAGGTTGTTGTCGAACGTGCGATGGATCGTACCCGTTACTGGACCTGTCGAAGTCGTATCCGTTAATAATCCTCCGTCGTAGCTGTAGCTGAGTCCAAGGCCACTCGCGGTTGTGAGAGCCTGGAGCCGGCCCGTGGTGTCATACGTCATACTTACAGTGTCTTGTGGATGGGTCAGGCTTTGAACTCGCCCGGCTGCATCGTAGCTCACCGTGATATTGGTTCCTGCACGCACCAACTGTGTAAGTTGACGGTCGAGATTGTAGGTAGCCTGCACATCCGTGGAGCCTCCTCCCAGGGCTGGCGGTTTATAGTTTTGGAGGAGATCCACAGAAGTGAAGGCAAACGTGTGGGGGAACCGGCCTGGCGGCGTCAGCGAAACCATGTTGCCGTTGGCGTCGTAGGCGAACTGAATGTGTTCGCCATCGGGTCGGGTGAGATCAGTCGTGCGTCCCACGGCATCCCGGGCGAAATTCAGCGTCTGGGCGAGCGGATCAGTCAGCAGGGAGAGAAATCCCTGGCTGTCGTACGCGTAGGTGTACGTGCGACTTCCTTGTGTGAGGGAGGCAAGTCGCCCGCGGCTGTCATAGGCCAGCTGCACCGGGGTGAGCCCAGGCACGGTGGCTTGGACAAGACGCCCCTTGGCATCGAGAATCGCTGTGCTTTGCCGTCCGGCAGGAGTGGTAAGGGTAAAGGTGCGACTGGCAGTATTATAGACGCGGGTGTAAGTCCGGCCATTAATTTGTGCAGTGTCGGTTTGAGTCACCAGGCTTAACGGATTAGTTGAATCGGCCAGGTTGGCCGTACGATTGACCGTTGCGCTCCAGGTCAGCCCGCCTGGGGTCGTGAACGTCTGGCTTGTGGGCAGTGGTGCCTGCATGCCAAAGCGCGGGTCTGGTCCCGCCTGTGTTTTGTAGACGACTCCGGTACGAAGCGTAGTGGTCTGCGTGCCGTTGGTTTCATTCACCAGTTGGTTCTTCGTACCATCAGGAGCGGTAAGAACCTGCTGCACGGCACCGGTCGCGAGTCGTTCTATCTGGTACGTGGTAGTCCGCCCAAGTGCTGTGTTGCGTGCGACGCTGTGACCATCGACTGCATCGGTCCGCACTAGAGTCTGCGAACCACCGGCCGCATCGTTCTCCCGCAGCAGAAGACCTTTTGCATCATACGTCATCTGGCTGGCATTCCCGCGGGGGTCGGTGAATTGGCTCAATAGTCCGTCACTCGTATAGGTCATCTGAAAGGCTTCACCGGCTGGGTTGGTGATACTGGCCAAGTAACCATTGGCATCAAGGCTGAGCGTGGTGCGTTGGCCGTACGGACTAACAATTGCCGTTGGCTTTCCCGAACCATCGCGTTCGATAGTGGTGACGTTGCCATCTTTGTCGGTAATTAACGTTAATCGGCCAGTAGAATCATACGTGAACTGGGCGTCAACCACTCCGGTGAGAGCATCAGCGGTGTACAGATGGCGGCCCACATTGTTGAAGCCATAGACCTTGCTACCGTCTTCGGACGCAACCAAGAGTTCAGCCGCTTGCAATTCGGGGAGGGTCGGCGTGGCCACGCGGACTAGCGCGGCGCTGCCAGAAGATGGAAGGTCGGCTCCGAATGCGGAGTGTCCGATATAAAGGCGGCTGTCCGGACTTATGGCTACGGCCGTCGGATATCCAATAGTTACGGCAGCGGCGAAGCCCCCGTCGGCAAAGTTTTCATTAGTAAAACCGCCACTGTCGCCAGTGCCTGCGACGGTGGTGATAATGCCGTCGATACTGATTTTGCGAATACGGTGGGAACCAGTATCGGCGACGTAGAGGCTCCCGTCCGTGCCTAAGGCAACGCGGCGGGGGTCTGTTAGCGTGGCCTGAGTGGCCGAACCGCCATCACCGCACGGTTCGCTGAGGAAACACTGTCCTCCAGTCCCAGCGATGGTGGTGATGATCCCATCGGGTCTAACGCGGCGGATGCGGCGGGAACTTTCATCGGTAACGTAGAGGCTTCCGTCCGGGGTTACGGCCAGACCCGCGAGCCCGACAAATACCGCTTGCGTGGCCGGAATATTGTCGCCTCCGCCCCCACCCCCTGCCACTGTCGTTATGATGCCGTCCGGTCCGACCCGGCGAACACGCTGGCCAATATAATTTGCAACGTAGACGCTGCCGTCCGGGCCCACCGCGACATGCAAGGGGCTCAGTTGGGCCTGAGTAGCCGGGCCGCCATCGCCGCTGAATCCAAAGGACCCGTTGCCGGCGACGGTGGTGATGATGCCATTAGGTCCGACTTTGCGAATACGCCCATTGGTAAAGTCGGCGATGTAGATACTGCCGTCGCCTCCGACGGCCACACCCCGGGCCTCGCTGATCTGTGCGGCAGTAGCCGGGCCGCCATCGCCGTTGAACCCAGGAGAGCCGGTACCTGCGATAGTCGTGATGATGCCATTGCCCCCAACGCGGCGAACGCGCCCAGTATCAGCGATGTAAAAACTGCCATCCGGGCCGACGGCTAGGTCCCATATGCTGCCGATCAGCGCCTGCCTGGCTGGGATGCCGTTCTGCAATGGGGCAACCCCTCCTCCGGCGGCCGTGGCGATCGCGGGAATAGCGTCGCCAATGCGTCGTTCCCCATCTCCAAGATAGAGCATCTTTTCAATGGGGTCATAAACATGGTGAATGCTCAGGCTCCAACCGCCTAGTCCGTTTAGTCTGCCATCCATTCTGTTCAACAGGGTTTGCCATTCCGACCAGATCGTTATTTCCTGGCGAGCTCGGTTTGTGGTGAACGGTACCCCGGAGAGTGCGCCGAAGCTCTGGTCCAACTGAGCCGGCGTTTGGTAGACGGCGTCATGGACATTTCCCACTCTGACGCGCGCTATATGCGAGCCCACCTGAGGGCGTCCGTAAGCGTCCTTGCCGTCCCAAACGAACTCGTAGGTTAAGTTCGGTGCCGGTGCAAAGGTCTGCGTGATTGCTTGTCCGGCGATGTTGATCTCTAGTTCGATCCGCTTGGGTGGCGGATTGGTCAGAACTGGGTCACTCAAGCGGATCCGTAGCGTACGAGCCTCTACCCGACCGGGCACCCGGTCGCTGCCATAATAGAGCCGGAAGCCAGTGCCAATGATTGGTACGACCTCACCCAGCACCTGTCGTAAACAGCGGATGATCGAGCCTTTCTTTGGGCATTTATCGTCAGGCCCGTTATCATCATCGTCTGGTGGTCCTGGTGGCGGTGGTGGTGGCGGTGGTGGCGGTGGCCCATACGGCCAGTTGCAGTCCCACGCCGAGAAGTGGGTGATCGGCACGCGCCACAGACTTTGGCCAGGTATGTACAGCGCTGCTAACCGCTCGCGCTCGGCGTCGGTGATCCCTAAGGCGGTCAGAGTAGCGCCAGTGTCCGCCGCACCGTCCCCCGTCACATCCAAATCCGCCTGACCTCCAGTCTCACTCAGAATCTTGATAATCCGTCCGTTGTCTGACGGTATCCACTGCCCCCTGGTGCGATCGTAGTAACCGACCGGGACAGCCATGCCAACCGGGAAGCTGAGGAAATTGTCTACGTAAAACGAGACCGGCCGATCGAAGCGGACCTCAGTGGCTCCAGCTGCTAGTGCCTCGTCTACGCTCAACTCGACAGCATAGGTATAGCCGCTCGTCGGCGGTAACTCGGCAGGCATCATCTTGGGTCCATCCGGCCCCACTGTGTATTCAGTCGCCCGCACGCTGAGCGTGCTCAGAGGCTGGGTGCTGCCGTCCGGCATCACCAGCTGCGCTTGGGTGCCTTGGGGAAAGAGCAAAGTGGCCTGACGGCTGCCATCGGCATCACTCATCCTGCTCCCCTGCGCAACTTGTACAGGAACATTAGAAGTGAGATCTATAGCTGTGACCTGTGGGTCCACCGGGATCAGCATCACATCAAGCACCATCACGTAGTCTTGCCACGGCACGTCCACTTGCCGCTGGGCAGGCAGAAGACCGGTCTTCTGGTAGTTGATCGTGAGCAGGCCGCCACCGTTGACCGCGAGATCAAACATGCCATCCGTCCGGCTCAAGGTTTGTCCAAATTCCGGATGGTTAAGAATTGAGATCGTCACGCCCGACAGTGGCGCATCATGCTTGTCCAGCACCTTGCCGCGGAGAACTGCTGCTCGCCTGAATTCGATCGTTCCTGGTGCGACTCCGGTCTGGATTGGATTAGCACCAGTATACAGAAAAGCCGTTGCAGTAGAGGTGGTAGTGACCACGCTCTGGTCCACTGGCGGCGCCACTGTGGAAGGATTAGGAGGCAAGCCCTCCCCTCCACTTGTCTGGTCGGCCCCATCGCAGTCTTCATCAAGACCGTTGTCGGAGATTTCTGTTCCCGGTAATGTTTGCCCTTCACAAGCTCCGAAGGTGGCGTCGGCTTGACAGGTCTGCACGCCGTCTTGACATTGTCCGACGCCCTGCGTCTCCGCTGGCCCGGTATAACAGGGCTGTGTCACTCCAGGAGTGCACGCGGCGTCCTGCCCGTTGCAATCCTCGTCAATACTATTATGAGGGATTTCCGTTCCGGGCAGGATTTCTCCCATACACCCACCAAAGCGACCATCATTGCCGCACGTCTGTGTCCCCGCTTGACATTGGCCCACACCCTCAGTTCCCGCCGGCCCGGAGTAACAACTCTGTGTCGTTCCTGGTATGCACCCTCCTGCCACGATCACCGTGACTTCCGCCGTATCTGGCGTACTGTCTACCTGCCCATCCCGCACGATGAGTTGCACCACGTACAGCCCAGCCACATCTGGTACAAACGTCGGGTTGACAATAGTAAGGTCGGACAGGACGGCATTGCTGTTTGTTGGAACAGTCGTAAATGACCACTGATAGGTTAAGGCATCGCCATCAACATCGCTGGACCCACTGCCGTTTAACTGGACAGTCTGGCCGATAGAGGCCATCTGGTCTGCACCTGCGCTGGCCACTGGCGCACTGTTGCGGGTGTTAATCACGACGGTGTCGGAGTCACTATCTCCCTTCCCGTCATTGACGATGAGTTGCACGGTGTAGCTGCCCGGCTTGTCAATGAGAAAGCTAGGATTTGCAGTGGTGGCATCGTCCAACGTTGTGGTGCTGTCAGGAGGGATGGAGAGAAACGCCCAGCGATACGTCAACACATCGCCGTCACTATCTCTTGACCCACTGCCATCCAGGAAGACTCGACCCACCGGCACGGTCTGGTCTGGGCCAGCATTGGCTTCGGGCTTAGAGTTCTGCGTACTAATGAGGACGGTATCAGGCGCACTGTCTATGCGCCCGTTGTTGACCACAAGCTGCAGGGTGTAGGTTCCGGGCTGGTCCACGGCAAAGGTCGGGTTGACGGCCGTAGGATCAGATAGTGCAGCTGTACTGCCGGGAGGCCGGGAGACAAACTGCCAGTGGAAGGTCAGTTCTTGCCCGTCCATATCCGTGGAGCCGCTCCCATCCAAGTAGGCTGGTTGGCCCAGAAGAACGGTCTGATCAGGGCCAGCATTAGCAACGGGGCGGCAGTCGCTATGCACTGCCCAGACAAGATCAGCAGAGTTAAAAAGAACCGTCCGGTCTTGGCGAATGGTGAAGGTGTCAAGACTCTGTTTGCTCATGCCGGCTAGGACTGAGCCGAAGTAGAGTCGGCCCTCAATTATTTTGGTTTTAGCCGAACGACTCGTGACAGTGGCACAAGCGTCTGGGGTATCCTCCGGCCCGGCGTTGGTCAGCGTGGCCTTGTAAGTGTAATCAAACTCAGTGCGGGAGACGCGGGTACTGCCGACGAGTTGGTAAGTGCCAATGGTCAAGCTCTCCGTGGCCGCTTGCAGTTCGTCCTTGGCGAACAGGCTGACCATCCACCGCAGCGGCGGTGAAAGTCGCCCCTGAGTCCAGTTCTGGACGAAGAGCGAGGCCGCAAAGTGCCACCCCTGGAAGGCGATCAACAGGACGAGCGCTCGGATGAGCGTGCGTCCCAGCGGAGTTTTGAGCCCGCGCACTATTCGGATAATCTCTTGTGACTTCTTCATAACGGGCCTCAGGAAAACAGTCTCAAGTTTCTTAATACCGCCAAGCTCACTAAGCCTGTCCCGACCAGGACTGCAGTTCCCGGTTCAGGGATAGGAGTGGTCGAGCCTGCGGGTTGGGTTAGCCCGGTAGCAAGGGTTTGCACGAACAGGCCTTGATCATCAAATTCGTTCAGCTCAAAGGGCTGCACTCCTGGTGTACTTCCCAGCCCGCCGAGCCACACGAAACTCACGGTAAAGGGGCCAGTAAGGGAGGCTCCGTCGATCAAGGCCAGCGCGGAATAGCGGCCAGGGTCGGGAAAGTTTGGGTCCGGTTGGAAGGTGAGAATATCCCAGTCCGCGACTCCCGGCGGTGGGTCCTGTAAATCACTATACAGTACTGCGGCAAAGAGGGTCTCGAAGGCCAGATTCGCCTGGGGCAGGAAATCGTTCACCAGGTAGGTGTACTGCCACAGATCGTCGCCGGGACTCGTGTCCGGCAAGTCGGTTGCCTCAAATGCAATCGTAATCGCCTGGGCTGGATGCGGGGTGCCCAACGACAACAGACCGACACTGAGAGCTGTTACTACGCCAATAATCCAGTGTCGCATGCTAGCGGCTCCTTTCGCTCCTGTACGTGAAGCCTGCTTGATACTCTCTTGCAACCTGGACAGTCAAGGTGAAAACGGTCATATTACGGTCATATTTTGGTAACAACGGATGCGCACCTAAATGCCAGCACCGACACTGACTTTCCCTCCCTTCTCCCTCGACCTCGACAACGCTTGCTTGTGGCGTGGAAGCAAACGGCTTCCCTTGATGCCTAAAGACTTTGCGGTGTTGCACTACCTGGCCGTACACGCTGGACAGTTAGTGACGAAAGAGGAACTCCTGCGTGCGGTCTGGGCTGAAACCCGCGTGGGCGAGGCGGTGCTGAAGGTCTGCCTGCAGCGGATTCGACGAATCCTGGGCGATAAGTCGACAGCGCCACATTTTATCGAGACCGTCCATCGGCGAGGATATCGTTTCATAGCTCCTGTCGTGGCTGGGATTACTCCAGTGCAGAGTTCCGAGTTGCGAGTCCCAACTGCCAAGTTTGAAAACTCAGTTCTCCATCCTCAACGCTCTGTTGAGTTCATCGGTCGTGACCGTGAAATAGCGGAGTTACGAACGCACTTGGAGGAAGCGGTCAATAGCCAGGGGCGGATTACTTTGTTGACCGGAGAGCCGGGGATTGGCAAAACTCGTACGGCTGACGAACTGGCAAAATATGCTCGCTCACGTATGATCCCGGTGCTGACTGGGCATTGCGAAGCAGGCGAAGGCACGCCTCCGTTGTGGCCGTGGGCGCAAGTGATGCGAGCGTATGTCGCTTCGGTGCCTCTTCAGCAGCTCCATATGGACTTGGGCAAAGGAGCTTGTGATATTGCTCAGGCAATCCCTGAGATGCAAGCGTACTGCCCCCAGTTTCGCCCAATAGCGGCGGATCCGGCACAAGCGCGATTTCGGTTCTTTGATAGTTTTACGACTTTCCTCAAACAAGCAACAAAGCGCCAGCCGTTCGTTATTATCCTCGACGATCTCCATTGGGCAGATGCTTCATCTCTATTGTTGTTGCAATTCGTCGCTAAAGAAGTGCGAGACACTCATCTGTTTCTCGTCATTACCAGCCGCGATGGAGAAGCTGAACAGAACTCGCAGCTTTCAATAACTCTGGGTGAATTAGCACGAGTCCCCGGCAGCCGGAGTATTGCCCTGCCACCATTCACTCGGGACGATGTGGCCCGCTTTATTGTTCTTGCGACGGCACAGACGCCGTCACCTGCTCTTGTTTCAGCAGTTTATCAGAGGACAGAAGGGAATCCGTTTTTCGTAACGGAAGTGGTGCATAGCTTTACTCAAGCACCCTCCGATGTCGATTCAACAACTTTCGTCACGACGAGAGAGTCCTTGCCGCAACGTGCCCGTGACTCGATTGCGCTTCGTCTTCACTCACTGTCAGAACCGTGTCGCCAAGTGTTGACGGTTGCCTCAGCCCTCGGCTTGGAATTCAATCGTACGGTCTTGGAAGCCATCGGGGCACGTAACCAACCAGTGCTGACGAAGAAGCAAGTCGGGAAACTCTTGAGCGAAGCGGAAGCTGCCCATTTTATCGTGATGAACCCGCAACACCTGGGGCGCTATCGTTTTTCCCATGCGCTGGTACAGGAAACCCTCTATTTGTCGTTGGACAGCCAGAAGCGTACGCAACTACATCGCCAGATTGGTGAGACTTT
>Ga0187892_10008217_pt1 | contig 14394 bp, 8 predicted proteins | sample MA1701073metaG_FD_139345 | JGI IMG/M metagenome (GOLD analysis project Ga0187892, IMG submission 139345) | Bio-ooze microbial communities from a basaltic lava cave in the Kipuka Kanohina Cave System on the Island of Hawaii, USA - MA170107-3 metaG ... | reverse complement strand
AGCTGAACATCCAGATCCCACCAGACCATCCAAAGGCCCGCCGTTTTCTCGAACTGACGCGCTTTTTCGCCAGCCGACAGCAGTATGCGAGCGGCATCGTTGTCGAGAAGGCGTCTCCGGTCGACAAGGCGACTGCCGAAGCAGAGATGCTTGAACTTCTCAAGGAGTTCGTCCCCGCTCACGTCCTCGAAGAGTTCACCACGAAGGCGGCTACTTACAACCAGGAGGTTAAGGCTTCCAGTGCGGTGGTAGCGCTCAACAAGGCAGTAGCCGACACCATCGGCAAGCCAGAGTCGCTAGCCAAGACGGCGGATGTCCTAGCTGCCTCCGGGCTCCTGCCGAAGTCAGGGCGTGAGTTGATGGAAAAGGTCAAGCGGATGTCGCTCGATCAGCCGAGCTGAGCCGCCATAACTGCAAGAGCCAGCGCACGTCCATCTACTTCGCTGTTGAGCTCGACTGTTAGCCGCATAGACTTGGCTTACCAGAGGCGCTGGCGAATAGTGATTCCTGCGCAGCCTTCGACGCTGCCTTGTGCAGCTCGCTGATGTCGTCCGGGTGGAGATCCAGTCCTTTTCCACCGAGACTCGCACCGAGTTGCTCTGGACTGTGGCCCATACCAACCGCATGGAGCGCCCGAGATGCGGCTGCGCTGTGCTCTTCGGGCGATAGATCCTTCAGACGTCGCTTCTCCCCAGACAGCGCGGGTGCCGCAGTGGCGGGAGCCGACGGCGTTGGAGGAGTATGTGACACAGCAGGACTCGACTTCGCGGCCGGCTTCAGCTTTGCCTTGAGCGCAGCAAGTTGGTCTGCATACTTGCCCTCAATCGACGTGCCTTTAGCTCGCTTGAACTGCTTCTCGGCAACCTTGATTTTCTGCGCCAGCCTGTCGCCGGCCGAAATCTTCCGCTTGCCTGCCGTGGCCGGTGCAGGACTCGACGCGGCCGTTGGTTGAGCAGTAGGATCCTGCGCCGCTGGCGCTGATGTCTCAGGAGCTGCGGCTGCCTGAGACGCCTGTGGCTTGGGACCCGGCTTTGTACCAGTAGCCTTTGACGGATAGCAGATCTTGCCCTTATGGCTGTCTGGCTTCTTGACGTCCTTACGATTTACGGAGTGTTCGCCTGGGCCGCACTTTCCGCCCTCCGCCGGCCGTCCGACGCGACCCTTCTCATCCGGCTTACCAGATCCTCCTCCACCAAACGATGGAATTGCGGCCGGCTTCTGAGCCGCAATCGGTGCAGCCTGCGCTGCGCTGCGCGCTCGCTCATACGCAGCAGCCGTGAACTTATGCAGTTGCTTGGCGTCGTCGGGGTGGAGATTGATTCCGAGTGAGGCTGCGGCTTGGTGCAGCATCGGCAGCGCCTCATCGTGAGTCTTTCCACCGCTCACAGCTGCGGCGTAATGATGCGTAGACGACTTGGCGAGCGCGTGCCTCTGATCTGGAGACAGTTGGTGGAACCGCGTTGCGGCGGGCGTCTGCGGCATCGCCGGTGCGGGAGCTGGAGCTGGAGCTGGAGCCTGCGCTGGTGCGGGAGCTGGCAACGCCGGTGGAGTTTGTGTGGCCGGAGCCGGTAGGGCCTGTGGTGCATGTGCGAAGCGCGGCGATGGTGGGTTCCGTCTGAACTGGCGGGAGAGAGACCTGACCGCGCTCGGCACTCGTCCAAGAAGCTTCGCGCCATGATAGCCGGCAGCCAAGGCACCCTTACCAGCGACTTTGGCACCCTTCAGGGCGAGCTTGCCGCCTTTGGCCGCGATTCGTCCGAGTGCGCCGGCTGCACGACTAGACAGACTCGGACCAGGCGGCTGTATGCCAGCCGCGCGAGCCTGCTGCTGAGCCTGATGGTGTCGCAGCTGCGCACGCGTCAGCTCTGTGCTTTTCTCCATACCACGGAGAGCTCGCTGATGCGGCGAGACGAACTGTCCAATGTGATGCGCTACCGTTCCGCGTCCACTGTCCTGACCCTTAAAGCCACTGACGAACCGACCAATGGCGCCTGGATTGGGCGCCGGTACCGGAGCTGGTAGCGCCGGCTGTGCTTGCACCGGCTGCTGGCTCTTCCGCCGACGAGGCGCGGCTTGTTGTCCGGCGGCCTCTCCAATCAGCAAAAGTCCGGTGCGCTCCAGCCGAAGACTCAAGAGCCTGGTCCTGGTCAGGTCCATGGTGCGTATTCCGGTTAGGTATTCTGGATGTAGAACCGGAAGTCCGACGGTGCTGCGATTGAGGCGCTGACGCGTCCGACAGTGGGCCGAATTCTGGTGTAGCGGTTGACTGGGCTACCACCAATCGGCAGGGTGACCCGTTGCCGGATCCCAGCCTGCGCGAAAGTCAGTGTGGATGGCGCGCCAAGCAGACTTGGATCGTTGGACGGACCGCTTGCAACCTCAACGGTTGCGGCGTTGCCAAGCGACTCAAGCCAGAGCACGCCGAGCGTCTCGTTGTCACGGAACTCCAGCCAGAGATTGTCCAGCGAAGCCGTGAGGATCGGTACATCGTCCTTCTTGACGTGCATGTCTATCGACTCCTGGTCGGCGGCTTGGGTCGTGGCGTCTTCGGCTTCGGCCCCGGACCTCCTGAAGCTTGGCCAGCTGGTGTCTTGTAGCCGTAGCCAGGATCAGCCGTAGACTCCGCGCGCAACTTCTGAATGTCGGCGAGGATGCCATCGAGCTGGCTTGTGGCTTCGGACGTGACATTCGCAAGCTTCAGCGGTCGCCTGGCTAGCATGGCCTACTCACCAGCAATGATGGATTCGAGCTCTGTCGCGTTGGGTCCTGTGGTTACGTACATCGCAGTGATGCCGTTGTCACCAGTGAGGATGCCGTCGCCCGGACCAAAGGAGAAGGCCGGGGCTACAACGCTGTTGAACTTCACCGACACCGGGAAGTTCGTCTTGAAGTACAGGCGCTTGCAGAGCGCAACACCGCCGAATGAGATCGGCTGGTCTACGGTGTTCCCAGGGATCACCTGCGGAAAGTGCTGCGTCACTTCGGAGACCAGAAGCGTGTCATTGATGACCTTCTGGGCCTCGACAGTGCCGGCTGTGTTGTAGACCTGGAACGTTCCGTTGATCTTGATGGTCTTCGAGGCCATGGCACCTCCGCTCGTGCCCGTATCTTACACAACATCGACCGGCGGTAGTGTGACTACTGATGTGCCTTGCGCCGACCACGACGTGGAGTAACAGGCTGTTCAGATGGTTGTGCGGTAGCCACATCGGATGGTTCGTCGAACGCTGCGAGCTCTTCGTTCTCGCGCAGTTCTGGCGGCGTCCGCTCGACGGCGTTCGTCGTAACGGCTTCAGACAGTGGGATTTCTACGCCTCGAACCGGTGCTTGCGGCTCTGAAGGGGCTACCTCCTCGACTACTCGCTCACGCGCATCGTGGATGGTATAGATCTGCCTCAACGCGTTACGACCACTGAACTTAGCCCTGATCGGCCACGATCCAAGACTGGCGATCGACTGTTCAAACGCAGTGGTTGTGGGTCGCCAGCAGTTGGTGTTCTTGGGCAATGGTCCGTGTGTACCGTGGTGGACCTCGATATAGAGGTTTCCGCCGGGCGCCAAGCAGGCTAGTGTCTGCTCGAATGGGGTCTTTGGATCTCGCAAGTCCTCCAGGCCCTCTGGCCAGAAGATCGTCTCAAACTCGCCATCAGCCACGGTGGGCATGCGCGTATGAACGATGAACGTGCGACCGGTTCCCCGCTCTACGAACTGTGCCACGGCTGCGATCGCTTTGAAGTACTGGTTTCTCGGCTCGAAGGCGACGACTTCGCTCGCACCGCGACGAAGTAGCTCGGCGCAGAGACCACCATTCGCCGGACAAACTACAGCGACTCGACCCACGATGCGCGGGTTGAACTGAAGGTAGAGAGATGGGTCGAATTTCCCCGGCAACTCAATCCTGTCTGCAATTCTCACGCGGAACGAGTAGGCGTCTCCGGGCGTGAAAGCGGAGGACTTGCTGAATGTGCTGACGCTGTCTGCGAGCGGTGTCGAACTGGACATTACTGATTACGCTCCGAACTGAGTGTCGCAACTAGGTTGCGCTGTTGCGTGGAAATCCCGATGTCTACCGCATCCTCGACAGAGGCTGCCCGTATGTACTCAGGATAGGAGAGTGACATATTCTGTGTGGGACGCTCCGCCAACTCCTGCATGATGGCCAGTGGGTTGTCGATGCTGAAACCGATATTCTGATTTCTCTCATCGGCCGCTGATTCCCAACCTGGCAGAGGAACCCACGTCAGTGTGCGCTGTGCCTCGTTCGGCACGACAATACCAGCTGGCACTGTTCTGTGAATGCCGAAGTTGAATGCCGACCAATAGGACACCGGAATGAGCTTGTCGCGCTTCTTGGGTGCGCCTTCATTCCGCATTGTCCTGATCGCACCGTAGAGCGTTCCCTCTGCATTCCCAAGCTGACTGCGGTGCTCGGCTACCCAGGTCGCGCCACGATTGTATTCGGCTTCGTTGGCCGGCCGTCGGAAGATCAAACTCATATCTGGCAGCATGTCGAGGTCGGCGCGAATGCTGCCATCTGGTTTGACGATGGTATTGCGGACGCGGGCTGCAATCGGTCCGGTAGAGAAGCAGGCCCACCAAGCTAGAACATTACCCTCTGCCCTGACGAAGATGACCGGCGTTGGTGCACTGTAGTGGTCATCTTCTGGAGACCAGGTTAGAAGAACCGTCGGTCCCTGTGCGGCAAACTGAGCAATCGATTCAGCGCCAGCCATTACACGCCTCTGATAATAGATGACAAAATCGAAAGTCCATCTGGACCCTTGGTTGGCTCCCAATTGTCGTCGAAGACTCGGATTCCGCCGTAGAGTTGCTTGCCCTCATCCCTCAGTCGGGTAAGGAGACCATCGATGAGCTCCTCCCGCGTCCTGCTGACCTGTGGCACGTCGATCTTCGCACCAGTCTTCGTGTCGACGAGTGAGAAGCCACCCATCGTCGTCTCGTCCTGGATTTTGGCTCCGATCAGGAACCGGTCCAGGTCAACAATGTCGGCCACGACGGTCTCATTTGCGTTGTCGTAAGTATTATCGTCGGCGTTGGCATAGGACAATGCCTCAATCAGGTCGCCCTGCTGCTCCTCGATCGTGCCGGCGCGCTTCGGAATGACTTCTGGCTTCTTTGAGCCATAGACGTCGTTGTCCTGGCTGTAGACATGTGTGAAGGCCAGCAATTCGGGACTAAACAGTAGACGATTGCTACTTCCCTTAGATGGAAGCTTACCGCCCGGCTTGAACCCCTTTCCGATGCGCAAGAAGGCTTCCTTCGAGCCTCCAGAGTGCACGTCAGAGCCGCTAGACCAGCCGCCAAACGGGATGCCGCGCTGCGAGCGGTGGTCGTAGGACATGAACGATCCGCCGAGCAGCATGCTATAGGCTGCTGGTGCGGGAAGGCTACCCTTGACGTCGTGGTAGAGGTAGTAACCGTCCTGCTTCCACTTGGCAATATCTTCGTCAGATACGTCGAAACGTCGGAATCCAAACCGTCCGCCGCTGTTGAATGGCACCGGCTGATAGGAAGGATTCGGCTTGGTCGTGCCAGGAAGATAGCGCGGGTCGTGCCCGGTGTGGTCCTTGAGTGCCTGAACGTAGACCTCGATCTGCTGCTTCTTCGTGAGACCAGCTGGCATCTGGATTTTGTTGCCGAGCGCTCCAGACCCGACTGGCACGCCGTGCAATTTGCGGAGCCACGCCATCTGTCGCAGATACTCTAGTTCCGCATCATCGCGGCTCGCACCTTGGACCTCGATGCCAAGCGCCTTGAGTTTCTCCATCGCGTTCGCAATGTGCTGATCCGAGACGGTCGTGCCTGGCTCGAATTCAACCCGCACCTGGCCACAGCGCGATGGAAAAGGCTGGATGTCCGGCGATCCCTTCCCATTGAAACGCGGGATGTAGTTAACAACGACCCCATCACCGAGTTTCACGCGGTAGGACACGCCGCCCTGTGCATCGAGGATGTTGCTACCACTCTTGCTCTTGCCGACCTTCATTACCAGATGCTGTGTAGTCATTTCCTGGCCGGTGTCGAGGCTCTCTCGGCTCGCTTCGCCGAAGATAGACTTGGATACCGCCGCAGGTACGGCCGTGTAGTCGCGCCGCTCTGCACATGGCACCGCGCCAGTATCGCAATCAGGAAGCTTGTCAACCGAAGCCTTAAATGCCTGGGCCTCCTCTGCGGCGATATTGTCGAGCAGATTCTGTGGCGTCGCGAACGTCTCGATCTGCCGGTCTGTCGGAGCGAGTGTGTCGTCCAGCTCGTAGTTGCCAGCTGCCAGCGGAACCTTATCACCCGCCGCAAGAAGCGAGTTGGGCGTGCCCATTGGCTTCTTGCCGATCTTCTCAAATTGCTTGAGATAGTGCTCACCGACCATCTTCTTCAGTGGATCGGCAGACGTCGCCATGCTGTGCGCTTTCATCAGTGCAGCATGGAAGTACTTGAGCTTGGAGTACTTGGCGTTCTTCGCACCACCCGGACTCTTGATGCCGCTTGGGTGACCGGCGAGCCAGATGTTGAGGTGCTTCTGGAGATTGACGTCCATCACCTCCAGGTTCAAGGCCTCAACCGAGTTGAGAAGCTGCTGCTGCTTCGAGGTGACATTCGTGGCACCAGACGTTGCGTGGCCCGGCATCTTCGCGTCCAACCTGCTGGCTGCTCCGAATCCGAGTTGGAACTCGAAGAACGGACGATCACCAAGCATCCAGAACTTGACCCGACCATCACGAACATCGCCGTGCGACGTGAGCATGTCGATGCCGTGCGAGGCAGCTCGCTTGATCGCGTCGAGACGCGGCACGCCGTTTTCGAACCGAGCGGCCTGGTCCTCTGGCGCCATCATGAGGTAGAGATCGTTCTCCACCGTCTTTGGCTTCGGTGGAGGCGCCGGCTGCTCCTTGGGTGGAACGATCTTCGCCTTCGCGATCGGACCAAGCTCTGGCGCACTGATGAGCGCTTCGAACTGTGGAATGCCAAGCTGATTGATCAGCTTCTCCCGAGCAGCGTCTGCGTCGAAACCCTCTCCCGCCTCCTCGGCCATGTGCTGAACTCGGCGATCTACTAGACCGCGATAGAACTTGGCGAAGTCGGCGCGGGCACCAAGCCTCCTCTTCTCGAAAGCGTCGAGCAGCTTGTCAGCGTTAGTCTTCGCCTTGGTCTTGCTCAGCTTGGCAGACTCGGTTGCGTATGGTTCCCAGATCTTCCGCCACACGTGTGCTGGAACAGATTCGGCCCGGTCGAAGATGTCCAGAATCTCTGGATCGTTGAGCGGCGTGAGTGGAACTGATTCACCAGAGACCCACGCCTTGAGCATCTGGGACGCCTCAGCGCCCTTGAGCTCGAATTTCTCGTTCGGGTTGTAGTCGATGTCTAGTTCGTCCTCCAGGATGAACTTGCCGCACTGCCCGTTGTCGATCGGCACAACGCGGCCCTTGAAATGTTCTTTCCCAGCGGGAGTGTTGTGCATCACGACCATGTTCTCGCCATGGCCGTCATGGTTGCTCGTAAGCCAGAAGAGGATCTGGTTTCGCTGGATATCCTTGACGACCGGAGCGTTGATCGCCTTTGTCCAGATCTGCTTCTGCCCACGACCAAATGTCTGGTTTGGCATGTAGCACTGGATGCTGCCGAACTTCGACCCACTATCTCCCTTAACGGTCGTAACGTGGGTGGCCAGCACGATCGGAACGGGGAAGCCAAGTAACTCTTGCACACGTCCACCAGCGACTTCGCTCAGAGACATCACTCGGCTTTCGCTTGGCGGGTCTGGCTTGAACATCCAAGTGAGGCCGCTGGTAGCGTCCTCCACGCCGAACTTCGGCTTCGAGCCACCGACGTGAATCGGGCCGAGTGGCCCGGCCGGCGGCTTGGGTCCGGCCGGCGGCAACTCCAGATTCGCGAAGTGCTCCATCTGTGCGGTCGAAAGTCCGATGACCTGCTCTGAGGGCTTGAGGATCGAACCAGCAATCGTTGGTCCTGGTGGCAGAGTTGGAGCAACTTGCGCAAACGCAGCTGCCAGCACATTCGGATTCAGTGTGAGCTGCGCGGCCTTGTGAACCGGGAGTTGCTCAAACGCGTCGACAATTTGCTTACCGTCAGTTGCCCAATTCCAGTCCGCAGGGAGCGCTGGCTGGGTGTGGCCGAACAGGGCAGCAACCTGCCAGTTGAGCCATGCCTGCTGAGGCGGATTTAGCTGGTCCAGTGACTGAACTACTCCGCCAGGTGGCACGGATAGAATTGCCGCAGGCACAGGTGGCGGAGCCTTTCCACCCAGCAGTGGCTTGGCGTAGTTAGTCCCGCCGAGCGGAAGCGTTGTGACGTAGCTCTTGTTCTCAACAGCCTGCTTGGCTGCCGCCTTCATAGCTGGCAGCGACATGCTGTAGAACTTGGCCAGTGCAGACAGCGTCGTTGTCTGCGGAACAGCTCCGCCTGCGAGGGCGACGGCTTTGGCCAACGTCTGTTGAAGCGGCGGTGTTGACGTCAGGACCGGCCACGTCGTCTTGTGGAAGCACGCGTAGGCCTTGTCCTTGGTCATGCCGGTCAGCTCGGCGATGACATGGCTCGGAACCTGAGGATTGTCGAGAAGTGTTTTGACGGCTAGAGACTTGAACGCATCTGGTAGCTCGTTCGGCTCTGCCTTAGAGAAGTCATCGAACCACTGATCGAAGACTCCGATCGCAAACGACTTTGCCGACGTACCGGTGCCGGACACCTGGCCGAACGTGCCGGCAAAGAAGCCAGCTTCGGCCAGCTGATCATGCTGTCCGAGAGCATGACTGACGTAGGCCTGCTTGTTGATCTTATTGCCCTGCTGCCAGAACTTGTCGTAGGCGTCACGAATGATGGCGGCTGCCTTGTTCTGATCGAGCCGCTTCGAGGCCTCAGTCTCCGCGAGCTTCGCCAGTTCTGGGTCAACTTGGGCTCCAGCATTCGCGTAGAGAATCTGGTGCTTGGCGTAAAGAACACTCATGCTCGTGTCGGTGTGGCCGATAGCAACCTTAGCGCCCTCTGCGGTTGGTGTAATCTCCACACTCTTCGGAACCTTTGCCAGCCACTGCGCAGCTTCGGCCAGGAAGCCTGGGATGTCTGGCTTGAGGTCTGTCTCAAGTGTCTTCTGAAGCAAGCTAGCGACGGCTGCTGCATTAAGATGAACGATGCTGGCCAGCTTGAGCGCCTTAACCATTTCGCCGTAGGTGGTGGCGGCTCCGTACGTCGAGACGGCATTACTGGCCACACCTTGTATGAGACTGGCCTGCGTCGGCGACAACTCGTCGAGTCCGAGGTTGACATACTTGTCGAGTGTCGCCTCAGCGAGATCATCGATGTCCTGCGCGTGGACAACCGAGTTAAGCTCGATGAGCTTCTGCTTGATGAACATCTTGACGCCGTTTTTGGCGACGATTCCATCGGGACTGGAGAGTACGAATGCCTTCTCGATGGCCTTAGTCTTCGCGTAGTTACCGACGGCCTCCTTCTTCGCTGGCGGCAATGATTCGTATGAGACCGGGTCTGGACCGAGAGCGCTGATCTTCGAGAACAGTTCAACGGCCTGCTTCTTTGACAGCCAGAAGCCCTTAGCCTTCATGATCTTGGCTTGGAAACCCTCAGTCGTACTGATCAATCCAAGCTCTGGATAAGTCAGCTCTTGCTTACCGAGCTTCTCGATCTCTGCAAGCTCTGTTGGTTGAAGATTCGACGGATTAACAGTGATTTCTTGCTTGGTATGAGCGATCAGCAGGTTGAGCGCATTCTGATCGATCTCACCGAAGTCGGGAAGCGCCGATGCCTTCTGAGTGATGATCTCGGCCAGGTTGGATGGCGGGATTCCCTTGATCTTGATTTCCTGCTTGATCAGCGCTGCTAGCTGCGCCTTCTGGGCTTCGTTGAACGGTGGTGGTGCTGGCGGTGGTGGAGCCACCGGCACCGGTTCTACCACCTTTGCGTCTGGCGGCAAGATGCTTCCCGTTGGTGGGCTGGCTGGCGTAACTGGGGTCGCTGTGACTTGAGCGGCTGCTGGTGCCGGTGGCGCGGCCTTCGAAGCCAGTTTGATGATGTTGTTCACAGCCATGGCTGTGAGGATCACTCCGTGATCATCGAGGATCTTCTGCTTTACGGCGGCTGGCGTGAGCTGACCAAGCTCTGCGGCAGACTGTGTAAACAGGTTGACCGCGTCCGAACTGATGTTGTGCCACGCCTTGTTGATCTCGGTCAGCGTGTCGTGAATGACTGTATCGATGTCATGATGGTTGAGACCGGCACCCCACGGCTGCTGCTTAATTTGCGCGATCAGGGGGTGGGTAAACGACGGAAGCTCGGCCCAAGGAATATCACCGTGGGCTGCCTGGGCCGCCAAAATAGTCGCGTTCCTGATCTTTGCGATCACTTCTGGAGCAACACCAGGAACTGGCGCTGGCTCGAACGATATGAGCTTGGAGGCCTTGTCCAGTTCAGGAGTTTCACTCGCTAGCTGTGGTTCTGGTGCGGCCTGCACTGGCGGCTCTGCCGGTGGAGCTTCCACGGGAGGCGCGGCCGGCTCAGGCACGACCGGTAGCTCTGGCTGCTGCAACGCCGACTGTGGGATGTCCTGAACGCCCTGAAGCTGCGCAGCGTGCTGTGGCGAAAGGCCGAGAACCTGCCACGTCGCTGCCTGCACTTCCGGGCTGGCACCCTGCGGATAAACTAGCTCTATTGGAGACTCTGGTGCCGGCTGTTCTGGCGCGGTCTGTGGCTGCGCTTGTGGCTGCTCCTGTGGAGGCGCTTCCGCTTGTGGGGCTGTAACCGGCTGTTCGGTTGGCGGCTCGACAGCCGCTGCGCCAAGCTGTTTCTCCTGGTTTAGGAAGTCCAGCTCCTTCTTCAGTGCCTCTGGATCAGCCTTGAAGACCGACTCGATAGCATCCTTGACCTGTTCGGCCTTCGTCTTTCCGTACTTGAGGTCTTCCTTGTTCGTTGGACGGATACCGATGTGCCGGATCTTCTCGCCGATTGCCGCTTCGGCGTTCTGGATCAGGCCGGAGAGCTCTCCGGTGATGGAAGGAAGCTGCTGAAGTCCCCACTGTACGACGGGCCACGCCGCCTGCTGCTTGGGGTTCTTGAGGGTATTCAGCTCCGCGAACTTGAGGAGCGTCTGAAGGCGGATGTTCGAGAACTTCAGGTGCTCCGCCGCAACGCGAACGCGGTCCCGACCGCATGCCCACGGAACGGTGTTCGCCGGCTGCGCGTGGAAGTAGCTCAACGCACTCTTGAGCTGCTCCTTCCGCTTGGGGATGGTCTCCCCCATAAGCCGCTCTTTCCATTCCTTTGGAGCGGCCTGCTGCGGCCACGTAACGTGTTCCGGCGGCCCAGCCGGAGCCGGCTTGTTGCACTGAACCTGCGCGTCACCAACCGCTTCGAGAAACCTACGGGCTGCGCTCCGAAAGGTTTCGAGTTCGCAACGGGCGACGCGTGGGTCCCTCTTCTGTGATGAGCTTGCAAAGTCGATTGAACTCATCTTCGTGGATCTCGTATGTCATGAATGATTTGCCACAGAATCGACAGACACGACGACGCTGCTTGACCGGACTAACGGCCTTGTCAAACGGCCGGGTAGTCTTGACCACACAGGAGTGGGTGCGTTCACACTTGGGGCATCTCACCGGTGGCGCAACCTTGTCGAGAGCGACTTGCGCGGTGGTGCGACGACGTTTTTCATAGTGTGCTCCCGATCTCGCGCTTTGCGCTCACGTCGTGCCCGGAGCACATCCCGGGCAAGCGGAGCCACACGCTCGCGGACACGGCGCTCAAGCCGAGCAATCGGATCTCGCCGCGTTGCCTGGAGCTCTTCGTAAAGTCGCGTCGCCTCATCGATGATGCCATCCAGTGTGGTTGTGACCACCGAGCTCGACAGCCTGAGGATCGTCCGACCGAGACTTTGCATGGTGAATCCCAGTCGTCTTATCCTACCGCGCCATAGGATGGAAGGTATAGCCTGTCGTCAGAGGATATAGGAGGGCAACCCATCATATTCACCGCTGCCGCCACTAGATGTCTCGGGTGGCGGGTCATCTGGCCAGCGGAAACCACCATCCGACGTCGGGTAAGGAAGCCCAACGTCCTGCCGCTCCGACCTAGACACGCCCTTTGTCATCACTATCGTGCCGAGCGGCCTAGACTTGGTAGCGATGTAGAACACGACTGCTGCGAAGCTGTCGCTCACGTCCTTCGTACCGCCCTTTGGATGGTCAAGCTTCGTGTTCTGCTCGTTGAGTTCAAGCTCACGAAGTTCTTTTTCGAGGAACGGGTAGACAGGACTCTTGATGCGACGTTCGTACATCGCGCTTCGAGCGGCGAGGTACGGTCCGAGGGTCTTCTGGGTCGATATCTCCTCTGTCTTGAATCCACGCTTCTCCAGCAGCTGTAGGTTCGGCAGCCCCATCCACTTATCTGCTGACACAGAGCGGATCGGCAACCCGCCTTCAACCAACTTGTAGATGAGCGACCGCACAAGCTGGTGATCGATTTCTCCTGCATGCGGCGGAATGATCCGCAAGACGAGATCAATGTGGATGACCGGCGCCTCCTCTGTTTTGTATTCGTGTGTTTCTGGATCGAGGCGCCGCACCATCACTTCGCCAGCACGATGACCAACGCAAAGCCCAGTCGCGTCCTGGTTTTTTGAGAGGTCAAGGTGCGCGTGGCGCGGCGATCCAGGACAGCACATCGGAACTGGATCGCCGTGAACGTTCTCGACTACCAGCTGATTCCACAGAATCTTGATTTCCCGATCCGGGTTCCACTCATAGACATGGAACGGGTGTGGTCGTGCCTGATCCATCATGTCTTGAATGGCTTGACGATTCGAGAAGAACGGCTTGAACGATTCGAGAGCGAGGCCCGCGATATCTCGTGTAGCACCCTCTGGATCGTTCAAGAACTCCCGATGGTACTCGTCAGGAAAACTGAAGGTGATCTCATCCGGCTTCGGCTTTTCCTCGTCGCCGAGAACGCGCGTGCGGCCTTCCTTCTGAGAGACGGCGGCTGTCCACCACCTCTGTCCAGCGAAGGCGTTCGGCCTGACATCCCAGGTCGCGTAGTCTCGGACGAAGACGCCCGGATCGTTGTCTTTCATCGCATCTCGCAGATGACGCTCGGTGAAGTCGTGCACAGAACGCTTCGAGGAAACGAGGAAGATCATGCCCTTGAGGCCTCTGGCCGCATAGCGCGACTTTACTCGCCGCTGAAGGGCGTGATAAACACTCGTAGCCTTGTCCTCGTTCGGTCCACTGGCAGTGATGGTTCCCTTGCGGACCTTTCCCATGAAGTTCGTGTTGTGGACAACAATGCCGTTCGCGATGAAGTTGCCGTGTGTCACTGACATCAGGTCGTAGGTTTGGTCTCTTCCGACATAAACGATTGATAGCACGTTCCCAGAATCGACTTCATGATCTCCGCGACTCAACTCCTCCACGGTGATGACTTCATCGCCCGGTCGGAGATCACGCACCCAGACATACTCTTCAGCACCATTTGACCGACGCACAAGCAGCGGGTGATTCTCTGTCGCCTCGATGTGTCGACCGCTGTTCAACGTGACGCGGAAGACGTCTGTGAACGATGCGGGTTTGACGAATGCCTCCGACTCGACGATCTGCTCGCCATCATAAGCAAGAATAGTACAAGAGCTAGCGTTATTCACCAATGCATCGATCCTGACTAAACCACCGCCAGCCATCGATATAAGTGTGTCTCCCCGAACGCACTCATCCACTAGGGCTGACCAAACGTTCAATCCGAGTGCACTATTGTCGTTAGATCCACCACCAACGATGTAGACGCCCTTGCCCGGAAAGTAGATCTCCTCGTTTGTTTCCTTGTAGCGGCCTTTGAAGAACGGAGAGAGAGCAAGCTTGCGGCTCAGTCCTTCGAATACGACCCGCTGCGCCGCTTCCTTCAGGTGAGAGATCGGCACGATATGAATTGGTTCGCCCTTGCCTAGTCCGAGCGTTTCCTGCGGATTCTTGAGACAAATCAGTTCGTAGATCACACGTAGTAAACACGTGGTAGCTAGGTAGTCCTTTCCCCAGCCAATACTGCCTGTGTTTGAACTTATGACGCCTCCGCGCTTTCCAGGACTGGTCGAGATGGCGAAGTTACCAGTATCGGGAACGGTCATGCAGTAGACCGGACCGTTGCCGATGTGTTCGATTTTGGTGACATAGCGGTTGCCGACGTGGTGGATGGTGTCCTCGTCGCCATCCTGCTTCTCGCAGAGCAGCCCGGCAATACGGTGTGTGTATTCCCACGAGCCATCCGGTAACTTGATCTGCTCATAGCCCTCGATCGTCGCGCCCGTCGCCTTGGAGGACAGCCGAACCTCGAACGGCATGATCGAATCGCCAACCACCATGT
>Ga0187892_10008216_pt1 | contig 14395 bp, 10 predicted proteins | sample MA1701073metaG_FD_139345 | JGI IMG/M metagenome (GOLD analysis project Ga0187892, IMG submission 139345) | Bio-ooze microbial communities from a basaltic lava cave in the Kipuka Kanohina Cave System on the Island of Hawaii, USA - MA170107-3 metaG ... | reverse complement strand
TCCACCGGAGCCACGTTGGGCAGGTCACGCTTGTTGTACTGGATCACGTACGGGATCTCGTCCAGATTGTACCCGTACTCCTTGAGATTCTCTTCGAGGTTTCTGAAGCTCTCCACGTTCTCGGGTAGCCGATCCCACTGCGAATCCGCGACGAAGACGATGCCGTCGACGCCCCGCAGCACGAGCTTGCGGGTCATGTTGTAGTAGATCTGGCCCGGCACCGTGTAGAGCTGGAACTTTGCCACGAAGTTCCGCACCGTCACCGCGGAGACGGGCAGGAAATCGAAGAAGAGCGTCCGGTCGTCGCCGGTCGCGAGCGATACCATGTTGCCGCGGTTGACGTCCGGGAGGCCGCGGTAGATGTACTGGAGGTTCGCGGTCTTCCCGGCCACGCCGGTGCCGTAGTAGACGATCTTGAAGCTGATCTCTTTCTGCGCATAGTTGATGATGGACATCGAGTCGCCTCAGGCCGACATCAACGTCGCCGCCGCGCGCTCGACCTGGCGATAGGCCAGGCCGGGCCGGGTCACGGATCCACCCGCGACGATGACGATCGACCGTCCATGCCCGATCTCTTCGGGCTGGATGACCAGGAGCGTGCCGCCGGATCGCAGGATCGCGGTCCGGAACACGGCGCCGGACCCCGCCGCCTTTCGCATCACGGCGTGGAGGTCCTGCGCGAAGGCTCCCACCGCGGGCACATCGCCTCCCGCCGGCAGGAAGAAGTAGAGGACCGCTTCGCTTTCCGCATCCCGCAGCACCGAGGCGGTGACGTCACCGAACGCGGTCAAGCCCCGCGTCAGGGCCGCCGCGCGACTCGGTACCGCCGCGGGGGCCAGGCTCGGGCTTCCCGCCGGCGCGCCATCGTGAGGCGGCGCCCCGGGACGCCCGGCGCGGGCGCCCGCGGCGCGCCGGCAGAGGATCTCGAGCAGCGCGAGCGTGCCCCCGCGGGGCGCCGCGGCCGCGAGGACGGGTCCGCGGTCACCCCGGCCGCCGAGCGGGGTCAGCACGAGGGCCGTCTCCGGCCCCCGCAGCGTGATCTGATCCACCGGCCACGGCGGGCGGCGGTCCATCAGCAGGGGGAGCGCGAGGCCGGCGACCGCGACGGCGGTCTCATGCGCCACCGTCGGCGAGGCCATCGCGAACACGGTGACCCCTTCGACCGCCTGGATGCTCACGTCGAAGGACGCGATCGGCGCCAGCAGCGCGACGATGCGTCGGGCTTCCGCCGCCTCCGCGGGCCCCGGGACGAGGGGAGCGGGGATCGACGTGGACGGCACCGGATCGGCCCAGTGCGAGGAGGCCCGGACGGGCGCGGGCTCCGTCCAGGGGGACGGCGGCTCGTAGGCCGGCGCGGCCACCGGGCTCGGAGCGACCACGACGGGCTCCGGCTCGTCGAGCACCACGCTCGTGTCGAGATCGAGAGGGGGAACCGGGACGACGGGGACCGCTTCCACCGGATCCATCGGCCGCTCGACCATCGGATCCGCGACCACGATGGCCTCGGACGCGGCCGGCGGGACGAGAGGGGGCTCCGACTCGACTGGTACGAGAGCGGGCCCTCCCGCCTCCTCGGTGACAACCGGCGCGGGGGCGGGGCCCGTGAGAGTGAGCGGTCCCGGATCCGCGGCCGGCTCGGGCGCGGGATCCGACAGGAGCGGCTGGAAGGGCGCCGGGAAGTACTCGAGGCCGCTGACGTCGGCCGCCGGGCCGGCGGCCATGAACAGATCCATCGGGACCTGCCGGATGACCTCGTCGAGCGGGAGTCGAATGCCATTCGGCAGACGCTCCACCATCTCCGCATCCGACACCGTCATCTCGTCACGGGGGAATTGCGGCGCGACCACGTCCCAGCCCACGCGGATCAAGCCCTCCGCGAGCTGCGGCAGCAACAGGGACTGCGGGACCAGCAGCGAGCCGGGCTGCCGCATGCGCTCCGCCACCTGCTCCAGCGGGGAGCGGAAGGCCTCCACTGGAAGCTCCGGAGCGACCCGGCTGAACGAGATTCGGACGGTGGGCCCGTCGGTCTCGAACGCTTCGACGGGGGTGGGGATCGGGGCGGGCTCGGACTTCCGGATCGGCTCGGGCGCGGCGGGTGGCTCGATCGCGACCGGAGCCGGATGCACCACGGGCGGCACCGCCACCACCGGTACGGCGGTGGCCGCGACCGGAGTGGCGACGGGCGGCTCTTCGACGAGGCGCCTGGACCTGACCGTGATCTCCGGATCTCGCCGGGTCACCGGCGCCGGCTCGGGCGTCGGGTCGGACTCCTCGAGCGGGTGGAACGGCACCGGGATCCGATGGAGCCCGTGGATGTCGGCCTCCGGCGTGTCCGCGACGAACAGCTCCTGGGGCAACTGGGAGATCACCTCGTCGAGGGGGAGCCGCAGACCATCTCCAAGGTGCTCGCTGATCTCCGCCGTGCTCAGCCCCACCAGATGCGCCGGGAACTGATCGGCGATGTCGCTCCACGCCACCCGGGCCACACCTTCCGAGAGCTGGGTGACCACCAGCTCGCCCGAGATCCGCAGGAAGCCGGGGTCGCCGAGGCTCGCCGCGACTTCGTCCTCCGGCGCTAGGAAGGTGCCGGGGGGAAACTGGGGCATGACGCGGTCGAGCGCGATTCGCAGGACCACCTCCGATCGGCCGGGCGTGCGCGCGGCCGCGGCCTCCCGACGCCGCTGCGCGGCGCGGCGCCGTCGGGGCGTCTCTTCCGGCGCCGGCGGGGGCGGGGGCGGCGGCGCCATCGGAGCGGCCGGCACCACGGGCTCGGGGGCCGCGTCGCCACGCGGGAACACTGTTTCGGTCAGGGAGCCGCTACCCTCGAGCGCGGGTGCGCTCGGCACGCGCGAGGGCGTGGCGACACGGACCCGGGGACTCGCCGACGGGCGCGGGGCGGCGCCGCGCTCGCGCGCGAGACGAACGGGCGCGTGCAGCACGTCACGGAGCGGCACCAGCAGCAGCATCAGCCCGATCAGCTCGGGCAATGGCGGCGGCAGCATCCAGGGCAGCGAGCGTCCCACGAGGGCCGGATCGAGCAGCGCGCTGAGCGGCTCCCGCGACATGGTCAGCAGGACGTGGAGACCGCTCAGGACCGCAGTGCCGATGAGCCAGCGCAGGACGGACGGACGGCGAACCCAGATCCAGACCAGCAGGCCGTACGTCACCGGCGGGATGCCCGCGACGGCCCACTTCGGCAGCGGCACCTCGAACTGAAGCGGCACGAGGGTCAAGGCGTAGATCAGGCCGACGTAGGCGGCCAGGCCCAGCACGGCCATGAGCCACGACGAGAGCCGCCGGGCGCTGGACACGGAATGGTAGGACGTTCTCATGGACGGAGGCCTCACACCGCCCGGACCAGGTCCGGGAGCGCCTTCTTCACGTGGTAGCGTACCTTGCCGAGCACCGCCGGATCGCCGAGCACCACCGCGAGCATGGCGCCTGCACCGACGGCATTCAGCAGCACGACACCCGAGTCGTATTCGAGAATCAAGCTCTGCAGACGCCCCTGGGTCAGGGCCCGACCGACCCCGTCCGTCGCTTCGACCAGACAGGCGGCCAGCGCGCCCGCGAGCTCGGCTTCGGGAAGGAGCCCGCCCGCGACCTCCATCAGGGCTCCCTCGCGGTCGATCAGCGCGGTCAGCGACACCCCGGCCAGCTCGGCCACCGCGGCGAGCAGCGCCTTGAGATCGGGAACCGGCTCCGGCGTCGCCGCGACGATCACGGCCGGCACCGCCACCGGGGCCGGACGCTCCGGCTGGGGCGCGCGGCGCTCGGGCGCCGGCGCGGCCGGAGCCGGCACGACGGCCGGCGCGGGGGGGCCCGACACCGCCGCGGGGGTGACGGCCGCCGCCGCGGGCCGACCCGCCGCGGGCAGGAGGCTCTCGATGCGATGCAGGAGCTCATCGGCCGCGAAGGGCTTCCGCATCACGTCGTCCGATCGGACCTTGGCGGCGCGCTCGAGCACGGTGCCGTTGACGATGCCCGAGATCAGCAGCACCGGGGTGTGTCCGAGCGTCGGATGCTTCTTGACGAAGTCACAGATCTGGTAGCCGTCCATGTCCGGCATGATCACGTCACACACGATGAGGTCCGGCGCCTCGCGCGCGATCTGCTCGATCGCCTCGCTTCCCGACGCGGCCGACAGCACCTCGATCCGCTTCGACTCCAGCGCCCGCTGCACGACTTTCCGGACGCTGAGACTGTCGTCTACGACCAGCACCTTGGGCATGATCTATCCGTCTCGCCGCGTTCCACGGGAGGCGGCGGCCCCCCGGCGCTCGTCGGCCCCTTGGGTTCTCTCGTCCATCTCCTGCGCCACGCTCAGGAGGAGCTGCTCCACGCTGCGTGAGATGGTGCGCGGCCGACCGGCCAGCGCCTCACGCTCGGCGCGGTTGAAGCAGAAGCGCGCCTCGCCTTCCTTCTGGGAAGCGGCGACCATCGCGGCGAAGGCGGGCTCTCCGGTCTTCCCCGCGAACTCGGCGTGAACCACCCGGCCGGCCTCGAAGAGGAGGCCCCCCTCGCCTCCCGAGAGCGAGAGCAGGAGCTCGCCCGTCTTGACCCCGAGCGAGATGACCTGGGTGAGCTCGGTCAGATCCATCACCCCGAGGGAGCCCTGGAAGCTGCTGCGCCCGGCCTCGGCTCCGCCCTTGGCCGGCACAGCCGGCGGCGCGGCGACCGGAGCGGCCGGCGGGTGCGCGGGCATCTTCGCCGGCCCCTTGGCGGCCGCAGGGGGCGGCTCCGGGCGGCGAGCCGGGACCGCGGGGGGCGCGTCGCCGAGCAGCTCCTGGATGCGCGACATCACGGTGGCCAGGGTGAAGTCGCCCGTGACCGTCATGTCCACGCCGGCCTCGGTGGCGGCCAGGGCGATGGGCCGGTCGCGACCGGCCAGGAGCAGGAAGGGCGTGTCCTTGGTCGCCGGATCGCGCCGCACCATCGTGAACAGCTCGTAGCCGTCCATGTCCTGCACCTTGGCGTAACTCACGATGAGGTCGGGCTGCTCCCACTCGAGCATGGTCAGCGCGAACGAGCCGCTGGTCGCGACCGCCGCCTCGTAGCCGGCTTCGGCCAGGGCATGGGCCAGCGCGACCCGGCTGTCCTGGTTCGCGTCCACCACGAGCACCTTGGCGTCGGCCATCGCCTACTCGACCAGGCTCCCGGCGCGCGCGGAACCGGCCAGCGCCGTGCCTTCGAAGACCCGCTCCCCCGCCGCGACCGATCCGACGATCCGCACGAAGCTCTGCTCGTCGACCGGCTTCGTGACGTAGTGCCGCACCCCGAGGCGCCGGGCCAGGGCGGCGTGCTTCTCGCCGGCCCGCGTCGTCATCACGATCACCGGGACCTCCCGGGTGGCCGGGCGCCGCCGCAGGTCCTCGATCAGCGCGTAGCCGTTGAGCCGCGGCATCTCGAGGTCGGTCACGACCAGGTCCACGGTCTGCTCCACGAGCTGCTGGAGCGCGTCGTGGCCGTCGACCGCGGTGACGACCCGGAAGCCGGCCTTCTCCAGCATCTGGCCCACGAACTTCCGGATGCTCACCGAATCGTCCACGAGCATGACGGTGGGGCGAGTGTCCACGACGTCGAGCCGCGCACCCGCCGACTCGCGGGCAGGGTCGGTCGGCATCCACGAGGCCGCCTCGCGCAGGAGGGTCGGATCGAGGAGCAGGATCACGCGGCCTTCACCCGAGATCGTGGCGCCCGAGAACGGGCCCACCCCGTCGAGGAGCGCGCCCAGGCTCTTGATGACGATCTCCTCCTTGCCCAGGAGCTCGTCCACCACCACCCCGAAGGGCTTGCCGCCGCCGCGCATCACGACCACCGGTAGCCGCCGGGCCGGCGGAGATGCGACGAGGCCCAGCGCCCGGTCAAGGCGGACGAGCTCGATCGTCCGGTCGTCGAGCCGCACCGTCTCGCGCCCGCCCGCGGTCAGGATCTCGTGGGGCGCGACCGAGCGCATCGCGCTCACCGCGGTGAGCGGAAACGCCAGGGTCTCCGACCCGCTCCGCATCATCAGCGCGTCCGCGATCGCCACCGTGAGGGGCAGCTTCAGGACGAAGCGGGTCATGCGGCCGGTCTCGGTCTCGACGTGGACCTCACCGTTGAGCCGGCTGACATTGGTCCGGACCACGTCGAGGCCGACCCCTCGGCCGGCGGTCTGGGTCACTGCGGACGCGGTGCTGAAGCCGGGCACGAAGATGAGGTTCAGGGCCTCGCGGTCGGGCAGGGTGGCGGCCTCGGCCGCGGGGAGGAGTCCGCGCTCCGCCGCGTGCCGGCGCACCAGCTCGGTGTCGATGCCGCGCCCGTCGTCCTCCACTTCCACCAGGATGAACCCGCCCTCCTGGGTCGCGGACAAGGTCAGGTGGCCCGCCGCCGTCTTGCCGCGGCCCTCGCGCTCCGCGGCGGACTCGATGCCGTGCGCCACCGCGTTCTGGATCAGGTGCAGCAGCGGGTCGGCGATCTGTTCGATGATCCCGTTGTCCACTTCCGCCGATTCCCCGCGGACGGTGAGGGTCACCGTCTTCCCGGTGGCCCGGGCCGCTTCCCGCACCTGCTGGGCCACCCGCGCGAAGAGCCGCCCGATGGGCACCATGCGCGCTCGCGTGATCTCCTTGCGGAGGGCCGCGGTCAAGCGGTGGATCTGGACGGTGTCCTCCCGGACGCTTCGCAACAGGGCGACGTACTGGCTCTGCACCTCGGCCACGTCGGCGGACATCTCGGTCACGCTGCGGGCCAGGATGTTGATGTCGTCGTAGCGATCGAACTCGAGCTCGGCGAAGAGCTCCGAGATGTCCCGGATCTCCCCGGCCTCGTCCCGCTCGACGGTTTCCCGGAGGGGCAGCGTGGGCGCCTGCCGCCGGAACTCGAAGTCGCGGCCCACCTGGCCCAGGCGCGTGCGGCTGGCGAGGAGCAGCTCGCTGACCTGATCGAGCTGGGCCAGGCGCCGGTCGAGCCGGCTCCGCGCGATCATCAGCTCGCCCACCAGGTTCATCAGCGTGTCGAGCCGCTCGACCGGCACCCGGATGCTTGGACCGGTCGGCGCGCTCGCCGCGCGGGGAGCGGGCCGCGGCAGCGCCTCGAGCCGGGACAGGAACTCCGGCCGGACGAAGCCCGGTAGCTCCATCGAGATCGGGGACGCGAGGGTCGGGGCCTCGGCGGTGACCGGCTCGAGAATCTCCTCCGACGGCCGGGGTACCGCGCGCTCGCGCAGCTTCTCCGAGCCGGTGAGGGCGCGCAGGGCGTGTGTCGCCCGCTCCAGCGCCTGCGCCGTCTCGTCCGAGACCGCGGCTCCGTTCTGGAGGACCCGCTTGATGGCCGCGGTTCCCGCGAACATCGCCTCGGTCACTGCCGGGGTGACGGGGAGCCGGTGCTCGCGCACGGCGCCGAGGAGGTCCTCGATCTCGTGGGTGGCGTCGCCGAGCGGTGCGCACCCGACCGTGTACGCCGCGCCCTTGAGCGTGTGCGCGGCCCGGAAGATGGTCGCGAGCGTATCCTCGTCGCGCGCGCCGGCCTCGATGGCTAGCAGGGCCGTGGTCATGGCCTCCAGATGCTCGGTGGCCTCGGGCAGGAAGTACTCCAGGACCTCGGAACCCCCGGCGAAGAACCGGTGCAGGTCGACGGCCAGCGGCGAGAGCAGGGGCGGGGCCGCCGCGGCCAGCGCGGGCTCCGCTTCCGGGCCGATTGTTTCCGGGCCGACGGGGGTGGGGGTGGCGGACAGGAAGGTGGGATAGCGGGCCTTGAACTCCCCGATGCGAGCCGAGTCCTCGAGGCCGACCGCGCTGATGCCGTCGAAGACTTCCTTCAGGAGACCGAGCAGACCGTCCAGGAAGGCGGCCGCGCGGGCGCGCTCCTCGGCCGGGGCGGCGGGGGCCCGCTCGAGCAGGCGCTCGGTGCCGGCGGCCAGGTCCGAGACGCCGGGGAATCCGTGGAGCGCGGCCGAGCCCTTCAGGCGATGCGCGAACACGACGAGCGGGACGAGGGCCTCCTCGGTCGGGGCCGCCGCCGCGGTGAGCAGGCCGAGCCCTTCCTCGAGAGCCCCGGCGGTGTCCCAGGCCTCCATCAGGAAGATGCCCAGCAGCAGCTCGCGCTCGCGCCGATCGGCCATGTCGTCAGCTCGCCAGCTTGAAGCGGGCTAGCTTGGCGGTCAGCTCTTCCGCCAGGCGGGCCAGCTGCTCGACGTTCGTCCGGCTCTGCTGCACCCCCTGCTCGGTCTTCACCGCCGCGCCCGCGATCGCCTGGACGGCGCCCGCGGCGGCCTCGGCGCCTCGCACCTGCGTCTGGGACGCCTGGGAGATCTCGGCGGCGAGCTCGGCGGAGGTCTGCGAGATCTTCCCGATCTCCTGGAGGGCCTCCTCCGCCTTCAGGCTCACCTCGTATCCGGACTCCACCTCGCGGGTTCCGGACTCCATCGCCACCACCGCCTCCTGGGTCTCGACCTGCACGCCCTTGATGAGGGTGCCGATGTCCCGGGTGGCCTGGGTGGCCCGCTCGGCCAGCTTCCGGACCTCGTCGGCCACGACCGAGAAGCGCAGCCCCGCCTCGCCCGCGCCGGCCGCCTCGATCGAGGCGTTGAGGGCGAGGAGGTGCGTCTGGGCCGCGATGTCCTGGATGGTGTTCACGATGTTGGAGATCTCGAGCGAGCGATCGCCGAGGGACTTGATCTTCTTCGAGATCGTCTGCACCTCGGCCCGGATCTGCTGCATGCTGGCGAGGCTGTTGCGCACCGCGCCCTCGCCCTTGCTCGCGGCCTGGAGCACCTGGCGCGCCGCCTTGGCGCTCTGGTCGGCGCTGTCCGCGACCTGGCGCACCGAGACCGTCACGTCCGCCATCGAGCGGGTCACGCTCACCGCGTCGCGGGCCTGCGCCTGCGCCGCCTCCCCGAGCTCCCCGGTGATCCGGATGGTGTCCTGGGAGCCGGAGGCCACCCGGAGGGCGGCCTGCCGGACGTCACCGACGACCGAGGCGATCTCCTCGACCATCAGATTGATGGCGTCCACCACGTTCCCGAGCACGTCCCAGCTGACCTCGCCCCGTCGGGTGAGGTCGCCCTTGCCGATCTCCACCACCGTGTCGAGGAACGTGATGATGTTCTGCTGCAGCTCCTCGCGCTTCCGGCGCTCCTCGTCGCGGTCGGCCTCGGTCTGGACCAGCGAGCGGAGCCGCACGATCGAGTCGTTGAAGGTGACCGCCATCTGGCCGATCTCGTCGCGCGAGGTGACCGGCACCATCTGGGAGAGGTCGCCCCGCCCCACGCGCTCGGCCACGCTCATCAGGGCGTTGACCGGCCGCGTGATCCGCCGGGCGAAGATGACCCCCGCGAGCACCGCGCCCGCCGCGATCCCCCCGAGGACCAGGAGCAGGAAGTTACCGGCCCCGACCGCCGCCGCGGTGATGATCGACTTGTCCATGCCGACCCGCACCGTCCCCAGCCGCCCGCCCAGCATCAGGACGCCGATGTCGATGATCTCGCGCTCGCTCCCCCGCGGGTCGAGGTAGCGGAGCTCCTGGACCTGCGGCTTGGTGGCCTGCGCCGGCACCACGTTCTTCTCGATGATGCCCTTCGGCACCACCGGGGCGAAGGTATGGGCGATGAGGGCGCGCTGAGGATCGTAGACCATGACGTAGGCCACGCCGGAGATCTTGGCGAACTCGTCGACCTGGGCCTGGACGGTGGAGGCGTCACGGTTGACCACGAGGTCCGCCGCGGAGCTCGACAGGCTGTTGGCGATGGCGCTGCCCTTGTCGGTGAACTCGCGGGTCAGGTTCTCCTGGAGCGAGCGGTAGGCGATGATCCAGCTTACGATCGCCACCGGCAGCAGGACCAGCACCAGGAAGACGGTGATCTTGCCGAGGAGGCCGAACCGCGGCCGGGAGCCCGAGGGGCGAACGGCCTCGACGACGGATCCGGTGCCCTCCCCGCGCCTCCTCATCGCGTGTCTCCTCCAACCCCGCTTCAGGCCGTCCATGCCCATCGCTCAGGCCTTGACCGCCGCGGCCCAGTCCGCGATCGGCACCCAGCGATCACCTTCGACCCGCGTGAAGTAGACGCTGTCCAGCCCCTGGTGCCGCTCGGGCGTGAAGGTGAGCGGCGCGCCGATCCCGAGATCGAGCCCGCGGAGCGACTCCAGCGCTTGGCGGAAGACCGGCCGCCCCCCGGTGGCCCCGGTACGGCGCAGCGCCTCGACGATCACCCGCGCGTTCACATAGCCCTCGAGGCTGATGAAGCTGTACTTCTGCGCCGTGTAGGCGGCGTCCCGGAGCGCCTCGGGAACCTGGGGGTTGTGCTTGTCCATGAGGGCCCGATACTCGACCACGCCCGCCAGGCCGGTATCGTCGTAGCTCGGGACCACCTGGGAGTTGATCAGGGCGCGGGTGTAGTCGCGGCCCTTGGCGCGGCCGTGCTTGACGAGCAGCGCGAGCATGGCGTCCGATCCCACGAACGAGACGTTGGAGATCGGCGCGGTCCAGCCCGCGTCGCGCGCCGAGCGCACGAAGGCTCCGCAGCCCTGGTAGGCGCCGGTGCAGAGGACGACTTCGCTGCCGCTCTCCCGGAGGGCCTTGACCGCGATGGTCATGTCCTCCTCGAACTTGGCATTGCGGACGTAGGTGGCTTCCGCCACGATCTTGGCATTGCGCGCGGCGAGCGCCCGCGCGACCCCGTCGGTGCCGCTGCGGCCGTAGGCGTCGATCTGGTAGTAGACCCCGAAGCGACGCGCCCCCGCCTGCCAGAAGCGCTCCACCAGCGCGGCCATTTCCTGCCGGTAGGAGGCGCGAACGTTGAAGACCTGATCGACGTAGGGGACCTCGCGCTGAGGCTGGGCCCCCGTGAAGTTGCCCACCAGCACCACGTGCTGGTCCGCGTACTGCTTGATCACCGGCAGGGCCCGCGTGAGCGTCGGAGTGCCCACGTAGTTGGAGAGCAGGAACACCTTCTCCCGGTCCAGGAGCTGGATCGTGTTGCGGATGCACGGGTCGGGGTTGTAGCCGTCGTCGAGCGCGACCACCGTGATGGGTCGCCCGGAGAGACCGCCCCGCGCGTTGATCTCGCTGTAGTAGGCGTGGGCCCCGCGGTACAGCTCGCTGCCCAGGCCGGCCGCGGCGCCGCGGAACGCCGCGCTCATGCCGATCCGGATCTCACCGGCCTGGGCTCGCGCGGCGGCCCCTGGAAGGGTGCTCGCGAGGCCCGCCGAGAGGACGCCGCCGAGGAAGCCTCGCCGGTTCATGCGGTTGCCTCCTGCAGAGCCGCGGTCACCGCGGCTAGGATCTTCGGAATGTCGAGCAGCGGCAGGGTCTCGCCGGCCCCCTGGATCCAGCCGGCCATCAGGGGGCGGGGTCCCCTCATCCTGGCCGCGGTCGGGCTGTCGACCGGCACCACGTCCTCGAAGGGCTCGAGGCCGAGCACGGTGTCCACCACCACCGCGGCCTGGACGGCGCCATCGCGTACGACGAGCGTGCGCAGGCTGCCCGTGGGACGCGCGCCCGACAGTCCCAGGAGCCCCCGGACGTCGATGATCGGCATCACGGTGCCCCGGAGGTTCGCCACGCCCACCACGTGCCGGGGGGCCCGCGGAACCACGGTGATCTCGTCGAAGACCACCACCTCGCGGGCGCTCCGCACGTCCACCGCGAACCGGACGCCGGCCAGGGCAACGAGGCAGGCGCGCCGCGCGGGAGGAGCGGCCGGGAGAACGGACGGCGCCGGGATCACGGGCGTCTGGGTCATGGCGCTATTTCACGAACTGGCGTACCACGCCGAGAAGTTGGTCCGCGGTGAACGGCTTGGCCAGGTAGTCCGCGGCCCCCTGTCGCTGCCCCCACAGGCGATCGCTCTCCTGGTTCTTGGAGCTCACGAACACCACCGGGGTGTCCTTGGTGCGCGGATCGCGCCGGATCCCCCGCAGCACCTCGTAGCCATTGCGCTTGGGCATCACGATGTCGAGCAGCAGCAGGTCCGGCCGCTCCTCGACGACCCGATCCTCCAGCAGCTCGCCGTGTTCGTACGACACGACCTCGTGGCCGGCCGACTTCAGAATGCCCTCGATCAGCTTCAGCTCTGACAGGGCGTCATCCACAACCATCACTTTGCCCACGACGCGACCCTCCTGGCCAGCGAGTGCACGTGATTACCCGAACGGACCCGACCCGATAGTGCTTTTCGGGGGGTGCATCTACTGCAAACCCCCTACCAACCGAGGTTTTCCGCCGTCTTGGAGCCCGTTCCCGGCCTGGTCGGGTCAATGCCGTGGATTCAAGGCTTTCCGGCCCTACGAGGTCGTTTTGGGCTCCCCCGGCGCAGGGTGACAGCGGGCGGACGTCCAGTAGGTGACGCGCACTGTCAGAAGGAGTGCCCCGAACCGTCGGCCCCCCTGCCCTGCCCGCGGTGCAAGGCACCGCCACCAGGGGGCTAACTTGCGATGCCGGGGGGCGTATGCTAGCGTGGCACTGCGTTTTTTATGGAACTCTCACCCGCTGTCCCGCACCAGCCCTGCCCGACCATAAGGAGACCCAGGATCAATGGCCGATAGCACGCTCCATCTCACCGAGGCCAGCTTCGATACGGAACTGGGCAAGCACAGCGAGCTCCTCATGGTGGACTTCTGGGCCGAGTGGTGTGCCCCCTGCCGCGCCATCGCGCCGACGCTGGAAGAGCTGGTACGCGAGGGCAACGGCTCGGTGACCCTCGCGAAGGTGAACGTGGACGAGCAGCCAGCCCTTGCCGCCCGTTACGGGATCCGGTCCATCCCGACCATTCTGTTCGTCAAGGGCGGCAAGGTGATGGATCAGGTGATCGGCGCGGTTCCGAAGGCACAGCTCAAGAAGAAGCTGGACGCGAACGCCTGAGCGAGTCATCCATGTCGACGGTGGGGCCCGGTCTCCCCCCGCTCTCTCCGACGCGCGAGGAGTTCCGCGCCCTGGCCGGCCAGGGCAACCTGATCCCGGTCTTCGCCGAGCTGGCCGCCGATCTCGACACCCCGCTGTCCGCCTTCCTGCGGCTCCGCCCCGGACCCTACGCCTTCCTGCTGGAGTCGGTCGAGGGGGGAGAGAAGTGGGCCCGGTACTCCTTCCTGGGCTCGGACCCCCTGATGGTCTTCACCGCCAAGGGCAAGCGCATCAGCGTCCGCCGGGCCGATGGCACCACCCGCCTGCTCCCGGGCTCGGATCCCTTCGCGGCGCTCCGCGAGCTTCTGTCCGAGTTCAGGCCGGTCCGGGTACCGGGTCTGCCGCGCTTCCAGGGCGGGGCGGTGGGCTTCCTCTCCTACGACATGATTCGCCACGTCGAGCGGCTCCCCCTCCTGACCACCGACGATCAGAAGCTGCCCGACGCGGTGTTCATGTTCACCGACAGCCTGCTGGTGTTCGACAACCTGCGCCACCGGCTGCTGGTGATCGCGAACGCCCACGTCACCAAGACGGATCCGGCCTCGCTCGACCGCGCCTACGACGCGGCCGCGGTCAAGATCGGCATGCTGCTCGGCAACCTCCGCCGGCCGGCCCGCTCCCCCGCCCCGCTCACCCTGCCGCCGGTGGAGCCGCTCGTGGCCCTGGGGGACGAAGGCTTCACCTCGACGATGGACGAAGCCGCCTTCATGGACGGCGTACGCCGGGCGAAGGAGTTCATCGCCGCCGGCGACGCCTACCAGGTGGTGCTGTCGCGGCGCCTCGACACCGACCTGCGGGCCGACCCGTTCACGGTCTATCGCGCGCTCCGGACCGTGAACCCGTCGCCCTATCTCTTCTTCCTGCGCCTGGGCAAGACCAGCATCGTGGGGTCGTCCCCGGAAGTGCTGGTGCGGCTCGAGGACGAGCGGGTGGAAGAGCGGCCGATCGCGGGCACGCATCCGCGGGGCCGGACCGAGGAGGAGGACGCCCGGCTGGCGGAGGAGATGCGGGCGGACCCGAAGGAGCGCGCCGAGCATGTGATGCTGGTCGACCTCGGGCGCAACGACGTGGGCCGGGTGAGCCGTCTCGGCAGCGTCGAGGTCTCGGAGTTCATGGTGGTGGAGCGCTACTCGCACGTCATGCACCTGGTGAGTCACGTGCGGGGCCGGCTCGAGCCGGGCAAGGACGCCTTCGACGTGCTGGCCGCCTGCTTCCCGGCCGGGACCCTCACCGGGGCCCCCAAGATCCGCGCCATGGAGATCATCGAGGAGCTGGAGCCCACCCGCCGGGGTCCCTACGGGGGCGCGGTCGGCTACATCTCCTACTCCGGCAACCTCGACTCCTGCATCACGATCCGCACCGTGGTGTGCCACGGGCGCCGCGCATCCATCCAGGTGGGCGCGGGCATCGTGGCCGACTCCGATCCCAAGACGGAGTGGCTCGAGACGGGCTCGAAGGCGCGGGGCATGATCCTGGCGCTCCGCATCGCGGCGCAGGAGCAGCCGGGATGATCCTGGTG
>Ga0187892_10008215_pt1 | contig 14396 bp, 10 predicted proteins | sample MA1701073metaG_FD_139345 | JGI IMG/M metagenome (GOLD analysis project Ga0187892, IMG submission 139345) | Bio-ooze microbial communities from a basaltic lava cave in the Kipuka Kanohina Cave System on the Island of Hawaii, USA - MA170107-3 metaG ... | reverse complement strand
GGACCCGCACCCGATTTCCAGGACAGCTCGTGGTTCAGGGATGCGAGAGGCAAGCCATTCAGCGTAGGAACCTGCCCTTGCGTCGTCGGCTATGGGCGCCGCTGAGGCCAGCAAATAACCCTCCGAATAAGTCCTGCGCGCCTCCCTGTCGAGAATCGGCGTCTCGTGCGATACGCAGCCACATGCGGCGCAGTCGATCTTTGCTAGCGGACTCATTACGACACGGCCGTCGCTTACCATCGCACAACGCGGATGAGGCCGCGGCAAACGTCGGGTGATACCGCCGCAGAGCGGGCAGGCCGGCGTCGGATCTGCCTCGCCTCTGGGTTGGATGTGCCGGTTGTTCACGCTCCAGCCGCGGCGAGGCGGTCGAGGTACCTCGACGTGCATTCAACGACGCGCTCGCGGAGCTCTGCCATGCCATACCAGAGCGGCAGACGAATCAGCCGCCCGGATAGATCCTCGGTGACTGCCATCGATCCGCCCGCACGGCCATGCCTTCGGCCCGCTTCGCTCGAATGAAGCGGGACGTAGTGGAAAATCGCATTGATCCCGTCCTTGGTCAGATCCTTGATCAGACGATCCCGGATCTCGCGAGTCGGCAGAAGCAGATAGTAGATATGGCCGTTGTGGCAACAGTGCGGCGGAACCGACGGTCGACGGACCCCCCCCCTGGTCTCAATGCCGGCGAAGGCCTTATGGTACCGGTTCCAGGTCGCGACTCGATCGGCCGTGATCTGCTCAACCGCATCAAGCTGCGCGCGCAGAAACGCCGCCACCAGCTCGCTGGGAACGTAGGATGAGCCAATGTCGACCCAAGAGTACTTGTCGACCTGGCCCTGAAGGAAGCGGGCCCGGTTCGTGCCTTTGTCCCGCAGCACCTCGGCACGAGCAACATACTCGGCTCGATTAACGAGCAGCGCTCCTCCCTCGCCGCTCACGATGTTCTTGGTCTCGTGAAAACTGAGGCACGCCAGATCACCAAGGGTTCCGGCGAGCTCGCCCCGGTAGGTCGCCATCAGCGCATGCGCGGCGTCCTCGACCACCAAGAGTCCATGCCGCGCCGCGACGTCCCGGACTGCATCCATCTCCACGCATACACCGGCATAGTGAACGACAAAGATCGCTTTCGTCCGTCGCGTTACCGCAGCTTCGAGCAGAGACTCGTCCAGGTTGAGCGTATCGGGCCGAATGTCAACGAACACCGGGACGGCACGCCGCAGTACCACAGCGTTGGCTGTGGACACGAACGTGTAGGAAGGCATGATTACTTCGTCGCCGGGTTCGAGGTCGGCCAGCATGGCCGCCATCTCCAGGGCAGCGGTGCAAGAGTGGGTCAACAGCGCGCGCTTTGCGTGCAGCTTGTCCTCAAACCAGGCCTCGCACGACCGCGTGTAGTACCCCCCGCCGGAGATCGCGTGACGTCGCATGGCATCGGCGACGAGCTTGAGCTCCCCTCCAGTCTCTGGCGGCCAGTTGAACGGCACTGGCAAGTTCGCGTTAGCTTCTCGCACGAGTCGCTCATGGGTTTACGAGCATTCGCGCACTATAACCTACTCGACGGCCTTCTTTCCCGTCGCATCCGGCACCGCTTGCACACGACGTTGGAGGGCGCAGCCACATGCAGCCCCTCCGATCCAACCGCATCGGCGATAAAGAATCAGCGTCCGCGAAACCAGCGAGATATAGCTCTGATCGTCCGAAGGCTGATCAATATGCTTACCGCGACCAGATGCTTTACGCGCGCCTCGAGAGTTGAACTCGGTTGTCCTCGCGTAAGATCGACGCGAGTGAGCGCACGTTGTTCCAATCTCCGCACCCAGCGCTTGAGCCTCGCCACGGGGGCCGTATCGGCCCGTACGTAGGCTGAAAGGAACGACTTGACGACGTCTTGCCCGCGCTTCTCCGCCTTCACCCATGGCGGACCCGACGGTTCGCCCGAATGCACGCGAATCGGGGTCAGCACCAACTCGCGATGGTATCGGCTCGTCGCCCCTCCCATCCACCCGACGATCTGTCCGAGGCTCTTGTTGGTCGGTATCGGGACGATCTGGTCGCGGCTGCTGATCTCGAACCAAACCAATTCGTCGGAATCGGTCACGATGTGAACTTCATCCGACGAGAAGCCCGCGGCTTGGACCAGATCGTCATCGATGGTTCCCCGAAAGTCCGTCCCGGTGCCCGTGGGATAAATGGCGACCGGATGCAGGTGAAAAGCGTGGAGCAGGAAACCCTCCTCCTTGACTTTCCAGCAGATTACCGACGGATGGAACGGCGCCTCCTCGCGATCGTACGTATGGCTCTCGACGATTGGGTGAATGTGCTTAATACCCAGGCGAACCAGCTCCCGCGGCGGAATGCAGATGCAGTCTTCGCGCGAATAGCCCGCTACGACCTGCGGCACCAGCGACTCTTTGAGCGCCCGTAACCCCATCACGAGAACCGCTCGTCGGCCGCCCCGCAAAAGCCGCACAATCGAGCTAAGCCCGCCGTCTGCAAACACCATGTCGGGAATCAAGAACAGAGCCGCACTGTGCTCGAATGCCGCGTCCCGGGCGGCGACCCGATAACATTCCGAGGAGGTGAGGTACTTGTTCTCACCGAGCCCGCGCAGGTAGACGATATCCACCTGGACGAGGGCACGCAGCCGCGCGTACGCCGCCGATGCCACGATGACCTTCGCGTCTGCGGGCGTCGTATAGATCCGGTAGACACAGTCCGCAAGGTTCGGCACCGACGGGATGTTCCCGGGCGAAAGCAGGGTCGGTAGCGTGACCTCGAGGAAGGTCTGCGTGTACTTTTCGCCCCAGACTGGGGTAACCAGGTGAAGTGGAACGTCTGCCTGGCGTGGATTCGTGTGCCGCTCGTAAGCGGCAAGCAGATTCTCGACTACCAGTCGCGCACGCGCTTCGGCATCTCGCCAGGCCTCTCCCGAGGCGTCGGTGCAATGCACCCGGAGCGCCTGCTGGACCAGCGAACGATGAAACGCACTCGTCGCCCCCGACATCCAAGACACGACTTCTACCCTGCTCTTCCGTGGCGGAACGGGAACTGTCTTGGACCGATCACTGACTTCTATGCAGAGGAACTCGTTTGAGTCAGTCACGACGTGTATCTCACTGTCGCGGAATCCGGACGTCTGAACGAGATCGTCGTCAATGGTCCCGGTGAAGTTCGCTGCCCCGGCGCGCGGCCGTAGGGCGATCGGATGAAGATGGAAACTGTGGAGCAGAAATCCTTCGTCGCCGACCTTCCAACCCAGAACCGACGGGTGGAACGCGGGCGAGTCACCGTCGTAAAGATGGGACTCGTTGATCGGATGGGGATATCTCGTGACCAAGCGCGCGAGCTCGCGGGATGACACAGAAATGCATCCGTCCCTCGCGAACCGGATCCGGAGGTCGGGAACGAGCGCTTCCTTGACGGCGCGGAGACCCATTACAAGTATCGCTCGCTTGTTCGCGCCGACCAGTCTCACGATGGACGCAAGCCCGCCATCGGCGAACACGACGTCGGGTAGGGCGGTGAACACGACGGCTCGCGCGCGAGATGCCGTGATCACGCTTTCCCGGTAGCAATCCGACGATGTGAGATAGCTGTTCTCGTCGACTCTGGCGATCCGTGCGATCTCGACTGCAACCAGGCTGCTCAGCCGAGCGTACGCATCCGATCGCCTGATGACATCCTCGTCGTCGGATGTCGTGTAGATCTTGTACACGCACTGGGACAGGTTGGGCACCGCAGGAATGTTGCCCGGTGATAGCAGCGTCGGCAGCGCAACCTCGAGAAACACCTGCGTGTATTCCGCGCCCCATACGGGCGTAACGAAGTGCACGGGAACATCTGATGTCGGAGTCGAGCCGAAGCCCACAGGGCTGGTCATTCTGAAGTCACACGGTAGCACCCGTCGCGAACGACCTTCCCGGTCGACTCTCTAGTCGCAAGCGCAAGGCACGAGGCGTATTGCCGGAGGGAGGAATCGTCGTCCTGGACCGCGGGGCCGGCATGTCAAAGATCGGCTTCAGTGACAAACTGCAGTCGCGTCAAGCGCGACCGAATCGCCTCCGAGTTCCGGTTGGTCGGCAGGAAGACCCTCAGGTGCGGATCGACCTGATCGGGCGGCAGGATCAGCTTACCGAGGTGCCGCTTGTGTTGGATTTTCCGGTCCTCATCCACGAAGCACTCCAGACGCTGCCCGAGCAACGCGCCGCAGAAGGTGCCCGTTGGGGCGACGCCGAAGACAGCCATCGGGGTGCTCTCGCGCGTCAGAAACGCCACCAGCCGCGACACTCGAGACAAATCGATCGGCTGGAGGGCGGGAGAAAACGTGCCGGCCTGCGCGATGCGCCGTCCATCCTTGCCGGCAAGCACCGTGATCTCGTTGGGCAGCTTGCGATCGGGCACGATGCATCGGGAGAACGCCCGGCGCAGCAGATCGAGGACGGTGACCGTCGAAAAGTGAAAGACGTGATCGAAGATCACGGTGTCGAATATCGTCTCTTCGAGATCAGGAACCTGCACCAGGAGAATGCCGTCGTCCTTCAGCAGGCGACTGGCCTGCGCCAGGGCGCCGAGCGGCGTGGGGATATGCTCGAGCACGTGGACCATGCTCACGACATCGAACCGGCGATCGATCTCTGCCAGATCGCCGACAAAGAAATCACGAATGGGCAGCGCCGCTGCGAGGCTGTCCCGCACCGCGCCGGTGACATCGTGCGCGTACAGGTTGGCCGTTGTCCCGAAGCGCTTGTGTACCGCCCTGAGGAATACGCCCGCGCCGGTGCCGATGTCGAGGAAGTCGCCGCCGGCCGGCAAGTGCCCGACCACATTTTCGAGCAGGATGTCGGAGCGCGCCCTGGGAATCCCGCTATCGAACTTGACCTGCTCGTGCCCTTCCGAAAGCTCGTAGCTGCGATATGCCCGATAGATCTCGTCGATCTTCGCAAGGTAGCTTGCGGTAGGGATCTTCTGCAGGGTGTCGCAGTTCCGGCAGCGGTAGACGCGGATTCGCTCGGCGACGACGTGGCAGTCCGACGTCACCGCAACGTCCCGCTCCAGGTCGAGCTCGATCCCCAGCGGCCCGGTACAGACGAGACACTGACCGGGAGCGGTCTCCGGAGGCATCCAGCGCCCGGCCCTTCAGCCCTTGCGCCCGCAGCAGAGCGCGAGGTTGTAGTGCGACATCGCGTGATAGCCGGTGTGGACGACCTCGTCGTTCATCGAGAACGTGAAGACGTTCCAGAAGTAACGCTGCATGACGCGCTTGAGCTCGACCTGATCCTTGCAGTTCACGTGCCCTGCCTTGCTCTGTTGCGAGGCGTACTGCTGAGACTGCAGGGAAGGCATCCCGACGATCGCCACCCCGCGCTCCGTGAGGGACGCAACCATGTTGGAGAGAAAGCGGTCTTCGTGCTCGGCCGCGATGTGCTCAAGCACGTCGAGGCTGTAGATACCGTCAAAGCGGCCCGCAACCGGCCCCTCCAGCATGTCGTGCTGCCGGACCTCAAAGCGCCATGGATCTTGCATGCGTGTGAGCGCATCGTCGACAAAGCTCTGGTCGAAGTCGACCGCGGTCACGCGCTTCACCTCCTGGGCGACGATCCGGGTGGCGAAGGCGTCGCCGCACCCGACCTCGAGCACGTGCTCGCACTCCGACAGCATCTTCGCCACAAACTTGTAGCGAGCGAAGGTGAACGCAAGCCGCTTGGGGTCGTCGAGGTACGCCCAGCTCGTCATCAGGCCGAGCCGCTCGTTGCCCCGATCCCTGATCAGCCGGATCGGGTCCTGGTACTGCTTCTCGCCTTTCATAGGCACTCTCGGTCTAAGGACGCTTAGATCAGGCCGAATCCCCGGTTGCCCGTGGATCCGCGTAACGGCTCCGCGCGAGCTCCGCGCAGACGGTTCGCATGCGCCGGAACGACGGGCCGAGGGCCCGATAAAGCTTCGTCGGGACCATTGATCCGTCGAGAGGCCGCGGCTCGAGGAACGGAAAATCCCGGATGCTGCATGCAACGATCCTCGGCCGGACGTCGCGATATCGTCGCACCTCTTCGACGAGCAGCTGGAGCAGCTCCATGCGCGTCATCGACTCGGGGCCGCAGACATTGAACACCCCGGAGAACGGTTCATCCGCCAATCGTATTAGAGCCGCGGCTACGTCGTCTACGTGGGTAGGCGTAAACACGAGGTCCGTCGCGCAGTGGATTGTCTCACCAGCGTCGATCTGGCGAAGCCACTCGCCCAGCAGGCTGTGGGTCGAAGCCTCCGAGCCGACGACCTTCGAAAGCCGCGCAATGATCCAGGGCGCGGTCTGCCCCAGGAGATGCCTTTCGACAGCGACCTTCTGCCTGCCGTAGGTCAGCGTCGGGTTGGGAGGATCCTCCTCGGTCCAGCCGCCGCGCGAGCCGTCGAACACGGCGTCCGTGGACGCGTAAATCGGTTTGATGCCCGCGTCCACGAGGTCGTCGATCAGCCGCACCATTCCGTCGACGTTCACGCGAGCCGTCCCCGCGGGGTCCCGCGCACAGTCGTCGAGTTTGGTGATCCCGTGCAGGAGGAAAGCGGCTGTCACCCCGTCCAGGCTGCGCGACGCGTCGCGCAGTCGCATGCTTGCCGTGTCGAAATAGACTCCGCCTTCCACCGGAGTCGAGTGGTACGTGGCGATCGCACGACCAGCGCCGAGCGCCGAGTAGAGGTGGCGGCCGACGAACCCGGCACCACCGAAGACCAGAAAGCGCGGGTGACCAGTCATCGAGACGCATCCATCGACGGCGCGATAGATCTCTGCATGGACGACCGATATTGCCTCCTTCTGCGGCCGGCAGACAAGGGGTACGCGCAGGCGGGGCGCAAGCTGGTAAGCTCCGCACCCGTCGCCGCCTTTCATCCGCGTTTCTCATCGACATCGCAACGTCGCTGAACGCCCGTTTACCGGTGAAGCCCGAGGTACGCCTCCTCATACCCGTCTGGGGCAGGCGCTACATCAGGCTGTTCGCAGACCTGACGCTCGCCTCCGTGCTCGCCCCGGGGAACATGCCGGCGCTGGCTGAACTGGGGAACGTCGAAGTCTTCATGCTGACGGCGTCGACGGATTACGGTTTCTTCGAGGAAGAACCCGCCTTCCGGGCTCTGCGCCGCATCGTCCCGGTCAGGTTCGTGCCGATCGATGACCTGATCGTCGGCAATCTCTACGGCGTCACGCTCACGCTCGCTTACCTGCGCGGCGTCGCGGAGCTCGGCGAACGTATGGTGGACACCCACTTCGTTTTCCTGAACGCCGACCTCATCCTCGCCGAGGGCTCGCTCCGATCGGTAGGGCGGAGGATTCTGCGCGGTGACCGCGTGCTGCTCGCCTGCAGCATTCGCGGCACGTCCGAGGAGATCGAGCCCGATCTGCGTGCTCTAGTCGACGAACGGGATTACACCCTGACGGTACCATCGCGCACGCTGGTAGGCATGGCAATGCAGGCGATGCACCCGACCCAGATCGCCAAGATCGTGAACAACGATCTTTGCCATTCCGCGTACGTGAACCAGTTCTACTGGCAGGTCGATGCGAACACCCTCCTCAGTAAGCATTTCCTCATGTTCATGCTGTGCCTGCGGCCGGAACGGGTGGTCACCGAAGTGCACAGCTTCTGCGACTACTCGTTCGTCCCGGAAATGTGTCCCGACGCCCCGATGGCAGCGTTCGAGGACTCGGACGAGTTCTTCTTCCTGGAGATGCAGGAGCGTGCGTCGGAGCGCGACTTCCTCCGCCTCGGCTCGCTGACGATCGAGGAAACCGCGACGAGCCTCTCCCGCTGGACCACGCAGCGGCACCGCGACTATTCCAAGGCCTTCACCCTCGTGTTCCACGCCGCCGGGGCCCCCGCCGCAGCCGCCGACACTGGCAGAGAGGCGGACGAGTACATCCGCCTCGTCCACGAGCACCTGGAGCCGGAACCCAAGCCGTACCGCCACCACCCCTACTGGATCGGGGCCTACGAAAGCTGGCGCATCCAGCGCGACCAGCTGCGCGGCAATCTGCGCCCGCCCATTACCTCTCAGGCGGGGCCGTCAACCCGGCCATCGCGCCTCTTTCATCTCGCCCGAGCGGCTTACCGAGCCGTATTCGGACGAGTTCCGTTGGTAACGATGATGCATCCCGACTGGGAAGATTATCGTAGCGTCAGGGCGCTGATCCGATCCGCCGCCGAAGTACCGGAAAGTAACGTGCTCTACGTGACGCAGAGCATCAGTACGCTCGGTGAGGCACTGCACACGGCAGTCAAGCACGTCGTATCGAAGGGTGTGAGCGAGGTGCTTGGGTCGCCTTTGCGCGACAGCCAGAGGGTACCGGAGACATATGCCCTCATTCTGGTGGAGCTCACGAAGCAGGGATTGCCGGAAGTACGCGCGCTCATCGAGCGCCTGGCGCCCCGCCTGCAGGCGGGCCGCGAACTCGCCGTGTTCGTGAAGGTGCCTGCAGGCGAGGCCGCCGACCTCGGCGAGCGGCTGCTCGACAACCTGGGCTTGGTCGCGCCTCAGGCTCTACATCGGACGAGTGTCGTATTTGCCGGCGGCCCCGAGCGCAGGCGTGTCAGGGAACTCTTCGCGTACTGCCAGGCCGCGTACGCCAAGCGTGATCTGAAATCGCTTCTCACAATTCCGCCTCTGCTCGCAGTGGCGATGGTCAGGTCGCTCGCGGTCAATCTCCGTCTCGCCCGAGGAAAAGAGCAGACGAGGCTCGCCTCGGACTGCACGGCGCTGACGATCCTGTTCCGCAACTAACCAGCCACCCCGATGCGCCCGAAGGTCAAGCTGATCGTCGCGGTCTGGGGGGAGGCTTACGTCGAGCGCTTCATGGCGCTCGCCCTGCCATCCGCCTTGGCGCCGGGGAACCTACCGGCGCTCGCCGCCGGCACGGATCTCGAGCTGCTGGTCATGACGACCGGCGACGGCGCACGATACTTCGAGGGGAAGCCCGCCTATGTCCATCTCGGACGGATCTGCCGGCTGCGGTTCCTGGCAATCGATGACCTGATCGATTCGACCGCGTACGGCGTCACGTTGACGCTTGCATACATGCGCGGAATCGCCAGCATCGGCGAGGACATGGTCAACACGCACTTCGTGTTCCTCAATTCCGACTTCGTGCTCGCGGACGGCTCGCTGCGCACGCTGCTCACCTGCATTCTCCAGGGGCGTCAATGCATTCTCGCCCCGAGCTTCCGCGCCGTGGCCGAGGACGTCGAGCCGGTGCTCGAACAGCGAGTCGATCCGGAGACGGCCACGCTGGCGATGAAGCCACGAGACATGGTGCGACTCGCGATCCGCCATCTGCATCCGACCAGCCTGGCGAGGATGGCGAATCAGGGATTCGTGCGGTCGAACCACCCGAACCAGCTCTACTGGCACGTGGACAAAGACACGCTGCTCGGGCGCTTCTACCTGATCTTCATGCTGTGCATCAGGCCCGAACGGGTGGTGCGGACGATCAATTCCTACTGCGACTACGGTTTCGTGCCCGAGTTCTGTCCCTCCGGGAACGTGACCGTACTGACGGATTCCGATGATTTCTTCATGCTCGAAACGCAACGCCGAACCCAGGAACTCGATCACCTGGAGCTCGGGACGCTGGACCCCACGGCGATCGCCCTGAGCCTCTCGGAGTGGACTACCCGCACCCACCGCTTTGCCGCGACGCACGACCTCGTGTTCCACGCGGAGGATCTGCCGCCGAACCTGGGCGCGACGAAGTCCGAGGCGGAGGAGTACGTAACAGTCGTGTCGCGCCTCCTCCAGTCGCCCAAGGATCACGCGTTCCACTACCACTGGGTCGCCGGCGTGGAGGCCTGGCGGGAGCACCTGCGACTGCAGGGGCGCGCCGGCGATCCTCCGGAAATCGCCCAGCAGCCCGGGGCGGGCCCATCCGGCATCTCGCCGCAGCAGCGATTCGTGCGTTTGGTCCGCTCCGCGGTGATCGGGGCGCGGCCCTTCGTGCGCGTCTGGCATCACGACTGGAGCGACTATCACCTGATCCGGCGCAAGGTCCGCGAGATTTCCTTGGGCAGTGCCCAGCGCACTCTCTTCGTTGGCGACGCTCGGAGCCCGATCGCCGCTCTGTTCCCGGCCGACTCGCCGGCCATCACGCGCGTTCCCGGGAAAGGCATTGAACCGGCAACCGACTTCGCTTCCGGGAGCGGCGAGACGTTCGACGCCATCGTCTGCATGCTGACGCCGCAGGATCTGCTGGCGTTGCGGAGCGAGGCCGTCGACCAGGCGCTCCGCGCCGTGCGCGAGGGCGGGGCACTCCTCCTCCTGGTGCACCGGCCCGGGACCGAGCGAGTTGTCCCGGACATCACCGAGGATCTGATAGGGCTACTCGCCCGACTACCGTTCGACCTGCTTGGCCGCGGTTCGATCGCCTATTGCGGCGGCTTCGTGCGCGAGCAGATGCGAAGGCAGTTCATACGTCTCTCGAAGGCGTTCTTTCGCTATGGCCCGAAATCGGCTCCGCTTCTCGCACCCGGTCTTGCCGGGGTATTCGCCGTGAACGTCGTAAACAACATCTATACGAGCTGGCGCCGTGACGAGAGCGCTTCCGTCCCCTACTGCAGCACGCTGATCATCCGCTTCACGAAGGCAGCGAAGAACTGACCTGGCGGCCGCCGGCGCGTTCACCCCGGCGGGGCCGGCGGTTCGATCGTCTCGATGTTTACGATCTTCCCGTGGTCGAGATGGATGACTTTGTTGCAGTTCGTCCTGATCAAGTTCGGGTCGTGTGACGCCAGCACCAGGATCTTCGCCTTGTCGACCATCTGCCGAAGACGGACCTGCGCTCTCGAGGAAAACGACTGATCGCCGACGCTGAGCCACTCGTCCATGATGATGATGTCCGCGGACAGACTCGTCGAGATCGCGAACGCCAGGCGCATCGCCATCCCGCTAGAGTACGTCCGCATCGGCATGTCGATGTAGTCGCCCAGTTCGGCGAAGTCGATGATTTCCGGAACCAGGGCGTCAATCTCGCTGCGCCGCAGGCCGAGAACGATGCCCCGCAGGTAGATGTTTTCCAATCCAGTGGCCTCGGTTTCCATCCCGAGCGTGATACTAAGCATCGAGGCGACCCGTCCCAGGACCATCATCTCACCGCTCACCGGCTCATAGGTTCCTGCAAGCACTCTCAGAAGAGTCGTCTTTCCCGCGCCATTGTGACCCACTAGGCCGACCCGGTCGCCCTCCTTGATCTCGAACGAAAGCCCGTCGAGCGCCTTGACCACGATGCGGTCCCCTGCGTCACGCGCGAGAACGCCGCCCGTCGCGGCCCGCATGAACGTCTTCTTGAGGGAGCGACTGCTGCCCCCGTAGATCGGGAACGCCACTGTCACTTCGCGCGCGCGGATGTAGCCCATCTAGACCCAGTATGCGATGCGCCCGCGGAAGCGAGCGAAGACGACGAGCGTGACGAAGAACCCCACGAGCGTCATCCCGACGACCACCACCCAGGACAGCGCGACTGACGTGGTCCCGAGAAGCGGCGCCCGGACGACCTCCAGCAGGTGGAACAGCGGATTGAGTTGAGCCGCCCACTGGTGCCGTCCGAGCATTTCGTGCTTCCACAGCACCGGTGTGAGGAAGAAGGCCACCGTGACAAGGCTGCCGACGATCTGCGGGATGTCTCGGAATCTGGCGCAGAACAGCCCAAGGAGGATCCCCGCCCAGATGCCATTCACCAGGATGGCCAGCAATCCGGGGAACGCGAGCAGCGCGCTCCATTCCCACTGCGGAAGATAGAAGGCAAGCGCCAGGAACACGATCACCGAATTGTGGGCGAACACGATCGCGTTGCGCCAGACCATGCGCATCACGTGGACGGTCAGCGGCAGCCTGATCTGCTTGATGAACTGCTCGGCGCCGATGAACACCTGCGTCGATTCGTTGATCATCGACGCGATCAGTTGCCAGACGACGAATCCGGTCGCGAGGAACGGCAGGTAGGAGCTGGTGTCCTGGCCGAACAGTCGACCGTAAAGCGGCCCCATCGCGGCAACCAGCGTTCCAGTGCTGATCGTCAGCCAGAAGGGTCCCAGTGCGGACCGTCGGTAGCGCTGCTTGATCTCCTGCCAGCCGAGCGTCGACCAGATGTGCCTGCTCGCGATACCGTCCTTGAGATCCTTGACGGCGAGAGTGAGCTGTCTCGAGGGAATCATTGGGCAGATGGAATCCGGGGTGGCCGTCAATGGTGTCACACACCGGTTTTGTCGCGCTATGCCGATCGAGCCCGCGGAATAGCGTCGGTCGCGATCGATCGACCAAGCTTTCCGGTGCGGATCTTAGCATCGGTCGTCGGCGCTCATCGAGAAAAGGCGCTATCGCGCCTCCTCTCCCCGCTTAGTAGAATCGTCCACGAGCCCATGAACATGATAGCGACTCGATTCGAACGCGTCCGTTACGCGTGGACGCGCATCCGCGAAGAAGGCTTGGCGTGGACGGTGCGGGAGTTGGCGGGCCGTGGCCTCCTCACCGTGCTATCGGTCCTGCTGCTGCCGGTGACGCTGTTGCTTCACCTAGCCGGCTTCCGGATGCTGACCGTCATCACCGAGCGCATCGGGCACTTTGCCGCCGAAATCGACTGCTTCCTGAAGCTACGCGCGCTCGGCGAGTTGCCGGACCGCCGCTACTTCGTCGTCGCGCCGCCAGCGCGCACGGCGAACAGGTGCTTGGCGGACTACTGGTCCAGGACCCTGCCGGTCGTGCGCCGCCCGGTCTATGCCGCCCTGCTTTCCACGATGAGCCGGATCGGACTGATGCGCCACGACGTCGCCGACTACGTTCTAACGGTGCAAGGCGCCGCCACGTACTTCCGAGTGAACACGAAATGGGCGGGGCGGGGACCGCTGCTCGCCCTCACGCCGGAGCACGAAGCTTGGGGGCGCGAGCGTTTGGCGGAACTCGGATTGCCGGGCGACGCCTGGTTCGTTTGCCTCCACGTGCGCGAGGGCGGTTACTCCGGCCACGACGAGAAGGTCCACGCGTTCCGGAACGCCGACATCGGCAGCATGGGTCTCGCGATCCGCGCGATCGTGCAGCGCGGCGGATGGTGCGTGCGCATGGGCGACCCGACCATGAAACCGCTGTCGCCGGCACGCGGGGCTGTCGACTACGCGCATCACCGGCTCAGGTCGCCAGAGCTCGATGTCTTTCTGTGTGCGCGGTGCCGTTTCTTCATCGGCACGAGCTCTGGCCTGTATCTGCTCAGCTCGGCGTTCGGCGTGCGCAGCGCGCTCGTCCACATGGTCCCGTTCACGAGCATGGGTTTCTCGCCCGGGGATATCAGCATCCCCAAGCTGCTCTACTCAGAGCGCGAGGGTCGGTATCTCACCTTTCCCGAAGTGCTGGCGTCGCCAATCTCGAACTACCGGATGGGGCGACTGCTGCATGACCTGGGCATCACGGCGATCGACAGTTCACCGGACGAAGTGGAGGAAGTCGTGCTGGAGGTACTCGACCGGCTGGAGAGCCGAACGGTGGCTTATGAGTCCTCCGAACCGCTGCAGGCGACCTATCGAGCGCTGCTACGACCGATGCACTACTGCTACGACGCGTCTTCACGGCTCGGGGCGCGCTTTCTTGAGCGTCACCGCGCACTGGTGACGCCATAAGATCGTGCCCGGACTGGAACTCGCCCACCGCCTCCGCGCCGCTCGCGAGCTGCTTGATCCGGCGGCGTTGCGGGCGAAGGGTGCGCGATGTCCGCTGTGCGGTCCGACCCTTCTTGTGCGGCTCGCACCGACCGACATCGCAGTTCGGTGCGTCCGCTGCGGCGCAAGCGCGATCACCATGTCGCTCGGTCGCGTGCTGCGCGCCGCAGTGCCCGATCTGGCGGCGAAGCACGTCTACGAGCTCTCCGCGCGCGGGCCACTGTTCGAATTCCTGCGTCGCAGTGCAGGGCGGCTCACCTTTTCTGAGTACTTCGACGATGTCCCCCCGGGCGAGGAGAGGGATGGCATCCCGTGCCAGGACGTCCAGCGACTGACCTACCCCGACAGCGCATTCGACGTGTGCACCTCGACCGAGGTATTCGAGCACGTTCCGGACGATATGGCGGGGTTTCGAGAGATCCGGCGCGTGCTTCGCCCCGGCGGTCTGTCCATCTTTACCGTCCCGTTGTCCGGGGCGGCACGCACCGTGGATCGAGCCCGACTGGTCGATGGTCGGATCGAGCACCTGCTGCCACCTGAGTACCACGGTGACCGCATCCGCGGCCAGGGCCGGGTGATCGTCTTCCGGGATCATGGTCGCGACATCGTCGAACGCCTCAGTGCCTGCGGTTTCGCGTCCACCGCGATCGACGAGCGGTCGGTTAGAGACTACTGGGGCTACGGCAGACCGGTGATCGTTGCGCGGGCGTG
>Ga0187892_10008214_pt1 | contig 14397 bp, 8 predicted proteins | sample MA1701073metaG_FD_139345 | JGI IMG/M metagenome (GOLD analysis project Ga0187892, IMG submission 139345) | Bio-ooze microbial communities from a basaltic lava cave in the Kipuka Kanohina Cave System on the Island of Hawaii, USA - MA170107-3 metaG ... | reverse complement strand
TCCACCCCTGTATCCCCTCCTTCAAAGGAGGGGAATGCTCGTTTCTCCCCCTCCCTTGAGGGAGGGGGCAGGGGGTGGGTGTGCGGGGTTCGCGGATTGTCCGGATTAGCGCGATGCGAAGAGAGCAGGCGGCCGGGCCGGCAGCAAGAGGCTTCCGGCCATCCACCCCTGTATCCCCTCCTTCAAAGGAGGGGAAGGTTCGCCTCTCCCCCTCCCTTGAGGGAGGGGGCAGGGGGTGGGTGTGCGGGGGTCGCGGATTGTCCGGATTAGCGCGATGCGAAGAGGGCAGGCGGCCTGGCCGGCAGCAAGAGGCTTCCGGCCATCCACCCCTGTATCCCCTCCTTCAAAGGAGGGGAAAGTTCGCCTCTCCCCCTCCCTTGAGGGAGGGGGGCGGGGGGTGGGTGTGCGGGGTTCGCGGATTGTCGTGATTTGCGCGATGTGCAGCGGGCAGGCGGCCTGGCCGGCAGCAAGGGACATCCGGCCATCCACCCCTATATCCCCTCCTTGAAAGGAGGGGAAGGTTTCCAGCCATTAACTCAGTCCAGCTCGAGAAGCGCCCGCTTCGCTCCCTCCTTATCTTCCGGGCTCAGCTCTCCCTCCAGTACCTTCTCCGCAAGCAGCGACTTCAGCCTGCCGACCTCCGGTCCCTCTTCCAGATTCAGGAACTCCTTGATCTCGTCCCCAGTGAGGGGGCTGTCGAAGCCGGTTTCGGGCTTTTCCCGGGCGACTTCCTCCAGCCTTTCGCGGACAAGGTTCAAGTCGAGCGTTTTCACGCCGCGCTTGAGCCCCTTCCCGTCGGCTTCGATTAGATCGATCAACCTGCCCGAGTCCTCCCCCAAGTCGCGCAACAGACGGCGCGCGGCCGAGTCCGTGAACTTCGGCACTCCGGTTAGGCGCATGTGGTTCTTCACGAGCCGCACTACGGGCAACACCAGTTCATTCGGGAACTTCAGCCGCCGCAGAATCCTCTCCGCGATCTCCGCGCCCGCCGACTCGTGCCCGAAGAAGCGAATCTGGCCCTTGTCGTCGACCGCTCGGGTCTGCGGCTTTCCGACATCGTGCAAGAGCGCCGCCAGGGAGAGCGTGAGATCGCCGGTTCCGGCTTCCCTCAGCACGACGAGCGTGTGGTCCCAAACGTCCAGGTGGTGGTAGCTCCCTTGCTCGACTCCCGGCATGGAGCACAGCTCCGGCGCAAAGATTTCGAGCAGGCCGAGGTCCATCAAGTCCTTGAGGCAGCGATGCGCGTCCGGCAGCCCCAACATCCGCACCAGCTCCTCGCGAATCCGCTCCCCGCTGATGATCCGCAGCCGCTCCCGCTCGGCGCGAATCGCCTCGTACAGCCCTTCAGCGGGCTCGAATCCGAGCTGCCACCGAAACCGCACGGCGCGCAGCATCCGCAGGGGATCGTCCCGGAACGTGGCCGCGGGCTCCAACGGAGTGCGCAGAACGCGGGATTCGAGGTCCGCCACCGCGCAGCCGAGCGGATCGAGCAGCTCTCCGGAGTGCAGGTTTTTCAGAAGCGCGTTGACCGTGAAGTCGCGTCTCTTGGCGTCGTCGAGCAGGCTGGCGGGCTCCACATCCGGCTTTCTGGAGCCGGCCTCGTAGCTCTCCTTGCGGGCGGTGACGATCTCCACGTTCGAACCCTCGACGCGAACGAGGGCGGTGCCGAACCTCGGGTAGAGAACGGGAGCGATCGAGCTGACGCCCTTCGAGTGCAGTAGACGCGCCAGCTCCAGCGCGTCCCGATCGGTCACCAAGTCGAAGTCGTTCGGTTCCGGCTTGCCCAGCAAAGGATCGCGCACGGCGCCGCCGACCAGCCACACTCGGCCTTCGTATGCGGTCCCGAGCGTAGCGTCCCGTATCGCGTCGAGCGCAGCGCGCTTGGCCTTGCGCCGGCTCAATTGCGGCTCCCTAGCCCCCCGAACGCCCGCCCGACGACGGCGCCTTGTCCGGATCGACCGCCGGGATGTTCTTCGATTTCAATAGCTCGTTGTAGGACTTCAGCTCGTACTCGAGGACGGCTCTGAGGGCGTCCAATTGAACCTGAAGCTGGCTGGAAAGCGATTCGAACACCTCGTACGCCTGGTCGGTCGGCCTAAAGTCGCCCGAAAGCACGACGCCGAGCAGCGCAGCGATCTTGTTGTTGAGTTTGATCGGGTAGTTGAGCGGGTCCTGGCCGGATCGGTTCTTGACCTGGTAGATCTCGCTCTCGATCGCTTCGAGCTTGGTCTTCAGGCTCTCTCCGTTCGAGCCCACGTCCGCGTCCGATTTCGACGCCTCGACTGCCGCGTCGATCTGCTTCTTGATCTCCCGGATCTTCACCACGGCGTCGTTGGCGTCGCTCGTCCGGGCGGAGACCTTCCTGGCAAGCTCGAACTGCGCGACGAGGTCCGCGTCGGTTGCGGAGCTTCGCGGGTCCTTCATCCACCGGGCGTCCCGCATGAGTTGCTCCGACCAGTCCGACCCCTTGGCTTGGAAAGCGACCTTGTAAACGCCCGGAGGCGCCGGAATCGGACGCGCGCCCGCAGCCCATAGGATCATCCCCGGGAAGCCGCGGAAAGACGGGTAGGAGAGCGAGCGCACGGAAACCCGATGGAACCCGGCCGACTTTGGAGCATCCTGGACGCGTCCGATCACGGTTCCCTTTGCGTCCCGCACCTCGATCTGAACCGAGTCCGCGGGCTTCGCCAGGTAGTAGTGGACCACGATTCCGCCCGGCGGATTCTGGCCCATCAGCTCGCGCGCCTCTCCGCGGCCGCGACGGCCTCCCCCGAAGCCGCCGCCGCCCGTTGTTCGGACCGCCGGAGCGGGAGCGAACACGAACGCCGCCCTCGCGGACCGAGCCTCGCCGAGCTGACGAAGCGGCGAGATGTCGTCCAGCACCCAAAACGACCTGCCGTGCGTTGCGACGACCACGTCGCCTTCCTTGATCACGAGGTCGTGAATCGGCGTTACGGGCAGGTTGCTTTGCAGCGAACGCCATCGAGGGCCGGAGTCGAAGCTGACGAACACGCCGCGCTCCGTGCCGGCGAACAGGAGCCCCTTACGCTCCGGGTCCTCGCGGACCACGCGAACAAACTGGTCGCCCGGGATGCCCGCGACGCTCTTGGTCCAGGTCTTGCCGTAGTCGCGCGTGATGTAGATGTACGGCGCAAGGTCGTCGTTCTCGTGGTTGTCCACGGCAAGAAACGCCGTGGCCGGGTCGTGCGGCGAGGCCTCGATCATGCTGCAGAGGCCCCATTTCGGCATGCCCGCGGGGGTCACGTTCTCCCACTTCTTACCGCCGTCCCGCGTGACGTGCACCAAGCCGTCGTCCGAGCCGCACCAAATGACGCCGCGTCTTTTCGGCGACTCCGCGACCGTGAAGATCGTTCCGTAGTACTCGACGCTGGTGTTGTCCTTCGTGATCGGCCCGCCGGAGGGTCCCATGGTGGACTTGTCGTTTCGGGTGAGGTCGGGGCTCAGCTTCTTCCACGTCTGCCCGCCGTTCGTGCTGGAAAGCAGGTACTGGGAGGCCGTGTATAGCAGGTTCGGATCGTGGGGAGAGAACACGATCGGGAACGTCCATTGGACTCTGTGCGCTAGGTCCGCCGCGCCGTGCCCCATCGGGTTGTCAGGCCACACATTGATGTTTCGGCTTTGGCCCGTCCGATGGTTCAGCATCTCCAGGTAGCCGCCGTAGCTGCCGCCGAAAACGATCTCCGGGTCGTCGGGCTTCGCGGCGATGTAGCCGCTCTCCCCGCCTGCGGTCGAGGTCCAGTCCGCACGCCCGATGCCGCCCGAGAAGGTGCGGCTGGCGATCCGCACGGTGCTGTTGTCCTGCTGCGCCCCATAGATTCGGTACGGGTAGTGGTTGTCGGTCGCGACGTGATAGAACTGCGCGGTCGGCAGGTCCTGCTCGGTCCAGGTGCGCCCGCCGTCCTTGCTAACGTTCGCGCCGCCGTCGTTGGCGTTCGCCATGATGTTCGGGTCGTCCGGGTTCAGCCATAGGTCGTGGTTGTCGCTGTGGGGCACGGACACGCCGGAGAAGGTCTTGCCGCCGTCCGTGGACTTGCCGAAGCCCACGTTCAGCACGTACACGGTGTCCACGGCTTTCGGGTCTGCATAGATGTGCGTGTAGTACCAGGCGCGCTGCCGGTAGTTCCGGTTGTCGCTGACGAGCTTCCAGGCCGCGCCCGCGTCGTCGGAGACGAAGATTCCCCCGTCGAGCGCCTCGATGCAGGCGTACACCCTTTTCGGGTCCGCGGGCGACACGGACACTCCGATCCTTCCCAGCGTTCCCGTCGGGAGCCCTGGGTTCCGGGAAATGTCCGTCCATGTCGCGCCGCCGTCCGTGGACTTCCAAAGCTTGCTCCCGGGCCCGCCGCTGTTCAGCGAGTAGGGCGTGCGCCACATCTCCCAGGTCGCCGCGTAAAGCACGTCCGGATTGGCGGCGTCCATGCAGAGGTCCACAGCGCCCGCGCGCTCGCCGACAAAAAGCACTTTCCGCCAATTCTTCCCGCCGTCCTCGCTCTTGAACACCCCGCGCTCGGGATTCGGGCCGTACACGTGGCCGAGCGCCGCGACGTAAACGACGTCGGGGTTCTTCGGGTGAATCCGGATGCGCGCGACCGTTTGCGTCTCCTTCAGGCCGACGTGCGCCCAGGTCTTGCCTCCGTCCGTCGAGCGGTACACGCCGTCTCCGTGCGAGATGTTCCCGCGAACGCATCCCTCGCCGGTGCCCGCGTACACGATATCCGGGTTCGACTCGCTAACGGCGACGGCGCCGACCGAGCCGGTCGTGAAGAAGCCGTCGCTCACACAAGACCAGTTCTCTCCGGCGTCGGTGGTTTTCCAGAGCCCGCCGCCCGTCGCTCCGAAGTAGTACTCGTCCGGGCGCGCCTTCGACCCCGCGACGGCGATCGAACGCCCGCCGCGATAAGGGCCGATCGAGCGCCACTTCATGCCGGACAGCACAACGGATTCGACGTCCTGCGCAAGGGAGGTCTGCTGAAGCGCGGCTAAACAGAGGCCCGCGACGGCAACGCGAGAAACGAAAAGGCCCATGGCAAGGGATCATTCGCCATGGGCCCTCGATTTCCTTCGCTCCTCGCCGGGCCGGGACTATCACCCCTCCGAACGCGAAGCGCCGGGAGGCCTATCCCCCAAGCCTCTGCCAGCCCGCGCCCGGCTTGGGCCGAATCTGCGGGATGCCGCGCCGCTCCTGCGGCCTGCGGATCTGCTTCCTCTTGCCCTCGTTCGGGAACGGTATGCCCTCGTCGTCCTTCTTGTCGTAGTGCGGCTTTCCGTAGTTGGTGAAGGAATCTATGTCGAACTCCTCGAGGCGCACGAAGGGATAGGACGCCATCCTCTCGTGCATGAGCTGCGCCACGGGCTTCGCGGCGGCCTTTCCGGCCATCTTGCCGTTCTCCAAGGCCGGGAGCGGCCCCGCGAAAACGTCCGCGATGCGATGCTCCGCGGAGTACTTCACGTCGAAGCCCTGCATTCTGCTCCTGGCGAGCGTGTCCGCGGGAACGCTCGCGGCCTGGGCGAGCTGCATCTCCACGAACTTCGCCTCCTTCTGCGCCAGGCTAAGCGACTTGTCCGCCCACACGCGGTCGAGCGACTTCGCGAACTCGATCTCCCGCAGCAGGTCGGTCGGATGCCAATAGCCGGGAAGCGCCATCAGCACGCGCCCGTCGGCGTTCGCGATGGCCAGCTGCACGTTGCGCGGCCCCGCGCCGCAGGTCGTCTGCACGGCGGGGTTGTGGACCGAGTGCGCGTTGGACTTGCCCGCGTAGGGCGCGCCGGTGATGTCCCAAACGCCGCACACGAAGTCCCGGTTCAGCGTCTCGATCACCTTCTCGTCGGCGAGCGTCACGGCTCGCAGGCTGTTTCCCGCGCTTCACGTGAAGCCGTTCAGCTTGCCCTTCATCTGAACCCAGAAGATGAGCTTGCCGGAGCGCTTAGCCTCGGCCTTGGTGTCTGCCAGGGACTCCCTCCAGGGAATCTTCGTGATCGCGGAATACGCGTTCGCGGAAGCCGTTTCCGGATCCAGAACGTGTCCCGGCTTCTTCGGCCGCTCCACGGGCGCGTCCCGCTTTTGGGCCACCGCTGCGCTTGAAACGAGCACGGCAAAGGTGGCGGCTAAATACCCGATGGATCGCATATGCGTTCCTCCCTACTTCGTTCTTCGGCTCAGACGCGCATCGCGCGCAGGGGTTCAGCAATATCGAAACGGTTTCCTTCCAACATGGCCGGCGCGAGCCTCGGGAGAGTCCCTCCGGTTGCGGCCTCAAGCCGCGGAGGCGCGCCAGGCAAGGACGCGGCGCTCTGCGACCGAATCGGGGCAAATCGCGGGAAACCCTGGCTGAATGGGGGGCGACGAGAGCGCCTCTTCCAACCCGGAAGCGCGAGCGAGCGGCGTCGAGCCGAGCGCCGCCAAGGCACGAACGGCCCTGTCGCCGGCGTCCCAGCGAACGAGCACGCGGCACAGTCGGCGGCGAAGCGCGTCCGCCGCGCCGGTCCATGTGCCTCCCGCCTTAAACCGGGCGTGCGCGACCACAGCGAACTCGGAGATCGCGTAGAGGAGGTGGTTCCGCTCCATCGCCTGCGGGGCGCTGAACGGGACCTGCGCCGGCCAGAGCGAGACCAGCGCGCCACCGTGGCCCCTCCACCGGCCTATGCCGCAAGGCAGCACTTCCAGCAGGGAGCGATCGCCCGCTTCCAACGCTGCCTGCGCCGCGGCCGCGTCGCAACCGGACGCCGCGCCGGAAGCGATCGAGAACCCGAGCCGAAGCCCCTCTCGCGCGCATCCAGCCGCGAAGCGGCGAACAGCCGAAGGTACGCGCCGGCTGCCCACGATCGTCAAAAACGGCCCGGCCGGAACCTCCCCGGAGCGCCAGAGCGCCGGAGGCGCCGCCGGGCCAAGACGCGCGGCCCACCGCTCCGGATAGCCCGCGCAGGCCGCCGTCAAGACACGGCCCTGCACGACGAGGCGCTCGGCCCAGGGCAGCACTCCCGGCTGGCGCAGCGTCCACGTCTCCTCCGAAAAGCCCGCGCGCTCGGCCGCCTGGGCCGAAGAGGCGATCGACGCTCCCTCGCGCCGCAGAGCGGAAAGAAGCGCCTGCCACCTGCGCGGCGGCGGATCGCCCTGCCTGGGCGCGCCGCGAAGATAGAGCGCGGCGAGAACCGCCGAGCAGCAAAGCCCCTCGGCATCCCCACACGCGGCGCGCTGTACGAAAGTACTCAGAGCTCTTTCGATTATCCCACAATCGGCTCCGTCTTGCGAAGCCGTCCGGATATCGAACTTATCCACCGATCCGCCCTGCTCTGCGCGCAAGTCCTCCGGTAATCTCCCGCCCGCCCCCGACATGCTCAAGCACCCCGACCTCACCGCGCGCCGCATCGAGCAGTTCCTGGAGCGAGAGCTCGAATTCCGATGGATCGCCGATCGGGAGCCCCTGACCCTGGAGTTTTGCCCCAAGCCGCATCCGTGCGACCGCGACGCCGACAGGGTCGGGCCCTGGGAGCGAGTCGAGCCGGGATTCCGGTACGGCCCCGCTTACCGAGTGTTCTGGTTTCGACTTTCGGGCGCCGTCCCGAAGCGGTTCGCCGACGCCACGGCGGCGATCTCGGCGGACCTCGGCTCGGAAAGCACGGCGTGGCTGGAAGGCTCCCCCTGGAGGGGCATCGATCGGGAGCATCCCCTCGTCGAGCTGCCTTGCGGAGCGAGGCCGGGCCAAAAGTGGCAGCTTCTCGTTCAGGCGTACACCGGCAATCCGCAGTGCCGCGTGCACGGGCGCGAGCTTCCCCGCGAGGAGTTTGCGGCACAGGTGGGCGCCTGCGAGATCGTCGCCCTCGACTCGGCGCTCAAGGAGCTCTGCCTGGACGCTCGGTTCTGCGCGAGCCTGCTAAAGGCGTTGGACGAGCGCGAGCCCGCGTTTCAGACGATCTTGCGGGCGCTGAACGCCGTTTGCAACCTGTTCGATCCGGAAGTGCGCGACACGATCGCCCGCTGCAGGAAGATCCTCTCCAACGCGCTCGGAAGCCTCACGGGGGAGCACAAGCACACGCTCGTGCCCGTGGGCCACGCGCACCTGGACACCGCGTGGCTGTGGCCGCTCGAAATCACGCGCCTGAAGATGGCGCACACCGCGGCGAACCAGCTCGCGCTCATGGAGGCGCACCCCGAGTACGTCTTCGCGCACTCCCAGGCCAGCCAGTACGAGTGGATGGAGCGCGAGTACCCCGCCCTCTTCGATCGCATTCGAGACGCGGTGGAGAGGGGCCAATGGGAGCCCGTCGGCTCCATGTGGGTGGAGGCGGATTGCAACCTTTCGGGAGGAGAGGCGCTCGTTCGACAGTTCCTGTACGGCAGGAAGTGGTTCCGGGAGAAGCTCGGATGCCAGACCGAGGACATGTGGCTGCCGGACGTGTTCGGCTACTGCGCCGCCCTGCCGCAAATCCTCGCCAAGTTCGGGATCAAGTACTTCCTGACGCAGAAGATAAGCTGGAACCAGATCAACCGCTTCCCGCACAACACCTTTTGGTGGCAGGGCATCGACGGCACGCGCGTGTGGGCGCACTTTCCGCCCGCGGACACCTACAACGCGGACTGCACGCCCAGGCAGATCGTCGAGAGCGTGCGCAACCACAAGGACCACGCTCGAAGCGATTACAGCCTGTATCTCTATGGCTTCGGGGATGGCGGCGGCGGGCCCACCGAGGAGCACATCCAGCTGTTGAAGCGCGCGCGCCTCGCTCCGGCGCTGCCGGACGTTCAGCTGGGACGCAAGGCCGCCGACTTCTTCCGCGAAGCGCGCACGAGAAGCCGCGACCTTCCCGTTTGGGCGGGGGAGCTTTACCTCGAGCTACACCGGGGCACCTATACGAGCCAGGCCGCCGCCAAGAAGGGAAACCGCACTTCCGAGTTCCTGCTTCGCGACGCGGAGCTGCTGGCATGCTTCCGGCCGGGCTTCCCGAAGAGCTATCCAGCGAAGGAGCTCGAGGAGGCGTGGAAGCTGACGCTGCTGAACCAGTTCCACGACATCCTGCCCGGCTCATCCGTGAACGAGGTGTACCGAGACGCCGCGCGCGACTACGCGAAGGTGGCGGAGATCGGGGAGCGCGTCGTGCGCGAGAGCCTGGAGGCGATCGGCGGCGCGATGGACACCGCCGGGTGGAGTCGCCCGGTCGCGCTGTTTCAGAACGCGACCGCCGGCGGCCAAGGGGAGATCCCTTGGGCAAAGCCCAATCCGCCGAAATCGCTCGTGCTCGCGGAGGAGACGCTGCCGGTGCAGGCCGTCGAGGAGTTCGGCGAGCGGAAGGTGCTCTTTCAAACGCCGGGCGCCGCCCTCGGTTCGGTGGCGGTCGGGGACCTGCGCGAGGAGCCCGCCCCGCCTCGCTACCGGCTGAAGGCCGCCGCCAGGAAGATCGAGAACGGGGAGCTGGCCGTGCGCTTCGACACGCACGGGAATCTGACGAGCGTGCAAAGCCTGGAGGACGGCACCGAGTTCCTCGCGCAAGGGAAGGCCGGAAACGTGTTCCAGCTCTTCGACGACCACCCCCTCTTTTGGTCGGCTTGGGACGTCGACCCGTTCGCCTACGAAACCGGGAAGGACCTGCTGCGAAGCGAGCGCTTCGAGATCGTGGAGCGCGGGCCCGTGCGCGTGGCCGCCGAGGTCGAAAAGCGCTTCGGTAAGAGCCGCATCCGGCAGAGGATCAGCCTAGGGCCGACCCCCGGCGTGCGCTTCGACACCGAGATCGACTGGCACGAAGAGGACAAGCTGCTAAAGGTGGCGTTCCCCGTGAACGTGAACGCTTTGCGGGCGACGTACGAGGTCCAGTTCGGGCACGTGGAGCGCCCCACGCACTACAACACCAGCTGGGACCTGGCGCGGTTCGAGGTCCCCGCGCAGAAGTGGGTGGACCTGTCCGAGGGCGACCACGGCGTGGCGCTGCTGAACGACTGCAAGTACGGCCACGACGTGCACGGAAACGTGATGCGCCTTACGCTGCTCCGGGCCCCGAAGGCGCCCGATCCCGAGTGCGACATGGGCAGGCACCGGTTCGCGTACGTGCTGTTCCCGCATTACGGGCCCTTCAACTACGGCGGCGTGGCGCAGGCGGCGTACGCGCTGAACGCTCCGGTCCGGCACGCGTTCCTCAAGCCGAAGAAGGGCGCGGAGGGCGCGCTGCCTGCGTTCGTGTCGGTCGAGGACCGGAACCTCGTCGTGGAGGCCGTAAAGCGCGCGGAGTCGGGCGGCGGGATCGTCGTTCGGCTGTACGAGTGCCACAACGCGCGCGGGCGAGCGGAGCTGTTCTGCGCGCGCGCGCCGAAGGAGGCGTGGCTTTGCGACCTGGAAGAGAACCCGCTGGAGGAGCTGGAGATCGTGGACGGCCTGGTACAAATCTCCTACAAGCCGTTCGAGATCGTGACGGTGAAGCTGGAGTCCTGAGGCCGCCTATTCTGTGAGCGATGCAGGGCTGCGGCCCTTCTTTGGGTGAGGATAGGCATCGAGCGATTGGGGGACGCCAGGTATGGGGCGCCTATCCCTGCCTTCGGGCTGGCCCGCCGAAGGGTGGCCGGCCGCGTAGAGGATTGCTCTACCTGGAAACGGGCATAACGCAATTCTGGGCAACGCAAGCCAACAAGTTGGCAAGGCACCCAAGTCTGGGGATTCACGGAGTTCACTCAAGCCAAGAGCCGATCAATCGCGGGCACCCGCGCGAGCCTCTTCGCATCCACCTGCTCGAACCTGAACTCGTGAAAAACTCTTAGGCTCCAGGGAACCGGAAACGTTCACCGATTTCACGTTCACGCGAGGATGGGCGGCGGGTTTTTTGGGGCTTGGGACGGGTTTTTGTGTGCTGGAGGGGCCAATTGGTTTGGCCTCGGGGGAGAGGATCGTCAACTTAAAGCGGGCTACGGTCGCAAGCACGGCGCTCAGTCCACAAAGTTGGTGAAGCGGGTATGCCCGCCATCGCGAGAACGATAGCTCCACTTGAAGACGGGCATAATGCAATTCTGGGCAACGCAAGCCAACAAGTTGGCAAGGCACCCAAGACTGGGGATTCATGGGTTTCACCCAAGCCAAGAGCCGATCAATCGGGGCCACCCGGCCGACAACGGCCCGGAGTTCCTTTCGAGAAGCCTGGCGGTGTTCCTAAGTCGCAAAAAGAGCGCGTCTCATTTCATCGCTCCTGGCTGCCCGTGGCAGAACGGCCACGCGGAGAGCTTGGTCTCGCGCCTAAGGGCCGAGCTGCTCGATGTCGAGGTCTTCGCCAACCTGGCGGACGCTCAGCTGAAGCTGGCGGTCTTTCGCCGCTTCTACAACGAGGAGCGGCCCCACTCGTCACTCGGCTACCGCCCTCCGGCGGCGGCCACGCTGCTTGCGGACTCCGGTCGGGCTTCGCTCTCCCTGCGTCCGCAAGCAGGTATGTCAACATCGCTGGGAAGTCTCCAGTTTTGAATGGACAACTCAGTGGGGGCAGACCACATCAACTCACGCCAGGGATTGGGCGTTTCGGCTGCGGGCACCGAGGCTGGTACAAAACGGCGGCTGGCAGGAAGGGTTGCGGGTCCCGCCTTCGGGTCACCGGAAGGCGGGTGCCACGGAACACTTGCATTTTGGTGCCAGCGTGACTTCCGCGTAGGCGACGCAACCCGGTCCGTCCGGTCGTCATGTCTGCCGTGTTACGACCCCAGCAGCTGCACGAACCGTGTTTGCGAATCGGTCGGCAGGATTAGGGACCACTGAGATGTAGTCGCGTCTACACTCCAGATCCCCGCCTTTCGACCGTTCCACTGCCTCTTTACCCACACGAAGGCCCGATTTGCACCTCGTTGCAAGCCGAGCAGACTCAATGGGGGGAGATCGCCCATCTCGACGGTTGCCTTCGCGAGCACTTCTCTCTGGGACAAATCCCGACCGCTATACCGAGCGATCCAATGTCCTGTTGGACGTACCGCTTCGTCCGGCACGTCCGGCGACGAAAGGAACGCATAGCAGTGCGCTATTACATGCGCTCCGTCGGACGTCCAAAACGTCTCTGACGGTACCATTCGGTGATGGCTCAGACCCAGGTACGTTTTCCCCTGATTGCTCGCCAGTATCACTAATGGCCGGGAATCTGCGCCCTCTCCTATCATAATGATCTTGTCGCCGTTCGGGGACGGTTTGAAACCCATCGCCGACATACCGTGCGCTAACCGGAACCCACTTGCCTTTATCGAAGAACCGACAGCGACAACCCGAAGCGAGCTCAGAGAAACGTCCAACAATGCCAAATGATCATTCGACACCCAACCACCAAAAACAGTTGAACCATCCAGTCTAAGCGCCTTTTCCTTCACCCCCGCCTTGCTAAGGACTATCACCTTCTCTTCCTCGCCTTTGCGGCATGACACAGCAATCCTCTTCCCGTCCGGGGCCCAAACAAGCGACTCCAGTACGCCATCAATAGGAGTGTCGAATACCTTCTTTCCCATGCTTCCGATTACAACCAGACGAGATGCTACGCGAGCACCATTCACAGCAATGGCGATCAGTTGACTTGCCGAGGAACACGAGATCAAAGAGTATCCGGGCATATTTAGGCGCTTCCGATCAACGCCCATTGGGCCAATCGACGCAACCTCCAGTATATCAGCGCCACGTTGGTCTCGATACCCAATAAGTGCATGAACCTTGGCATCGAGTAGCTTCGAAGATACGCAATCCGAGTCAATCGGATTCTTACAAGCAATCCCCAATGTTAACAGCGCTGTGAATACTAACATAACCTCACATCACCGACAACTAAGGTCGCAAATCAATCCGGATGTTCGTTTCAAAATGGTGAGCTTGGACGGTAGTGTAAGTAACCCTTGCGGATGGGTAAGCGAGGTTTTCATGGGTCAACCCAATGGACCACAATACGCCAGTTGTGTCAAACTGCGAAGAATAAAGACGAACGTTTTGAACCTGAGCGTTCAAACAATAGGAACCCGTCAATTTGTACCCAACACTATACTCTGGAGACGCGGCAGGGAACTGTTGTGCAATAGAGTGACACCGCTTCATCCTTACCGTCGCAGCGTTGGCAGGATGACCTTTTACGAATGCAGAAAGGTAGACGGGTTCACCGCCAGCAGTCGCATAGACCTTGAGGAATACATTTCGAATGTCTGTACCACCATTCGTGAGATTGAGCTGGGACGGCTTCGCGTAGAAGTACTCAAGGGTAACGTCCTCGCCAGGATCAAAGTTAAACTGGCTTGGACCGATGTCGAAGACAATGGGGTCGATCTGACCAGAGTACCGAATAAAGGGCTTCCAGCGAAAGCTAAGCACGGTCTGATCTAATTGCCAAATGAGGCCGGCGTCAACTTCTCTGCTTCCATTGCTCGCCGAACTTCCAAGATAGATGTGAGGTACATCGGCAGTCTTCCAAGGTTCTTGCGCAAATGATTTTGGATTTGTAATTGGGTACACGGGTCGCCTACGCAATATACCGGGATAGGTGTATGGAGACATGACGATGTCGAAGCTGTTAGGCAGGAGTATGCGCGCCGTTGCCTTCTTAAAGCCCGTAGACGACCGAACGCGACGAATTGGACCGGTTCGAGAGGGAAGGCTCGGTGGGTTCGCAAGTTCTTCGGCGGCCGTTACCAAGGAGCCCTGGTTGGGAAGCCCCCAGAAAGATGGGCCGTCCGGTCCTGGCATGCCGTCAGGGGGGAGTTTTTGCGATGAATGTGAGGAATATACGGAGCCGTCAGGACCGATGACACGAAGTGGTCCATCGACGGCTTGCGGGCAAGACTCCTGTACAGCGGTAAGAACTGAAGCCGCGGTTGGCGCATCCCATGGAATACCCTCGGGATCGACGGCTGCACTGTCAGGTAATGACGGACTGCTCTCTATTCCGTATGCATAAACCGCTTTTATGGCATAATAGTAGTCCTGACCGTTAATCAAACCGGTATCAGCATAGATAAAGGTCGAAGAACCAGGGTAGCTGGGAGCATTTACCGGAGTGGCTCCATTCAGAGGTTGTTGATAGTTAATGGTTCCGGGATTAGGACCTCGGTATACATTGTACCCGTAGCTCCCAGTGCTGCCGATCCAGTAGAGGCTCAGTTTCTGAGCACCAGTTGCGGCGACGCTTAGTGCGCCTGGTATGCTTGGAGTAACGGCCGCATACAACTGGCTCTGCGGCACAACCTCCCTCACCTGGCTCGCACTTTGCCACTCGAACTTCATGCCGGCAGTTCCCCCGTAGTGCTTGAAAGTGATCTCGACGTCATATCGCCCGCCGGCCGTTAGAGGAATCGGCTCGGTGTACCAAATCTGCTGCTCGCCGTTTGCGGAGTCGATCACGATGGCCTCATTGAAGATCACCTGCCCGTCGTAGCCGCTTGGGGCTGTCACGATG
>Ga0187892_10008213_pt1 | contig 14399 bp, 13 predicted proteins | sample MA1701073metaG_FD_139345 | JGI IMG/M metagenome (GOLD analysis project Ga0187892, IMG submission 139345) | Bio-ooze microbial communities from a basaltic lava cave in the Kipuka Kanohina Cave System on the Island of Hawaii, USA - MA170107-3 metaG ... | reverse complement strand
TCACGCCGGATTCAGGTTAACAGGTGCGGTCAGTTCCGCTCGGGCTTGATAGGTGCAAACCCGGGCTGTCGCCCGGGGTCAGTCCGGGCGCCGAGGTGCTGTACGGGAGGTCATTGCTGACCCCGGGCGCAAGCCCGGGGTAGCGGGGGAGGCTGGCCATGCCGAGCTACTGGATCCTGAAGACCGAGCCGAGCGCGTACAGTCACGGGCAGCTCATGCGCGACCGCACGACCACCTGGGACGGGGTCAAGAATCCGCTTGCGTTGAAGCACCTCCGTACGATGCAGCCCGGTGACGAAGTCCTCATCTACCACACCGGTGACGAGAAGCGGTGCGTCGGGCGGGCGCGGGTCAGGTCGCCATCCTACCCGGATCCCAAGCGCAAAGACCCCAAGCTCGCGGTGGTGGACCTCGACGCCGGGGCGGCCCTCGCACGGCCGGTGACGCTGGCCGAGATCAAGGCCGACCCCTCGTTCGGCTCGCTCCCGCTGGTCCGCATGCCGCGCCTATCGGTCGTGCCGGTGACACCGGCACAATGGAAACGGCTGCTCGAGCTGGCGAAATGACCCCCAGGCTGCGGGGCATCACCGTCGCGTCGCTCGTCGCCGCGCTCCCTGATCTGGCGCTCGCCGGCGTGTTCTTCACCACCTGGGTAGCGCCCGACACGCTGGGACAGAAGATGGTCGCCTATCTCATGCTGACGATGCTGCTCGAGTTCATCACCATCCACTCGTCGGCGTTCATGGGGCTCGTCGCCTTCGCAGGTGAGCGCAGTCGGCGCCGCGCGGGGGGCGATCGTAGGGCTCGGCCTGTTCTACTCGCTGTTCGTCGCGGGCTTCGCGCTGGCGTTCAAGACTTGGTGGCCGTTCGTCGCCTTCTGGGTCCTGACCGCCAACCGGCTGCTCGGCATCCTGGTCGGCCAGGCGCCGGAGGGCGAGGAAAAGGCGCTCATTCAGGGGGGGTGGGCGGTGACCTGTGTGACCTACCTCGTGTTCGTCTTCGCCACGACGCTGCTGCCCATCCCGACTCTGGGGATCACCGACGCGGTCGTCGCCCGCCAGGACCTGCCGGGCAGCGGCCTCTGGGTCGACCAGCCGCACCGGGTCATTGCGTTCGGGTTCTTCTACTTCGCCACGGTGGGCTGGTCGGAGCTCTACAGCCACGCCTGGTTTCGGCTGCCCACCGCCGCGCCGGGCTAGTGTAGCTTGCAGTGCGACGTGTCCCACCATTGAGCGGAGGTACCCGATGGGGAAGGGCGATCAGCGCACTAAGCGGGGCAAGATCTACCGTGGCACGCACGGGACCACGCGCCGGCGGGCCAAGGAGAAGGCGAAAAAGAAGCGGCGCGCGGCCGGCAGGGGCGAGCCCGCCGGCGCCGGGCCGGGCGGGACCTCCTAGGCGGGCTGCTTCAGCTTCGCGAGGTATTTGGCGCGCAGCTTGGCGACCTTGGGCGCGATCACCACGCGGCAGTAGGGTTGGCTCGTGTTGCGCCGGTAGTATTCCTGGTGGTAGCCCTCGGCCGGGTAGAACGCGGTGAGCGGGACCAGCTCGGTGACGATCGGATCGTCCCAGACCTTCGCGGCCTCGACGATCGCTCGCTCGGCGACGACGCGTTGCTCGGGCGAATGGTAGAAGATGGCCGAGCGGTACTGCGTCCCGGAATCCGGCCCCTGCCGGTTGAGCGTGGTGGGGTCGTGGATCGTGAAGAACACCTCGAGCAGCTCCTGGTAGGTGATCTGGCCGGGGTCGAAGGTCAGCTGCGCGACCTCGGCGTGTCCCGTCGTTCCCGCGCAGACCGCCTCGTAGCTGGGGTTGGGCACGTGGCCGCCGGCGTAACCCGAGACCACCTTCGTTACGCCCCGCAGCTGCGCGAACACGGCCTCGAGGCACCAGAAGCAGCCACCGGCCAGGGTGGCGAGCTCCGTCATGGGATGAAAGGTAACGACGGGCGCAACGCTCACCCCCAGTCCTTCGACTCCGGCGCCACGCCACGCATGGCGCGCAGGAACGCGTAGGGCGAGGCAACCGCCTCACGGGAAACGGGAAACGGGAAACGGGAAGCGTCCCCGCCGCTACCCCCACGTTTCCCGTTTCCCCTTTCCCCTTTCCCGTGTAGCTGCAGCGCCCTCACCTCCTCCGCGATGACGTTGAGCGATCCGTCGTCCTTCGCCAGCTTCCCCGCGACGTGCAGGAACGGCTCGCCGCGCACCTCCACCCGGTGCCGCTCGTAGACGTCGGGACGCACGATCACGTTGATCATCCCCGCTTCGTCCTCGAGCAGCACGAACACGACGCCCTTCGCGGTCTGGGGGCGCTGGCGCGCGACGACGAGGCCCACCACCTCGACGCGGGCATTGTGCGCGAGCGTGGGGAGCCGGTCGCTCCGAATCGCCGCGGATGGCAATGCACCGCGCATCAGTCGCAACGGGTGGCCCCCGGCCGCGAACCCCAGCACCTGGTACTCGGCGATCAGTCGCTCGTTGGCCGCGAGATCGGCGAACGGCAGTCGCGCGTGCGGGTGGTCGAGCGCCAGCTCGAGCTGGCGCCGCACGCGATCGCCCCGCTCGGCCTTGGGGGGCAGCCACAGCCCCACCTGCCACAGCAGCTCGCGCCGCGTGAGCCCGAAGTCGTCACAGCCACCCACCCAGACGAGATGGTCGATGCCGTCCCGCGTGAGCCGCGATGGCGCGCGCCGCACCAGATCGGCGAGACTCCGGAACGGCCCGTGCCGCTCCCGCTCGGCCACCACCTCGATGGCGGTTTCCTCTCCCCAACCCCGAACGAATCCCAACCCTACCCGCACGGCACACGTTTCCCGTTTCTCGTTTCCCGTTTCCCGTTCCGCACCCCTTTCCCCTTTCCCCTTTCCCCTTTCCCCGTGTTTCGTTTCCCCTTTCCCCTTTCCCCTTTCCCCGCTTCTCGTCTCCCGTATCCCGTTTCCCGTTTCCCGTTCCACCGTGCACCACACATCGCTCGCGTTGATGTCGGGGAGTCGAATCTCGATCCCGTGTCGCGCGGCATCGCGGCCCAGCGCGTCGAGCGAGTAGAACCCCATCGGCTGGTTGTTGAACAAGCCGACGTAGTACTCGACCGGGTGGTAGTGCCGCAGCCACGCCGACTGATAGGCGAGGAGCCCGAACGCCGCCGCGTGCGACTTGGGGAATCCGAACTCGGAGAACGCGATGACCTGTCCGAACACTTCCTGCGCCGTGGTCTCGGAGACTCCGCGCGCCGCCGCGCCGTCCTTGAACTCCTCCCAGAATCCCGCCATCAGCTCGCGGCTGCGCCGGCGGCTCATCGCGCGGCGCAGCGCCTCCGCCTGCCCCGCCGTGAAGCCCGCGAACGCCTGGCAGACTTGCAGAACCTGGTCCTGATAGAGGATCACGCCCAGCGTCTCGGCGAGCACGTCCTGGAGCAGGGGATGCGCCACCGGCGGCCGGTAGGGCCGTCCGGCGGCGCGGGCGCGGCGCTGGTCCTCGCGGCGCCGCACGTAGGGATTCACGGCGCCGCCCACGATCGGCCCGGGCCGCACGATCGCCACCTCGACGGCGAGGTCCTCCAGGTTGCGCGGCCGGGTGCGACGGATCATCTGCATCTGGGCCCGGCTCTCGATCTGGAACACCCCCACCGTGTCACCCGCGCAGATGCGGTCGTAGACGGCCGGGTCGGCGAAGTTGATGCGGCTGAGGTCGGGCGGCCGGCCTTCCTTGCGCGCCACCAGCTCGACGCACTCCTCCACCAGCGACAGCATGCCGAGCGCCAGGAAGTCGATCTTGATGAACCGGGCGTCGTCGCAGGCGTCCTTGTCCCACTGGCACACCACGCGGTCGGGCATCGCCGAGCGCTCGAGCGGCACCAGCTCGACCAGCGGCCGACTCGAGATGACCATCCCGCCCACGTGCTGCGATACGTGGCGCGGCAGGCCGGCGATCTCCTCGGCCAGCTCGCACAGCGCACGCCAGAGCGGCGCGTTGGTCCGCCCTTCGAAGCCGGGCAGCCGCTCCAGCTCATCCGCCAATCCGCCTATCCGCCCATCCGCCAATTTCGCCACCTGCTCCAGCTCACCTGGCGGCAGATCGAGCGCCTTGCCGATCTCGCGCACCGCCGAGCGCAGCCGGTAGGTGGGGAACGAGCACACGAGACCGACATGCTCTGCGCCGTAGCGAGTGTACACCCGGCGCATCAGCTCCTCGCGGATCTCGCGCGGGAAGTCGAGATCGATGTCGGGCACCGAGGCGAGGGTCTCGTTGAGAAAGCGGCCGAGGAAGAGCCGGTTCGCGATCGGATCGATGTGCGACAGCCCGAGCAGGTAGCACACGATCGACGACACGGACGAGCCGCGCCCGCGCCCCGGCAGCAGGTCGCCCGTGGCGCGCCGGGTCCCGCGACGCACGTCGGCCCCCACCTCGCGTGCCAGCTCGAACAGATCGTGATACACGAGGAAGAAGCCGCACAGCCCGTGGTGCGCGACGAGCCGCAGCTCCTCGGCGAGCCGGCGCTCGGCTTCGGCGCGGTGCTCCGAGCCGGGCGGGTAGCGGTCGTCGAGCCGCGCGCGACACAGCTCGCCCAGCGCCTGCGGCGCGGGGCAGCGCGCGGAGCCGCGAAAGTCGGGAAAGCGGTAGCCGAGGTCCCGCGTCAGGTCGAACGCCCGGCAGCGCTCGGCGATCACCAGAGTGTTGGCCACCGCGTCCGGACGGTCGCGAAACAGCGCCGCCACCTCCCCCGGCGGCCGGAGATAGAACTCGCTGTTGGGCCGCCGCACCGCGTGCGACTCGTCCAGCGTGGTGCGGTGGCGGATCGCCACCAGCACGTCGTGCAGCCGGTGGCGCTCGCGCCGGTGGTAGTGCACGTCGCCCGTCGCGACGACGTCGAGGCCCACGGCGTCGGCGAGATCCGCCAGCGCCCGCGTGCGCGCCCGGTCGCCGCGCACGGCGTTGCGCTCCAGCTCGACGAAGAACCGCTCGCGCCCGAACACCGCGCGGCAGCGCTCGGCGAGCCGCCGGGCCGCGGCCACGCCGCCCCCCCCCAGCCCCTCGCGCTCGAGCAGTCGCGGCAGCAGCCCGCCGCGGCAGCCCGACAGCACGATGAGCCCCGCGTGCCGCTCTTCGAGCATGGCGAAGTCGAGCCGGGGATCGCGCCGGTCCGCGCGCCCCAGGTGGGCCGACGTGAGCAGCCGGCACAGGTTGGCGTACCCTTCGGCCGTCTCGACGAGCAGCGTCACGTGCGACCCGTCGAGCAGCGTGACCTCCGCCCCCGTGATCGCCTGGAGCCCGAGCTGCTTCGCTTCCTGGGCGAACGCCATCGAGCCGTAAACGCCGGTGTGGTCGGTGAGCGCGAGCGCGGCGTAGCCGAGGGCCTGGGCCTCGAGCACCAGCTGCTCGGGGAGCGAGGCGCCGTCCAGGAACGAGAAGGCGGAGTGACAGTGAAGCTCGGCGTACATGGTGAACCAACGGGAGCACAGAGCAGGGAGCAGTACCCGCCGGTGCACACCGTGTCTGCTGCTTGCACCGTCAGTACTGCTCTGTGCTCCCTGCTCCCTCTTATGGCATTTGCATCCACCACTCCCCGGTGATCAAATCCTCGTACAGCACCACTCGCCCGCCACCATCCAGCATGACCTCGACGTAGCGCCGCGCGATCGGGTGGCGCCACCACTCGTCGTCGATCCGCCACTCTTCGCCGAGATATTCCACGGATAGGTTGATGGGCGGATCGGCGGATCGACGTTTCCCGTTTCCCGTTTCCCGTTTCCCGTGTAGCTCGACCGCCACCGGCTTCCCCTCCGCATCCCGCTCGACTGCCACCGGTTTCGGGAGGTTGACCGCCCGCAGCCGATCGACTCGTGGCGCCACGGAGCGCCCACGCCCCCACGTCCCCACGCCCCGGTTGTCGCTCACGGCTCGAAGTCGATCAGCGCGTAACGGCGCTCGGGAAGTCGGGACCACGGTTGCACCTCGATCACGTGATGAAGGAGGGGACGGTGAAAGCGCGTCTTGATCTCCTGGGCGGCGGCGCGCAACGCCCGGCGGCGGCCGGCCCGCGCGGCGCTCGCCGCGTCACGCGCGAAGAGCTGCAGCTCGGTCGTGCCCGGTGTGAACGCGAGGAACTCGACCGCAAGCCGCTCGACCGCTCCCGTTGGCGGTGCCTGCTCCAGGCGCACGGTGAGTGGCGCGGCGATACGGCCCCGGTCGGCGGAGGGATCCTTGAGCGTCACCTCCGTCATCCAGGACGCGCCATGCTCGAGCGCCGCCCGCGCTCGCACGACCTGCACCCGCCACCCGGTGCGGCGGGGCGACGCGAGGGCGCGGGCGACGAGCCGCTCCAGGGTGCGGGCCAGCATCAGGCGGTCGGCGATCGGGGCGGGGAAGTGGGCGGCGGCACCGATCTGCTGGGGCGCCGGCCGCCCGACGACGGGCTCCGCGATCCTTCCCGCCGCGAGCCGCCACAGCCGGCGCCCCGCGCGCCCGAACTGCGCGACGATCGCCTCTTCGGGCAGCGCCGCGAGCGCGCCGAGCGTCGTCAGCCCGAGCTGCGAGAGCCGGCGGTGCGTATCGGGATCGAGCGGCAAGACGGTGATCGATTGCGAGGCGAGGAAATCCCTCCCCTCCCCGTCGGCTATGATGATGGCGGTTCCTGGGTTCGCCCTGCTGGCTGCGACCCAGGAGATGAATTTTCCGCGGCCCCACCCCAAACGGCGGGAAGGGGGAAGGGGGAAGCGGGAAGGGTAATGCGAGCTCGCCGTACCCTTCCCCCTTCCCTCTTCCCCCTTCCCCCATTCGTCCACGGTGCGCGCGATCACGGCGAGCTGCTGCTCCGGCGGACCGTACAATCTTTCTAGACCGTCGGTCCCGACGAACGCCCTCCCCAGTTCCGCCGGCTCGACCACGGGGCTCACCTCGCCGAGCGCCGCGACGAGCCGTGCGAACCGCTCGTCATAGTGGACGGGATCGGGCTCGCACAGCACGAGCGTGGGGCAGAGGCCGATCGCTTGGCCGATCGTCATGCCGGGGCGTACGCCTGCGCGGCGGGCGAGGGGCGCGGTGTGCCACAGCCGGCGGCCGTCGTGAGGGTCGAGCAGCGCCAGGGGCCGTGCTCTCAGATCGGGTCGCCGTGCCTCCTCGAGCCGCAACGGGAGCAGGGGGATCCAGACGCAAGCCGCGTGACTGCTCGTCAGGACGCCGGCCATTGGGACTACCGACCAAAGGGGGACCCGAATATATCCCGAAGATCGGTAAGGTGGCAAGACAGCGTGGGTCCTCCCTGTAAGTTATTGGGAGAGCCCACTATGACCGTCCGCCGCATCCTCCTCGCCGACGCCGACGCGTTCTACGTCTCCGTCGCGCGGCTGGTCGACCCCGACGGAGCGGGGAAGGCGCCGCTCCTTATCGTTGGCGGCTCGGCCGAGCACCGCGGCGTCGTGATGTCGGCCTCCTATGAAGCGAGGTCCTTCGGCGTGCGCTCGGCGATGCCGATGGCCCGGGCCATGCGCCTCTGTCCCGACGCTCTCGTCGTCCCCGTTCCCTGGGAAGCGTGCGCCGAGAAGGGGCGTGCGATCCGGAAGATCCTCGAGCGTTTCACGCCGGCTGTCGAGCAGGCGTCGAGCGACGAGTTCTATCTCGATCTCACCGGGACGGAGCGGCTGTACCATGACGAGCGGCTGGCCGTCACGGCGGGCCGGATCCGGGACACGGTGCGGGCGGAGGTGGGGCTGACGCTGTCGATCGGTGGCGGGACGTCGAAGCTCGTGGCGAAGCTCGCGGCGGGCGTGGCGAAACCGCAGCCGAACACCGCCGCTCCCGGCGTGTGCGTCGTCGAGCCGGGCGTCGAGGAGGCGTTCGTGCGTCGCCTCGCGCTCGCCGATCTGCCGGGTATCGGCCCGCGCGCGCAGGAGCGGCTCGCGGGGATCGGGCTGCGCGCGGTGGCGGACGTGCAGCCGCTCGACCGGGCGGCGCTGGTGCGGCGGCTGGGCGAGCGGGAAGGGAACTGGCTGTTCGACAGGGTGCGGGGCATCGACCACTCACCCGTCGAGCCGCACGGCGAGCCCAAGTCGATCAGCCGGGACGAGACGTTCCCCGTCGACATCGATGACGATGAGGCGCTGGCCCGGAGGCTGGGCGAGCGGGTGGACGATGCCACGGCGGACCTGCGGGACGGGGGCCACATGGCCCGCACGGTCACGGTGAAGATTCGCGACGCCGACTTCACGACGCGCCAGGCGAGCCGCACGCTGGCGCAGCCCGTGCTGTCGGATCGCGCGGTCTACGCGGTAGCGCGCGAGCTGCTCGGCCGGCTGCGGGCAGCGCGCCGGGTTCCGGCGCGGCTGCTCGGCGTGTCGTTGTCCCAGCTGGTCCGCGCCGACGCCCGACCCCAGCTCTCTCTGCTGGGGCCGGCGCCGCGCGGCGAAGGTAGCAGCGGCGAGACCGAACGCGACCGCGTGCTCGCGCAGGTCATCGACGAAGTGCGTGAGCGCTTCGGACCCCGCGCGCTGGGCCGGGGGCGGGCGGGGCCCCTGGAACGTTGAGTGGCTAGCGCCGGCGGCGGCGCCGGGCGCGCCGGACCTTGCGACGCGCGCCCCGCTTCATCTCCGAACGCGCCGCGGCTGACCCGGCCGCGACCGCCGCGGTGCTCGCCGCCTTCAGCACACGACCTGTCTTCTGGAGGGAGCGCTTGATCCTGCGCCGGGTCGCCGGATCGGCGGCGCGGCGCCGGGCTTCCTTCATGAGACGGTCGGCTTCCCGGGCGGCCTGGCGGGCGGCAGCTTTCGCCCGTGTGGCGGCCCTCATGGCGAGTCGCTGGAAACGGGTCATCGGTGCCATGGCCTTCCTCCCTTGGGTGGATCCCCGGGCTTGCGCCCGGGGTCAGGCTAACGCTGGTCGGTCTTCCAGAAGTCGATCCCTCCAGCCATCTGCCCGACGTCGACGGACGCCACGCGGGTGCGGGCCGCGAGGTCGATGATCTCCACGGTTCCCGGCTGGGAGCCGACGCCTTCGACCGAGATGAACGCGTAGCGGTCGTCCGGCGCGATCGCCACGCCGTGGACGATACGGCGCTGCGTCGCGATCCGGGCCGCCTCCCGGCCGCTGACCAGGTCGAACAGCGACACCGACTGTCCCCGCTTGTTGCTGGCGACGAGCAGGCGGCCGTCGCGGGTCACGCCGAGGTTGTAGACGCCCTCGCCCGCGGCGATCCGGCGCGTGAGCGTCCAGGTCTCGGCGTCGATCTCGACGATCTCGTTGGCCTTGTTGCAGGCGACGTAGATCTTCGAGCCGTCGGCCGAGGGCTGGGCCCAGGTGGGCGAGCACGTGACCGTCCGGCTCGTGCCCGCGCCGTGGGCTGCGTGCGGTGCGCTGGGCTGCGGCGCCGCGGCGAGGGGTCCCGTCTCCCCGTGCTCCTGTCCCTTGGTCAGCACGAACCGGCGCGCGACGGCGAGCGTGCGCGTATCGATCTCCACGAGCATGTCGTCCATCATGCAGGCCGAGTACTGCTTCGTGCCCTGCGGATTGATGCGTGAGCCGTGCGGCATCGTGCAGGTCGGGATGCGAGCGACCTCCAGCATCTGCTCGGTCGCGACCACCGAGACCGACGACGGCACCATATCGCCGTGGAGATTGAAGTTCACGACGTACGCGAAGGCCCCGTCCGGGGTGAGCTGGAGGGTGGCCGGGAAGTTGCCGAGCTCCACACGCCCGACCACGCGACCCGTCCCGGTCTCGTACTTCCAGAGGTGGCCGAAGGGCTGGCCATGCGCGGTGGTCACATACAAGTGCCGCCCGTCGGGCGAAACCGCCAGCCCGTGGGGCCCGTCGGGGTCGGTCGGCAACAGGCCGACCGGGAGATCGCGCTCCACCCGGGCGCCCCCCGGCCCGAAGCGAATCTGGGCGATCCGGTCGGCCGCCTCGGCGGCCACGAATACGAGATACTCCCGGTCGGGCTTCCCGGCGGCCGGCGCCTGCGCGAGCGCGGGCGCCGCCGACAGCAACGTCACAGCCGGCAACAGGCGCATGACTGAGGCGATCTCCCGGGTCGAGTCGAGGCGGTGTACATTGCCCAATCTAACCCCTGACCAACGGATTCTGCGATGATCTTCCACGTCGTGACGCTGCTCGCCGCGGTCCAGCAGCCACAGCAGCCCTCGCAGGCCCCGGCCCAGCTCCCGCCGTCGCCGGTCGCCGAGCTGGTCGTGACCCCCAGCGGCGCGCTACTCGCCCCGGGCGATACCCTCCGCCTGCGCGCGGAGGCGCGCGATTCCAGCGGCCGGCCGATGGAGAACGTGCGCATCCGGTGGGTGGCGGCGGGCGGGCGGTTCGAGGGCGGCGTGGACTCGACCGGCCTCGTGACCGCGGGCTCGACCGGCACGATCCCCGTGGCCGCGGTGGCGATCGCGCCCGGATCGCGACCCGCCGTCAAGCGGGTCGAGGTGAAGGTCGTCGCCGGCCCAGCCACGCGGATCGCGATCGCGCCTCGCGTCACCCGCCTCGTCGCGGGGCAGCGCATGCGGTTGACGGCGACGGCGTTCTCCAAGGACGGCGACCGGCGGGACGACCGGCCGAGCTGGCGGACCTCGAGTCCCGCCGTGGCCCGGGTAGACGGCAACGGCGTCGTGGCGGCGGTCGCGGCCGGACGCGCGACGCTCACGGCGACGGTGGGCAGCGTGGTCGAGCGGATCGCGGTGGAGGTCGTGCCCAATACGATCCGCACGGTGGACGTCAGCCCGCGTGAGGTGACGGCGCGCCAGGGCGACGTCATCCGGCTCAACGTGCGGGCCCTCGACGCCGCCGGCAAGGAGATCACCGGCCTCACGCCCACCTGGAGCTTCTCGCCGGGGCAGGGGATGATCGAGCAGGACGGCCGGTTTGTCGGATATGAGGCGGGCGAGTATCTGGTCACGGCGAGCTTCGGACGCTCCAGCGCGCAGGTCCCCGTGACGCTGGGTGCGCGCGACGTGCGCCGCCCCGTGCAGGTCGTCGCCCGGGTGCCGCGCACGCTGTTCACCACCGAGGAAGTTTGGATCCACCCGAACGGCCGGTTCGCCTATCTCGGGACGGGCTCGGGCGGCGACCGGATGTACGCGATCGACATCAGCGACCCCGCGAAACCCGTGGTCACCGACTCGATCGTCGCCAACACGCGGCGCGTCAACGACATCATGACGACGCCGGACGGCCGGTTCATGGTGTTCACGCGTGAAGGCGCGGCCGACCGCAAGAACGGCATCGTCATCGCGTCGCTCGAGGATCCCGCGCATCCCAAGCCGATCGCCGAATTCACCGAAGGCGTGACGGCCGGCGTCCACTCGGCGTTCGTCTACCGGCAGGAGAAGTACGGCACGCACGTCTATCTCACGAACGACGGGACCGGCGCGCTCCACGTCGTCGACATCGGCGACCCCTACCACCCCACCGAGGTCGCGCAGTGGCGCACCAACCGGCCCGATGCGGGGCGCACGCTGCACGACGTCGACGTCCAGGACGGCCTGGCCTACCTGTCGTACTGGAACGACAATCTCGTGATCCTCGACGTGGGCAACGGGATGGCGGGCGGCAGCCCGTCGAGCCCCCAGCTCGTCGCGCAGTTCAAGTACGATCTCAACGCGTTGTACCGCGACGTCGAGCTGCGCAACGGGCCCGGCTTCATCCGGGGTACGCACACCGCGTGGCGCCACCGCAACTACGTCTTCATCGCCGACGAGGTGTTCCCCGCGGGTCAGGTCGAGGGGGCCAAGGACGCGTCGGCCGGGCGCGCGTTCGGCCGCCTCCAGGTGATCGACGTTTCGGACCTCAAGCACCCGCGGGCCGTCGCCTGGTATGAGCCCGAGTACGGCGGGGTGCACAACGTCTGGGTGGCGGGCGACACGCTCTACCTCGGGGCGTACAACGGCGGGTTCCGGGCCTTCGACGTGTCGGGCGAGCTGCTCGGTGACCTGCGCGCTCAGCAGCGCGAGATGGTGCACCTGAACACGGCCGATATGGACGGCAACACGAAGAACACCGCCATGACCTGGGGGGTCGTGGTCAAGGACGGGCTCGCCTACGTGAACGACATGTACAACGGGCTCTGGATCGTCAGGATCAAACCGTCGCTCAGTCCGCCGCCCATCCCGTAATCCCGCAGGAAAGGGGAAAGGGGAAAGGGAAAGGGGATGGCGTCGCGCGCGCACCTTTCCCCTTTCCCTTTTCCCCGTCTCAGAACGCTCCCAGCGCCTGAGTCGCCTTCGCCCCGTCCTTCGGCTTCACCCACAGCAGCCCAGCGAACCGGCCGCCGCTGGTGCAGACGGCTTCGGACGCGGTGACGTTGATCTTCGCGGCCGCGAGCCTGCCCAGGATCGCCGCCATCGCGCCGATGCGGTCATCGCCCTCGAAGAGGAAGACGGTCTTGGGCTTGCTCAGCTTGATCTTTGCGGCTTGGGCGGCCGCCAGGAACGCGGTCGCGCTCGCCGGCACGAAATCGAGCTGGGTACCGCGCGCGCTGGGGAACGCGTGGAACGCCAGCAAGTTCACGCCGGCGTCCCGGAACACGCCGAGCACCCTGGCACCTGCGCCCGGCTTGTCGGCCGTGGTCGTGTAGTAGTAGTCGACCCTTCGAATCGTGTCGGGCATGGGAGCCTCCAGTCGAGATGCTGGCGGAATCATAGCCCTATCGCACGTAAAACGTCGTCCGCCCGACGCCCCGGCCCCGCTCGAACCAGACCGTGATGGGGCCCGCACCGGCGGCGTCGCGGAATAGCCGCTCCAGATCATCCGCGCCGCCGACTCGCTGGCGGTTGATCTGGAAGATCACGTCGCCCGCCTGGAGGCCCGTCTGGCGCCGGGTGCCCTCGCCGATCTCGTAGATCAGCGCGCCGCCCTCGACCTCGATCCCGCGCTCCTGGCGCACCGCCGGCGTCAGCGTGATCACCCGGACGTCGCCCAGCACCGCGACTTTTTCGGCGATCGTCGTTGGGAGGTCGGCGACGGCGACGCGCGCGGTGCGCTCGCTCGCGCCGCGGCGGAAGCTCACCCGCAGCGTATCGCCAGGCCCGGTGTCCAGCAGCACCGCCTCCCAGTCGAGGAACGTGCGGAGCCGGGCGCCGTCGGCCCGCAGGAGCACGTCTTTGGGCGCGAGGCCGGCGCGCTCGGCGGGTCCGTCCGGCGCCACTTCGGTGACCGCGAGCCCGCCCGCCGTCTTCCACGCACGCAGATCCTCGGCGCCCGTGACGTCGAGGCCGACCCAGGCGCGGCGGACGCGGCCGTAACGCCGCAGCTCGTTCGCCACCCGGAGCGCCCGCTCGATCGGGATCGCGAAGCCGATCCCGATCGAGCCGCCCGACGTCGAGAAGATCGAGCTGTTGACGCCGACCACCTCACCGAGCGCGTTCGCCAGCGGCCCGCCCGAATTGCCCGGGTTGATCGCGGCGTCGGTCTGGATCATGCCCACGTAGACCCCTGCCTGATCCCGCGACGGCAGCAGGTTGCGGCCCACCGCGCTGACCACGCCGGCCGTGACGCTGGGCTCCGCGTTCCCCAGCAGGTAGGCGTACGGATTGCCAATGGCCACGACCCATTCGCCGATGCGCAGATCGGTGCTCCGGCCCAGCGGCGCGACGGGCAGGCCCGACGCCTCGATCTTGAGCACCGCGATGTCGGTGAGCGGGTCCTCGCCCAGCAACCTCGCCGGGAAGTCCCGTCCCTCCCGCGTGGTGACGACGATCTGCTCGGCGCCGGCGGTGACGTGCTGGTTCGTGATCACGACCCCGTCCGCCGAGATGGCGAACCCCGATCCGACGCCCTCGACCTGGCGCTCGAAGCCGCGGGGGGCGAAAAACATCTCGAAGGGATCTTGGACGGTGCGACGCTGGCGGCGCAGGACGTTGACGCTCACGACCGCGGGGGCAACGCGCGCCGCCGCCTCGACGATCGCCGACTGGCGCTCGGCACCGATCGCCGCCGAGCGGGTGTGGCGGGTGGTGTCCTGAAGACCGGGAGGCGGGAGGGGGGAGGCGGGAGCCGCCGCCGCGAGCGCCGAGGAGCCCGTGGCCGTGTCGGCGGACCGGGCGTCGGGCGCCGGCTGTCGGCAGGCAGCCAGCGATAGCCCGCCGACGAGCATCACCAATCGGCGCCGCTGGAAACGCGACGTGCTCGTCATGTCGGGTGTTGACGCACCCTTCCCCCGTCCCTCGTCCCCCGTCTGCTAGTTCGCGAACCCTTCCGCGATCCGCGCGAGCCTGGCCTGAATCTCGGATTCCGGCAGCCAGCGTCCGCTCACCACCACGCCCGCGCGGCGGGCCACGTTGCCGACGTCCTCGAGCGGGTTGCGCTCGAGCAGGAGCAGATCCGCCCGCCGGCCCACGGCCACGGTACCGAAGTCATCGGCCGCCCCGAAGTAGCGCGCGACGTTGGCGGTGCCGGACCGCAGGATCTGAT
>Ga0187892_10008211_pt1 | contig 14400 bp, 14 predicted proteins | sample MA1701073metaG_FD_139345 | JGI IMG/M metagenome (GOLD analysis project Ga0187892, IMG submission 139345) | Bio-ooze microbial communities from a basaltic lava cave in the Kipuka Kanohina Cave System on the Island of Hawaii, USA - MA170107-3 metaG ... | reverse complement strand
CCTCGCGGAGCGCGAGGCGGACCAGCGGGAGCACCGCGCGCCGCGGAGGGAAGCCCAGGTCCTTCACGGCCGCGGCTCGATACGCAGGTGCTCCCGGATGCGGTCGAAACGGTCCGGGCCGATCCCGGGGACCAGGAGCAGGTCCTCCAGGCGCTGGAAGCCTCCTCTCGCCTCGCGCCGCTCCACGATGCGCGCCGCGCTCCTCGGGCCGATCCCGGGGAGCGCCGAGAGCTCGGTCACGGTCGCGCGGTTCGCCTCCAGCACGAGACCGGGGAAGCCCGGCTCGCCGGGCGCGGGGAGGGGAGCGGGCTTCCGCGCGGAGATCAGGAAACTCGCAAGATAGAGGAGGGCGAGCACGCCGACCGTCGTGGCCTCGCCCCGGTGGATCGCGACGCGCCCGGAGAACGGTACCAAGTACATTTTTCCGCTGCGGAAGAGTGTACTTGGTACCGTTCTCAGCCTAGCGGGTCGCATGGGGAGCGATCAGGTGCGCCACGTCCCGGGACGAGATGACCCCACGGCGCCGCCGACGCCCCGCCGCCGGGGCGACGTGCGGGTGGCGCGCGCGGAAGACGTGGCAGAGGGAGAGCGCGACTGCGTCCGCCGCATCGGCCGCCAGACGCGGCGCGTCCGGGAAGAACCGCGCGACCATCCAGCCGACCTGGGCCTTCGCCGCTCCACCATGTCCCACCGCCGCCTTCTTCGCGCTCCGCGCCGCGTACTCGAACACCGGGATGCCCCGCGAGGCGGCGAGCGCGAGCGCGACCCCGCGCCCCTCGCCGATGCGGATCGCCGAGCGCACGTTCCGGCCGAAGAAGACCTCCTCGACCGCCACGGCGTCCGGCTGGTGATCGTCGAGCACGCGCGCGAGCGCCTTGAGGATCCGCCCGAGGCGCTGCGCGAGCGGCGCCGCCCGCGGCGCGGCGATCACCCCGTGCGCCGTGAGGCTGAGGCGCCCGCCCACGCTCTCGACCAGTCCGAAACCGACCCGGATCGTGCCCGGGTCCACGCCCAGAACCCTCAAGTGGCCCTCCCTCGCCGGACGAGGCCGACATACTAAGAGACGGGGAGGGTTACACCAACGCCGGTGTCCCAAACCGAGACCGGGTCCCGCTCGACGCAGTTGGCGAGCGGCAGGGGGCAGCTGGTGGGTCGGCCCCCTTCAAGGTCCGCCCAAGCCATTGGCCGATAGCTGCTTGTAGGCCGGCCCGGCCGGCCGGGTGCCCTTGGCGTGGAGCAGATCAGAGCGTAACTTCTCAGGAAACGTACGGTTACATCCTCGACCGCGAGGCTCGCGGGAGTCGTGATGGAGCGACCTGATCCGGACGCGGAGCTGATGCTTCGGTTCCAGCAGGGCGACGAGTCCGCCTACGCGACCCTGGTGGGCCGGTTCACGGAGCCGATCCTGAACCTCGCCTGGAAGTTCCTGGGGAGTCGGACCGAGGCCGAGGACCTGGCCCAGGAGGTGTTCCTCCGGGTCTTCCGGGCCCGCAAGAGCTACACGGTCCAGGCGAAGTTCTCGACGTGGCTCTACCGGGTCACGGCGAACGCGTGCCTGAACCGGATCAAGTCGAAGACGAACGAGCGCGTCCGGTCCCTCCACTCGACCGGGGAGGACGGCCGCGAGCTGGGTCGGAGCGTCCAGGACCCCGAGGCCGAGGAGCCGGGGCTGGGGCTCGAGCGCGAGGAACTGCATCGCGAGGTGCGGCGCGCGGTCGAGGAGTTGCCCGCGAACCAGCGGCTGGCGCTGATCATGAACAAGTACGACGGGCTCGCCTACGAGCAGATCGCGGAGTCGATGGGGCTCACGGTGATGGCCGTGAAGTCGCTGCTCATGCGGGCCCGCGTGAAGCTCAAGGAGACGCTGGCCCGGCATCTCAGGGGTCACGTATCTTGACCGACGTGAGGATTGATCCATGACATGCCCCAGACGGGAAGAGGTCGAACGGCTGGCGGTGGGGGATCTGACCCCGGCCGAGGCCGCGGGCCTGAACCGGCATCTCGAGGGCTGCGCGGCGTGTCGGGAGCACAAGGAGGGGCTGCGCCTCTCCTGGGAGCTGCTCGACGCGGCGCCCCGGATCGCCGCGCCCGCGGACTTCACCGAGCGCGTGCTGGCCCGCGCGCGCGCGGAGGCGGGCACGCGCGGCCGGATTGTCCGCCTCGCGCCCTGGCTCGGCGCGGCGGCGGCCGCGGCGCTGGTGGTCGCGATCGCGCTCACGAGGCACCACCCCCAGACCGCCGACCCGGACCGCGAGGTGGTGGAGAACCTGGGCCTGCTCCTGAACCAGCCGGCGCTCGAGCGCGATCCGCTCCTGCTCGTGGATGCGCCCGGCGCGAACGGATCGCACGAGGACTACGGATACTGAGATGAAGCGCGCGCGGTGGCTCGAGGCGGCGGTCGTGGCCCTGGCCTGTCTGGGCCCGGCGCCCGCGCCCGCCCAGCAGCCTCCGCCCGCCCCGGAAGAGGAGCGCCAGCGCAGGAACCGGGAACAGTGGGAGAAGCTCACACCCGAGGAGAAGCAGCGGCTCCGGAAGGAGTACGAGCGCCTCCGCAACCTGCCCGAGCGGGAGCGGCGCCGCCTCCAGGAGCGTGAGCGGCTCTTCCGCCAGCTCGAGGAGCGCGCGCTCCAGGGGCTCCTGCCGCGTGAGCGGGCCGCCCTGGACCGCCTGACTCCGGTCGAGCGGGCGGCGCGGGTGCGCACGCTGGTCAACGACGTGGTTCGCCGGGACGAGGAGGAGCTGCTCCGGCACCTGGACGCCGACCAGGCCAAGGAGTACCAGGCGCTCTCCGCCGACGAAAAGATGGACTGGGTCCGCGTCCACCGTCCCCAGATCCAGAGGCGCAAGGACCTCCGGTGGCTGGAGGAGGCCGGCCAGCGCGGCGACGTGCCCGCGGAGGAGGTCGATCGGATCCGCGGCCTGGATGGGCCGGCGATGCGCCAGGAGATGGCGCGGGTGCGCGACCGCCTCTCGCGGGAGCGGGAGCGCCGCTTCCTGGATCAGGCCGTCGCCGACGGGCTGCTCGCGAAGGACGAGGCCGAGTCGGCCGATCGGCTGTCCCCGCCCGAGCGAGGGCGCCGCATGGCCGAGCTGCGGAAGAGGCACTTCCTCCGGACCAACCTCCTGGTCGTGGAGCTGCTGCCGCCCGAGACGCGGCGCGACCTCTTCGAGGCGCGGCCCGAGCTCTTCTTCCAGCAGGTCCGCGCGCTGGAGGGGCGGGAGCAGTGCACCTTCCTGCCTCAGATGATGCCCGCGCGCGGGGCCGAGCGCCTGCGCCGCGTGGCCCGAGGTCTCCGGCCCACGATGGAGGAGGCCCGGGAGCTGGAGGCGATCTCCGACCCGGCGCTCCGGCAGAGGAGGGCGCTGGAGCTCTTCGAGGCGAAGCGGGCCACGCTCCTCGACGAGCTCGGCGGGCGGCTCCCGGCGGTCGCCGCGGGGCTGCGGAAGCTCCCGCCGCGCGACTTCGTGCGCGAGCTCATGGACCGCATCCGGCGGCCGTAGCCGGCCTTCCCAGCCTTGATAATCCGGACGACCCGGGCTAAACCCACTCCGGAGGTCCCGGTCCGGCATCCGGACCGGCCCTCAGTCCGCGGGACGTGGCTGCCCCGACTTCCCCTCGCGCACTGGCCGTGGAGGTTCCAATCATGAAGCGTTGGGTGCTCCCTCTGGTCCTCCTGTGGATCGCGGTTCCGGTCGTGGCGGCGGACGACGCCGCGATGAAGCAGGCGGAGATCGAGAAGAAGGTGGCCGAGCTGACGGCCAAGCTGGGCGATCCCGAGTTCGAGGTCCGGGACGAGGCCCGGGACCAGCTCTACAAGCTCGGCAAGCCCGCCGTGCCCTTCCTCCGGAAGGCCTCCGAGGAGCGGAGGAAGTCCGGGAAGGAGGAGGACGTCAAGATCGCCGATCGGATCGACAAGGTCGTCCGGGAGATCGAGAAGAAGCAGATCGTCGAGATGCTCCAGAAGTTCATCCCGGTGGGGATCGAGAGCCCGGGGCACTTCGATCGGGACTTCAAGGAGGTCCTGGCGGTCGAGGGCGCGGTGCCGACGCTGAAGGACGTCTTCGCGGACGAGGAGCAGACCCAGGCGATCCGCGGGTTCGCGGCGGACGCGCTCGTGCAGGCGGGAGACAAGAGCGTGATCCCCGACCTGAAGAAGATCGCCACCGACGACATCGAGTCGGAGAACATCCGGCAGGCGGCGGCGGCCACGTGCTGGCTCCTGGGCGAGAAGAAGCCCATGGACGACATGATCGCCGAGGCCGAGAAGCGGGCGCAGGAGGCCAAGGACGAGCCGGCGCGGGCCTATCAGGCGCTGCAGCGGCTGGCGAACTTCCACTACTCGATCAAGCAGTACGACAAGGCGGTCGAGGCCTACAACCAGATCGAGACCGCCATGAAGGACGAGCCCCGCTATGCGAAGAGCCGGGACCGGGGCATCACGCAGTACAACCTCGCCTGCTGCCTGTCGCTGGCCAAGCGGATCGACGAGGCGCTCAAGGCGCTCGAGGTCTCACTCCAGTGCGGCTACAACGAGTGGAAGTGGCTGGACATCGACGGCGACCTGAACAACCTCCGGAGCGACACGCGCTTCGCCGATCTGGTGAAGAAGTACAAGGACAAGGGTCCGGAGGACGACAAGGAGAAGAAGGACGAGGGCAAGGGCGGCGGCGGGGACGAATAGCGTTTCGCGCGACCACGCACCGGCCCTCGGGGCGACGCCCCGGGGGCCGGGCTATTTCTGCCAGGCGCCGTAGAGGTTGAGCGGCGGCTGGGTCTGGACGTCGAGGTCGCCCAGGACCCGCGTCTGGCAGGCGAGCCGCATCTCCTTCTCGTGGCCGATCGTGAACATGGCCACCGCGAGGCGGAGCCGCTCCTTGAGGCGCTTCGGGCTCGCGCCTTCCATCGTGCCGTTCTTGAGCAGCACGCGGCAGGTGCCGCAGGTCCCGAGCCCCCGGCAGTTGAAGACGCGGGTCGCGCCCCGATAGAGGGGGATGCCGGCCTTGAGCGCCTCCTTGCGGAGGTTCGCGCCCTGCGGGACGTCGAGGATGATCCCCTCGCGGAGGAAGTTCACTTTCGGCATGGGGCGGACCAGTGTTGCGGGACGACCGGGTCGCGTCAAGCTGCCAAGGGGTCAGGACCGCCGCGGGTCCTGACCCCTTTCCGGTTCAGCGAGCCGCCTCGTACTTCGGTGTCACGCCCAGATTCTGGAACGTGAACGAGTAGATGTCCGCCGTCTGCTCGAGGGCCTTGGTCGTGTTGCTGGCACCGTGGCCCGACCGGGTGTCGATGCGGATGAGCGCGGGCCGGTCCGGGCTCGCCTTCTCCTGGAGCGTCGCCGCGTACTTGAACGAATGGGCCGGCACGACCCGGTCGTCGTGATCCGCGGTCGTGATCAGCGTGGCCGGGTATTTCCCGCCGCTCCGGATGTTGTGGAGCGGCGAGTAGGCGTGGAGCGCCTTGAACTCCGGCTCGTTGTCGCTCGAGCCGTAGTCGGCGATCCAGTTCCAGCCGATCGTGAACTTGTGGAAGCGGAGCATGTCCATGACCCCGACCTGCGGGATCGCCACCCGGAACAGCTCCGGCCGCTGGTTCATGACCGCCCCGACGAGGAGCCCACCATTCGACCCGCCCTGGATCGCCAGCTTCTCGGCCGACGTGTACTTGTTCGCGATCAGCCACTCGGCCGCGGCGATGAAGTCGTCGAAGACGTTCTGCTTCCGCGTCTTCATCCCCGCCTCGTGCCACTTCTCGCCGTACTCGCCGCCCCCGCGCAGGTTCGCGGAGGCGTAGACGAAGCCCTGCTCGAGGAGCGCCAGCCGGGTCGGGCTGAAGTTCGGGGACATCGACGCGTTGAACCCGCCGTAGCCGTAGAGCAGCGTCGGGTTCTTCCCGTCGAGCTCGAGCCCCTTCCGGTGCACGAGGAACATGGGCACCTTCGTGCCGTCCTTGCTCGGGTAGAAGACCTGACGGGTCTCGTAGGCCGCGGGCGAGAAGTCGGGGAGCTCCGGCGCGCGGAAGACGACGCTCTTCTTGGTGGCGATGTCGTAGCGGTAGATCGTCGGCGGGAAGTTGAACGAGGTGAAGCTGTAGAAGACGAAGGTGTCGTCCCGCTCGCCGCCGAAGCCGCTGGCTGACCCGAGTCCCGGCAGCTCGATCTCCGTCTCGAGCTTCCCGTCCAGCGCGTGGACCTCGGCCCGCGTGGTGACGTCCTTCAGGTACGTGGCGAAGAGCCGCCCCCCGGCCGTCCCGGCCCCCTGCAAGGGCTCCGGTCTCTCGGGGAGCACGTCCTTCCAGTCCTTCTCGTCCGGCGTCTTCGGGTCGTAGAGGACGACCCGGCCGTTGGGGGCGCCCCGGTTGGTCCGGATCAGGAACCGGTCCCCGACGTTGTCGAGCACGCCGAAGTTGTCGTCGCCGACCTCGCGCACGATCGGGACGAAGGCCGCGTCCTCCTTCGATAGATCGCGGAAGAAGAGCGCGTTGCCCTTCTTCCCCTGGCCGCGCTCGGAGATGCTCAGCACCGCGTAGCGCTCGTCCTCGGTCGTCCCGACCGAGTGAAACCGCTGCGGGTGGGCCGGGTCCTCGTAGACCAGCACGTCCTCCGACTGGGGCGTGGCGACCCTGTGGAAGAAGACCTTCTGGTCCTCGTTCTTCGAGGAGAGCTCCCGTCCCTTCTCGGGCACGGCGTACCGGCTGTAGTAGAAGCCGTCGCCCCGCCACGCGATGCCCGAGGCCTTGATCCACTTCAGGTGGTCCGGGAGCTGCTTCCGCGTGGCGACCTCCATCACGTAGTAGTCGCGCCAGTCGGAGCCGCCCTGGGTCTTCCCATAGGTGGCGTACCGGCCGTCCTTGGAGAGCGCGAACCCGCCGAGCCCGACCGTGCCGTCCTCGGAGAACGTGTTCGGGTCGAGCAGCACCTCGGGCTTCCCGTCGAGTCCCTTCTGGACGTAGAGCACGCTGTGGTTCTGGAGCCCGTCGTTCTTCGAGAAGAAGAAGTGCTCACCCTTGCGGAAGGGGAGTTGGTACTTCGGATAGTCGTAGAGCCGCTTGAGGCGCTGGAGGACCTGCGGGCGGAAGGGGATCTTCGCTAGGTAGGCGAAGGTCACCTTGTTCTGGGCTTCGACCCACCGGGTGGTCTCCGGCGCGTGGTCGTCCTCGAGCCAGCGGTACGGGTCGGCGACTTTCACGCCGTGGTAGGGGTCGACCTGCTCCACCTTGCGCGTCGCCGGATAGGAGAACGGCTGCGGCGCGGCGAGGGAGGCGAGCGCTGCGAGCGTCAGCGAGAACGCGAGGACGTGAGCTCTCTTCATTGGTTGTCTCCTGTCAGCGGAGCTTTCCGGTCTGCTGGTCCACGATCAGCGTGCGGTCCACGCCCGGGAGGTCGGTGAACTCGATGCGGCGGCCGTCCGGCCAGGTGACCTCGAGGCGGCCGGCGGTCGGGGACGGCCCGAGCCCGAAGGTCGCGGTCAGCTCCGACTGCGACGCGTAGGACGAGGCGGTGCGCACGATCCGCCGCTGGACGAGCCCGCCGGTGCGGAGCACGAGCCGCGTCCCGATCCCGTCGGTGTTGGGCGGGGCGCCCGCCACCCGCACGCGGAGCCAGTGATGGCCTTCGGAGCGGTCGTTGCGGAGCACCCGCGCCGTGTCGCCGTTCTGGCTGACCACGAGGTCCAGGTCGCCGTCGCCGTCGAGGTCGCCTGCGGCCAGCCCGCGCGCCACCAGCGGTTCGCGGAAGGGCTCGCCGGCCGAGCGGCTCACGTCGGCGAAGCGGCCGTTCCCGCCGTCGTTCCGGAGCAGGATCAGCGCCTGGCGGTAGGCGATCTCGGCGTGCACCTCCTGGATGCGCGGCTCGAGGTGGCCGTTGGCGAGCACGAGGTCCTGCCAGCCGTCGAGGTCCACGTCCGCGAAGACCAGCCCGAACGTGAGCGCGAGCAGGGTCGGCCCGGCGACGCCCGACTGCTGGCTCACCTCGCGGAAGAAGCGGGACCCGGTCATGCGGAACAGGCTCACCGGCTCCTGGCTGAAGTTGCCGATCGGCACGCCGGGGACGCCGTCGTTCCGGTAGTCGGCCGCGTCGATGCCCATTCCGGCCCGCACGCCGCCGTTCTCGTCGTAGGCGATGCCGGCCTTGAGCGCGATCTCCTCGAAGTTCCCCTTCCCGGTCGCGCGGTAGAGGCAGTTCGGCGCGGAGTCGTTCGCGACCACGACGTCGAGGCGCCCGTCGTCGTCGAAGTCCCAGAGCGCGACCCCGAGCGCCTTGGCGTTCTCGTTCCAGACGCCCGATTCCTTCGTCGCATCGCGGAAGTGGAGCGGGTGGTCCTGGAGGAAGAGCCGGCAGCTCTGCCCGAGGTAGCGGTCGGGGATCGTGAAGCTCTTGCGCTTCCCGTCGATGGTCGTGAACACGTCGCACTCGGGGCTCCAGCGCACGTAGTTCGCGACGAAGAGGTCCAGGTCGCCGTCGCCGTCGGCGTCGAAGAAAGCCGCGCTCGTGGACCAGTCCGGGCAGCTCCGGCCCTGCGCGTCCGTCCAGCCCGGGGTGCGGAGGCCCGAGGCAGCGGTCACGTCCGTGAACGTGCCGTCGCCGGCGTTCTTCAGCAGGCGGAGCCCGCCCCACGAGGTCACGAGCAGCTCCTGCCGCCCGTCGCCGTCGAGGTCGGCGGCTGCGGCGCCCATGCCGTAGCACGAGACGGCGAGCCCCGACTCGTTCGTGAGGTCCGTGAAGCGGAGGCCCCCCTCGTTCCGGAAGAAGCGCGCGCTCTTCCGCTCGCCCGAGACGTTGTGCGTCCCGGGGAGGTCGGTCGAGTTCACGAAGAACAGGTCGAGGTCCCCGTCGCCGTCCGGGTCGAAGAGCACCACGCCCGCGCCCATGGTCTCGGGGAGATAACGCGAATCGCCGCCGTCGGGAAGCGTGAATCCGCCGGTGTGGTGGCGGAAGGCGACGCCCGAGGCCCGGGTCTGGTCCGAGAACGTGGTGGCGCCCATGGTCGGCGGTGGGGGGGGCGGGGGCACGTAGGCCGATTCGGGGATGCGCGGCTGCCGGTCCGGCCCCCGTTGCGGCCGGAACACATAGAGCGCGACGGCCGCGCCCAGCACGAGCGCGACCACCAGCAGAGGAAAAGGGGTCAGGAACCTTTTCCGCGGCGGAAAAGGTTCCTGACCCCTTTTCTCCGTCACGGCCTCTCCTCGCTGCTCATGGGCCCAGTGGATCGACGACCCGGAGTCCCGGGACCTCGAGGAATCCCCGGTCGTGGGTCCGGACCTCGGTGGCCCCGTTGTCGCTGGCGATCAGGGCGATCTGGAGATCGAAGATGCGTGGGCCCGCGACTCCTAGATCCTCCGCCAGCTCGAAGAGCCGCTTCCCGAATCCGGCGCCCGCCACCCATAGGACGCCGCCGGCCTCCTCGATCAGGTTGTTCGCAAAGGCACGCGCCTCGGCGCACCGCGAGGGCCGTCCGGAGCTCGAGGGATGAGTGACCACGCTCCAGGATTCCACGAGACGGGGCAGGGGAACGCCCCGGCCCCGTGGGTCGTTGCAGGCCCGTTCCAGGGCCCGGAGCGCCGCTGCGCGTTCCGGCAGACCAGACCGGTGCGCGTAGACCAACAGGTTCGTGTCGACCGCGATCATCGCTGCCGTCGGAGCCACTCGTGCATCTTCTCGCGGCTGGTGAGGTCCAATCCCGGAGGGAGTCCGCCTCGGACGGTGACCCACCGCCCCGGACGCCGGCGACGAGAGTTCCTACGGCCCCTCCGGCTCGTGGATCACGATCCGCTGGCTCATGCGGTTCTCGTGCGGGTGCTCCTGCCGGTAGCGGAGCGTGACCGCCTGCGCGTTCTCGTCGAGCTTGTACTTCTCGAAGGCCCGCCCGGCCTCGCCGGCGGCCCAGGCCCACGCGGCCTTCCGCTCCGGGTCCCGCTCTTCGGCCGCCAGCGCCTGGTAGGCGAGCATCCGCTGGTGGTGCGCGAGCGCGTCCTCCGGGTCGATCTTCAGCACCTCGAGCCACGCGCGGATCGAGTCCTCGTGACGGCCCATCAGCCACCAGGTCCGGCCCAGCCGCGCCCAGGTCCCGCGGCTCTTCGGGTAGTCCTGGAGCGTCCGGCGATAGGCCTGCACCGCCTCCTCGAGCCGCCCCGACTCCTCGAGCACGCGCCCCCAGAAGAACGCGTTCCGTGGCTCCTCGGGCGCGACCGCGCTCGCCTTCCGCATCATCGCCTCGGCCTTCTCGAGGCTCCCGTCGTCGAGGTAGACGCGCGCCTGGTTCCGCCAGCCGTCGACCTGCGCGGGCCGGAGCCCGGCCACGCGCACGAACGCGGCGAGCGCTCCCCGCGTGTCCCCGTCGAGCAGGAGCCCGATGCCGTAGTCGTTGAACCGGACCCAGTCCGCGTCCGGAACCGCCGCGGCCGCCGGCGCCGGCCCACCGACCGGGAGCGCGAGCCGCGCACTCGCGATCGTGGTCACCGGGAGATCGGGCACCGGCTTCCCCTCGAACACGAACTCGGTGAACACGCGGTTGAACTTCCGCCAGTTGAGGTCGGCCTCCAGCTCCAGCGGTCCTGCCTCGGGGACCCGGAAACGATAGCGCGCGACGTCCACCGAGCCCGGGCCGATCACGTTGGCGTAGACCGTCGCGTGGATGTCCGCCGGGTTGCGCTGCTCGATCCGCCGGCTCTCCTGGTCCACGAGCACGGCCTGGAAGAAGTGCGCGCCCGGGTCGACGTGGCGGTCGGGCCGGACGCCGCCGCTCCGGAACGCCTCGCGCCCGCCCGCGCGCGCCCGGAAGTCGATCCACCCCTCGTTCGAGTCGTTGGTGCCGCCCGGGAAGATGTGGCCGACGCCGAGGTTCCGGACGACGACGTCCACCTGGATCGTCTCGCCCGGCCGGAGCGACGGCGGGGCGCGGTCGGGCGCGAGCACCACGGTGCCGTCCTCGCGATGGATCGCGAAGAGGTCCACGCGGAGCTTCTGGTCGCGGAGGAATGCCTCCGCGCGCTCGATGGTCTCGCGATCGCCTCGGATGTGCGGGAGCGCGGTGTTCACCGCGAGGAACCGGTGGCTCTTGATCATCCCGCCCTTCGCCGCGACGTCCCCCCGGATGGCCGGCTCGGGCGGCATGTGGCAGTCCTGGCAGTTCCGCGCCGCGGGGGGCTCGTACCAAGTCATCGGGTTGTTGTGCGCGACGCCGGAGTCGTGCCAGGAGTCGTAGTCGTTCTGCCCGCGCAGCCAGCGGTAGCGGTTCACCGGCACGTCCAGGTTCACCTTGTGGCAGGTCGAGCAGAACTCGGACGTGCGGAAGACCGGCTTGAGCATCTCCCGCTTGTGGACGGTCGGCTTCGCCTTGAGCACGTAGTCGTGGACCGCGCGCGGGAGGCCGGCCTTGGCGTACTCGAACACGTACGGGGAGGGTGCCTCGTCGTCCACGTTGTAGGCGCCGTTCCCGGTCTGGTCGTGGATGCGGTCGATCGCGTGGCACGCGAGGCAGGTGAGGCCCGCCTGCGCCTCCGGCGTGAGCGGGTCGATCTCGGCGGTCATGTTCCCGGCGAGCATGATCGCCGGGTCGTGGCAGCCGCCGCACCACTGCGAGACCTTCTTGCCGCGCGTCTCGCGCGTGAGCTCCACGGACTTCCGGTAGAACGGGTTGTTGAACGAGGCGAAGCGGTGTGCCGAGCGGGCCCACTGCTCGACCACGTCCGGGTGGCAGCGGACACAGGTCTGCGCGCCGAGGTAGTGGCTCGGCGCGAAGCCGAGCGCGCGCGTCTCGGCCGCGAACCCGACCGGGTCGGGTAGGTCGTCGTGGTGGATGATCCGCGCCGGGAGGAAGCCGCCGGTCGTGGTGGTGGTGGAGCTGGGGAAGAACGGGCTCGCCGGATCCACGTCCCCGGTCGCGACGAACGGGACGAACGGGTCCTCCGGGAGCGGCCCGGCGCGGGCGCCCTCGGGAGGCGCCGGGCGCGCGCGCCCGCGCGGGGCGCGCGACTCGCTGCGCTCGCGGCCGTCACCGCGGGCCTCGAACGCGTGGAGCGTGCCGAAGAGAGCGACGACCGCCGCCGCGGCCAAGGCGCCGCGGAGCGCGGCGGCGGGCCGCGGGCGCTCGCGCGCGCGGAGGCGGTGGACGAGATAGGCGAGCGGGAGGAGCGCGGCCGCGACCTGGTGGCCGACGAAGGCCCACTGGTTCTGCCGGCTGTTGGCGGCGCTCAGGATGAAGAACCCGCTGAGGAAGAGGAACGTGGCGAGCGCGAGCACGGCGATCCCGGTGGGCACGGTCCCGCGCGCGCGGCCGCGGAGCGCGCGCCGGAGGTGCCAGAGGGCGAAAGCGACCGTGGGGACGAAGAGGAGGGCGCCGCCGGCGACGTGGAGGACGAGCGCCGCCTGGTAGGTGATCGGGAGCCACTTCGGATCGTCGCCGACGCCGAGCGCGTGGCCGGCGAGCACGAGCCAGGCCGAGTCGGCGAGCATGAGCACCGCGCCGGCCAGCACGACCACGAGCAGCCGCCGCTGGCCGCGGGTGAGGAGGGAGAGGCCGCTCGCCGGGCTCACGGCGAGATGCTAACACGCACGCGAAAACCGGTCCCGCCGGCGCACCAGAGAGCCGTCCGTGGACTCAGCGGTTGGACAAGAGAGGCAGCGCTTTCGCCCTGAGCAGACGCTCGTCGCCCGTAACGAGACGAAGCTCGTAGACCAGTGCGGTGGCGGCAAGAAACCGGTCGGCCGGATCCCGATGACCGAGCATGAGCCGGCGGCTTCGGACCGCGACCTCGCGGTTGAGAGAGGCTTCGTGGACCGGAAGAGTCTCGAAGGCGTGTTCGACCCACTGGAAGGGGTCCCCCACCACGCTCACCCGCTTCTTCTGCGCCAGGACCAGGAATTCCCAGACACTGATCGGCGAGAGCCAGAGCTCGTTTGCGGGATCTTGAAGCGCCTGGACCACCCGCGGCTTCAACCGTTCCGGCTCACCAAGGCTCCAGACCCAGATGTGAGTGTCGAGCAGCAGCTTCACGGCCGGAGCGCGTCCCACTCATCCTCGCCGACTGCCGGAGACACGATGTCCCCGGTGACGCGTACCGTGCCTCGGAGGGCGCCCAACTGGCGACGCTTCACGACGGGGGGTGAGGGCGGCACGATCTCGGCAACGGGCTTTCCGAAGCGCGTGACCCGGACCGGTTTTCCGGTGCGCCGGACCCGCTCGAGGACTTCGAGACAGGTGGCCTTGAACCGGGAGATGGCCATGGTTTCCATGCGAGGATCCTACTATGGTCAACTGACATGGTCAAACTGCCCCGGGGGGGCCCTGAGCGCACGCGCGCCGCCTGCTTCGCCGGCGGGTTCCTCTTCAGGGGCCGCGAGGCGCTGGTGCGGTCGAAGCAGATCCCGCCGGGCGGGATTGCGCGGCGCGCCGATCCGTGCGAGGCTCCGACGCTCTCGCCCGGACCGTGACCCGGGCCGGCCCCCACCCGGAGACTCCCCGTGCGCGCGATCGCTCTCCTACCGCTGCTCGCCCTCCTCCCCGCCGCCTCCGCCCAGGAGCCGGCGCGCCTCCTGCGCTTCCCCGACCTCCACGGCGACTTCGTGGTGTTCGTCTACGCGGGCGATCTCTGGCGGGCGCCCTCGGCCGGCGGGGAGGCGCGGCGCCTCACCACGCACGAGGGAGTCGAGCTGTTCCCCAAGGTCTCGCCGGATGGGAAGTGGATCGCCTTCTCCGCCGAATACACGGGCTCGCGGCAGGTCTGGGTCCTGCCGTCGGGCGGCGGCGATCCCCGCCAGCTCACGTTCTACACCGACGTCGGACGGATGCCGCCGCGCGGCGGTTGGGACTACTGGGTGATGGGGTGGACGCGCGAGGGGAAGGTGCTCGTGCGCATGAACCGCACGCCCTGGGGCGAGCGGATGGGGCGCTACTTCGTCGTGGACCCGCAGGGCGGCCTCGAGACCCCGCTCGAGCTCCCCGAGGGCGGGAGCGCGTCGCTCGCGCCCGACGGCCGGCGGATCGCGTACTGCCCCGTGGATCGCGAGTTCCGGACCTGGAAGCGGACGCGCGGCGGGCGCGCGCAGGACGTGTGGCTCTACGATTTCGAGGCGAAGCGCTCCGAGCGGCTCACCGACTGGGTGGGCACGGACAACTTCCCGATGTGGACCGGAGACACGGTGTACTACACGTCCGACCGCGAGGGCCGGCTCAACCTCTGGGCGTGCGACGTGCGCACGCGCGCGCACCGGGCGGTCACGAAGTTCACCGACGACGACGTGCTGTGGCCGAGCCTCGGCCCCGACGCGATCGTGTTCCAGAAGGGCGGCTTCCTCTGGCGCCTCGACCTCGCGTCGGGCGAGGCCGCGCGGCTCCCGATCACGATCGGCTCCGAGCTGGCCTGGACGGTGCCGCGCTTCAAGGACGTGCGGCGGAACGTCGCGG
>Ga0187892_10008209_pt1 | contig 14401 bp, 9 predicted proteins | sample MA1701073metaG_FD_139345 | JGI IMG/M metagenome (GOLD analysis project Ga0187892, IMG submission 139345) | Bio-ooze microbial communities from a basaltic lava cave in the Kipuka Kanohina Cave System on the Island of Hawaii, USA - MA170107-3 metaG ... | reverse complement strand
GCTCTACAGACAGGCCCGCGGAGAGGGGGCCGACAAGAAGGAGTTCATCAGAGACCTGGGCTTTCAGATCTCGAACTATATGGACGACCTCGCGAGAAACCCGCATTTCATCACACCCGAGGGGGAGGACCTCGTGCTGGCATCCGCGGTTTATGAAATCAAGGACAGAGAAAAAGCGCTTGAAACACTGGAAAAAATTGATTCGCTGAAGCAGATGACCGGACCCGAAGACGACATCAAGATATTCACTATAGATATCGGAGGGAGGAGCAATATATCCGGCACTATCGAGGTCGATGACGAGAGGATCGACATCGCTGCCTATTCGCTCGAAATGCTCGAGAGGGCCAAGTCCATAATCGAGAGGGAGCTTGAGGGTCTCATAATACACCTGGAAGACAAGACAAAGGGAATGGAATCCTATACGGAGAAAAACCGGAAGGCTGACACAAAGTTGAACAGACTCCCCCCTGGGGTTAAAAGCAAAAAGGAGCTGGATAAAAAACTGGACCAATATTATGCGGAATGGGTAGACCTGCCGCTCCCCGCGCTCGACGGCCTGACGCCGAGGAAGGCGGCGGGAACGGCGGAAGGCAGGAAGATGCTTTATATCGTATTACGCGAGCTCGAAAATATTTATAAACTCGCCAGGGAGCGCGGCGAGCCTTACTACGACATGAAAAAGCTCAGGCATGAACTGAAATTGAAATGATCGGACAGATTGAGCGTTCACACCATGTTAATCCCCGGATTGCGATCCGTTGAGCCGCAGCCGGATAAATTCGTCGTGATACGATGACCGGCGGAAAGAAATCATACTGACGTATGTATATCGCTTGCATAATTGTAGTCCGGAAAAATAAATAAATATCATGCAACGTTAGGAATGGGTTGTGATAATAAGTATGTACCCCCAATAATACTAAAGTATTAAGCATTTTACCGGACTACATACTTTAATTCCGGCAAAAGACCTACTTAAGTCTCGTTGACTCTGCCTAACCCCATCTCTATACTATATAATAGATTTAGGAGAGGAGGGTATACAACCATGACCGGAAATTTAAAAACGATGTTGTCGCTGATTATAACGGGGCTTTTATTTCTTCAGCCCGTATTTACTGCATTTGCGCAGACTTCGCTCGATGCGCAGGTATCACTCGGGACCATGAAGGTAACGGACGAAGTAAAGGTCATACTGATCGACGGGAGCGAGGTAACCTTGAAGAACGAGACCTATCCGATATACCCCGATATGATCATCGACACTCTCGACAACGGAAAGGCAACGCTGATAGTAAACGGCGGGAAATACGTAATAGAACCCAACTCGGTATTTAAAGTCCAATCTATCGGAGACGGTTTTACGGGCCTATTGCTCACCCAGGGGGATCAGGGAGAGGTGTGCTATTGTTTCAATCCGAAAGCGGGGTTCCTGGTAGATACGCCTGAGGCAGATACAATCCCGCCCGACGAAAGCGCGATCAAGGCCGGTTCACCTCAATATGTGGACGGCAGAACGAATGTTATTGAGAACATTACTTCCGCCGTACAATACGACGGGTACGCCGATTTTAAATCCAAGTTCACAACTCAAACACTCGAACCCGGCGATGCGGCCTCGAGCCCGGAGAAACAAGATCCCTATGATTCGTTCAAAAACAAGTCGGGGTGCTGTACGCCTGCCGCAGCTCCGCTGCTGATACCGGCGGCACTGGGGGCGGCTGCGGTTACGGGAGCGGTTTGCGGGGCGCTCTGCGGGGGCGATGAGGACCCTAACGCCAGCAACGTTCTCAGGTCAGCCGAATAGGGACCTCATAATATCAAAAGAATATAGGAAATTTTCATTTTCACTGTAGATATTATGCTTCTCTCAATTTGAGGGTGTATAATTATTTTATAGGTCGGGAAAGGTGTAATTTGAATAAGTATTATATGTGGGGGATGACCCTGCTGATGATGACAAGTATTCTCCATACCGCTTGCGGCGGGGGTTCCAAGTCCGGAAGCTCAATTACAATGCCACAGGCAAGAAAGGACGTCAATCCGGAAACCCAGGAATTGAACCGCAAGCTGATTCAGGAATCCTTCAGCTCGGACGTCGCGGTGGATTACCTGATAGGGCCGGGTGACCTGCTCAGCATCCAGGTACTGGAGGCCCCGGAACTCAGCACCGAAGCGAGGGTAAACACTCAAAACACCATTTCCTTCCCTCTCCTGGGCAAGGTGGATATAGGCGGGCTTACGGCGCAGGAGGCCGAGGAAAGAATTAAAGAACAGTTGACCGAAAAATACATGCACGACCCGCACGTCGTCGTCGCTATAAAGGAATTTAAGAGTCAGAGGGTGGCCGTGATAGGGAGTGTGAAAAATCCCGGAACATATGAACTCCTGGGGAAGGGTAACCTCCTCGACGCATTGGCCCTGGCCGGAGGATTGGCCGATAACGCGAGTGAAACCGCATTCATAACACGTAAGGGGAAACAGGGACAGGAAAAATCGGTACAAATAGACCTCAACCAGCTCCTCGACGAAGGGCAATCCGACTTGAATATATCCATAAATATGGGAGACGTCGTATATATACCGGAAGCAGGTGTAGTATATGTCGACGGGGCGGTTAATAAACCCGGAACGTTCAGTATCGAGGACGACATGACCGTAAGTCAAGCGATCACTGCCGCGGGCGGGGTATCTAGAGTCGCTGAGGAGTCCGATGTAAGTTTGATCAGAAACAAAAAGGGACAGATAGAGGTCACAGCGATAGATCTGGAAGAAATAAAGAAAGGTCAGACCCCGGATATCGTATTGGAGGACCAGGACGTCGTGGTAGTAGGTAAAAATGCAATCAGGAACTTCTTCGACACCATAAGGCTGGGACTGTTCTTCCCGCCGTTCAGCGTCGGTGTCCAGTAACTCTAAAAACAAATCAGGAAGAGAAAGCGCAAAATGGAAAACGGCAACAAGGATAATATGATCGGAGACAACAAGGGGAGGGAACTGGTACCAGATAAAGAGGAAAGGTCCCTCCGGACCTATCCGAACACTCCCGACATATTGAAGGCATACCCGGTCGACGAAGAAAGCCCGATACACCGTTATCTGGAAGTCGTGCTCAGGCGAAAGAAAATTATCATCGCCTTTTTCGCCATCGTATTAGTATCGACCCTGATATCCACTCTAATGACGGTGCCGGAGTACAGGGCTACGGCGAAACTCGAAATCTCGCTTGAAAACCCTAAAGTCGTAAACTTTGACCAGGTCGTCGAGCTCGAAACAAAATCCGAAGAGTTCTATGAAACACAGTACCTGCTGCTGAAAAGCAAGTCTTTGGCAAAATTGGTAGTCGATAAGCTCAACCTGGCCGAGAGACAGGAGCTCGAGGCAAAGAAGCAGAAGCCGAACATCATATCGAAAGCCGTTTCGAGCGTCAAGGGTATGATAAGAAGCACCCTCGGCGGTATCAAGAAGATGATAGTCAATCCGGCTAATATGGAGAGTTCCGGCCTCGACGCTGAAGCGCTGGCGGAAGTGAGCAAACAGGATGCAGTTATCAACAGCTTCCTGGGCGGGCTCGATATTGTGCCCGTCGGAAACTCGCGTCTCGTCGAGGTGAACTACGTTTCGAACGACCGTAAATTCGCCGCTGACGCCGTAAATACGCTGGCAGATTCATTCATAGAATGGATCCTCAACAGAAAACTTGACGCCACGAAGCAGGGCAGGGACTTCCTGAGAAAGCAGATAAGGGAAGCGCAGGCGAACCTCGAACATTCCGAAGAGAAGCTGAACGAATTCGCGAAGAGAAACGACATCGTTTCCCTCGACGAGAAGATGAACATTACTTACCATACGTTCTCGGAATTGAACGACGCGTTGGCAAAGTCCGAAACCTCGAGGCTGGAAAAAGAATCACTCTATAAACACGTAATGGACGGAAACATTGAATCTCTTCCTTTGATTATGAACGATCCCTATATACAAAGCCTGAAAGGAGAGCATGCCAGAGCGAATTCCGAGTACAGTCAGCTGAGCGCGACCTTCAAATCCGGCTATCCGAAAGTGAAAGAGCTGGGAGCCAGGGTAGCGGAGCTGCAAAGAAAAATCAATGAAGCCCAAACCAGCATAGCTTCCTCTATTAAATCGGACTATGAGGCAGCGTTAAAAAAAGAAGAAACCTTGAGGGAGAGCTACCAGAAACAAAAGACTCTCGCCTCGGCGCTCAATGATAAATCGATTCAGTACAATATATTAAAGAGGGAAGTAGAATCTAATGAAACAATCTACAATACGCTCCTGCAAAGACTGAAGGAAACGGAAGTTTCCTCGGCTATCAAGGCGAGCAGCATACAAGTCGTGGATTATGCTCAAATACCGGTCATTCCCTTTAAACCCAATGTGACCTTGAACCTGCTCTTCGCATGTATCGTAGGCCTGGGAGGAGGAGTATTCCTGGCCTTTTTCCTGGAGTTTTTCGATAACACCGTAAAGACATCAGAAGAGGTAAGAGACAAACTGAGGCTGCCGGTCCTGGGAGGGGTGTTCGAATCGAATCAGGCGGACAGTCTGGGCTCTCCGGTAGAGAAGTCGTTCCTGCTCGACCCCAGATCACATATAGCTGAATCGTTCAGAACTATAAGGACTTCCCTTCTCCTTTCAACACCGGGTAAGCCCCCGCGCACTATACTGATTACGAGCTGTTTCCCGGCAGAAGGAAAAACTACTGTGTCGATCAACCTCGCTTCCTCTTTCGCACAGGCGGGAAGTAAAGTGTTGCTGCTCGAGGCCGACCTCAGGCGTCCGAGGATCGGAACAGTTCTCGGTAACAACGGAAACGGACTCAGCAGCTATCTGACCGGCAATTCGAATCTGAACGAAGTTATCTCACAGGGGGAGATACCAAATCTATACGTGCTTCCCGTAGGGCCGATACCCATCAACCCGGCCGAGCTCCTTGGCTCGAACCGTATGCGGGAGTTAATCCGGACATTGACCGAGGATTATGATTACATAATAGTTGACGGTCCGCCGGCACTAGGTTTCGTCGACTCACATATATTGTCGAACCTCGTCGACGGAGTCGCAGTCGTCGTAAGAGCAGGTAAAACGCCCAAGAATTCCATCAGGGAGCTAATAGACAGGCTGTGGAGCCTGAAGGCAAATTTCCTGGGTGTGATTGTGAACGGTGTAGAGCTAAACCAGAACAGCTACTACTATAAATCTTATAATTACTATTACGGCGAAGACGACGAGAAGAAAAAGCTTACTGCCGCAAGAACCGCCGAGAACAAGAAACAAGACGATTTGGGTAAAACCGTATAGTACATTATTCGAATCCCGGGGATAGTTTACCGTTATAGAGTTTAATTTCATCTGCCGGTACGCGTATCCGCGTATCTGTATTTAATTCAGCTTCTCATATGAAATTTGCGATAGATTCGAAGTTCTCCCTCTATTTATCGATTCTACTGACTATATGCATATCGCTATTTCTTATACGGAGCTCGTCAAAGGGATGGCTCTCCAACATTTATGCCGAAGACCCCGCTCCTGCCGGTTTCTATGAAGCTATCAAGGTAGAGAGCGGAAACGCGCAATTGTACTTCCTGCTGGCGCAGTATTACGAGAATTACGACTTCACGGCGCCCCGCGGCCAGATCTACGACCTTTACAGGAAAGCCCTCGAACTCAACCCCTTGAACTACAATTACTGGTATTACCTGGCGGAATTCCTCGCGACGGAAGGCAAACAGGAGAAGGCGATATATGCTCTCAACCAGGCTACGGAGCTCGCTCCCGGCGTGGTGTCCCTCAGGTGGGCAGCCGGCATTCTGGCATCAAGGCTCGGAAACGAGGACGCGCTCAAAAAGAATCTTCGTACGGTGATTGAATCCGACACCGAAAGGCGGAAGAAGGCTTTTATAGTCTTATGGCAATCGCTGAGGGACGGAGACAATATCCTGCCGATCATACCGGAGACAGCCTACGACGAATATATAAATTTCCTTATCGATACGGAAAGAATTTCCGAGGCCGGGAAAGTCTGGGGTGAAATATCCGACATGGACAAAGTTTCATCGAATACGTTCTTAAAGTATGTGAGTAACTTGATTGACAGGAATATGGTAAAGAGCGCAAAAAAAACCTGGGCCGGCAAATACGGAGACTGGGAAGGAGTCTGGAACGGGAATTTCGAGAACGGCCTTATGAACAGCGGCTTCGATTGGACATTCTATTCCGGAAAAGGAGCCGAGATTATATTAGACGGGAATGACAAGGTCAGGGGAAATACGGTCAGAATAGAATTCGACGGAAGCGGCAACATCGATTTTAATAATTTTCGGCAGCATATACCGGTTGAGGAAAATACGCGGTACAGGCTGACTGCATTCATGAAAAGCAGAGACCTGCCGACAAAAAGCGGCCCCTTCTGGGAAGTTTATTGTACCCAGACGCGTGGATTGTACGTAAAAACAGAAGAAGTCCTCGGTACAACGGCGTGGCATCCGGTTTCCGTTACATTCGAAACGCCCGAGGGCTGTGAACTCCTGAGGGTAGCGTTACGCCGTCACCAAAGCGACCGCATATACGGGAATTTAACCGGAACGGTTTGGATCGATGACGTGGATTTAAAAAAAATGAGATAGAGTGTCATTAATGAAGATGCGGTTCATACATGAAAAGCTTACCCCCTTCCTAATAACCTGCGGGATCATACTAGTGCTCGCATCTCCTCTCCCTTACGGGAACGTCGAGACATGGTCCGTATCGTTATTTGAAATAATCTCTTTCCTGACTTTCGGCGTATGGCTGATCGGGGACATACTCAAAAGACGCATACGCATATTACCGTCCCGCCTGTACCTGCCGTTCGGACTTTTTTTCGTTATTATCCTGTTTCAAGTCCTGGGTCTTCCTGAGTTTATCCTCAAATTGCTGTCCCCACACAAAGTAGAGCTGTTTCATGCCAGGAGCGAAGCCCTTCGACATATTTTCGGCGACGGACTCAACCTCTCGGACTCGATAAGTCTCTACCCGTTTTTAACATATGAGAAATTGCTCTTATATCTCTCATACGCGGCGTTTTTCTTTACGGTTTCCAATTATGTCAGGACTAGCAAACAAATAAAAAGATTCTTCTGGATCATCTTCACGATATCCATTGTCGAATCGCTTATCGGACTACTTCAGTACATCGCCAGCGGGACCAAAGTCCCCGCATCCGGAACCTATATCAATCCCAACCACTTCGCGGGACTTCTAGTGACGGTAATACCGGTATATCTGGGATATATTCTATACCTGGGGGCAAATAAAGGGTCTGTATCGAGCCGGTGGAGAGACAAAATAAGGATACATTTCTCGACCCGTCTCTTGCTTTTATTCGCCGTTTCTCTTATAGCCATAAGCATGATACTAGCTCAATCGAGAGGGGCAATATTTTCATTCGCGGTTTCCATCCTCTCCTTTTACGTATTGATTTCCCGCAATAAAAAAAGCGGCTCGCTCAAATTACTCCTGGGAGCGTTCTTCGTACTCGTAATCGTTTACTCGGTATGGATCGGATTGGATCCGGTTATTGAAAAATTTTCAGAGACGACGAAAGAACTGCCCAACCGCACATCTATATGGAAAGATTCGCTCACGCTGATAAAGGACTTTCCACTCCTCGGGACCGGCCTCGGCAATTTCAACCTGGCCTATACGCTTTACAAGAAAGAAGCCTTCGGTCCATATGTCTACGACCATGCTCATAACGATTACATAGAGCTTATCGTCGAGACGGGCATCCTGGGTTTCACTCTCGTGATGTGGGGACTGATATCGTTTTTTATCACCACGATACATTCGCTCAAGGATTTTAATCCGAAGAAAGACCCCCTCCGCTTTTACCTGCTGCTGGGATGCTTATGCGGGCTGTTCGGGATGATGGCGCATGCCGTCACGGAATTCTGTTTCCAGATACCGTCGAATGCATATTATTTCACCTTCGTATTAGGTTTGTCCGTGAGCATCACAGAACATTTAAAGAGAGTCGCTCATAAATCAGTTGAAGACCCCGATTAGCTTCGAATCGAGAGCCCCCATCGGACTACCGGAGGGAAGAGTCATATGTTTATTTCGATCTTCTTCCTGATAGAATACTGAGTGTCCAGACATTGTTTTAAACCCGAGTCCGAAATATAACCCATGTCCAGAAGCACCTGTCCTATCCATCCGCCTTTTCTGCTCTGATATGACAACGCTTCATGCAACTGATCGTTCGTTATTAATTTGGAGGCTAACATTATTTCCCCGAGTAAAATTTCTTTCTTCCTGTTAGCGTCGGCTACGTAGGCGTTTGCGTTCCTAACTATCTGCAAATTCAGAAAAAAATTCAATTCCGGCTCGGCAATGTACCCTTTGTCGATCAGTATCTCACCTGTTTTGCCCCCATACTTGCCCTGGTATTCAAGCGCTTCCAGAAGCTGGGCTTCCTTAATCGCTCCCGATTCAAGAATCAGCTGACCTATTATATTGTCTATACTCTTGCCGCGGAACGGCAGTAATAATTCCAGATAACGAAGCGGTCTCATAGAAAGATAGATATGCATCAAGAGCAATATTATCCAGATATAAGTCAGATAATATTCCGGCACTCCGATCCATATACCGCCGACACCCACAAGCCCCATCAGAAACGATATGGCGAGGATAACTGCGGTAGCCTGACCGTCGGAGAGCCCGGCATACAAAAGGTGGTGGTGAAAGTGGTGCCGGTCCGGGTCGAACGGGTGTCGTCCCAGGCTTATTCTACGCGCGAACTGTCCGCATATATCATATATAGGAAGAGCCAGCAGCCAAGCCACCGAAATCGGCGGTATAACCGCATCATTTCCTTGTGACAGTCCTATCGTCAGCCATGATAGAGTCAGTCCCAATGCGAGACTGCCGGAGTTCCCCAGGAATACGCTCGCCCTTTTACGAAAGCGATGGCGGAGATTGTATACGAGAAAGCCCGCAAGCGATCCGGCCAGTATAACCGTCACATTTACGCCCCCTGAGTTCCCCGATACGAAACAACAAAGTCCCAGCCAGACTATGATGATTAATCCCAGTCCGCCTGCGAGACCATCCAGCCCGTCTATTAAATTTACTGCGTTTATCATCAGCACGATCGAGACAATGGAGAACGGAATAGACATCCAGCCCGTCCATAATTCCCCTGTACCGAATAAGTTTCCGAGCTCGTCGATTCGCAGTCCCCCCGGACTCACGAGCAGGAATGCAGCTATAAATTGTACAGCCAATTTCACGTATGCCGGAAGGGAGAAGGCATCGTCCGCGACACCGGTAATAAGGACAAGAATCAATGCGGCAAAGAACCAGGTATCCGACGATTTCGCTCCGGTAAGCAACACCATAATAATAAAAACCGGGAATACGGCCAATCCGCCTATGGGGGGGATAGCCCGGTCGTGTCTCTTACGGCCTCCTGGCTGATCAAAAAATCCCATCCTTGACGCCAAGCTGCATAAAAGCGGTATTGCCGCGAGTACAGCGAGAAACGAGATTATTCCGTTAAGCTCATTTACTCCGAACATCTCATCCTTGTTTCGATACCCCGAGCCGTGATAACGTATTAAATTTTAAAGCATACCACGTTGAGTTTGAAAAAATCTTGTTCTCAGGACAGAATATTGTGTGGTTCAGTTTTGTTCGTACAGGCAGCAGCAAGCAACTTTAACCTGCCGAATTAATTTAATAAAAGTCTATACTATATAGATTGTTATGCAAGAGCCGCAGCGAAAAATATCGGAATACGGCAGTTCAGTTCATCAACTTTCAATAAAATGTATATATTAGCGTTATTCCCGGCTCTCATCAAACCGAAGTGCTTTATAATTGTTTTTTTTGCATTATAATTTTAGGAGTTTAAGTGACCGATCTCCCAATAATATTAATGACTCATCAGTCAGTACAAACCTTATACTAATGCTGAAAGCAAAAAAAACGTCCAAGATAATCGATCCGCAGCATGCGGGATTCAATAAGACGACGGATTCCGAACGCAGAAAGGCGTTTGCCGTACGCGAGCCCCAGAAGGACATTTCCTTAAGGCTGAAGGAGCTGTACGAGTACCATGAATTAATTTACTTCCTCATTTGGCGGGACCTGAAGGTAAGATACAAGCAAACGGCGCTCGGCGTCGCCTGGGCAATAATTCAGCCCTTCATGACAATGGTGGTATTCACGATATTTTTCGGCAATCTGGCAAAGATGCCGTCCGAGGGCTTACCCTACCCCGTATTCTCGTTCGCGGCTCTTCTGCCGTGGCAACTCTTTGCAAATGCCATGACAACATCGAGTAATAGCCTTGTCAACAACCGCGATTTGATAACAAAGGTATATTTCCCGCGTATAATACTCCCCATCGCCTCGATAGTCGCGGGACTCGTCGACTTTTGTATTGCTTTCATAGTTTTGGTGGCGATGATACTTTATTATGGGATTATACCATCGGCTGCTATTTTAGTGCTGCCCCTCTTCGTGCTGCTCGCAATGGCATCAGCTCTGGCAGTGAGCATGTGGCTATCGGCGTTAAACGTCCAGTATCGGGACGTCCGTCATCTCATTCCGTTTATGACTCAAATCTGGCTCTTCGTGACGCCGATCGCTTACCCCAGCAGCCTCGTCCCCGAGAATTGGCGGTTCGTATACGGACTTAACCCTATGGCGGGAGTCGTGGAGGGGTTCAGATGGGCGCTGCTAGGAAAATCAAACGTTAGCTGGTCGCTGGTAACCATATCTTCCCTTATGGTCTTATTTCTCTTAATAGGCGGCGTGTTGTACTTCAGACGAATGGAAAGAACGTTCGCGGATGTGGTTTAGAATGAGCGATATATATATAAAAGTCAGAGGAATCAGTAAAGAATACCGGATAGGCGAGAGAAACGAATATAAGACTATCAGGGACAGTATTACGGGCTTTACCTCGAGGAACTATAAAAGACTGATTTCGAGCTTCGATAGAAAACCCGTCGGAGCGAGTTCCACGGACTCCCCGGCGGATATAAAGCCTCTGAACAATTATTTTTGGTCCCTTCAAGACGTGAGTTTCGACGTCAGCAAGGGGGAAGTCGTAGGGATCATCGGCCGAAACGGCGCAGGGAAAAGCACGCTGCTTAAAATTATAACGGGAATTACCGAACCGACTGAAGGGAGGATCGACATATACGGCAGAATAGCTTCCCTCCTCGAAGTCGGCACCGGGTTCCACCTCGAATTGACCGGGAGGGAAAACATTTATTTAAACGGCGCCATACTCGGCATGAAAAGGCAGGAAATAGACAGGAAATTTGATGAGATAGTAGATTTCTCCGAGATCCACCAGTTCATTGATACTCCCGTCAAATACTATTCCTCCGGGATGAGAATCCGCCTGGGTTTTTCGGTTGCTGCCCATCTCGAACCCGAGATCCTTCTGATAGACGAGGTTCTTGCCGTGGGGGACGCGGCATTCCAGAAGAAGTGTCTGGGCAAATTGAACAACGTAGCGACGTCAGAGGGCAGGACGGTACTGTTCGTAAGCCACGATATGACTGCCATCCTTTCGTTATGTCACAGGACGGTTTTTCTGGAAAACGGGAGGAAAATCTCCGAGGGCCCGACAGATCAAATCGTACAGCAATATATGCAATCCATGAGCACGTCTTTTGAACTCCCCCTCGAAGAGAGGGCAGACCGTCAGGGCGACTCAAGCGTGATGATCACATCCCTGAAGATTGAGGATTCAGAGCCGGGTGCCCCCATACGATCAGGCAGTCAACTGAAAATCAAGTTCAATTACAAGAGCGATAATCCGATACGGTTTCCAAGGATCATAATCAACATCCGGGACTTCGCAAGCCGGATAAACATACTCCGGCTCGATAGCGAAATGTGCGTAGACGGGATTCCGGAAAACCTCCCTCCCGTCGGATGCGTTACGTGTCTTACAGAAGAATTGTTGCTGACGCCAGGAAGATGCGTGGTGGATCTGGAGTTCAGAAGAGGGATGGTCAAGGCTGACAAGATCGAGAACGCCGGACACTTCGACATCGAACCGGATGACGTATATGGAAGCGGGAAGCTGCCTTCACGGGGCCAGTCAGTTTCCCTGATCAAATATAAATGGCAGCTGGAGTAAGATTAATCCGGCTTATTTCCCGCAAACCGAGCAGAGAAGAATCATCAGCAGTAAAAAGAGGCAAGCAAACATATGGACGAAAAACCTCTCGTAACTATAATCATTCCATTCCTGAATGCAGAGAAATTCTTCGAAGAGGCCGTAGAGGGCGTTCTGGCGCAGACATACACGGAATGGGAGCTTATTCTCGTAGACGACGGATCAACGGACAACAGCACGCAGATTGCGTTAGAATACAAGAACAAATACCCTGATAAAATAAGCTATCTGCAGCATAATCAACACATGAACAGGGGTATCAGCGCATCGAGAAACCTGGGAATAAAACATGCCAAGGGCAAGTATCTGGCAATGCTCGATGCCGACGATAGATGGGTAGAGAATAAGCTCGAGCAGCAGGTAGAGATTATGGAGGCTTATCCAGATGCGGGAATGGTCTACGGAAAAACAAAATACTGGTATAGTTGGACGCAAAAACATACTGACAGTACCCGAGATCACATTATAGACCTCAATAGTTCTTTAGATTACTTGTATAAACCACCAAAATTGCTCACACGCGTATTGGAATCGATAACTATTCCCCCACCGATATCAAACGTCATGTTCAAGCGAGGCACTGTACAACATGTCGGCGGTTTTGAAGAAAAGTTCTCCGAAATGTACGATAGTCAAACCCTTCCTGCAAAACTGTTTATCAACTCCGATACATTCATAGCCGACTGTTGTTGGGTTTCCAAAAGACAATATCAGGATGAGAACCACAAATCTGAACCAAAAGATAATCAAGGGATAGAAAAAGAACTAGATTATTTAAGATGGTTAAAAAGTTTTATCTCCGAAAAAGAGCAGAATGATCAATACCTGGACAAAGTACTTCGAGATAGGATCTGGAGGCTCGAAAACCCGTCATTGTATAAACTCCACGAGTACAACAGGAAATATATTGGGACTATCAAGAAGACATTGAAACCCATAGTCAGACGTGTGATACCAATCTCAATCAGGCATTATTTGCTTGCTAAATTACGAGGAGCATTATACCGACCGCCTTTAGGATGGGTTCACTTTGGAGAACTTAGAAGACTGAAGCCAATAAGTAGTGAGTGGGGGGAGGACCGCGGTCTTCCTATTGATCGTTATTATATTGAAAGTTTCCTCGCAAAAAACATGAGCGACATACGAGGAAATGTAGTGGAAGTTGGAGGAGATTATTATACAACTAAGTTCGGGTCCGCACATATTGTAAATAGGGATATCATTTGTCTGGAAAAAGGCGAAATTCCAAGGACAACTATTGCCGCTGACCTGACAAACGCCCCCCATATTCCATCGGAGAGTTTCGATTGTATAATAATCACACAAACATTACAGCTTATATATGATGTACATTCTGTAATTGACACATTACACAGAATTCTCAAGCCCGGTGGAGTAGTATTAGCAACGGTTTCTGGCATAAGTCAAACAACCGATGATGAACCTTGGGACCGAAATTGGTGTTGGGGTTTTACTTCATTATCAGCGAGAAAGCTCTTCGAAGAAAAATTTCCTGCCGAGAATCTAGAAGTTACCGGATATGGGAATGTTCTAGTTGCTGCCAGTTTCCTATATGGATTGGCAAAAGAGGATCTAACAAAGGAAGAATTGGATTTCTATGACAGCAGGTATGAAATTACGATCTCGGTAAGAGCAATAAAACCCGTTTAATATTCGGAACCAGCATGAATCTAAGTATACCCATACTCATGTATCACCAAGTAAGCAACGAACCGAACCCCAACTATCTCGAATATACGGTTACAACCAAAGCCTTCGCAGCCCAAATGAAAATACTCAAACTATTGGGCTTCGTACCGATTACATTTAGTAGATTAACGGATTACAAAAACGGAATTACAAAACTGCCATCGAAACCCGTAATAATCACTTTTGACGACGGAATGCAGGATGCAATAGATAATGCGGTTCCTATACTAAAGAATTCAGGGTTTACCGCCGTGTTTTACATTCCCACTGATTACGTAGGAAGGAACGGAAGCTGGATGATACCTGAAGCAAATATCGAATTGCCGGTTATTGATTGGGCGACTGTCATAAGCCTGGACAGAATGGGGTTCGAGGTCGGAGCTCATAGCATGAGTCATCCGCACCTGGACAAAGTCTCAACGGATGATTGTAACAAGGAACTCTCGGGCTCGCGGCAGAAGCTTGAGGAGGTCCTGGGACATG
>Ga0187892_10008208_pt1 | contig 14404 bp, 14 predicted proteins | sample MA1701073metaG_FD_139345 | JGI IMG/M metagenome (GOLD analysis project Ga0187892, IMG submission 139345) | Bio-ooze microbial communities from a basaltic lava cave in the Kipuka Kanohina Cave System on the Island of Hawaii, USA - MA170107-3 metaG ... | reverse complement strand
GGCCGGCAACGTCACCGGCCAGGCGGTCTACCGGGGCTTCGGGCGCTTCACCGTGAACGGCAACCTCGGCGAGCGCGGCTTCGCAGGCGGCTTCGAGATCCCGAGCCTCGGCCTCGTCGTGCTCGGGCCCCGTGTGCTCGACTCCGACGTGGGGCGCTTCCTCTCGCAGGATCCCGTGTTCAACGCCGTGAACCAGTACGCCTACGCGCAAGGAAACCCGGTGTTTTTGTGAGATCCCACGGGGCGGTGGACCGCAGTGCAGATAGCGGCTGGCTTCGGCTTTGTAGGAGCAGCGGTCGTCGGAGGGGCCGTTCTCGGCGCAGCAACCGGTTTCGGCCTCGCCGGGGCAGTTGCCTACGGAACGTTCGTTGGTGCACCTATAGGCGCGGGGGCCTATAACTTCTTGTTGACACTGGACCCAGACCTCCCCCACTTCACCACGGAGAACTTCGTCAGTCTGTTTTGGGAGGCGCCTGGGTATGCTGGTAGCGGTGAAGGCGGAGGCGGTGGAGCTGGTGGGGGCAATGCAGGCGGAATCCAGGGCGGAGTAGGGAATCCGCCCGGACCTGACAGTCCGAACTGGGGCGACATGCACCCCGAGACCCGCCAGAACAGGTATCTCGATGTCAGGATGTGCCGGGATATGTGCTCGGGATCGCCATTGAGTGCAGCGGGTTCCATATACGGACTCGGGTCGCTCACCTTCTCCATCGCATTGAGCTTCGCAGGAGCAGGGTGGTGAGGAACGAGAACACGTATCGTTGCCTATCCGGTTTCGAACGGATCGAGCGCTGGTCCAATGCAAGATTCTTCAAGGAAGATTCTGACGGTCGATTCTTGTTCTTCCCACGCGGGTGTCGCGGTCAGGGATTTCAGGTTTCCTCACAATCGGCGTGGACAGCAATACGACGACGAGTGGCCCTCGTGACGCTAGCCGGCCCGGGCCTTGCGTTTGTCCCGGCTGGCCTCCTGTTTGGTCTGCTTGGGAGCGATGTGATCGTGCTAGCCGTTGCTGCGGTGAGCGCCGTCCTATTCGTGGTTCTTGTCTCTTTATGGACGAGACTGATCCAGCGAAATCTCGCACCCACCGAGGAGCGACTATCGTGGGAAGAGGTCCAAAGAGTTCGCCGTGGTTTGCTTGCTAAGGGTGATCTGATCGCGGCAGCAGGAGCCTTGATCGGCGTTCTGGCCTTAACGAGTTCGGCAGTCGTGTGGATCGGCCTAGGCGCTTGGTGGGGCATCCAGACGTGTGCAACTGGAGCTGTTGCGCTGCTGCTTGGCACGTTCTTCCTTCGAAGACGTCGGCGTATCGGCAGGTAGAGGAGAGGTGGAAACGCGGCAGTTATAAGCGGCTCGCGAGATACTCGAGCGTCCGCTTCCCCGTCTCCGCGTCGACGCTCGCGATCGCGCCGGCGAAGTCGCTGACGCCGAGGTCGCGGAGGCGCCCGAGCGCGGCGTCGAGCGTCTTCTCGTCGCCGGCGATGGTCACGTCGGCGGGCCCGGCGGCACCCTCGCGGTCGAGCATCGCCCGGTACGAGGGCAGCGAGCCGTAGATCGCGAAGTTCTTCCCGACCCAGGCGCGCGCCGCGTCGGGCTCGCGCGTGAGCGCAATCGGCAGATTCGCGACGATGCGCGGCTGCGGGCGCCCGGCCTCCTCGGCAGCGCGGAACAAGGTCGGCGCCACGTGCGACTCGATCGTCTTCGGGCCCGTCATCCAGAGGATGGTGCCGTCGGCGAGGCGGCCGGTGAGGCGGAGCATCTGTTCGCCGAGCGCGGCCACCAGCACCGGGACGGGCTTCGCGCCCGGCACCTGGAGGCCGAGGTTCACGCGGTACTCCTCGCCCGCGAACTTCGCGGGCCGGCCGGCGAGCAGCTCCCCGAGCACGCTCAGGTACTCGCGCATGTGGCGGAGCGGCTTCGCGTACGACATCCCCATCAGGTCCTCGATCACGATCTTGTGCGAGAGGCCGAGGCCGAGCGTGAAGCGCCCGTTCGAAGCGGCGCTCGCGGTGAGCGCCGCCTGCGCCATGGCGATGGGATGGCGCGGGTAGGTCGGCACCACCGCGGTGCCGAGCTCGATCCGCCCCGTCTCGCGCCCGACGATGGCGAGCGTCGCGATCGCGTCGAGGCCGAAGATGTTCGGCAGCCAGGACGTCGCGAAGCCCTGCGCCTCGTGCGCGCGGACCGCCTTCACGATGCCGTCGATCGTCCCGTCTTCGCCGGCGGTCACGCCGCCGATCACGCCGATGCGCATGAGAGACCTCCCGGGCCCAGGGCACGTCTGCCGCTAGTCAGGTGGAGCCTTCTGCAGATGCGGCAGAAGATCCGTGTGGTGGCCGATCATCTTCCACGTTCCGTTCTCCTTCCGGAACAGGTTCGTCGCACGGATCGACACCTTCTGGCGCTTGCCCTGCGCGTCCACGTTCTCTCCGCGCTCGAAGTTCTGTGCGACCGCGAGATCTCGTCCCACCGAAACCCGCATTTCTTCTGGCTCGACCTTCCCCCCCAGCTTCATCTCGGCCTGCTCCTTCCAGGCGGAGAGCACCTGGGCCCACCCGACCTGGAAGCCACCTCCCGGGCCCATGTACGTCACGTCGTCCGCGTGCGACCAGACGTCGATCATGCGAGTCACGTCGCCCGTGAACATCGCGTTCAGCGCCGCGTAGAACTCGGTTGCAGCCGCCACGACAGCCTTCTCGTCTGCGTCGTCCGCGCGGGCGGGGGCCGAAGCCGCGATCGTCAGCGCGAGAACGGTCAGCCCGATCGTTGCCGGGTTTCTCATCGGAGATCTCCTCTTCTGGAATGGGGTCCCGAGCGGGCTCGCGTCAGCCGGCCAGGAACTTCCCGATCGCCTCCGCCGCTGCGGCCGGCTGCTCGACGGGCAGCATGTGCCCCGCGTGCTCGATCCACGCGAGGCGCGCGCCGGGGATCAGCTCCTGCCAGCGCGTCGCGTAGACGGGGGGCACGAGCTTGTCCTCGCGGCCCCAGACCAGGAGCGTCTCCGCGCGGAGCCGATAGAGGCGCTTGCTGAGGCGCCGATTGGGAATCGGGAACAGGATCTTCCCGGCGCTCCCGAGGCGGCGCGCGTTGTCCACCATGAAGCGCGTGAGCGCCGCGTCGTTGCTGAAGTCGAGCCCGGCGAGGAGGCGCTTCTGGCCCGCGGCGGGATCGGCGAAGAGCAGGCCGGGCAGCTCCCAGGGCGGCGTCGCGAAGAGGTCCGCGATCGGATGCGCGTCGAGCCAGAGGCCGACGGGCGCCAACAACGCGAGCTTCCCGAAGCCCGCGTTGTTCACGCACGCCAGCTCGCCCGCGATCATGCCCCCCATCGAGTGCCCGACGAGGTGCGGCCGCGCGAGCCCGAGCGCCTCGACCACGTCGAGGCCGTGGAGCGTGAAGTCGAGCATGTCCTCGAGCAGCTCCTCGCCGGGCTCGGGGCCGAAGCCCGGCCAGAGCGGCGCGAACACGTGGAAGCGCCGGGCGAGCGCGTCGAGCAGCGGCTCCTCGGGGAGGAGGCCGCCGGCGCCGTGCAGGAACACGAGCGGCGCGCCGGCGCCGGCCTCGCGCACCCGGCACTTGATGCCACGTCTCGTCTCGATGCTCCGCTCGTTCATCGGCCCGCTCCGTTCGGCAGCTCCGGCCGCACGCGCCCCTCGTAGGGCTTGATCCACCAGCGCTTGTCGTCCTTCCACTCGGGCCAGAGGCCGTGGAGGCCCGGCATCACGCGCTCGGCGAAGAGCTTCGTCGAGTGCCGCGTCTTCTCGTCGGGCATGTTCCCGATGTGGAACAGGCCGAACACGTGCCCCACACGCAGGCTCGTGATCATCTGCTCGCAGCGCTCGCGGACGGTCGCGGGGCTCCCGGCGATGACGAAGCCCTTCTCGACGAGGTCCTTCCAGGTCAGGTTCATGAACACCTTCTGCTGCTCGGCGCGCAGCTGGTTCAGCTTCCCGCCCTGGATGGTCTTGAGCGTGCGGTAGCCCGGCGGGTCGGAGTAGCCGAGGTACACGTGCAGGCAGCGGTTGAAGAAGTAGAGGCAGTGCTCGGCGTAGAGCTTCTCCGCCTCGGCGTCGGTCTCCGCCACGCAGATGATCTGCGCGAAGGAGGCGCGGTGCGGGGACTCGTCCTTGCCGAGCTTCCCGACCTGGTCCCAGAAGCCCTCGAGCATCGCCTGGCCCGCGATGTAGCCGCCGAACGAGAGGAAGGAGTAGTTGTAGTCCATGCGCGCGCACCACTCCCAGGTCTCGATCGAGCCGCCGCCCGGGATGTAGATCGGCGGGTGCGGCTGCTGGATCGGACGCGGCCAGCAGTTCACGTAGCGGAGCTGGTTGTACTTGCCGTCGAACGCGAAGGGCTCGGGATCCTGCCACGCGCGCATGATGAGGTCGTGCGCCTCGTAGTACTTGTCGCGCGTGAGCGCCGGGATCTGCCCGTAGCAGAAGTTCGTGTCCATCGGCGTGCCGACCGGGAAACCCGCCACGAGCCGCCCGCCCGAGATCACGTCGAGCATCGCGAACTCCTCGGCGACGCGGATCGGCGGGTTGTAGAGCGCGATCGAGTTCCCGATCACGCAGATCGCCGCCTGCGAGGTCCGCCGCGCGAGGCCCGCGGCGATGAGGTTGGGCGACGGCATCAGCCCGTAGCCGTTCTGGTGGTGCTCGTTCACGCCGATGCCGTCGAAGCCGAGCGCGTCCGCGTACTCGAGCTGGTCCATGTAGCGGTGGTAGACGCGGTTCCCCTCCTCCGGGTCGAAGAGCGAGCTCGGGATGTCCACCCAGACCGAGCGGTACTTCTTCCGGAAGTCGTCGGGCAGATGCGGCCACGGCATCAGGTTGAACCAGGTGAACTTCATGAATCTCTCCAGTCGGCGACGGGTTGACGGTATGCTAGGCCCCGCGTGACCGGAAGAGCCCGACTGCTGCCCGTCCTCCTCGCGTGTCTCGGCGGCGCCGCCTCTGCGCAGGTTGCGGCGGAGCGGATCGGAGACGTGGCAAGCCTCCCCAGCGAGATGGGCGCGCACTGGGTCTGGGCCTCGGACTCGGTGCTGAACCGGAGCGCGCTCTTCGACGGGGACTCGGGCCGCATGCTCGGCATGGTGGACGGCGGCGTCGGTGTCTCGCCCCTGTCTCCCCACATCTCGCGCATCCGCGGCGAAGTGTACGTGGTGGAGACCGTCTACTCGCGCGGCCACCGCGGCGAGCGCACCGACCTCGTCACGATCTACGACGCCGTGACGCTCGCCGTCAAGGGCGAGGTCGTGATCCCGCCGCGCCGCGCCGACAACGGCAACGGTGTCGCGCTCGCGGCGCTCCTCGACTGCCACCGCTTCCTCGTCGTGCTGAACCAGAACCCGGGCAGATCGGTCTCGGTGGTCGACCTCGAGACGCGCGCGTTCGTGGGCGAGATCGCGACGCCCGGCTGCGCGCTCGTGCTGCCCGCGAGCGAGACCCGCTTCGGGATGCTCTGTGGCGACGGCACGGCCGAGGCGATCACGCTCGACGCCGCGGGCCACGAGGCCGGCCGCGCGCGGAGCGAGAAGTTCTTCGACGCCACGCGCGACCCGCTCACGGAGAAGGGGGTGCGCGACGGGGCACGCTGGCGCTTCGCGTCGTTCGAAGGGTGGCTCCACGAGATCGACTTCGGAAGCGCCGCGCCGCTCCCGGCGAAGCCCTGGTCGCTCTTCACCGAAGCGGAGCGGCAGGCGGGCTGGCGGATCGGCGGGCTCCAGCATCTCGCGCTCCACGCGCCGAGCGGGCGGCTCTACTCCGTCGTGCACCAGGGCGGCCCGGGCAGCCACAAGGACCCGGGCCGCGAGGTCTGGGTCTACGACCTCGCGGCGCGGGCGCGCGTGCAGCGGATCGAGCTCGCGAACCTTACCGCCGCCTTCCTGCGCCCGCGGCTCGGCATCGAGGCCGGCAGCATCCCGGACCGCGTGCTCTCCGCGCTGCTGCCGAACCCCGGCGCCGACACGCTCGCGGTGACGCGCGACGAAGCGCCGCTCCTCTTCGCGGGCGAACGCGAGAGCGGCGCGGTCGGCGTCTACGACGCCACGACCGGCGCGCACCTGCGCGACCTCGAAGAGACGGGGATCGGCGGCGGTCTGCTGGTGGTGCCATGAGCCTCGGCCTCGATCCGGCGCTCGCCCTCGTGCTCCGCGCGGGCCTCGCGCTCCTCTTCGCGGCGACCGCGCTCGCGAAGCTGCGCGACCTGGCGGGCTTCGCCGCGGCGGTCGCGGGCTACCGGCTGCTGCCGGAGCGGCTCGCGCGCCCCGCCGCGCTCGGCTTCGTCGCGGCCGAGCTCGCGCTCGCGGCCGGGCTCTGCGTGCCCGCGCTCCGCGCCTTTGCTTCGCTCGGCGCCGCCGGCCTGCTCGGCGTCTACGCCGCCGCCATCGCGTGGAACCTCGCGCGCGGGCGCCGGGACATCGACTGCGGCTGCGGCGGCCCCTTCGGCCGGCAGACGCTCTCGGAGGGGCTCGTGCTCCGGAACCTCGCCCTCGCGGCCGCGGCGCTCGCCTCCACCCTGCCCGAGGCAAAGCGCGCGCTCGGCTGGCTCGACCTCGTCACTGTTCTCGCCGCGCTCGCGTGCGGCGCCCTCCTCCTCGCCGCGACGAATGCGCTCCGCGCCCGGCCGGTGCTCCGATGAGCGACGCGCTCCTCGTCTCGAACCTCGCGCTCTGGGCCGTGATCCTCGTGCTCGCGGTCGTGGTGCTCGCGCTCGCACGTCAGGTCGGGCTGTTGCACCAGCGGCTCGGCCCGGCGGGCGCGCTCGCGCTCCCGGGCGGGCCCGCGCCCGGCGCGCCCGCGCCCGCGCTCGAGGTCGAAACGCTCGACGGGCGGCCGCTCGCCATCGGCGGAGCGGACGCGCACGGGCGTGGCACGCTCCTCGTCTTCGTCTCGCCCACCTGCCCCGTCTGCCGGACGCTCCTGCCGGCGCTGCGCTCCCTCGTACGGCGCGAGCGCGGCCTCCGCGTCGTGCTCGCGAGCGACGGCGCGCGGGCCGAGCACGAGGCCTTCGTGCGCGAGCACGTGGGCGAGCTTCCCTACGTGCTGTCGCAGCCGCTCGGGCTCGCGTATCGCGTACCGCGGCTCCCGTGGGCCGCGCTCGTCGACGCGCGCGGCATCCTGCGGAGCCAGGGCCTGGTGAACTCGCGCGAACATCTCGAGAGCCTGCTCGAGGCCGAGGCGCACGGCGTCGCCTCGCTGCAGGAGCACCTCGCGAAGCGCGCCCGGGGAGGAAGCGCGTGAGCCGCCTCGACCACCTGACCGAGCGCGCGGCGCGGAAGCTCGCCATGCACGTCTCACGGCGGAGCTTCCTCGCACGGCTCGGAGCGCTCCTCGCCGGCGGGACCGCGCTCCCGCTCCTCCCGCTCGCGCGCGGCGCGTCCGCCGCCGAGGCCGTGGAGGATCCCTCGCGCTGCGAGTACTGGCGCCACTGCGCGATCGACGGCTTCCTCTGCGAGTGCTGCGGCGGAAGCGCGACCGCATGCCCGCCGGGCACCGAGATGTCGCCCGTCACGTGGATCGGCACGTGCAAGAACCCGGCCGACGGGCGCGACTACCTCGTGTCGTACAACGACTGCTGCGGGAAGGGCTACTGCGGGCGCTGCTTCTGCAACCGCAACGAGGGCGACCGGCCGATCTACTACCCGCATCGGAGCAACGACATCAACTGGTGCGCGGGCACCACCACGAACGTCTACCACTGCTCGACGGCGATCGTGCTCGGCGTCGCGAGCGAGGCGCAGCCCGAGTCGTGAGGCGCGCCCTCTTTGCCATCACTCTGCTGATGGCCGGCGGCGCGGCCGCACAGTCGCTCCCGGAGACGGACTACGCGCTCCAGTGTCGCGGCTGCCACGGGCCGGAGGGCCGGGGCGTCCCCGGCCGCGTGCCGGGGCTCGCGGGCGTTGCCGCGCTGCTCGAGACGGAGGCCGGACGCGCGCGGCTGCTCTCCGTGGCGGGCGTCCGGCAGGCGTCGCTCTCGGACGCGCGGCTCGCGGCGCTGCTCGACTGGGTCGCGCTCCGCTTCGCGCCGCCGGGGGCTGCGTCGCTCCCCGCTTCGCTCTCGGCGGAAGAGGTCGCGCGCTACCGCGGCACGAGCCAGAGGTTGCGGTAGACGACCGGGTTCCAGTGGTCCTGGAGCAGGAGCGGGCCGGGTGTCGGGCCCTCGCGCTCGCCGCGCCCGGTCGGCCCTGCGAGCCCGACCCGGTCCTGCACCACGACGCCGTTGTGCCGCACCGTGAGCTCGGCCGGCCGCGTCCGGGCGCCACTCGCGTCGAACCCCGCCGCGCGGAACTCGATGTCGTAGGTCTGCCACGAGAGCGGCGGGAAGGTCAGGTTGCGGTCGGGCGCGCGCTGCTCGTAGATCGCGCCGCAGCCGTCGAGCTCTGTGGCGTGGCCGAACGAGTCGAGCACCTGCACCTCGTAGCGCCCCTGGAGGTAGACGCCGCTGTTGCCTCGCCACTGGCCGCGCGCGTCGGGCATGAACGGGACGCGGAACTCGAGGTGCAGGTCGAAGCTCCCGAAGGCGTCGCGGGTCCGTGCGCCGGCCGCGAGGAAGCCGCGCGGGTCGAGCTTCGCCTCGGCGAAGGCCGCGGTGTCGCCGCCGTCGACGAAGAGCACCACGGCGCCCGGCGGCGGGGCCGCGCCGAGGCTCGGGCTCTCGCGCACCACGCGGCGGAGGAGGGCCGGCTTCCCCTCCGCCGTTTGGATCCTGAGCGTGCCGTCGCGGAGCGTCCCGTCGAAGTCGCCCGTGAAGGCCACGTGGTCCCCGTCGTCGCGCCCGTGCGCCACGGCGGGGGCGGCGTCGTCGGCGCCGGCGCCCGGCAGCCCGCCCGCGTGGAGCACGGCGCGGAACCGGCCCCCGCCCGAAGCGACCACCTGCGCGCCGAAGCCCTCGCCGACGTACTCGCCCTGGAGCGCGAAATCGCGCCCGCCCGCTTCCGGCTCGAGGTGCTCGGGGCCGAAGCAGGCCAGCGAGAGCGCGCACGCCGCGAAGAGCGGGGTCCGGAACATGACCGGCCGAGCCTATCAGCCGAGACGGCCCTCACCAGCCGACGCAGCGTGCGCCTTGCTGCGGCCCGGGGAGATCCCTAGAGAATCGGCCCATGGCCGGACGTCTCGCGGGCAAGGTGGCGTTGATCACGGGCGCGGGCAGCGGGATCGGGCTCGCGACGAGCCTCGCGTTCGCGCGCGAGGGCGCGCAGGTGGTGGCGGTGGACGTGGACGCGCGGGCGGGTGCCGCCGCCGCCGAGCAGGTGCAAGGCGCGGGCGGCGCGGCGCACGCCGTCGCTGCCGACGTGTCGAAGAGTGCGGACTGTGCGCGCATGGTGGCCGAGGCGGAGCGCGCGTTCGGCGCGCTCCACGTGCTCTTCAACAACGCGGGCATCATGCACCCCGCGGACGACGATGCGGTCGCGACGGAAGAGGCCGTCTGGGACCTGACGATGAACGTGAACCTGAAGGGCGTCTTCCTCGGCTGCAAGCACGGCATCCCCGCGCTCCGGCGCGCAGGCGGCGGCGCCGTGATCAACACGGCCTCGTTCGTGGCGCTTCTCGGCGCCGCCACGCCGCAGCTCGCCTACACCGCGAGCAAGGGCGGCGTACTCGCCCTCTCGCGCGAGCTCGCGGTGATCCACGCGCGCGAGAAGATCCGCGTGAATGCGCTCTGCCCGGGGCCGCTCAAGACGGAGCTCCTGATGAAGTTCCTCGACAGCGAGGCGAAGCGGCAGCGCCGGCTCGTGCACATCCCGCTCGGCCGCTTCGGCGAGGCGCGCGAGATCGCGGACGCCGCGCTCTTCCTGGCCTCGGACGAGTCTTCCTTCGTCACGGGCGCCACCTTCCTGGTGGACGGTGGGATCACCGCGGCGTACGTGACGCCCGAGTAGGAGGAAGCCGATGCTGCGCTTCGTCCAGTGGCTGGTCTCGCTCCAGTGGCCGCTGCGCCTCTTCGGTTTCGTGTTCGGCGGCTTCAACCCGTGGCTCGCCGAGAACCGCCGCGACCCGGTGCCCGCCTACCGGCGGCTCCGCGAGAGCACGCCCGTTCGTTGGAATGGCTGGCAGGGCACCTGGCTCCTCACGCGCTACGACGACGTGGCCGCGGTGCTGCGCGATCCGCGCTTCACGACCGACCGCACCCGGCTCTTCCCCTTCCGCATGATGCGGCGGGCGTCGCGGCGCCATCCGGACTTCGTGAACCTGCTCGACCGCAACCTGCTGATGCTCGACGGCGACGAGCACCGGCGCATCCGCGGGCTCGTCTCGAAGGCGTTCACGCCGCGGCGGGTCGAGGCGCTGCGCCCCCGGATCGAGGCCGTCGTGGAGGAGCTCCTCGACACCGTGGCGAAGAAGGGCGAACTGGAGCTGGTGCACGACCTCGCGCATCCGCTGCCCGTGATCGTGATCGCGGAGCTGCTGGGCGTGCCGCTCGAGGACCGCGAGCGCTTCCGCGGCTGGTCGAACGACGTGGCGCAGATCCTCGACCTGCTCTCGGGGCGCGAGGGCCTCCGGCCGGCCTGGCGCGGCGCGGAGGGGCTCGCGGGCTACTTCCGCGGGCTCCTCGCCGAGCGCCGGCGCGCGCCGAAGGACGACCTGCTCTCGGCGATGCTCGCCGCCGAGGAGGAAGGCCGGGCGCTCGACGAGGCCGACCTCCTCTCCTTGTGCGCGCTCCTCCTCTCGGCCGGCCACGAGACCACGACGAACCTGATCGGGAACGCGGTGCTCGCGCTGCTCCGCCATCCCGGCGAGCGGAAGCGGCTCCAGGACGACCTCGGCCTGATGCCTGGCGCCGTCGAGGAGTTCCTGCGCTTCGACTCGCCCGTCCAGGTGACCGACCGCGTGATCACGGAGGACCTCGAGTTCCGCGGCCACCCCTTCCGGCGCGGCCAGCTCGCGGTCTGCCTGCTCGGCGCGGCGAACCACGACCCGGCGCGCTTCCCGGACCCCGAGCGGCTCGACGTAGCGCGCGCCGACCGCGGCCACCTCGCGTTCGGACTCGGCCCGCACGTCTGCCTCGGCGCCCCGCTCGCGCGCCTCGAGGCGGAGGTCGCGCTCACGGGCCTCTTGCGCCGCTTCCCCGACTTCGCCGGGCCGAGCGAGCCGCCCGTGCGGCGCGCCTCGATCGTGCTGCGCGGCCCGGCTCTGCTACCGCTCTCGCTCTGAAGCTCAGCCCATCATCTCGGCGAAGTTCTGGCGGTAGAAACGCTCCTTCGCCGCGGCGGAGGCGCCGGCGAGCGAGGCCTCGAAGCGTGCGAGCGGATCGCGGCCGCCTTCCGGATGGGGATAGTCCGACGAGAACAGGAACAGCTCCGCGCCGGCCTGCTCGATCAACCAGCCCACGGGCTCCGTCGGGAAGGGCGTGAACTTGAGCTGCCGGCGCACGTAGTCGGAGGCGCGAAGCGGGAGCCGCAGCGCGGGCTCCGTCTTCTGGAACGTCGCCTGCGCGATGTCGAGACGCTTGAGCCACGGCACCACCCAGAGCGCGCCCTGCTCGATGCAGCCGCCGCGCAGGCGGGGGAACTTCTCGAGTACGCCGTCGAGCACGAGGCAGGAGAGGAACGCCTCGGGCGGGTTGTGGAGCACCATGTAGTCCTTGGCGCGGATGTTCTCGCCGCCGCCCAGGAAGTCGGTCACCGGCCGACCGTTGTCGTGGAACGCGCGCGGGAGCGCGCGCCCGCCGCCACCGATGTGAGTCATGAAGGGGATGCCCGCTTCCTGGAGGAAGGCCCAGAGCCCCTCGTGATCGGGATGCGTGGGCGAGCGCCCGCGGCTCGGGTGCGAGGGCACCAGGATCGCGCCGCAGCCGAGGCGGACCGCCTCCTCGGCCTCCGTGAGCGTCCGCGCCGGGTCGGCCCAGGGCACCATGCCGACGCCGATCAAACGGGGGTCGTCCGCGCAGAACGCCGCCATGGCGCGGTTGTGGGCGCGCGTCCCGCCGTAGAGCAGCTCGAGGTCGTCGCCGAAGAACTGCGTGGCTGCAAAGGTGCTGAACACGAGCTGCTTGTCGAAGCCGAGCAGATCGAGCGCGCGGCTCCGCTCCCGCGGATCGAACGCCCCGAGCGCGGACCAGCCCTTCGCGCCCATCACATCGGCCTCCAGCGCCGCGGCCGCGGCCGGATTGCCGCGCCGCGTCTCGGCCTCGGACACCGCCTTCTCGGCGAGCGCGCCGGCGCCGCCCAGGTGGAGCGGGCGGAGCTTTTCGCGGACGCCTGGATCGGCGTGCTTCGCGAGCCAGTCCGAGAGCTCCATCAGGTGACTGTCGGCGTCGTGGCAGGTGCGACCCGCGGCGTAGGGCATGGGCGCCTCCCATCTCGCGATCCTCGCGCTCGTGGCAGACTACCCCACGATGGCTCCGCGCGACTACGACGAGCTCGGCCTGTTCCACGAGAACGCCGCCGAGGCGGGCCTCCCTTTCCGGCCGCCCACCGTCGAGCGGCGCGCGGTCGAGGTCGCCCCCGGCCAGCGCGTTTCGGGCCTGGTGTGGGGCCAGCGCGAGCCGGAGCTCGTGCTGCTCCACGGCGGCGCCCAGAACGCGCACACCTGGGACACGGTGGCGCTCGCGCTCGGGCGCCCGCTCGTCGCGCTCGATCTCCCCGGCCACGGGCGCTCGGACTGGCGCGACGACCACGACTACGGACCGCGGAGGAACGCGGAGGCGGTCGCCAGCGCGGTCGAAAGGCTCGCACCGCGCGCGGCCGCGGTGGTGGGCATGTCGCTCGGCGGGCTCACGACCCTGGCGCTCGCCACGTTGCGACCGGACCTCGTGCGGCGCGCGCTGCTGGTGGACGTGACGCCCGGCGCGCACGCGGTGAAGGCCGAGCCGATCGTCGCGTTCGTGGCTGGGCCGGAGTCGTTCGCGAGCTTCGACGAGATCCTCGCGCGCACCATCGCGCACAACCCCACGCGCTCCGTCTCGTCGCTCCGCCGCGGCGTGCTGCACAACGCGCGGCCGCGCGCGGACGGCCGCTGGGTCTGGCGCTACGACCGCCAGAACCGGCTGCGGAGCGCGACCGCGAGCGGCGCCGACCTCGGGCTCGGCGTGTTCTGGGACGACGTCGCGAAGCTCCGCGGTCCGCTCCTGCTCGTGCGCGGCGCGCTCTCCGGCGTGGTGGACGACGGCGACGTCGCCGAGCTCCGCCGCCGGAAGCCCGACGCCGAGGTCGTCGTCGTCGAGGGCGCGGGGCACTCCGTGCAGGGCGATCGGCCCGTCGAGCTCGCGCGCATCATCGAGCGCTTCGCGCCGAAGAGCGGGGACGCGAAGAGCGGGGACGTTCGTTGACTACTTGCCTAACTAGTCAACGAGTCAATGAACGTCCCCGTTCTACGTCCCCGTTCTACCCGTTCTACCCTCGCCCCGCTCTGCCCTGCCCTCCGGCGTCTAGAGATACCCGCGCGGCACCAGGTTGAGCTCGCGCGCCTCGCGCGCGAGGCCCTCGCGGAAGTCGGGGTGCGCGATCGAGATCAGCGCCTTCGCGCGCTCCGGCACCGACTTGCCCTTCAGGTTCACCATGCCGTACTCGGTGACGACGTACATCACGTCGGTGCGCGGCGTGGTCACCACGTTGCCCGGCGTGAGCGTCGAGACGATCCGGCTCTTGCGCTGGCCTTTGCGCTCGTACACCGACGAGAGGCACAGGAACGACTTCCCGCCCCGCGAGGCGTAGGCGCCGCGCATGAACTGGAGCTGCCCGCCCGTACCCGTCAGGTGGCGGTGCCCGTCGGACTCCGACGCCGCCTGGCCCTGGAGGTCGAGCTGCGTGGTGTTGTTGATCGCGACCACGCGGTCGTTCTGCGCGATCTGGCCCGGCAGGTTCGTGTAGTCCACGGGGAAGCTCTGCGCGCGCGAGTTCCGGTGGATGAAGCGGTAGAGGCGCGGCGAGCCGAGCGCGAACGTGAAGACGGACTGGAAGCGGTTCAGGGTCTTCCTCGCCCCCGTCACGATGCCGCCCTCGATCAGGTCGATCATGCCGTCCACCATCATCTCGGTGTGGATGCCGAGATCGCGGTGGCCGGCGTCGCGGAGCACCGTGCAGACCGCGTTCGGCATGCCGCCGATCCCGATCTGGAGGCAGGCGCCGTCCTCGACCTCGGCGGCGATCTGCTTCGCGACGGTGCGGTCGATCTCCGTGGGCTCGGGGTTGGACAGCGTGGGCGGCGGGACGTCGGCGCCCTCGATCACGAAGTCCACCTCGCTCGCGTGAACGGACTCCTCGCCGCCGTAGACGTACGGGAGCTGCGGACACGTCTCGACGATCAGCACCTTGGCGCGCTCGGTGAGCGCCTTCGCGTACGTCACCGAGCCGCTGAAGTTGAAGTAGCCGTGCTCGTCCATCGGGCAGGTCTTGATCGCGACCACGTCCGGCGGGGCGATGAAGCGCCGGTAGTAGTCGGGCGCCTCGCCGAAGTTCATCGGG
>Ga0187892_10008207_pt1 | contig 14406 bp, 9 predicted proteins | sample MA1701073metaG_FD_139345 | JGI IMG/M metagenome (GOLD analysis project Ga0187892, IMG submission 139345) | Bio-ooze microbial communities from a basaltic lava cave in the Kipuka Kanohina Cave System on the Island of Hawaii, USA - MA170107-3 metaG ... | reverse complement strand
TGGGGCAAGGGCCCCGGCCGGGGCGGCCTGCTGGCAAGCGGGTACGGGCGCGGGAGATCGCCCGGACTATGTCCTGGGGATCTCCCGCTCCTCGTACGTCTCGATCACGTCGCCGCGGCGGAGATCCTGGAAGTCGGACAGGCCGATGCCGCACTCGAAGCCGGCCGCCACCTCGCGGGCGTCCTCCTTGAACCGCTTGAGGGACTGGATGGAGCCCGTCCAGATGACCACGCCCTCCCGCAGGAAGCGGACCTTCGAGCCGCGGGTGATGACCCCGTTGAGCACGTAGCAGCCGGCGATGGCGCCCACTCGGGGGACCCGGAAGATCTCCCGGACCTCGGCGTCGCCGGTGACGACCTCCTCGTACTCCGGCCGCAACAGACCCACCATGGCCTTCTCGATGTCCTCGATGAGCTGGTAGATGATCTGGTAGGTGCGGATGTCGACGTCCGCCGTCTCGGCCAGCTCCCGGGCTTTGCGGTCGGGGCGGACGTTGAACCCGATGATGGTGGCACTCGAGGCGGTGGCGAGCTGGACGTCGTTCTCGGTGATCCCGCCCACGGCCCGGTGGACGAAGACCAGCTTGACGTCGTCCCGCTCGACCTTGCGCAGGCTCTCGGTGACGGCCTCCAGCGAGCCGTGCACGTCGGCCTTGAGGATGAGGTTGAGGTTGGCCACCTCACCTCGCTGGATCTGCTCGAAGATGTCCTCCAGGCGGACGGCGCCGTGGGCGGCGGGCACGTGGCGCTCGGTGCGCTGGGCCCGCAGCCGGCGGCGGTAGCCACGGGCCTCGGCCACGGTGCGGGCCGTCTTGTCGTCGGGGGCGACCCGGAACTCGTCGCCTGCGTCGGGCACCTCGGACAGGCCCAGGACCTGCACCGGCATGGAAGGCGGCGCCTCCTTGACCTGGTCGCCCTTGTCGTCGATCAGGGCCCGCACCCGGCCCCAGGCGGCGCCGGCCACGATGGCATCGCCCACCCGCAGGGTGCCCCGCTGGACGAGCACGCTCGCCACCGGGCCCCGGCCCACGTCGAGGTTGGCCTCCAGCACCACGCCCCAGGCCCGGCCTTCGGGGTTGGCGACCAGCTCCTCCACGTCGGCCACGACCACGAGCTGCTCGAGCAGCTCCTCGATGCCGAGGTTCTGCAGGGCCGACAGCTCGACCATGATCGTGTCGCCGCCCCACTCCTCAGGCACCAGGCCGTGCTCGGAGAGCTGCTGACGGACCCGGTTGGGGTCAGCGTCCTCCCGGTCGACCTTGTTGATGGCCACCACGATCGGCACCTCGGCCGCCTTGGCGTGGTTGAGGGCCTCGACGGTCTGGGGCATGACCCCGTCGTCGGCCGCCACCACCAGCACGGCGATGTCGGTGGCGTCGGCACCCCGGGCCCGCATGGCGGTGAACGCCTCGTGGCCGGGGGTGTCGATGAACGTGATCAGGCGGTCTTCCTTCTCCACCTGGTAGGCGCCGATGTGCTGGGTGATCCCGCCCGCCTCGCCGGCGATCACGTTGGTCTCCCGGATGCGGTCGAGCAGAAGTGTCTTGCCGTGGTCGACGTGGCCCATGACGGTGATGACCGGTGGCCGGGGACGCATGTCCTCGTCGGCGTCGTCCTCGTCGCCGAGCATGGAGCGGAAGGCGACCTCCTGCTCCTGGCCGGGGTCGACGAGCAGCACGTCGGCCCCGATCTCGGCCGCGAACAGCTCGATCATGTCGTCGGACAGCGACTGGGTGGCGGTGATCATCTCGCCCTGCTGGAGCAGGAAGCGGATGACGTCGGCCGCGGTGCGGTTGAGCTTGGGACCGAGCTCCTGGGCGCTGGCGCCCCGCTCGATGACGACCTCCTCCTCGGGGACGGGGGCGTCGGAACGGGTGTAGGTGGTGGCCTGGGTCGGCTCCAGCTCCTCGAAGCTGCGACGCCGGCGGCGGCGCCGCTGCGGCGGGCGCCGGCCCTGGCCGGGGCCGCCGGGACGCCCACCCGGGCCGCCGCCGGGACGGCCGCCGGGGCCGCCACCGCCAGGGCCGCCACCGGGACGGCCATAGCCACCGCCGCCGGGTCCACCCGCAGGACGGCCGTAGCCGCCGCCGCCGCCGGGGCCACCAGGACGACCTCCGGGCGCCCCGCCGGGACGTCCTCCGGGCGCGCCGCCGGGGCGGCCGGCACCGCCGGGGCCACCCGGCCCGCCGGGTCGTCCGCCGGGACCACCGCCGGGTCGCCCGCCGGGGCCGCCGGGTCGTCCGCCGGGGCCACCCGCGGGCGCGCCGGGGCGGCCGGCGCCGGAACGGGGTGGGCCGCCGGGCGGCGGCGGGATGGGACGGCCGGACGGTGAGCGCAGGCCGGGCGGGGGCGGGATGGGTTTGCCCGAAGGCGACCGCATGGGCGCACCGGGAGGCGGCGGGATGGACCGGCCCGACCCGGAGCGAGGCGGCCCACCGGGACCACCGGGACCACCGGGTGCACCGGGCCCACCTGAAGCCCCGGGACCGCCTGAAGCCCCGGGACCGCCGGGACCACCGGGTGCACCGGGTCCACGTGAAGCCCCAGGACCGCCGGCGCCTCCCGGACCGCCGGGGCCGCCCTGGCGGGCGCCGGGGCCTCCGTGGGGCGGGCCGCCCGCCGAGGGGCCACCGGGGCCGGGCGCGGGACGGGCGGGCGAGGGGCCACCCGGTTGGAGCGGCCCACCGCGTGGTTGCTGGGCCGCAGCCGGCCGCGACTGCGGCGGGGCGGGCCGGGGCAAGGGTGGCGGGGTGGAGGCGGGCGGTGCGGGAGCGGGCCCGGCGCCGGGCGCAGGCGCAGGAGGGGCGGCCGGGGCCGGTGCGGGCGGGTTGGCCGGGGCCGGTGCCGCCGGCGGGGTCGTGGGGGGCGAGCCGGCGCCGCCCGGGGGGAACGCGTCGGGCCCGGCCGGGCGGGGCGCGGGCCGCTCCAGCGGCGGCGAGGGAGGAGCGGGCGGCCCAGCGGAGGCGGCGGGCGCCAGCGGTGGCGATGTCGGGGGTCGGGCGGCGGGGCCCGACGGGCCGGACGGGCCGGGCTGTACGGCGGGAGCGGGGGCAGGCGCGGGCGCCGCGTCGGTGGGGCGGCTGGAACCGGGGCGCAGGCCGTGGTCGCCGTGGTCGCCGCCGCTGGTCACGAGGCGGCGGGAGTCGCCCCCCGAGCGGATCAGGTTGGGAGAGGCGCCGGTGGCGGCCGGCTCGGACGGCGCGTGCTCCTCGGGCTGCACGGGCCGGCGAAGCCCCTCCCGGTCGGCCTTGCGCCGGACCCGGTCGGCCTGGGCGTCCTCGATGCTCGACGAGTGGCTCTTGACGCCGATCCCGAGCGCGACGCAGAGATCGAGCGTCTCCTTGTTGGAGAGCCCGAGCTCCCGTGCCAACTCATACAGCCGAATCCTGGCGGCCAACGCTTAGGTGCTTCCTCCTCATCTGGAACTGAACGCGCCTCCCGACCGTGAGGTCGAACCGGCGTCTCCCGTCATCCGGCCGGTGGGCCGGGCCGACGGAACCCCTCCATCCTCGCACGATTAGTCACACTGGATTGCAGCGACGCCACCGCCGCGGCCGCGACCTCCCCCCGCAGGGCCCTGGAGAAGGCCTTCCGGCGGGCCGCCGCATCGACGCACGGGGGGGAATCCCGGCACAGCCACGCCCCCCGTCCGGGCAGGTGGCGGCCCACGGCCAGCCCGCCCTCGGTCGTGCGGACGATCCGCACCAGCTCGTCCTGGGGCCGCACCCGCCGGCAGCCGACGCAGGTGCGGGTGGGACCCGCTATGTCGGGTTCTCGGGTTCGCCCGCCGCAGCCGCCTGGGCGGGGGCCGCAGGCGCCCGCTCGTCGCCTCCCCCCTCGCCCGAGGACCACTGGTCGGCCGTGACCGATTCGGAGCCGTCGGCCGGCTTCCACACCATCTCGCCCGTGTCGTCGGTGACCCACTCGCCCTCGGCCCAGTCCTGCTCGGCGTAGCTGGCCTCCTCCTCGGCCAGCTGGGTCTCGCTCTTGATGTCCACCCGCCACCCCGTCAACCGGGCGGCCAGGCGGGCGTTCTGCCCCTCCTTCCCGATGGCCAGCGACAACTGGTAGTCGGGGACGATGACCTCGGCTGCGCCCGTGCCCTCGTCGATGCGGACCTCCTTGACCCGCGCCGGCGACAGGGCCTTCATGACGAACTCGGGCGGCTCCTCGGAGAAGGGCACGATGTCGACCTTCTCGCCCCGCACCTCGTTCATCACCATGCGCACGCGTGCGCCCCGGGCCCCCACGCACGCCCCCACGGGGTCGACGTTGGGGTCGTTGGACCAGACCGCGATCTTGGTGCGGTGGCCGGGCTCGCGGGCCACCGCCTTGAGCTCGACCACCCCGTCGGCGATCTCGGGGACCTCCAGCTCGAACAGGCGCTTGATCAGGCCGGGATGGGTGCGGGAGACGACGATCTGCGGCCCCTTCGACGTCTTTCGCACCTCGACGATGTAGGCCTTGAGGCGGGTGCCAGGGTCGTAGCGCTCGTAGGGGACCTGCTCGGCCTGGGGCAGGAGGGCCTCCACCTTGCCCAGGTCGAGGAGGGTGTAGCGGGAGTCGCCCTGCTGGATGATGCCGGTGACGATGTCGCCCTCCCGGCCCGCGTACTCCTCGTACTTCATCTCCCGCTCCGCCTCGCGGATGCGCTGGAGGATGACCTGCTTGGCCGTCTGGGCGGCGATGCGGCCGAAGTCGGCGGGAGTGTCCTCCCACTCGCGGGTGACGTTGCCGTCCTCGTCGAGCTCCTGGGCGTAGACGTGCATCTCCCCGGTGTCGGGGTCGATGGTGACGAACGCCTCCTCGGCTGCCGCCGGCATGCGCTTGTAGGCCGAGACCAGGGCGTTGGCGAGGGCTTCGAGCAACGTGTCGACCGAGATCCCCTTCTCCCGCTCGATGACCTGGAGGGCTTCCATCAACTCGAAGTTCGTGCTCATCGGGCCGCCGCCTTTCTCCTGGGTTGCCCCTTGGACGTGGGCTTCGGTGTGGGCTCGGGCCAGACGAAGCGGGTGCGGGCCCGCTCGATGTGGGCGTAGGGGACGGACCGACCGGCCACCACCACGCCCTCGTCGTCGGCCGATTCGAGGACGCCCTCCACGCGGCGCTCGCCGTCGGTGCCGGAACGGGTCTTGAGGGCCACGGTGGCGCCCACCGCGGCGCGGAAGTGCTCGGGGCGGCGCAGGGTGCGCTCGATCCCCGGGCTGGAAACCTCGAGCAGGTAGCGGTCGGGCAGCAGGTCGTCGTGCTCGTCGAGGAGGGAGGACACCCGCTTGGTGGCCTCGCTGAGCGCATCGAGGTCGACCCCGCCCGAGCGGTCGACCGTGACCCGCAGCACGGTGCCCGCCTGCTCGACGTCGAACAGCTCGAAGCCTGCTTCGACGAGGGAGGACGCCACGAGGGCGCGCACCCGCTCGCTGACGTCGTCGCTGCGCACGGGCCTCCTCTCGGCGAAACAAAAAATTGCGTGGGCTCCCCGCCCACGCACAACCACCCCTACTTTTGCCAGCACCTCTTTCGGACGGTCGAGCCCGAGCAGTATACCGGGTCACCCCCGCCGCTCGGCGATCACCCCGGGAGCGTTCTCCGGCGCCGGGTGCACTTCCCGGGTGCATCGCCCGCCGCGAAACCGTACGTTCGGCGGCAGTGGCAGGAGCGCACGCCGGCAGCGAGCGGCCCGACGCCTCGGTGAGCGCCCGTGATGAGTGGGCGGCGAACCTCCGCGGTCTCGGGCTGACGTGGAAGTCGTCACCCCTGCTCGCCTCCTGCCTGCTGGCACTGACCGTGGCCCAGGGAGCGGCGCCCGCGCTGGTCGTGGCCCAGACCGGGCGGTTCCTGCGAGTGCTGCCCGGGGCGATCGACGCCGGCGCCTCGTCGGCCGCCGGCCGGGAGGTGCGCAGCGCCCTGCTGCTCATCGCCGGGGCCGTGTTCGTCACCCAGGTGCTGGGGCCGCTCCAGCAGGCGGTGCTGTTCGGGCTGCAGCGGCGCTTCGAGGGCTACCTGGCCCGGCGGCTGATGGCCGCCACCCTCGCCCTGCCTGGCCTGGCCTGGTTCGAGGACCCGTCGTTCCGCGACCAGCTCCAGGTCTCGCATTGGATCGGGTTCGGGCCGGTCCACACCCTCCAGTCGGTGGCCCAGGTGTTCCAGCAGGTGGCCCAGGTGGCGGCCATGGCGGCGGTGGCGGCCTCGTTCGCAGGCTGGGTGCCGGCCCTGGTGATCGTGGCCTGCGTGCCGGCGGCGGTGGCGACGTGGCGGTTCCAGGCGGTGGTGGGGCTGGCCCGCTGGCGGGGCTCCACCGCCGCCCGCCGGGCCGACTACTACCGCGACCTGGCCGTCCTGCGGGAGCCGGGCAAGGAGCTGCGGGTGTTCGGGCTGGGCCGGTGGGCCACCGACCGCCAGCGGTCCCACTGGCTGGCCAGCGTGCGGGAGCTGTGGTCGAGCCGCCGCCGGATGATGCTCATCCTGCTCGGGCTCCAACTGGTGGCCCTGGCCGCCCTGTCCTTCGCCTTCGTGACCATGCTCGGCGCCGCCGTCGGCGGCCGCACCGACGTGGGCACGTTCACGGCCGCCGCCACCGCCACCATCGGGCTGCTCGCCTCGGTCGTCCAGGTCTTCAAGACGACGGGCGACGCCCGCCGCAACAGCTTCTACCTCCCCTCGGCGGTGCGGATCCTCGACCTGGCCGCCAAGGAGCCCCGGTTGGAGGTGCGGGCCCGGCCGGTGGCGGCGGCCGGGGAGCCGGCGGAACGGGGGCTGCGGTTCGAGGGGGTGACGTTCGCCTACCCGGGCACGGACCGGAAGGTGGTCGACGGGCTCGACTTGTGGGTGCCGGCGGGGAGCTCGCTGGCCCTGGTGGGCGAGAACGGGGCGGGCAAGACCACGCTGGTCAAGCTGCTGGCCCGGTTCTACGACCCCGACCAGGGCCGCATCACCCTCGACGGCGTCGACCTGCGGGAACTCGATCTGGAGGCCCTGCGGGCCCGCATGGCGGTGATCTTCCAGGACTTCGTCCGCTACCAACTGCCCGCCCGCGACAACGTGGGCTTCGGCGCGGTGGCGTCCCTCGGCGACCAGGACCTGCTCGACCGGGCGGCGAGGGCGGTGGGCGTGCTGGAACGGATCCGGGCCTTCCCCGACGGGTGGGACACGGTGCTGGCCCGGGAGTTCGGCGGCGTGGACCTGTCGGGCGGCGAGTGGCAGCGGATCGCCCTGGCCCGGGCCATGACCGCCCAGCTCGGCCGCGGCCTGCGTGGCCCGAACGCCGTCCGCGGCCTGCGTGGCCCGAACGCCGTCCGCGGCCTGCGTGGCCCGAACGCCGTGACTGCCGACCTCCTCGTGCTCGACGAACCCACCGCCAGCCTCGACGTGCGGGTGGAGCACGAGCTGTACGAGCAGTTCGCCGACCTCAGCCGCGACCGCACCACCCTGCTCGTGTCCCACCGCTTCTCGACGGTGCGCATGGCCGGGCGCATCGTCCTGCTGGCCGGCGGGCGGGTGGCCGAGGACGGCAGCCACGACGAGCTCATCGCCGTTGGCGGCCGATACGCCGCCCTCTACGACCTCCAGGCCTCCCACTACCGCCGTACCGGGCGGCTGGAGTGAGGCGGCCCGAGGCGTTTCGCCGGCCGGCCCGCCGGGTGTACGGCGTGCTGCTGCGGCTGGCGTGGGACGAGGCCCGCGACCGGGCCGTCGCCCTGCTGGTGGTGGCGGTCACCTTCGGCGTGCTCACCACCGTCACCGCCCTCATGCTCAAGTTCGTGGTCGACGCGGTGGCGGCGGGCGACGCCACCCGGGCCTGGGTCACCGGGCTGATCGGGCTGGCCGTCGTGGTCGTGTCCCGCATCGTCAACGACCTGTCGGGCGGGCTGTGGCAGGTCGAGCTGGGCGAACGGGTCAGCCAGGCCGTGGAGCAGCGGCTGATGGCGGTGGCGGCCGGCGCTCCCGGCCTCGAGCATCTGGAGCGGGCCGAGTTCGCCGACAAGGTCAAGCTGGTCAAGGACCGCAGCTACGTCCCCTACTTCGCCATCACCAACCTCAACAGCCTGTCGGGGGCGCTGTGCGGGCTGCTGGGCTCGGTCATCCTGCTGGCCACCGTCCATCCCGTGCTGGCCCTGCTGCCGGCGGTGGCGATGCCGGGCGTGGTGCTGCAATTCCGGGCCTTCCGCCGGCACTTCGCCCGCTACGACCAGACCGCCGCCGACGAGCGGCTGGCCGACCACTACCTCAAGCTGGCCACCGAGCCCGAGTCGGCCAAGGAGGTGCGCCTGTTCGGCCTCGGGCCCGAGCTGCTGCGCCGCCACGAGGAGGTGAGCGAGCGGTACATCCGCAGCCAGTTCCACGACCAGCTCAAGCGCACCCGCACGAGCGTGGTGGCGGGGGCGCTGTACGGAGCCTCGCTGGCCGGGGCCATCGCCTTCGTGGGCTGGCTCGCCCTTCGGGGCCGGGCCAGCCTGGGCGACGTGGCCCTGGCCGTGCAGGTCGCCCGCACCGCCATCGGCGAGCTGGCCGGGGTCACCCGCCAGGCGGCGTGGCTGGCCGAGCTGTCGTTCACGGGCGAACGCTACCTGTGGCTGCTCGACTACCAGCCCGCGGTGGCTTCGCCGGCCGATCCGGTGGCGGTGCCGGCGTCCGTCGCTCTGGGCATCACCCTCGACCGGGTCTCGTTCACCTACCCGGGAACGGATGTCCCCGTGCTGCAGGACGTGTCGTTGCGGCTGCCGGCCGGCTCGACGGTGGCCCTGGTGGGCGAGAACGGGGCGGGCAAGTCGTCGATCGTCAAGCTCCTGTGCCGGTTCTACGACCCCACCGCCGGCCGCATCCTCGTCGACGGGGTCGACCTGCGCGACCTCGACCTCGACGCCTGGCGGGCCGCCGCCAGCGTGGCCTTCCAGGACTTCGTCCGATTCCAACTGGTGGCCCAGGAAGCGGTAGGGGTGGGCGACCTGCCCGCCATCGACGACCGGGTGCGGGTGGGGGCCTCGGCCGCCGCCGCCGGGGCCGACCGGGTCATCGAGCGGCTGCCGGCCGGCCTCGACACCCAGTTGGGCCGGCGCTTCGAGGGCGGCGTCGACCTCTCCGAGGGCGAGTGGCAGCGGGTGGCCCTGGCTCGGGGCCTCATGCGCCCCGGACCCCTGCTCCTCGTCCTCGACGAGCCCACCGCCAGCCTCGACCCCCGGGCCGAGCACGAGGTCTTCGAACGCTTCTCGGCCATGGCCGGTGGCGGCGGGGATGGCCGGGCCAGGCCGATCACGCTGCTCGTGTCCCACCGCTTCTCGACCGTCCGCATGGCCGACCTCATCGTCGTGCTCCACGACGGCCGGGTCGAGGAGGTCGGCTCCCACGACGACCTCATGGCCGCCGCCGGCCGCTACGCCGAGCTGTTCACCCTCCAGGCCAGCCGCTACGCCGAGCCGGCCTGACTCCTAGGGCCGAAGCTCCTTCTGGATGAGCTCGACCCGCTGGCCGACGGCGTTGGGATCGTCGCCCTGGTCGGCGAGGAGGGCGAGGCGGGTGCGCTCGGCCTCCTCGGCGGCGCCGGCGTCGGCGGCGGCCAGGCGGGCCTCGGCCCCCTCGGCGACGAGCCGTTCGGCCTCCTCGACCAGGGCGGTGACCATGTCGGCCTCGGGGACGACCCGCACCACCTGGCCCCGCACGAACAGGTGGCCCTTGCCGCGGCCGGCGGCGATGCCCAAGTCGGCGCCGCGCGCCTCGCCCGGGCCGTTGACCACGCAGCCCATGATCGCCACCTGGATGGGCAGGTTGCGCTCGGCCAGGGCCTCCTGGGCCTCCTGGGCCACCCTGATCACGTCGACCTCGGCCCGCCCGCACGACGGGCAGGCGATGAGATCGACCGACCGGCGCTCCCGCAGGCCCAGGGCCTCGAGCAGCTGGCGGCCGGCCTTGGCCTCCTCCACTGGGTCGGCCGTCAGCGAGTAGCGGATGGTGTCGCCGATGCCCTCGGCCAGCAGGGTGGCGATGCCGGCGGTGGCCTTGATCAGCCCGGCCGGGGGCGGGCCCGCCTCGGTGACGCCCAGGTGGAGGGGGTGGTCGGTGACCTCGGCCAACTGGCGGTAGGCCTCGATCATGAGCGGCACGCTCGACGCCTTGACCGAGATCTTCACATCCTCGAAGCCGACCTCGGCGAAGTAGCCCAGCTCCCGCTGGGCCGACGCCACCAGAGCTTCGGGCGTGATCCCGAGGCGGTCCTCGATGTCCTTGTCGAGCGACCCGGCGTTGACCCCGATGCGAATGGGCACGCCGCGGGCCTTGGCCTCCTGGGCCACCGCCCTGACGTGGACGGGGTTGCGGATGTTCCCAGGGTTGAGGCGCAGGCAGTGCACGCCGGCGTCGAGGGCGGCCAGGGCCAGGCGGTGCTGGTAGTGGATGTCGGCCACGATCGGCACCGGCGACCGGGGCAGGATCTGGGCCAGGGCGACCGCCGCCTCGGCGTCGTTGCAGGTGACCCGCACGATGTCGGCCCCCGCTCCGGCCAGGACGTAGATCTGGGCCAGCGTGCCGTTCACGTCGGCCGTCTTGGTGGTGGTCATGGACTGGACGCTGACCGGCGCGCCCCCGCCCACCTTCACGTCCCCGACAGTGATCTGGCGCGTCGGGCGGCGACCACGTGGCTCGATCACTGGCGCTCGATCACTGGAACGGGTTGTTGATGGGGTCGACGATGTCGAGCCAGACCGACGTGAGGCCGAGGCCGAGCAGGAGAACGAACACCGCCACCGTCAGGGGCAGCAGCTTCTGGCCGTCAGCCTGGTAGCGGACGCCCCGGCGGGACCGCAGCCGCTCGTAGGTGGCGATGGCGATGTGGCCGCCGTCGAAGGGGGGCAGGGGCACGGCGTTGAACACGGCGAAGAAGATGTTGAGGCCTACGAACAGCAGCAGGAAGTCGAGGATCCCGTTCGCGGCGGCCTGGTCGGCGATGCGGACGATGCCCACCACCGACACGGGCCGGGCGTCGGACTCGCTCCCCCGCCCGCTCAGCACGTCCCCGTAGTCGCTGAGGGCCGACGGGGAGAAGAAGTTGCCGATGGCCTCGACCGACGCGACGGTGAGGCGGCCGATGTCCTGGACCGACCGTCCCGCCGCCACCAGGGGGTTGACCCGCTCGACGGCCGGCGTGGCGCCGATGCCGACGAAGCCCACCGGCTCGCCGTCGGGGTTGTTGGGGGCGGGGGTGGCGGTCAGGGTGAGCCGCTCACCGTCGCGCACCACGGTGAAGAAGATGAGCCGGCCCGGCCGCTCCTGGATGTACGGGGGCAGGTCGTCCCAGCGGGCCACGGCCTGGCCGTCGACGGCCACGATCGTGTCGCCCACCTCGAACCCGGCCTCCTGGGCGGGGCTGGGCCCGGTCTCCAGGCGGCTGATCGACCCGACCTCGAGCGTCGGCTTGTCGGGGTCGGGCACACCCACGACCGTCCACAGGATCATGAGCAGGAGGAAGGCCATGACGAAATGGGTGACGATGCCGGCCACCGCCACCAGCACCTTCTTCGGGTACGACTGCTGGCGGTAGGTGCGGTGCTCCTCGGCCGGGTCGATCCCCTTCTCGACGTTGGACATGCCCACGATGCGCACGTAGCCGCCGGCGGGGATGGCCTTGACCCCGTACTCGGTCTCGCCCCGCCGGGTGGACCACAGGCGAGGGCCGAAGCCGAGGAAGAACTCGGTGACCTTCATCCCCGTCCACTTGGCGGTGACGAAGTGGCCGGCCTCGTGGATCATCACCGAGGCTATGAGCGCGAGCGCGAAGGCCAGGGCCGGGAACGACCCGCTGGCCACGGCCCAGAGGCTCAGCCCTGCCAGCAGGGCCAGCATGACCAGGGCGCGGGCCGGCGAGTTGGCCTTGGCCCGGGCGGGGGCGGCGTCGGTGGGGGGCGGCTGTTCGCTGGTCTGGCTCATGTCGACGCGGATCTCCGTTCTACCGCCTGTCGCGCCCGTGCGCGCGCCAGCCGATCGGCTTCTAGGACAACGTCGGGGCCGGTGGGCTCTGTTCCATCGTGCCCCGCGAGCGTTTCGGAGATGACATCGGCGATTCCGGTCCACGGGATGAGCCGGTTGAGGAAGGCCTCCACCGCCACCTCGTTGGCCGCGTTCAGCCAGGCCGGGGCGGTGCCGCCGGCGCGCCCCGCCTGGTAAGCCAGGTCGAGGCAGGGGAACGCCTCCCGGTCGGGCGGCTCGAAGTCCAGCCTGCGGCCCTCCGACCAGTCGAGGGCGCCGAAGGGAGCGGTGGCGCGGTCGGGGTAGGCCAGGGCGTAGGCGATGGGCAGGCGCATGTCGGGCTCGCTGAGCTGGGCGATGGTTGCCCCGTCGGCGAACTCGACCATGGAGTGGACGACCGACTGGAGGTGGACGACCACGTCGATGGCGTCGTACGCCAGCCCGAACAGCTCGTGGGCCTCGATGACCTCCAAGCCCTTGTTCATCAGGGTGGACGAGTCGATGGTGATCTTGCGCCCCATCGACCACGTGGGGTGGGCGAGGGCGTCCTCCACCGTCACGGCCCGGAGGTCACCAGCCGTGCGGCCCCGGAAGGGCCCGCCGCTGGCGGTCAGCACGATCCGCCGCACCCGGCCCCGGCTGCCGGCCCGCAGGCACTGGTGGACGGCGCAGTGCTCGGAATCGACGGGGACGATCTCCGCCCCCGGGGTCCGCCGGGCCCGCTGCACCACCGGCCCCGCCGCGATCAGCGACTCCTTGTTGGCCAGCGCCAGGCGGTGGCCCGCCTCCAGGGTGGCCAGGGTGACGGGGAGCCCGGCGAATCCCACCACCCCGTTGACCACCACGTCGGCATCGCCGGCGATGGCGGCCAGGGCACCCTCCCCCGACCAGACCTCGGTCCCCGCCGGTACCGCCGCCCTCAGCTCGGCTTCGAGGGACGGGTCGGCCACCGCCACCCGTTCCGGGCGCAGGGCCCGGGCCTGCTCGGCCAGCCGGTCGACCGACCGGGAGGCGCCCAGGGCGACCACCCGGTAGCGGTCGGGCTCGGCCCTGACCACGTCGATCGCCTGCGTGCCGATGGAGCCGGTCGAGCCGGCGATGGCGACGGTGACCGTGAGTGAGCTCAGCTCAGAAGACGACGCGCACGAGGTAGTACGTCGCCGGGATCACGAACAGCAGGGCGTCGATGCGGTCGAGCACGCCCCCGTGGCCCGGGAGGATGTTCCCCATGTCCTTCACGTCGAGGTCACGCTTGATCATCGACTCGCACAGGTCGCCAAGGGGGGCGGCCAGCGACACGACCAGTGCCAGCCACACCGCCTTGCCCCGGTCCCAAGGGTCGATCGAGCCGACGACGACCCAGCACACGAGGATGGTGATCAGGGTGGCGCCCACCATGCCCTCGACGGTCTTGTTGGGGCTGATGGTGGGGGCGAGCGGCGTCTTGCCCATCGAGCGGCCGGTGAAGAAGGCGCCGATGTCGTAGGCGACGGTGGCGATGATGGCTCCCAGCAGGATCCTCAAGCCCGGGCTTCCGGCCTTGAGCATGAGGGCGGCGAAGGAGCCGAGGAAGGCTACGTACAGGAAGGCCATCACCGTGACGGCGATGTTGATGGTGGGCCGGGCCCGCACCACCCCGGTCAGGTACCAGAGCATGGCGAACAGCACGTAGAGGGCCAGGACCAGCGGGTATGCCTCCAAGCCACGCCAGTACACCGCCCCCACCATCGATGCCGTGCCCACCAAGCCGAGCAAGGTGGCGGGATGGTGGCCGCGGCTGCGGAAGGCCTGGAACAGCTCGGCGGTGGACATCGTCAGCGCCACCGCCACTAGGAAGACGAGGGCGGCGGGGCCGATGGCCGCCGCCACCAGCAGGACGCCACCGGCGATGGCCCCGGTGACCACCCGGGTGGAGACGTCGCGAGGGTCGGAACGGCGGCCGCCCCCGCCCGGGGGCGTCAGGCGAGCGCCGCCGGTGGGGAGCGTGGAGATGCGGGCCCGGCCCGGGGCCGACTCCTTCCCGCCCGGTCCCCGGTCGTAGGGGGAGGGGATCGGCTCCTCGTCCTCCTCCTCGTCCACGTCGTCGAAGGAGAACGGGGCCGAGTCGCCCGACGGGCGGGTGCGCAGGGCCCCGACGCGGTGGCCCTCGTCGGCGAGGATGGCCTCGTCGAAGTCGGCGTCCTCCCAGTCGGTGGGCTGGTCACGCCAGCGGGGACGGGCGCCGAGCGAGCTCCACGCGCTCAGGTCCTCGTCGCCCGGTACGCCCTCGTCTTCCTCCTCGTCGATGAGGATGCGGGGGACTTCCCCCGAAGGTGGCTCGGTCCAATGCTGCATAGATGCCGTCCCTGGGTCGGGGTCGAAGCGGGGTGGCCCCGGCGGCGGTGGCGGGAGGGGCGACGGTGGGGCGAGCAGGTCGGGGTCCTCGGCCAGCCAGTCGGGCTCGTCGGCCGAGGAG
>Ga0187892_10008206_pt1 | contig 14408 bp, 9 predicted proteins | sample MA1701073metaG_FD_139345 | JGI IMG/M metagenome (GOLD analysis project Ga0187892, IMG submission 139345) | Bio-ooze microbial communities from a basaltic lava cave in the Kipuka Kanohina Cave System on the Island of Hawaii, USA - MA170107-3 metaG ... | reverse complement strand
GCGGTTTCTCGCCCCTCTTTTTTTCTCCAGATCTCCGGCTTCATCTCCGTTATCTCCTTTTCTCCCCCCGGGGGTCGGGGGGATCCGCCCGAGATTGAGGAACTTATTCTTGGACAGCCCCTTAGGACGTAGGACTTAGGACTGATCGGCGCAACCTGGCTTGACCCTCGGGTGTCTATCTAATAGGATTCTGTGTCGGCGTGAACGGGGCCTGTGTGTCTGTAGGGAGGTGGGTATGAGGCGTTTCACCTGGGCGCTCCTGTTCGTCACGGCGCTCTCGACGGTCGCCGCCGCACAGGACGTCGTTCGCCTGAGGAATGGCCGGTTCCTGTCCGGTACGATCCAGATCGACGAGGCGGACAAGGACGGCTTCAAAGTCCAGCGCTGGGACACGGGCGGAACGATCTTCGTACGCTGGTCCCAGATCCCCGACGCCGAAAAGAACCGGCTTCTCAACCGGACCGCCGACGCCGGCCCGGTGCTGGACCTCATCGACGGGGTCCGGGCCCTGACCGCCACCCGCGAAGAGGTCGGCTTACTCGTCCGCGAGGACGCCAACCAGGTCCTGATCAAGACGAAAAACGCGAAAAACCCCGTGCCGGTTCCCACCAGCGCGCTGCTTCGGCCGGTCGAGAAGATCAAGATCCGCGAAAGCGACGCCTACAGCCCCGAGGAGCTGATCGAGCGGCGCCTTGCGAAGGCGAACGACAAGGACTACGCCTCGATGCTCGAGATGGGACGGTTCGCCGCGGGGCTGAAGCTTTACGAGAAGGCGCGTGAGTTCTATCAGAAGGCCATGGCCGCCGACGCTTCAAAGAAAGAGGAGATCGAGGGGATCCTGGCGGCGAACGAAATCCTGATCAAGGAAGGCAAGGCGACGGCGCTCTTGCGCGAGATCAAGACCCTGGAGGAGGATACCGAGTTCTCCAAGGCGATCGAGTTGGCCCGAAAGCTTCTGGCCGAGTTCGCCGACACGGAGACGGCCAAGCAGAATAAGGACCTGGTCGCCACGCTGGAGAAGGAAGCCAAGGACTTCGAGGTCAAGAAGGCCGAGGTGCTCGCCCAGAAGGTCCCTGAGATGTACAAGGCCAAGCGGGGCGCGCTCCTGGGCGAGTACGCCGGCTCGCGCTACAAGCTCTCCCAGGCGCGCACGATGGTGGCCAAGCTCGACGAGGAAGTCGTCAAGTTCCTCCAGCAGAAACTCAAGTCCACGCCCGAAGAGATCCAGGCCGCTTGGGGCAAGCGGGAGCAGAAGCTCCGGACCGCCACGTACGGCGACGGGTCCTGGATCGTGAAGGGAGGTCAGGACGGCGGGTTGGACACGGAGGCCGAATATACGCCCAAACAGCAGAACTCCGGCAGCAGCGTCATCGACGACTTCGGGGGTCGCGTGCAGCGCAAGCCGCAGCAGCCCGCCAAGCCGGTGAAGCTCGGCAAGAAGCTCCCCACGTCGGAGGAGTGGTGGGCTTCCGCTTCCGGGGCGGACCGGAAGAACTGGCTCGAAGCCGAGTACGCCAAAACTTCCGGCGCGGTCCGAAAGGAAGTGAAGGTCAAACCCTGCAACGTTTGCCAAGGGCAAGGCGTCCTGAAGAGCAGCCGCATGGGGGTGCCCTGCGACGTCAAGTGCGGCCGCTGCCACGGGGCCAAAGAAGACGAGATTGTTCAGTACTGGTAGGGTCCTTCTAGGCGCGCTTGCCCTCTCCCAGTGCGGCTGCTACATCCTCAAGCAGGCCGAAGGCCAACTGAACATCCTTCTCCACCTTCAGCCGATCGGGGAGGTGCTCGCGGATCCCTCCGTTCCCCCCGAAACGAAAGAGAAGCTTCGCCTGATCGGCGAGATCAAGTCCTTCGGCGAACGGGAGATGGGGCTCAAGGCGTCGAACAACTACACGCGGTTCTACGACACCGAGGGGCGTCCCATCACGTGGCTCGTCTCCGCCTGCCGAAAAGATCGCTTCGAAGCCTACACGTGGTGGTTCCCGATCGTGGGCCGGGTGTCCTACAAGGGCTTCTTCAGGAGACAGGACGCTCTCGACCTGGCTTTGGACCTCATCGGGCAAGGCTATGACGTGAATCTGACCTCCGCCGCGGCCTATTCGACGCTGGGCTACTTCTCGGACCCGGTCCTTTCGACCATGCTGGATTATCCCGAGGAACATCTCGTCTCGCTCATTCTCCACGAGCTGACCCACGGGACGATCTACCTTCCGGGGGGGACCGATTTCAACGAGGTCATGGCGAGCTTCGTGGGTTGGCAGGGGGCGCTCGAGTTCGCGCGCTTCAGGTACGGTCCCGATTCGCCTCAGCTCAAACGGGTCAAGCAGGCTCTCGAGTACGAGGAACGCCGGGACGCTCGGGCGCGCGAGCTTTTCGCCAAGCTCCAGGGGCTCTACACCTCCGACCTGGCCCCCGCGGCGAAGATCGAACGTCGGGATCAGGTCGCCGGCGTGCGCGTCAATAACGCCGCCATCCTCATGCAGCGCCGCTACGGTCGCTACGACCAGTTTCGCGCGGTCTTCGACAAGGCCGGAGGGAGTTGGAAGGCTTTCTTTGAAGCGGTGCGGGACGTTCGCCTTTCCGAATAGCCAGAAATGTCAAGTCAGTTGGACAAAGTGACTTGCCGTGGGTGTAGCTCCAATTCGTGCATAGGCACGCGAGCGTTGGTACGAAAGGGGGTCGGGAGATGGCTGGAGATTGGGAGATCAAGACTCCCGTCTCCCCATCTCCAGACATCTCCCTATCTCCTTTCACTTCGGCTCAATTGGACCCACGATTCGGCGCTACACCCACTTGCCGTGCGCTTTGTTCAGTCAACTGAACAAATCTCCTGCCCTCTCTTCTTCAGCAGGTTAAGCGCTGACCCCGCCTTGAACCACTCGATCTGATCAGCGGTCATCGAGGGGCGGAGCCTGAGTTTGTCGACGGACCCGTCGGCGTGGAGAAGGACGGCGTCTAGGTCCTTCCCGGGAGCCAAATCCTTGAGCCCCAAGATGCTAAGTCGGTCCTCCTTTCGAACCTTCTCGTAGTCGGCCGCGTCGGTGAACGTGAGGGGCAGGACGCCCTGCTTCTTCAGGTTCGTCTCGTGAATGCGGGCGAAGCTGCGGACAACGATGGCGGCCGCCCCCAAGTACCGTGGCGACATCGCCGCGTGCTCGCGGCTCGAACCTTCGCCATAATTCCAGTCGCCCACGACCACCCACCGCTTTCCTTGCGCCTTGAACTCCCGCGCCTTTTTGGGGACGGCCTCGCCGGCCCGCTGGGAGGTGAAGGCGTCGATCGCGTCGGTGAACATGTTGTCGCTGATCTTGTCGAGGTGGCCCCGGTAGGCCAGCCACTTTCCCGCGGGCGAGATGTGATCGGTCGTGCACTTGCCGAGGGCCTTGAGCAGGACGGGACACTCGACGAAGTCCTTGCCGTCCCACGCCTCGAAAGGCTGTAAGAGCTGGAGTCGCGGGCTCTTGGGGTCGACGATCACCGGGACGCCCGAGCCGTCTTCGGCCGGCGGGACATACCCCGCCGCCCCCGCCGCAAACCCGTTCCGCGGGACCTCGTCGGCCGGCGCGGGCGGCCGCAGGGTGCTGTTGCCAGGGAGCGCGTCGGTCAGGGGATTGAACGAGAGCCGTCCCGCCAGCGCCACCGCCGTCACGATCTCCGGGCTCGCGATGAACGACAGAGTATCCGGATTGCCGTCGTTGCGTCCGGGAAAGTTCCGGTTGAACGAATTCAGGATCGAGTTCTTCTGCCCCGGCTTGACATCGTCGCGTTTCCATTGCCCGATGCACGGCCCGCAGGCGTTGGCCAGCACCTGGGCGCCCACGTCCTCCAGGAGCTGAACGTATCCCTCGCGCTTGATCGTTTCGTAGATCTGGTCGGACCCCGGCGTCACGAGGAAGTGGACCGCGGCTTTTACGCCCGCCGACTTCGCCTGGCGGGCGACGTCCACGACTCGGGCGATGTCCTCATACGACGAGTTCGTGCAGCTGCCGATGAGCGCCGCCGCCAGACGGTCCGGGAAGCCTTCCTTGGCGACTTCCTCCTTGAGTTTGGAGATCGGGCGCGCACGGTCGGGCGAGTGGGGGCCCGTCACGTACGGCTCCAGCGTCGAGAGGTTCAGCTCAAGGACCTTGTCGTAGGATTTCTCGGACCCCTCGTCCGGGCGCAGCAGGTCCCGGTTCTTGTCGGCGGCGGAGGCAAGCGCGTCCCGCCGGGTCGCTTTGAGGTAGATCGCCATCCGCTCGTCGTACGGGAAAACGGACGTGGTGGCGCCGTGCTCGGCCCCCATGTTGCAGACCGTGGCTTTTCCCGTGCAGCTGATGGAAGCCGCCCCGGGGCCGAAGTACTCGACGATGTGGTCCGTGCCGCCCTTCACCGTGAGCTGCTGGCACACCCAGAGGATCACGTCCTTCGGGGCCGTCCAGCCTCCGAGCCGGCCGGTCAGGCGGACTCCGATGAGCTTCGGGTGCTTCACCTCCCACGGGAGCCCGGCCATCGCGTCGACGGCGTCCGCGCCCCCGACGCCCACGGCGACCATTCCCAGGCCTCCCGCGTTGGGCGTGTGCGAGTCCGTGCCGATCATGAGCCCGCCCGGGAACGCGTAATTCTCCAGCACCACCTGGTGGATGATGCCCGCGCCGGGCTTCCAGAACCCGATCCCGTACTTCCGCGACGCGGAGGACAGGAAGTCGTAGACTTCCTTGTTGACGCTGAGCGCGGTCTGCGTGTCCTTTTGAGCTCCCGCGAACGCCTGGATCAGGTGGTCGCAGTGGACGGTCGTAGGGACCGCGACGCGCGGGATTTGCGCCTGGGCGAACTGGAGGATTGCCATCTGCGCGGTGGCGTCCTGCATGGCGACCCGGTCGACGCGCAGCTGGAGGATCGCCTGGCCCGGCGCCAGCTCCTGCCGGGACGGGTCGTCCAGGTGGCCGAAGAGAATTTTTTCCGCAAGAGTCAGGGGTCGGGCGACGCGCTTCCGGGCGACCTCGAGATTGCGGCGGGTTTTGTCGTAAACGGCGGCGACGTCACGGGAGGTAAATTCCATCTTCATGGCGTCATCTTATCGGAACCGTCCGTGAGGCGCCAGAAAGCCAACGGCCGCCGAAGCACCAGTATATAATAAGCAGAGCCATGAGCGGGAACCGGTACCGGACGCGCCGGCGCGTCGTCTACAGCGACAACGTCGGAGGCGGCTTTTCCGTACTCGTCGGCGTCGGACTTCTGATCGGCGCCATCTTCGGCGTCATCTGGGCCGTCGGGAAGCTCAAGCGGCATGCCGAGGGCCCCACGGCGGAAGAAAAAGCAGCCAAGACCCAGAAGACCGTGCGCCGCTCCAACCCCATGCCGACGGGCCCCGTGCAGACCAAGCCCGCGCTCGACCGGGCCGCCTCGCAGGTCACGCTGGCCGTCGTCGCCAAGGAAATTGCCCGTCTCAAGGGGGACGTCTCGGGGCTGAGCCGCGAATACGGCCGGGCCACCGACGCCAAGGGCCGACTCAGCGCGCTCGCCCAGGGAGAAGAAAAGGTCCCGGACCACCTCGATCCGGGGGACGAGATCCTCGGGGTCGAGAGCGTCGACTTGCGGAAGTTTTCGTCGGCGGACGCGGCGGGCCGGCTGTTCCGCGCGGTCGACCGGATGCCTTCGAACACGTGGCTCACGTTCCGCGTGAAGCGCGGCGGGGTGGAAAAGGATTCGTACGTGTTCCTCCACGGCGACACGAGCATCGCCGGCGGCGATCCCTCCGGGGGAAATATCATCCGCATCACGAACGACATGGCGCAGGACATTCAGAAAGAGGTGCTTTCGCTTCCTGCCAACGTGCTGGGCCGGGCGGAGCGCCAGCAGATCGAGGCGATCCTGGGCAAGGGTGAAGCTTCACCTGAGGAGTACGCCTTCCTGACGCGCCGGCTTGCCTCGGCCATCGGGACCAACGTCGACCAGGAGAACGAGCGCGCCGCGATGCAGGTTCAGCTCCGCGCCGTCGAAAAGCTCCTGCCCACCGCGCCGGTTCCCGACGTGGCCGTCGCCAAGGACGGGCGCCGGATCTCGGGGGTGCTCTCGGGCGAGACGGAGATGGCGGTGACGATCGAGACGCCGTACGGAAGGGTCGCGGTCCGCCGGACCGAGCTGGCGCACCTCTACACGTCGAAGGAACTCAGAGACGAATTCGACCGCCGGCTCGACACCGCCAAGAAGCTGCCGGAAGCCTTCCCGACGCTGCTCACCTGGACGCGCGACTGGGGGCTGCCGGTGCACCGGGAATGCGTGGCGTACCACATGCTGCTCATGGACCCGCACGACCGCCACGCGCGACTCGCCGCGGGCTACTACACGGGGGCGGGCGGCAAATGGGTTCTCGGCGCCAGCGTCGCCGCCGGCGCCAAGCCGGTCACGAAGAAAGCCGAAAGCCGGGCCCAGATGCAGCCGGAGCTGGAGGCCATGGGATTCGTGCTCCGCAACGGACGATGGTTCACGCGGGCACCGTGGACGGGTGCGATCGACACGCTCCACGCGCCGGCGCCCTTCAAGATCGCGATGTCCGGCGTCGCGATCGTGCCCTGGCATGAAGAGGACACGCCGCAGGCGCGCCTGTTCAATCCGACCGGAAAGCCCAAGGACGGGACCCCGCCGCGGCTGCGCTTCCTGGGCCCGACCGGGACGGCCGGCTCGGCGGCCGTCGCCGTCGAGGCGCCGGGCGAGATCTTCGAATGCCAGGTGAAGGCCTCGGGGACGGTCATCCTGGCCAAGATGGCGACGCTCGAGGTGACGATCACTCCCGAGGGAGGATCCTCCAGCCGCCTGTATGCCATTGACGAAGGAGGCAATCAGGCCTACGTCGACGTGAGCGCGCTCGTTCGCGGCAAGAAGCGCTTCACGGTCGCCGCGCGGATGACGACGACGAACGACAAGTATCACGGCTACGCGCGATTCCTCCAGTCGCTCCCCGACACCAAGGAGGTCTTCGGCGTGAGGGCCGTGATCCTTCAGTCCGCCCCCGACATCGACAAATCCTGGGCAAACACGCCGCCGTAACGACGGCGGTTCGTCGCACACCCAAAAGGCGGAAGGTTTTTCACTTCACCCGGGGGGAACGGGTGCGTCTAAGGGGTTATAGAAGTGTAGATTTGAGAGCGTATCATAGTAGGTTTGAACCTGAGGGGCGAATGCGCACGAGAATCCTGGCCGCCATCCTCCTTGCCGCCATGGTGGCGCCGGCGTCCGGCGACGGAATCCTCCTGGGCGACGGCCGCAAGCTCATCGGAAAAGTCACCGAGAAACCCGACGGCTTCGAGGTCACGGTCGAAGGCCAGGTTCTCTCGTTCGCCAAGGAAGACGTCAAGAAATGGATCAAGCACCCGCAGGAGGTCATCGGCGACTCCGACAAGCTCGTGGAGGAAGCCAAGCGCCTCTACAGTGAGGCGGTCGAGATGAGCGATCCCGTCGGCGCCGACGCGAAGTTCCGCGAGGCGCTCGGACGGGTGACGCGGGCGCGCGAGGCGTACGCCGAAGCACGCGACCTCTTCCCGGAAGGGCACACGGACCTCGACGTGGGGCTCATCAATATCATGAAGCTCATGCGGCTGGTCCGCGAGAGGATCGGGTCGCAGATGGCGAGCGCGCCGCCGGCGGTGAATGCAAAGGATGCGCCGCCGCCTCGCCCCGCCTCCGCGGATTCGGGGCCTGCTACGGCGGGCCGGCCTTCGCCGAACAAACCGTTGGCTCCGGCGGGCAAGCCAGCGCCTTCAGGCGCCGAAGCAGATCCCGGGCCCGCGAAGGCGCCCGTGGCGACGCTCTCGGACGGTTTCGCCGTTCTCATGGATCCGGCGCGGAGGGCGGACGACGCGCAGCGCGGTCAGGCCCGCGCCCTGTTCCGCAAGGCCGCCGACGCGAAAAACGCGCTGTCGGATGTGGCCACGGCCGGGTTCCTCTTCCTGTCGCGAGCCGACGAGGACTGGCAGCTGCTCGTTGATGCGGTCCAGGTCAAGGGTCCGGGCGGCGAGCAGGCGTACAAAGGAAGGCTCGAGAAGCGGTCGGACACGCTCACCGTGCTCGTCCTGGCGGACGGCCGCGAACTGCGGATGCGCAAAGCGGCCGACGGCACCTACGTGACGGCGCCGGGGGGTTCTGAGTCCAAGGCCGTCGATTGCAAGGTCACGGCAGATGCCAAGTCGGAGGCGTTCGCGGCGCTCCAGGACTTCTTCAAAGGGGTGGGCGCGGGCGGACTCGAGAACCTGTCGGACCGTGAACTGGGGGAAGCCGTCAAGTTCCTCTCCATCAAGGTCAAGGAGCTGCGGCCCAAGGCGGCCGAGCCGGCGGTCGACGCCCTGTCGCTGTTCGTCGCCGGGCCGGCGAGCGCGCTGGTGGCCAAGAACGGAGGCAAGCCGACGGGCGAGCTCGTGGCGGCGTTTCGGGACCTGGGTTTCGAGAAGTCGGAGTTCGGAAACGTCTGGGGCCCCAAGGAAGGCCTCGCCATGGACGACTACCGCAAGTGGCTCACGTCCGGAGAGTACGGCCTGGCGATCGTCCAGTTCCAGAAGGACTATGCCGGCCTGGCCGACTTCAACGTACGGTACGCGCTCGGCCTGCTCTGGATGTTCAGAGCCGTCGCCGACAAACGGAACTACAATCGGGCCGCCTCCTATCTTGAGGTCCAGTCGCGGTCTTCGGTGACGCCCGCCGCGCGGGACCACCTGCTGGCCCTCGCCAAGTCCATCCGTAGCCAGTCGCCGTGCATGGCCTGCGGCGGGACGCACCAGGTGAATTGCAGCGCCTGCAAGGGAAGGAAGAAGGTCAACCTCGAATGCAACGCCTGCGGGGGGTCGGGAAAGATCAACACGTTCAAAGGCGTGGCGGTCTGCCGGGGGCCGTGCAAGGGAGCGGGGCGACTGAACAACATCGACTGCCCCAAGTGCAAGGCCGGCGGGACGACCGAGTGCAAGGCCAAAGGATGCGTCACGGCGGTGAAGGCCCCGACGTTCGAGAGCTTTGCCGACGCCTACTCCTGCCAGCTCTGCAGGGGGAAGGGGACGATGATGCGGCACGTCGCCTACCCGTGTCCCGAGTGCGAAGGCATCGGACTCCACCTCCAGCCCAAGGGCGACCCGACCAAGCTGATCAAGTAGCGCTTGCAACAAATCAGAGAGTTTGATTTGTTGCACCCCGCATGCCACGGTCCAAGGCCGTCCTCGTCGTCGGCGACTTGAACGCCGACCTCATCCTCACCGGCCTCGCGGGCCGGCCGCGGTACGGGCGCGAGGTGCTCGTCCGCGAGTGCTCGCTCACCCTGGGGGGCTCGGGCGCGCTTTGCGCGACGGGGTTGGCGCGGCTCGGGCGCCCGGTCCGCTTCGTCGGCCTCATCGGCCGGGATTCGACGGGCGACATGCTGCTCGAGATGATGCGTCGCCGGGGCGTCGACGTCTCCCGGGTGCGGCGGGACGGGAAGTGCGGGACCGGCATCGCGGTCGCCCTCTCCAACGAGTCGGACCGCGCGTTCGTGTCGTTCCTGGGGACGGTGGCCACCGCCACGTCGCGGACCCTCGCGCTGGACGGCTTCGCGGGGTTCGCCCACCTGCACTTGACCTCGCCGTTTCTTCAGGCGGGGCTGCGGCCGGATTTCCCGCTGATCCTGAAGAAGGCGCGCGAGGCGGGACTTACGACGTCCTTCGACCCCGGCTGGGACCCGGCGGAGGAATGGAAGCTCGGGGATCTCTATCCCTGGACCGACATCCTCCTCGTCAACGAGGTGGAGGCGGCGGCGATCACCGGTCTCCGGCGTCCGGCCGCCGCGGCCCGCGCCCTCAGCGCCCGAGTGAAGGTGGCGGTGGTGAAAACCGGTCCGGAGGGGGCCGTCGCCGCTTCGGGGGACGACGCCTGGCGCGTCTCGTCGTATCCCGTGAAGCCCGTCGATACGACCGGTGCCGGCGACACGTTCGACGCGGGATTCCTGGACGCGACCTTGGAAGGCAAGGGGGTTGAGGAGGCCCTCGCGTTCGGCTGCGCCTGCGGGGCGATCTCGACTACGCGTCCAGGCGGCTTCGAAGGCCAGCCGTCGCGCGCGGAGGCGCTTCGCTTGATGAGGTCTCGCCGATGACGAACTCCCCGCTTCTCCGTCTCGCGGCCGAACCCGAGGAAGCCCGAAAGCAGAAGGGTACGGTTCATACTCCAGGGGAGATTCTTCAGCAGCCGTGGCTTTGGAGGGAGACGGCCGGCCGCGTCGCCGCGGTGGCGGATCGGGCGGAAGCGCTGTTCAGGGGCGCGGAATTCGCCGTGTTGGCGGGAGCCGGCTCGTCGCTCCACGCCGCCCGGATGATCGAGGACGCGGCGCGGACGCGCTTCGGCCCGCGAGTTTCGAGCGTCTCGTGCACCGACCTCATGCTGGACGCGGACGCGTCCCTGCCGCGCGATCGGAAGGGCGTCCTCTTCTCGCTTTCGCGCTCGGGAGAAAGCCCGGAGGCCGTCGAGGCGGCCCGGGTCGCGGCCGAACGGTTCCCTGAGCTGTCGCACGTGGCCATCACCTGTAACGCGCAGGGCAAGCTGGCGAAGCTCGTCGGCGCGCACCCCAGCGGCCTGTGCCTGGCGCTCCATGAGAAGGCCTACGACAAGGGCCTGGGGACGACATCGTCGGTGACCGGAACGGCGCTCGCGGGGCGTCTCCTCGTCGAAAGGGCCGCGACGGGTCGAGTGGAGGCCATGGCCTCGGCCGCTGAGGCGCTCCTGGATCGGGAGGCACCCGTCGCGGAGCGGCTGGCCGCGCTCGACCCGGATCGCGTCGTGGTGCTGGGGACCGGCCCCCTGGAATTCGCCGCTCAGGAGGCGGCCCACAAAGTCCTGGAGCTGACGGACGGCCAGGTGACCAGCATGGCCCGCAGTTATCTGGAGTTCCGCCACGGACCGATCGCGTTCATCAACAAGCGCACCCTGCTGGTGTGTTTCGTGAGCCCGGACCCCGCGGTCGAGCGATACGAGCGGGACTTCATCCAGCAGGCCCAGTCCGGCGATTCGGCGCTTCAAGTCGTTCCCGTTGCTCCTTCGGCCGAACGTCCCGGCGAGGCGGCGCCCGTGGCGTTGATCTTCGGGCAAATGCTGGCCCTGTTCATCTCGCTGCGGCGCGGACTGAAGCCCGACCGGCCCGGCGACCGGGGGCTTGTCAATCCGGTCGTCCAGGGCGTGACGATTTACCCGAGGAGACCATGAAGAAAGTACGCGTCGGCCTGGTCGGCTCCCAGTTCATCTCGACGATTCACGCGGAAGCGCTGAAGCGCGTCCCGAACGCCGAGCTGTTCGCGGTCCTGAGCCCCACCGGCACGCACGCCGAGGAGTTCGCGCGGAAGCACGGGGTACGTCACGCGTTCCGGGAGCTGGACAAGTTCCTGGCCACCGAAGTGGACATGATCGCCCTCGGGTGCCCGAACGACCTTCATTGCGAAATCACGGAGAAAGCCGCCCGCGCCGGAAAGCACGTCGTCTGTGAAAAGCCCCTGGCGACGAGCCTGGCCGAAGCGGACCGGATGATCGAGGCGTGCCGCAAGGCGAAGGTCAAGCTCATGTACGCCGAGGAGCTCTGCTTCACGCCCAAGTACGTGCGGCTGAAACGCCTGGTCGACGAGGGCGCGATCGGGCGGGTCTACATGGTCAAGCAGTGCGAGAAGCACGACGGGCCGCACTCGGCCTGGTTCTGGGATGTGAATCGGTCGGGGGGCGGAGTCACGCTCGACATGGGCTGCCACGCTTTTGAATTCTTCCGCTGGCTTCTCGGGACGCCGGTGGGCGGGCGCGGGAAGGGCAAGGTGCAGGAGACCCAGACTCAGAGCCACGAGACCTTCGTCGACGAGGTGCCTCTGGTCAAGAAAGCCCGCGGGCTCTCGGTCTATGCCGACATGGACACGTTCGTCCACAAGGATCGTACGAAGGGGGAGGACCACGCGATCGTGATCGTCCGGTTCCAGACCGACGAGGGAGAGGCGATCGGCGTGGCGGAAGAGAGCTGGGCCAAGAAAGGCGGCATGGACGACACCGCCGAGGTGTTCGGATCGAACGGCGTGGCCTACGCGGACGTCCTTCAGGGCAACGCGATCCTGGCCTACTCCGAAACCGGTTATGGCTACGCGGTCGAGAAGGCCGGGACGACGCGGGGATGGAGCTTCTGCACCTTCGAAGAGATGTGGAACTACGGCTTCCCCCAGGAGTTTTCCCACTTCGTAGACTGTGTCGCGAATGATAAGCAGCCCCTAGAGACGGGGGAGGACGGCCGGGCGGTGCTCGAAATCATCCTGGGGGCGTATCAGTCCGCCGGCGAAGGCCGGAAGATCACGCTCCCGCCCAAGTCCGATGTCAAGAGGCCCATCCAACTCTGGAAGGGTGGCGTATCATAGCAAAGCTCATGACCGGAACCTTCGTCCTGCTGTTCTTCCTGGCCCAGGAACCCAAGTCGATTCCCGATGTCACGGTCGAGGCGGCATTCCCGGGCGTCAAGTTCGAGCGGCCCACCTGGATCTGCGCCCCGCCCGACGGGACCGACCGGCTCTTCGTCCTCGAGCAGCCTGGCCGCGTCCGCTGGTTCGAGAACAAGGGGGACGTCAAGGAAACCGTCCTCGCGCTGGACATCAGTTCCAAAGTGCTCAGCCGCGGCAACGAGGAAGGCCTCCTCGGCCTGGCGTTCCATCCGAAGTTCAAGTCGAACCATACGCTGTTTCTTCAGTACTCGTGGCCGCACTTCAAGTCCGGCCTCAAGGAACAGCGGCGTAACATCATGTCCCGCTTCACGATGGACGAGAAGCACGAGAAAATCCTGCCGGACTCGGAAAAGAAGATCCTCGAAGTCCCGCAGCCTTTCGAGAACCACAACGGGGGAAACCTTCAGTTCGGTCCGGACGGGTACCTCTACATCGGCCTGGGAGACGGCGGGGCCGCCAACGACCCCTTCGGGAACGGCCAGAAGATGTCGACCTTCCTTGGGAAGTTTCTCAGGATCGACATCGATCGGGAAGAGGACGGCAAGGCGTACGGCGTGCCGGCGGACAATCCCTTCGTCGGCAAAGCGGGCATCCTCCCGGAGATCTGGTCGGCCGGGTGGCGCAACCCGTGGGGCTACCACTTCGACCGCAAGACGGGCGAGCTCTGGTCCGGGGACGTAGGGCAGGACAAGTGGGAAGAGATCAACATCGTCAAGAGAGGCGCCAACTACGGGTGGAACGTCCGTGAGGCCAAGCACCCTTTCAAAAACGACCCGAACAATCCGTACCCCTTCGAGGAGCCGATCGTCGAGCACGACCACGGCGTCGCCAAGTCCATTACGGGGGGCGTGGTGTATCGAGGCAAGAAGACCCCCGAACTGGAGGGGGTCTACGTCTACGGGGACTTCGTGACCGGCAACCTGTGGGGCTTGCGCTGGGACGGCCGCAAGGCGGTCACGAAGCTCTTTCTCGAGTTCAAGTCCAAGCAGATCGCCTGCTTTGGCGAGGACCGTGACGGCGAGGTCACCTTCGCCACGTTCACCGACGGGCGCCTCTACCGCCTCGTCCCGAAGCGGTAAAACATCTCATAAGAATTACGCCCTTTCTCAGTGCCCCTCCCCCCGTATTCCGTTATGGAAGGTCGATGAAGAATCTCAGCCTCGTCGCGCTGCTGGCCCTCGGAGCCGTCCCGCAGGACGGCAAGAAAGACGCCACCGTTCCTCCCCAGGAGGCCGCGCGTCGCATGACCGTCCCGCCGGGCTTCAAGGCCCGCCTGTTCGCCGGCGAGCCCGACGTACGGCAGCCCAACGCGATGTGCATCGACGACCGGGGCCGCGTCTGGGTCGCGGAAAATTTCTCATATATCGCGCCGGGCGGGCCGTGGAAGCCGTCGGGCAAGGACACGATTCTGATCTTCGAGGACACCGACGGGGACGGTCAGTTCGACACGAAGAAAGTGTTCACGAACACCCTGAGCTTCATCAGCGGGCTCGAGGTCGGCTTCGGGGGCGTGTGGGTAGGATCTCCGCCCAGCCTGCTTTTCATCCCCGACAAGGACGGTGACGACAAGCCCGACGGCGATCCGGTGGCCCTGCTGGACGGCTGGGGCTATCAGGACCAGCATGAGACGCTCAACTCGTTCATCTGGGGCCCGGACGGGTGGCTCTACGGCTGTCACGGCGTGTTCACGTTCTCGAACGTGGGGAAGCCCGGGGCGCCCGACGCGGAGCGCGTCCAGATCACCGCCGCCGTGTGGCGGTACCATCCCACCCGGCACGTCTTCGAGCGGTTCGCCGAAGGGACCAGCAACCCCTGGGGGCTTGACTTCGACGACCACGGCCAGGCGTTCATCGAGGCGTGCGTCATCCCGCACCTCTGGTACGTCATCCAGGGGGCGCGGTATCATCGGCAGGGCGGCCGGCACGTGAATCGGTACACCTTCGACGACATCAAGACGATCGC
>Ga0187892_10008205_pt1 | contig 14410 bp, 17 predicted proteins | sample MA1701073metaG_FD_139345 | JGI IMG/M metagenome (GOLD analysis project Ga0187892, IMG submission 139345) | Bio-ooze microbial communities from a basaltic lava cave in the Kipuka Kanohina Cave System on the Island of Hawaii, USA - MA170107-3 metaG ... | reverse complement strand
GATCGCCCCAGCCACCATCGCATCCACAAAGCCTAGCTGTCCCGTCTGCTTGATCGCCATCGCCGTGACCCCCCGCCTCTCGCAAACAAGGAATCACCAACCAGCCAATTGTGCAACAGTCCCGCGAGGGGAGAGGGGAAATGCAGCGCCCCTGTAGGTCGCACCTCAGGATGACGCCGGGTGATTTCCGTAATTGCCCGTTCCCCTTTACTGTGGGGCCCGGAAACCCTTGTCCCACCCTCTCTCCACCGCCCCGTGTTCACCCTCGCCCACCTCTCAGATATCCATTTGAGCCCGATGCCGAGGGTCAAGCGCCGCGAGCTCATGAGCAAGCGCGTGCTGGGCTACGTCAACTGGCACCGCGGGCGCAAATTCGTGCACCGGCGCGAGATCCTCGACCTCATGACCCGCGATGTCGTGGAGCAGAAGCCAGACCACATCGCGGTCACCGGCGACCTCGTCAATCTCGGCCTGCCCGAGGAGTTCCTGAGGGCCGCGGAATGGCTCAATCATCTCGGGTCGCCTGCCCGCGTCACCGCCATCCCCGGCAACCATGACGCCTATGTCCGGCTTCACCCCGAGGCCGGGACGCGCCACTGGCGCCCCTTCATGGAGGCCAATGACGAGGGTGCCGCGCTCTTCCAGACGCCCCCCACGCTCTTTCCCTTCGTGCGCCGCTTCGGCGACGTCGCCATCGTCGCGCTCTCCTCGGCCATTCCAACCATGCCGTTCATTGCCGCAGGCAAGATCGGCTCGCTTCAGCGGGATCTTCTGGCCGGCGCGCTCGACGATCTTGCCCGCGCAGGCCTGTTTCGCGTCGTGCTCATCCATCACCCGCCCTTGCGCCACCAGGCCGGTTGGCACCGCGGGCTTCGCGATGCCGGCAAGTTCACCAGGGTCCTGAAGCAGCATGGCGCAGAGCTTGTGCTGCACGGCCACGCGCACGCCCAGACAGTGCACGAGCTTCCGACCGCGACGGGAACGGCGCTCGTCATCGGCGTGCCTTCAGCCTCCGAGGCGGTCGAGGGGCGGGTTCCCGCGGCGCGCTACAACGTCTACACGATCGCGCGGGCCGGCGACGGCTGGCGCGCGGAGATGGTCGGCCGCGCGGCCGGCGGCGCCGACCATGTCTTCGAGTGCGAAAGGCGCGTGCTCAGGGAGCGGTAAGCAGCGCGGCCACGAGCAGGCCCACCGCGCCGGTGAGAATGCCGATGGCGAAGGCCCCGATCACCACGCCCATCGAGGTGTTGGACGCCGCGAAGTCTCCACCCAACGCGATCACGCGGCCCGTCTCGCCGGGCGCCGCCTCCTGCCGCTCCCGCCGTACGATCTCTTGCGCCATGTAGCGGGTGATGCGGTCGGCGATATCGGCGACGTTGTTCGCGCTGAACAGCGTCCGCCTTCCATTCTCGCTGTTGCGGACGAAGAGATAGGCGCCCGAGGCATCGTCGACGACCGCATAGGTAAAGAGATCGATCCACAGCCGCGCCGGGCGGCTTGGCACCAGCACCAGATTGAAGCGGTCGTCATGGTGCGGGAGCTCGGCGAACACCGCCTCGAGCTCGGCTTTCAGGAGCTCGAGCCGGGCGATCTCGCCGTCGCGCCGATCCGCTGACCGGTCGAGGCGTTCGGCCTCCTCCAGCCGCGCCTTGCGGATGGCTTCGCGCAAGGACCGCGATGCGGCCGGGCGCGCTACACTCTTGACGCTCTCATCCATCCCCGAAGCCCCTTGGTCCTAAGGCTCAGCATAACGCCGCAAGGGCCGGAAATGCGACTGAAATCCGCCGGCCTATTTTGAGGAAAGCACGACCGAGGCGCGGGCGTCGTCGAACCATTTGTCGATTGCCGTATCGATATTGGCCTCGAGCCCCGCCTTCCAGGTGGCGATGGTCGCATCGAGCGCCTCTTCGTTGGCGGCGACGAAGCTCTCACGGTTGATGGCCTCGTTGGCGGCATTCGACAAATAGTCGACCGCAGCACCGATCAGGACGCCGATCGCGGCGCCAACCACCTGGCCTCCCATCGGCTGGACCGCGGTTCCCGCGATGGCCCCCTGCTGGGCGAAGGCAATTCGCGTGCCCAGCGAGGCGGCGACCCGGCGCGACAGCTGCCCGAAGCTTTGGGCGAGCACGCCGTTGATGGCGGGGCCGAGCGCGAGCGCGCCGACCGTGCCGCCTGCGGCAGCCGTGCCGATTCCGACCACGCCGTCGAAAGCCCGATCTTCCATCAGGTAGGTCGGGGCCTTCCATTTCTGCGCGTCCCAATCGAGCTTGATGTTGCTCATCGGTGTCGCGGCCGGAATGTCCTCGAGATGGCTCGTATTCTTGGCGAGGAACAGCTGGAGCCGCATATCGCCGTTGGCGATCACCCGCCGGTAGCTGTCATGGGCATGGCGCACCGCCTGCTCGACGCCCTTGGTGACGGTGAGATCGCGAAGCTCCGGCTTCAGCACCTGGTCTTTGTAGTTGGTCAGGAAATAATCCTTGATGTCGGCCTCGATCGCCTCGTTGACCGACTCGTACTTGCCCGCCTCGAAGAAGCGCGTAATGGCCGAAGAGACGGTCTCCTTCAGCACGACATAGGAGCGCTTCCACTCGAAATACCAATCGGCGTAAGCCCCGATCGCCTGCTCGCGGTCCTGGAAGGCGAGCGCGAAGGTGCGGTCGAGGTCCTCGTGGGCGGCATTCTTGATGCGCGCGCGTTCCTCGTCGAGCATCAGGATGGTGTCGTTGACGAATTTGGCGGCCTCCGACTTGCTTGCCACCACCTTGCGCAAGGAGCCGTCGACATCCCTGATGACGAGATCGACGGCGTCGGGCGGCAGGCTCTTGTCGCCGAAGAAGATGTCGAACACGCTTCTGTCGGCGTGGACCGGCGCGGTGTGGTCGAGATGGCGGTAATAGCTCCGGTAAAACGTGGTGCCGAGCGAAAGGAGCGCATAGGCGGAAAGGATCAGCGCGATCGACACGCCGATCGGCTTGAGCAGCATGCCGAGCGCGCTCTGCTTGACCACCTTCACCCGGGGGGCGCGAGAGCGGCGGCCGGCCTTGGCGAGGGAGCGTCCGCCGCGCGATAGGGCGACCGCGCCGATAGCGTCGTCTGGCTGGGCGACGAGGGCGGTGCTTCGGCCTTTGGGCATATCGTGCAACATGAGGTAACGCCTCTCAAAGCCGATCCTAGGCGGAAAACCCCCCAGCCGCCTTGATATAGGCTTTTCCCGCCGGACTTTTAAGCCAAACACGGAGGATCAGCCCTGCGGTTGCATAGGAACGCCTCGCACCGTCTATTGGTTTCTTCCCCCCGAGGAGGTTTCGCCTACGGCGAGAGGCCCCGAGACCGATCTCCCCCTGTTCAGGCAGACGAGGGTCAACGACCCTAAGCAGGCGCTGGAACTGCTGGCACGCGAGGCGGAGACCTGCACGCGCTGTCCCCTCTATCGCAACGCGACCCAGACCGTGTTCGGCGAAGGCCCGGCCGATGCGGCCCTCATGCTGATCGGCGAGCAGCCGGGCGATCAGGAGGACCTGGCGGGGCGCCCGTTTGTCGGTCCCGCCGGCAAAGTGCTCGACGCGGCGCTCGAAGCCGCCGGCATCAGGCGCGCCGAAACCTACATCACCAATGCCGTGAAGCACTTCAAGAACGAGCCGCGCGGCAAGCGCCGCCTGCACAAGAAGCCCGACACGAGCGAGATCGACGCTTGCCGCTGGTGGCTCGACAACGAGCTCGCGATCGTCCGGCCCGCGGTGGCGGTGGCCCTTGGCGCGACGGCGGCGCGCGGCCTGATGCGAAAGGCGCTAACGATCAACGCCAATCGCGGCCGGTTGATCCCCCTCCCCGAGGGCGGCAACGGGCTCATCACCGTGCACCCCTCTTATCTGCTGAGGCTGGAGGAGGAGCGCGACAAGCGCCGCGAGTTCGACCTTCTGGTCCGGGACCTGCGCTTAGCCGACGACGCGGCGCGCCGGGCGCGGCGCTAGCCTCTTCACACCTGGGCGTGCGAGATTTCGGCGACGATCACCGACACGCCCCAGCGGATCGCAAGGAACAATGCGGCCGCGATGCTGAAATTGAAGGCGCGGTTGAGCCAGTGAGCGAGACGTTTGTTTTCGAGAAAGCCGAACAGATTGACGTACCACTGATCGGCATAGGACAGGCAGTAGAAGAAGATCACCACCAACGCAAACTCATGCAGGTAGAACAAGACCGCGCTGCCCGACTTCTCGTAGAAATACTTCAAGCCGCCGACCAGCACGAAATTGCGCAGGAGGTCGAAGAACCACTGCGAGAAATTGCGCACCCACTGCCACAGCTCAATCTGCCCCTCGCGCCGCTGAAGCAGCACTTGCCGGTAGTGGGTGAAGTCCACGGGCGTTGAAATTTACAGGGCGTCGGCGCCCATCTCTCCGGTACGCACGCGCATGGCGCCTTCGAGATCGAGCACGAACACCTTTCCGTCGCCGATGCGGCCGGTGCGCGCGGCGGCGCCGACCGCCTCGACCACCGAGTCCGCGATCGCGTCGTCGACGGCGATCTCGAGCTTGACCTTCGGCACGTACTGCATGACGTATTCGGCGCCGCGATAGATCTCGGTCTGCCCCTTCTGCCGCCCGAAGCCTCGCACTTCGCTCACCGTCAATCCCTGCACGCCCATGCCGGCAAGCGCCTCGCGCACGGCCTCGAGTCGGTGCGGCTGAATGACTGCGATGATGTATTTCATGATGCTCGTCCCCGCTCACATATTGTAGGCGCGTTCGCCGTGGAGCCTGACGTCGAGGCCTTGCTCCTCGGTCTCGGCGCTGACGCGCAAGCCTGTGATCGCTTGGACGACCTTGGCGATGACGAAGCTTACCACGAGAGACCATAGCAAAGTGACGGCGATGCCGGTGAGCTGAATTGCCGCCTGCCCACCCATGCTGCCGCCCTCCGCAAATCCGGTGCCCCCGAGCGCGGCATCCATGAAGATGGCGGTGAGGAGGACGCCGGTCGCTCCGCCAACGCCATGCACGGCAAAGACGTCGAGAGAATCGTCGATCTTGAAGCGCCGCTTCACCACCCCGACCATGAAGTAGCAGAGCGTACCTCCGGCAAGACCGATGAGGAGCGCGGCAACGGGGCCGACAAAGCCGGACGCGGGCGTGATGGAGGCAAGTCCCGCAATCGCGCCGGTCACGGCGCCGACCAGGCTCGGCTTGCCGAATTTCGTCCACTCGATGACGATCCACACCAGCGTCGCCGTGGCCGCCGAGATATGGGTCACGGTCATCGCCATTCCGGCATCGGCGCCGGACGTCAAGGCGCTGCCGGCATTGAAGCCGAACCACCCCACCCAGAGCATGCAGGCGCCGGCCATGGTCATCCAGGGCGCGTGCGGCGGCCTGACGTCATCGGGAAAGCCGAGGCGCGGGCCAAGCAGAATGGCAAGCACGAGCGCCGTCGCGCCCGCGGTGAGATGCACGACCAGGCCGCCGGCGAAGTCGCGCACGCCCATCGTTGCGAGCCAGCCGCCGCCCCAGACCCAATGCGCCACCGGGACATAGACCAGAAGCAGCCACAGCAGGCTGAACAGCATGACCGCGCCAAAACGCATCCGCTCCACGAAAGCGCCCACGATCAACGCCGGCGTGATGATGGCGAAGGTCATCTGGAACATAAAGAAGACGGTCTCGGGCAGCGTCGTGCCCTGCGCCACGGCGTCACGCGGCACGCCGAGCAAGAGCGCCTTGCCGAGATCGCCGATGAGAGCGCCGCCACCGCTGAAGGAGAGGCTGTAGGCGCCGACAAGCCAAGCCATCGACACGAGGCAGGCAATGGCGAAACACTGCATCAGGACCGAGAGCAGGTTCTCCGCCCGCACCAGGCCGCCATAGAACAGAGCGAGCCCCGGCAAAGTCATGAATAGAACGAGCGCCGTGGCTGTGATGAGCCAAGCGGTGTTCCCCGCGTCGATCATTGGCGTCCCCCCGAGCAAAGCTTTGCTTTTGCTTCAAACCTTAGCATGGCGGGAAACAGGGGGGCAAAGGCGCCAGGCGGTTTGCCCCCGATTCCCCACAGGAGCGTGGCCGCAGATGCGCCACAATGCGCGGGGGAGGCGTGATATAGTTCCTTTCATGAGCAAGGCTTTCACCAAGGAGCCGGAGCCAGGCAACGACGTCTATGACGACCTGCCCGATCGCCCGGTCTCCCCGCATAATCTCGTGACCCCCAAGGGGCTCGAGATGATCGAGGCCGAGCTTGCGCGGCTTCATCGCGGGCATGCGGCGGCGCAGGATGCCGACGACCGGCCGCTCCTTGCCAAGATCAACCGGGATCTGCGCTATTGGACCTCGCGCCGGGCCACCGCCCAAGTGGTCGAGGCGCCGCGGGATGCGGCCGAAGTGCGTTTCGGCTCGACAGTGACAATCGAACGCGAAGACGGGCGGCGGCAGACCTACCGCATCGTCGGCGAGGACGAGGCCGATCCTTCGCTCGGGACGCTCTCCTACGTGTCCCCCGTGGCCCAGGCCCTGCTCGGAAAACAGGCGGGCGACGTCGTGGAGGCCGGAACCGCCGAGGCCACCATCATCAAGATTTCCTGAGTGATTCTAGCGCTTGGGCCGGGTGTCGCTCGGCTTCTCCAGCATCAGCTTCCCTTGGCTTTGCACCAAGGCCTTGGCCTTGTCGGCGAGAAGCGACAGAAACCAGGGGAGCTGCACCTCGAGCCGCACATGATCGTCGGCGACATCGACCGTGCCGGTCGTGGTCTGTCCGAGCAGGCTCGCGCGGAAATCCAGATGGTCGCCCGCCCACTGGTCCTTCACCACGACGAAGCTTTGGCCGAAGGTCGAGTGGATATTGCTGAACCCGGTCTTGAGGCGTCGCACGGCCTCTTGCTTGCCGAGCCGGTGGGGAATGGTGACGACGACCGGTCGAGACATGACCGAAACCTCTTCTTGCTGAAAACTCTGGGTCTCATCTGGTGCGCCAGGAGCGGCGCTACCAGAGGTACGGCGCGAACCGGAGAGTGGTCCGCGGGCTAAGGCGCCTCGTCCTTTTTTTCGATATGACCGAGATCGCGCAGAGGCGCCACCTCGTCCCGCACCATCTGCTTCAATTCCTTGATCTCGGGAAATCGGCCCCGCTCGTGGCGCGACCATATCAATTTACCGTCGAGCCGGATCTCGAACACGCCGCCGGTATCGTCCGGAACGAGCGTGACCGAGCCGAGCTCCTCAGCGAAGGTCGATAGGAGCTCCTGCCCCATCCAAGCCGCCCGCAGCAGCCAGTTGCAAAGCCGGCAGTAGGTGATGGCGATGTTGGGCTTAGGCGGAATGGCGGAACGCTCCCCTTCGGCTACTGGGGACGAACGGACGCCAATCTAGGCCGCAGGGGCACTGCGCCTCAAGGGTTCTTGACCTTGAGACACCGGCCCCTCAAAAAGTCTTATCGAATCAGGTAAAATCGGGTGTGGGCGCCCCCGGGCACTCTTTTGGAGGATTGCGCGTTATCGTAATGTACCGCGCCTTGTCGTCAGGTGAGGTCGATGGCCTCGTTGTCATCACCCCGTCACCATAATCTTGACGTGTCCGCCGGAGCAAAATGCGGAAAGGAAAGTCCATGCCAATCGCCGCCCACCGCAACGCCTCCCTTAGCGTCCTGGCTGTCTTAGCCTTGGCCGTTGCGCTTGTCCTTTGGCCGAGCAGTCAAGCTGCCGCAGGAACCTTCGATACGCTGCTTGGCTCCTGGCGGGGCGCGGGCCAAATCAAGCTCAACGACGGCCGCACCGAGCGCGTCAAATGCAACGCATATTATACAGGGGGCGGCTCGCAGCTCGGCATGGCAATCCGTTGCCAAAGCGAAAGCTCAAATGTCGAGATCAGGGGCAAGCTCAGCCAGAGCGGCGGCCGCGTCTCCGGGACATGGGAGGAGCGGACCTTCAATGCTGCAGGCACAGCCTCGGGCCAAGCGAGCGGCGACAGGATCAGCCTGCAAATCAGCGGCGGCGTGAGGGGCACCATGCAGGTCTCCTATAGTCGCTCACGCCAGAGCGTGTCGATTTCGACGCAAGGGATTGCTCTGAAAAGCGTGACGATCGACCTCGCCCGCAGCTAGCCCGGCGCACGCGGCTCGCCGCTGGCCATCCCTCGAGGCACCGTCTCTTGGCAGAGCCTGCAACCGGCGGGAGGAGCCAGTCATGGGCGAAGTTCTGCTGACGCGTCAGTTGAAGGGGAAGCGGCTCGAGGTTGCCGCCTCCGGCTCGTGGACCGCTGCGCACGCCGGCGAGCTCGAGGCGCTGGTCGATAGCGTGGCCGGAGAGGCCATCACGACCAAGAACGTGTCGATCGACATGGCGGGGGTGCGCGAATTCGACACCTTCGGCGCCTGGCTGTTGGAACGCCTCACGCGGGCCTGGGCCTCGACCGGCGCGAAGACCGAAATCGTCGGAATGCCGCCGCACGACCGCAACCTCCTTGCGGAGATGCACGGCGTCAACCGGGAGCCTGCGCGCGCACCAGCGCGCGATAACACGATCGTCGGCGCTCTTGCCGCGGTCGGCAAGGCCGGTGCCGAGCTTGGCGACAACCTCGCGGCTTTCGCCGAAATGCTCGGGGCAATCGGGGCGGCGACGGTCCGCGTGATCCTGCGTCCGCAGGATTTCAGGTTGACCTCGACCGTCAATCAGCTCGACCGTGTCGCTTGGCGCGCGGTTCCCATCATCCTTCTCATCACCTTTTTGATCGGCGCAATCATCTCGCAGCAAGGGATCTTTCACTTCCGCAGATTCGGCGCCGAGCTCTACTCGGTCGATCTCGTGGGCATCCTGGTGCTGCGCGAAATCAGCGTCTTGATCGTGGCGATCATGGTTGCAGGCCGCTCGGGCAGCTCCTACACCGCCGAACTCGGCTCGATGAAGATGCGCGAGGAGATCGACGCTTTGCGCACTATGGGATTTGACCCTGTGGAAGTCCTGATCATCCCCCGCATCCTCGTGCTCATCATCGCGCTGCCTGTGCTCACGTTCCTCGGCTGCCTGGCGGCGCTCTACGGCGGAGGCTTGGTGGCCTGGCTTTACGGCGGCATCAGCCCCGACATCTATCTCTCGCGCCTGACCGAGGCGATCTCGCTCACCCATTTCAAGGTTGGCATGCTGAAGGCGCCCTTCATGGGCCTTGTCATCGGCGTCGTGGCCTGTGCCGAGGGACTGAGAGTGAAGGGCAGCGCCGAGTCGCTTGGTCTACGGACCACGGCCTCCGTGGTTCAATCGATCTTCCTCGTGATCGTGCTCGACGGGCTGTTCGCGATTTTCTTCGCCTCGATCGGAATGTGACGCCGATGGCCGAGGGGCCCATCATCAAAGTGCGTGATCTCGTCGTCGGGTTCGGCGACCAGATCGTGCTTGACCACCTCTCGCTCGATGTGAAACGGGGCGAGATTCTTGGCGTCGTCGGCGCCTCGGGCGCCGGCAAGTCGGTGCTGTTGCGCACCATCATCGGTCTCTTGCCGCGCCGCCATGGTACGATCGAGGTGCTGGGCGTCGATGTGGCAAAGGTGGGCGAAGCCGAGCGCCGTGCGCTCGAACGCCGCTGGGGCATTCTGTTTCAACACGGCGCGCTCTTCTCCTCGCTCACCGTGCGGGAGAACGTGCAATTCCCGATGCGCGAGAATCTCGAATTGTCGCCACGGCTCATGGACGAAATGGCGCTGGCAAAGCTCGAAATGGTGGGACTTACGCCGGACGACTTGAACAAGTATCCGGCCGAGCTGTCGGGCGGCATGACCAAACGCGTGGCGCTCGCCCGCGCTCTGGCGCTCGATCCAGAGATCGTGTTCCTCGACGAGCCGACCTCGGGTCTCGATCCGATCTCCGGCGGCGATTTCGACGAGCTGATCCGCACATTACAACAGACCTTGGGGCTCACCGTATTCATGGTGACCCACGACCTGGAGAGCCTCTATACCGCCTGCGACCGGGTGGCGGCGCTTGCCGACGGCAAGGTCGTGGCCGAGGGGCCTATTGAAGTCATGCTCGAATGCGAGCATCCCTGGGTGAAGACCTATTTCAAGGGAAAACGCGGCGGCCTGCTCGCCGACCGGCAACTGAGCGCTTGAGACCGGAAGGATCTGATCGATGGAAACGCGCGCCCGCTACGCCTTGATCGGACTGTTCATGCTCGCCGTGATCGCGGCGAGCTTCGGCTTCGTTTACTGGCTCGAGAATAAGGGCGGGTTCTCGCAGCGGGAGACGTACCGGATCAGGTTCCAGGGCTCGGTCTCGGGTTTGCTGATCGGCTCGGCGGTCTTGTTCAACGGCATTCGCGTCGGCGAGGTGACCAATCTCGGCCTAAACGCCGATGCACCCCAGGAGGTCATCGCGACGATCGGGGTCGTGCGCGGCACGCCGATCAGCGCCGATACGCAAGTGAGCATCGAGACCCAAGGGCTGGCCGGCGGAGCCGTCGTGGCATTGCGCGGCGGCAGCTCGACCTCGCCTCTTGCGGCCGGCGACGGGGGCGCGCCTCCGACCCTGCTCGCCACGCCGCAGGCGGGACAGGACTGGACTCAGGCTGCGCGCGACGCCTTCCAGCGCGTCGATACCGTGCTCGCGGACAATTCCGAAGCGCTGAAGAGCGCCATCAACAATATCGACACTTTCTCCGACGCGCTGGCGCGAAACTCGGGCAAGGTCGATGGCATCCTGGCCGGGCTTGAGCGCATGACCGGCGGCGCCACGAGCCCGGCCGACGTTCCGGTTTACGATCTCGCCGCGGCGACGAGCCTGCCGCCCGCGCCCGAGGAAGCGCCAAGCTGGCTGCTTGTCGTGCCGGAGCCGACCACGCTGATGGGATTCAACACCGACAAGATTTTGCTGCAGCCAGCGGAGGGTCAAAGCGTGCCTGTCGCCAATGCGCGGTGGGGCGACAATCTGCCCATTCTGGTGCAGGCCAAGGTGATTCAGAGCTTCGAGAATGCCGGCTACGAGAAATCGGTGAGCCGGACGCGCGATGGCGTTGCCGGCGACTATCAGCTCCTGCTCGATATCAGGAGCTTTCAAATCTCCACGGCTGCGGAGCCTGACGCTGCCGAGATCGACTTCATCGCCAAGCTTGTCGATAAGGACGGAAAGATCGTCAACGCGGGAACGTTCCAAGGGAGCGCGCCGGTCAACGGCACCGACGCGCAAGCCTACGTGAAAGCGGTCGATGAGGTCTTTGCCAAGCTTGCGGGCGATCTTATCGCGTGGGTCACCGCGGCGCTTCGCGACAGCCCGCCGCCATCGGACCCCGAGAGCCCTCCGCCCCCGGACGAAAGCACCCCGCCGCCGGACGAAAGCACCTCGCCCCCGGACGAAAGCCCCTCGCCCCCGGACGAAAGCACCTCGCCGCCGAACGAAAGCATCTCGCCGCCGGAGGAAAGCACCTCGCCGCCGGAGGAAAGCACCGAGGCCCAGCCGGGTTAACGGCTCGTTTTCGACGGCCTACGCAGCCTTCTTCTCGAGTTCCGGCGCCCATTTTCCGAGGGTGGCAAGCCCGTTCATTTCGGCCCGATGGGCGAAAGCCGCCTGCGCCACCCCCTTGTTCTCTGCCCTCCCCGACCACGCCTTCTGCGGGGCCGCCTGAAGCGCGCGGCCATAGGAGAAGCTGAGCCGCCACGGCACCCCGCCGATCTTGTTCATCGCATCGAGCCGCGCCGTCGCCTCGACATCGGACTGACCGCCGGAGAGAAAGGCGATGCCGGGGACGGCAGCCGGAACGCAAGCCCTCAGCACGCCAAGGGTCTTCTCGGCGATCTCGGCGTCGGAGGCCTGCTTCGCGCTCTTCTTGCCCGGCACCACCATGTTCGGCTTGAGCACCATGCCTTCGAGCGCGACCCGCGCGTGATAGAGCTCCTGGAAAACCGTCTTCAGCACGAATTCGGTGACTGCTTCGCAGCGGCCGATATCGTGATCGCCATCCATCAGCACCTCGGGCTCGACGATCGGTACCAAGTTCTCCTCCTGGCACAACGCCGCGTAGCGAGCGAGCGCATGGGCGTTGGCGCTGACGCAATTATGGCTCGGGATACCCGGGCCGATATCGATGACGGCGCGCCACTTGCAGAATTTCGCGCCGAGGTCGCGATATTCGACCAATCGCTCGCGCAAGCCGTCGAGGCCTTCAGTGATGGTCTCGCCGGGGCAGAAGGCGAGCGGCTTCGTTCCCTTGTCCACCTTGATGCCGGGGAGCGATCCGGCCTGCTCGATCACCTTGACGAGCTGTGTTCCATCCTCGGCCTTTTGCCGGATGGTCTCGTCGAACAGGATGACCCCTGAGATGCGGTCCGCCATGGCCTTGGCGGCGCGGAACAAGAGCTCACGGTAGTCGCGCCGGTTGGTTTCGGTGGATTCGACGCCGATGGCGGTAAAGCGCTTCTTGATCGTTCCGCCAGACTCGTCCGCGGCGAGAATGCCCTTGCCGGGCGCCACCATGGCCTTCGCCACCCGGTTCAATTGAGCGAGATCCATCATGCTCTCCGCTTTTCAGGTCTGCCGGCCATAGCCTAGCGCATTGCCGGCTCGGCAGGCCAGTCCGAGGGCGGTCATCTGTCAGTGCCCCGCCAGGCGCGGGGGGACTTTTTTCCAGGGATAACCCGCTTGAGCAAGCCCGTAACCGAGATCGAAGAGCTTGCCCATATAGACGGGATCGAACGCTTGCGTGCTCGTGTCGGGAAAATCCCCGGGGATGTGGGCGAGGTTGTAGTCGATGCCGTTCCTTTTCGCGAACACGAACAGCTCGTAGAGATCGCCGACCCCCTGGCTCTTGATCAGGCTCGAGACGGCACGGCCGGCGATCGACAAGGTCCTCGGCTTGACCGCCTTGTATTCGGGAGTAACGCGTCCATTCCGGATGATGTAAGCGCGCCGGATCGGATTGATGCCGAGGCCTCCGTCAACTTTCTTGGCCATGAATTGCGTCGGCACGAGAAACACCTCGCGGGTCGCTCCGCCGTCGACATGCATCTCGTCATAGACCGCGCCATCGGCAGCCACCTTGACGAAGCCGGGTGGAAACACCGCGGGAATGGCCGCCGAGGCGAGCAGCACTTTGCGGAACAGATCGAGCGCCTCGGGGCGGCCGCTGACGGCGATCTGGCCCATATCCCAGATCACCGGGCGCTCGGCATCGAGATTGGTGGTGCCGATCAGAAGCCGGCGCCCCTTGCGATGTTCTTCCGCCACCTCCCCGAGGAAGGCGTCGTTCACATAGAAGGCGACGATATTCGCCAGCGGCGCGTTGCTTGCGAGCGCATCCCCGCCGAGCAGACCCCTGATCGGCTGGGCGATGGCGACGTCCTTGGTGTTCGACTGGGTGAAAACCTTCTTCAGGGCGTCATCGTATTTCGGCCCGAGGAAGGCGAAGGGCGCGGTCAGCGCGCCGGTCGAAACGCCGGTGACGAGATCGAATTCGGGCCTCTTCCCTGAGGCGGTCCAGCCGGCGAGCACCCCTGCCCCGAAAGCGCCGTCGGAGCCGCCTCCCGACAGAGCCAGGAAATTGACGACGGGCCGCCTGCCCTTGCTCAAGAGCTCGGGCCGGGTGGCACGGACTTGTGCCCACTTCTCCTTGACCAAGGCATCGGCATTGGGCGGGAGCTCGTCGCCCCAGAAGCGGATGGGCGCTTGGCCCATGCCCACCACCTCGGCCTGGGTCTCGAGTGAAGCGGGGACCGGATTGCGGGCAATGGCCGAGGCACAGCCCGCCAGGGCTCCGGCGACGAGCAACGCCCACACGACCCGCGCCACGTTTCCCCCTTAAGCGCCACGCGCGAGGCGCCCTGGCCCTGTTAAGCGCGGCACATTAGCGCAAAATTATGGCGTAGGCACCTATCTGCCGCGGCCGCGGCGCCGATCGGGAGTGTCCATCCCGAAACGAGACGGGGTATAAAGTCTGTCCATCGAAGGAGGCCCCATGCGCGGTATCTTTGCTCTTTTTATTGCCCTACCCGTTGCGCTCGGCACGAGCAGCGTTGCAATGGCCACAGCCGAGGATTGCATGATCGGCGACTCGGCCCTGTGCCTCGCCAATCCCAATTGCCACTGGGACGGCGAGAGACGTGGGTGCTATCCGGGTCCCGCCGAGTACCAAGATGCCTGCGCCGTCCATACCGACCAGGCGATCTGCGACACGGACACCACGCTTGGCTGCAAATGGTCGGCTGAGGCCAATAAGTGCGAGACGAAGAGCAACTAAACGACCGCGTCATTCCGGCGAAAGCCGGAATCCAGAAACGGCATGCTCTTGCGTCTGTAACTCTGGATACCGGCCTTCGCCGACCGTGTCATTCCGGCGAAAGCCGGAATCCAGAAACGGCATGCTCTTGCGTCTGTAACTCTGGATACCGGCCTTCGCCGACCGCGTCATTCCGGCGAAAGCCGGAATCCAGAAACGGCATGCTCTTG
>Ga0187892_10008203_pt1 | contig 14410 bp, 6 predicted proteins | sample MA1701073metaG_FD_139345 | JGI IMG/M metagenome (GOLD analysis project Ga0187892, IMG submission 139345) | Bio-ooze microbial communities from a basaltic lava cave in the Kipuka Kanohina Cave System on the Island of Hawaii, USA - MA170107-3 metaG ... | reverse complement strand
GATAAATGAAACGGCCATCACAAATCATGCACGGTTACCGAAATGGGAGATGTCTGAGCGTGGGGGCAAAAAATGAAGTGGGTGAATTTCCGGGCGTCAATGGACGGTTGCCGCAAGGACACCGTTGATTGGGAAAGGCGTAATCGAGCTTGCGGCGCAGCATCACGCCGAGGTTGCTTGGGTCGAGCTTGAGCGTGAATTCGGAACTGCCTTTGGTCTTGCGTCCGCGATCCGTCTGCGTGGGAAAGATTTCCTTTCCGTTGACGGTATCCGGCCCCCACTCGTACCTCGAAGTGATTTCATAAGGTTCCGATGCTTCCGGCGAGACGTATTGATGCGCCTTTTCGCTCGCCGCGTCGCCGACCTTCAACTCATCCGTCTTGATGAGCGAGGGGCTGGGCGCGCCGTACCAATAGGTCACGGTCTCATAATGCTCGGTGGATTTGTTGTCGGCCCCATGCTCGAAGTGAATGCGCGCGTTTTTGCCGAAAGGCATCATGTCGGCCAGCAGAAAGCGGTAGGCCGATTGAATGTGGTCTTGTTCGTTTTTCGCCTCTTTCGCATTGCGCGCGCCGACCGGATGCCCGGCGAAAGGCAGCGTCATGTTGCGCCCGCCCCAGTAATCTCCGCCGCCGTTCCACTCTTCGGTGCCCGTGCCGTAAGCCTGCGGCGAATGACTGTCGTCGAAGAAGAAGCGCGGGTCGCCTTCGAGGGTCGTCAGGTTCGAGCGGTGCGAGAAGATGACCGAAGTGCCGGCGAAATGGCCTGACCAGTCGCGGCTCCCTTCCTGCTCGCGCGTGTCGAGCAGCACGAGGTCGTGGCCCAGTTCCGGTTGCGGGTGATCTTTGTACGTGGCGTGAAAATAGGCCACGTGATTGACCGGGTCGGTGTAGGGCGTGTAACGAACGCTCCACTGCACGTCAGTGATCGGCTCGCCCCCGGCGCCGGCAAGCTCAACGCGGGCCGAGCGGAAGAACGGCATCGGGAAATAGCAGGCGAGCCGGACACGGTCATTGTCGTAGCGGACGTGCATGGGAAAACCTTTGACGAGGTACTCGCGCTCGTCGCGGTTGTACAACGTGCCCGTGCCGTAGAAGAGCGCGACGGGAGCGTCAATCGAGGGAACCGCGCGGTCATCCCACGTGACGCGCAACCGCGCGCGCGAAAAATCAATCGCTCTCGCTTTGGGCGCTGATAGTTCAAGCGCGCGGATCATCGAAGGCGCTTTGGCGAGCTTCAGCAGCGTGACTGAACCATCCCTGGGAACGGTCACGCTCCCCGTCTCCTGCCGCACACCCTTTTTCCCGCCTTCTTCCGTCTCAGGCCGCGGAGCGATGTCTGTCCCGGCGCGATTGATGAGCTTGAGGACGCGGTCATCGGGCGGCGTCTTGCCATCCCAGGCGCGGATGGGCTGCGAGAGATTCGCCCCGCCGACATACTGGTGATAGATGTAATAGCCCGTCCCGTAGCGGGTGCGCGAATAGGCCATCTGAAACGAACGCTCGAAGCCAATCGGAACCCACATCAGGTCGGCGCCTTTGGTGATGTCCCAGGTCCAGGTGAGCGGGTTGGGAAAGAGGCGCTCCGGCATGAAGACCGAGCCGGCGACGGGTTTGGTCGGGTCGGCGCTCGAGGTCTCCTCGACAATGTGATCCGTGCCGTCTACAACGTAATGCCAGGGGCTGCCGTGCCAGTGGTTGTAGCGGGCGAAGTAGAGAATGCCCGGCCCTTCGACATCCAGCGTGACGTTGAAATCATCGGCCAGTTGATAAAGGAAGTGGCTGGCGTCAACCCCTTCGTTGCCGCCCGCGCGGTCGTAGGTGCTGCGCATATAAGCCCGCGCGCCGATGCGTTGGTACGGCCACTGCTCCCACATCAGGTAGGCGTCGAGGCCGACGGGGATGACGGGCGTTTGCCGGCGTTGCGCGGCCACTCCGGCAGGCAGCGCGAGGGCCGCAACGATCAGGCAATAAAGCGCCAGTCTCTGAAGATATTTTGTGCGTTTGTTCATGACCATTCTCTCCACAGTTTAGTACCACAACGAGAAACGTACCGCAGACTGTCCAGCATTGGTTTCTACACAAATCGGAAGCTGCGTTTTCGTCCCGGAGGGACGCCGGAGATTAGCCGGTGGTGGAGGCTTGGCGAAACCACCGGGGCGGTGTGAAATTTGGCTCCCAGCCCTGAAAGGGCGTCAGACCAGCGCGCGCGTCTCTCGCCCTTTCAGGGCTGGGGGGCCTTTCGGCCTTGTTTCCGGTGGTTCCGCCAAGCCTCCACCACCGGCTAATCTCCGACTGTGCCTCCGGCACAAAGAGTTGTGTAGATACCAATGCTGGACAGTCTGCGGTCTGCGGCTGTCGTGGTTGTCCGAACCATTGAAGGCAAAAAGCAAACTAGCGAAAGTCGCTCGTATTTCGCCAATTGTTGAGTAGCAGAGACCTCCGCAGACTGGACAGTCTGCGGTACGTTGCTCACTCCTCGTTGTAGTATCAGGTGAACAATTGATTCGTTACGCCGGAACCTCTATCTGACCGGTCGCCCGCACCGGCTCGATCCGTCGCACCACCGCCAGGATGAGCAGCAGCGCGATAGGATGTAACAGCCCCGCCATAAGAAAGACGGGCGCGTAGCCCTGATGCGTTACTAACCAACCTACCAGCAATCCGAACAACATCCCACCGAACGACCCGGCGGAACCGAGCAGCCCTTCGACCGAGCCGACGACGCTCGCCGGAAAGATGTCGGCGGCCAGCGTCTGCACGTTCGCCGACCAGAACTGGTGGGCGAAGAAAGCCGCGCTGAAAAACACGATGGCCAGGCTCAATGGAGAAGCCGCAATCAGCAGACTGACCGGCATCAGCGCCGCGCCGAGCGCCAGGGCGATCTTGCGCGCACGGTCGAGCGTGAAGCCACGCCCGATGAGATAGCTGCCCAGCCAACCGCCGATCAGACTGCCTGCCCCCATCAATGCGTAAGGTATCCAGCCGTAGTAACCGATCTCTTTGATATTGAGGCCGCGCACGTCGCTCAGGTATTTGGGCAGCCAGAAGATGAAGAAGTACCAGGCGGAGTCGGTGAGAAACTTGGCGGCCATCAGCCCCCAGACCTGCCGGTACTTGAACAGATCGCGCCAGCGAATCGGAGTCGCCGCCGGACTGCCGGCGCCCAGGGCGCGCTCGCGCCGGAGATATTCCGACTCTTCCGCCGTGATGCGCTGATTTTTGTCGGGAGGTTGATAGAGCCTGAGCCACGCGACCGCCCACAGAAAACCCACACCTCCCGTCAGGAAGAAAACCCAGCGCCAGTCGAGTTGCACGATGATCAGCGCGATCAACGGCGGCGCCACGACCGCCCCCAGGCTCGAACCTGTATTGAAGATGCCGAAGGCAAGGGAGCGTTCTTTCGGCGGAAACCATTCCGCCACCGCCTTGCCCGACCCCGGGAACCCTCCCCCTTCGCCCATGCCCAGCAGGAAGCGGTAGACGCCCAGGCCCGCAACTGTCGAGACAGTCCCGTGCAGAAAGTTGGCCGCCGACCACCAGACGATCATCACCGCGTAGCCCACTCGCGTCCCCAGCCAATCCATGATCCTGCCCCCGCCCATGTACATAATCGCGTAGGCGAGCAGGAACAGCGAATTCAACTGAGAGAACTGCTGATCGGTGAGCGGGATGTCCTGCTTGATCCGGGTGACGGCGACCGGAAAACTCTGGCGGTCGAGATAATTGAGCGCGGTGGCAAGCGCCAGCAACCCGGCGATCCACCAACGTAGATTCTTGATCCGAGTCATCCTGAAACCTCGTTAGTGGTGGTTGGTGGCTGGTGGCTGGTAATTTCAAATTTGAAATCTGAGATCTGAAATTCACCAACCACCAACCACCAACCACCAACCACCCTTCAGAATGTGTATCGCAACTGGAACTGAACCCAGCGCGGCGTGTTCCACTGCGTGGTCACGCGCCCGAAGTTCGAGCTGTTGATGTCGGTGTTCGGATTGTCCCAGAGCACGTGGTTGAGCGCATTGATCAAATCCAGCCGGAACTCCAGCGTCTGCTTCTCCGTCACCGCAAAGCGGCGCAGAATATTGGCGTCGAGCTGGTTCTTGCCGTGACCGCGCAGCCAGTTCAAGCGCACGGGGAAAACGCGACGATGAAACGAATTCGGTTGGAAGTTGGTCGGCGTCACGTTCGTGTAGGCGCAGGCCTGGTTGTTGCCGGAGCCGCAGATGTTGCCCATCTGCGCCAGGACCGACTCCGGCACAATTGAGCGAATGCGCGCCTCATAAGCCGCCCGGTTCGACGCGCTGTAATCGCGCGCCGCGCCGGGGAAGATCTCCCAGTTGAACCAGGCGTCCACCGTCTGGTCTTTGGTGTCCTTGGCAATGGCCCGCAGGTCGTTGCCGTAGTAGAACCAATTGCCCAAGTCGTAGGCGCGCCCGCTCTGTTTGTAGTAGATGCCGCTCATCTGCCAACCGCCCACCAGCGCGTTCAGCCACTTATTGCCCGACAGAAACCGCTTGCCTTTGCCGAACGGAAACTCATAGATGAAGTTGACGTTCAGGCTGTGCGGCGCGCCAAAGTTCGACGGCTGCCAGGCCAATCCTTCATCAAATTCATTCTCACGCACGTTGTGGAAGAGGATCGAGGTCCACATGTAAGTGGCCGTGAAGCTGTAACCCTGCGACAAACGCTTGGTGACGGTCGCTTCCAGGTGGTTGTAGACCTGCTCGCCACCGGGATCGCGCCCGTTGCGCAGGCCGTTCATGTTCGAGTAAGGCCGCAGCAGTTGCGACTTGGGGATGGTCGTGTTGGTGAAGAAGCTGATCGCTTGCAACTCGGTGTAGACGACCGGATTCGAGGTAGCCAGCGAGGCAAAGTTGCTAATGTTGAATGGATTGCGCAGCGTCGAGTTGAGTTCGTTGGCGAGCGCGGTGTTGCGCACCAACCCCGACGCCCAGTACTGCTCCGGCAGCGCGTCCAGGCGTTTCTCGACTTGAATCTGATCGGTGCGCGAGCCGAGGTAAGCCAACTCGGCGACCATTGAATGGCCGAGCTGGCGTTGCAGCCCGATGCGCCAGCGGTGCTGGCGCGCGCGCTCCCAGTTGTAATCCACGAAAGTCAGGCCGCGCCCCTGCAAGGCCATCAGGCCGAGTGTGTTGCCCAGCGGCGTGTTGAAGCGCGTGCCGTCGGCGCGCACCGGGAACGGGTCGGAGAGCAGCGTGCGGCAGTTCGCGATGCTCGCGCGGCATTCCGCCGAAGTCAGGTTCGTGTTGTTAAAGGTCAGCCCGTTGTCGTTGGTAATCGCGGTGGTGGTGTTGCGGCTGTAACCGCTCTGGTTCAAGCCGTCGTTGAGCACGTTGTTCGTGTCGAAGAACATGCCCCAGCCGCCGCGCAGCACTGTCTTGTTATTGAGTTGATAAGCGAAGCCCAGACGCGGCATCCAGCCCGGTTGCGATTTATTGACCGAATCGGGCGCGCCGTCTTTGCCCAGGAAGGTCGTCCCGCCTTTGACGACGAACTGGTTCGCGGGCGGCAACTGAAAGAGCGCCGTCGAAGGAACAGTCAAGGTGGCATAAGCCGCCTGCGCGCCCGCCGAGATCGGCAGCGGCGCTTCGAGATCAAAGCCGGTCAGCCCGCGATTGAAGCGTTCACGGAAGCCGCCTTCAAGTTCATAGCGCAGGCCGAGATTGACCGTCAGCCGCTTGCTCAGCTTCCAATCATCCTGCACGTAGCCCGAGTAGAACTTGTTGGTCAAATAGAGATCGGCGTTGGTGTTGATCAACGTGCCGCTCGGCACGCCCAGCATGAAGGCCGCCCATTCCAGACCGAGCACGCCCGCGTTGGTCGTGTTCTGCGCCTGACGCACGTATGAGTTGTTGTACGTGAAATTGCCGGCAGAGGCGCCTGGGCCGTTCGACGCGCGCCAGTCATCGCGCACATCCATGCCGAAGCGCAAGCTATGCGTGCCGATGTATTTGGACAATTCGCCGCGCAGCGTGCCGACACTGTAGCGCGTGAAGCCCGGATAGCCGCGCACGAAATCGCTGTAATCGGTGAAATCCAGGTCGGGCAGGTGAATGTACGGTCCCGCTTTCTGATCCAGATAACTCGGCAAGCCGACCTTGCTGGGCAGAAAGCTTTGCTGCACCGCGTTCGAGGGGTTGCCTTCGATGAAGCGGTTCCAGGCGATGGACCAGTTGAAGATGGTCGTCGAGTTGAAGGTGTAGACGTGGTCGAAGATGATGCCGATGTTTTTGCGCACCAGATTGGTGGCGCGCAGCCCGCGCGCGGTTTCATAGAGCCAGTCGCCGCGATCTTCCGGGCCAAAGTTGCTGTAATTCCACTTGCCGAACAGGCGCTGCTTCGGCGAAAGCTGGTAGTCAATGCGATTGGTGAAGGCTTTGTAGTCCCAGTTAAACGGCGTCGCCGAAGCCAGGTAATTGTTGCGGCCTTCCGCCGAGACGACGCCGGGGACGTTGTTGGCGCGCGGGTAGAGCGCCTCATAAGCCCGGTACAACGGATTGAGAATCGGCACCTGGTTGTTCGGGAACGGATCGCGCACGACGACGCCATTGACGAGGCGCGCCGTGCGCGGGTCATAAATCTGATAACGCGCCGGGTCGAGCCGCAGCAGGTCGGAAAAATCGCCGCGCCGGTGGGCATCGGCCGGCACGGTGCGGTTGACGGCGGTCGCCTCTTCGGTCTTCACATCCTTGAAGGCGTTGTAGCTGAAAAAGAAGAAGAGCCTGTCCTTGCCATTGAAAAGCCAGGGCACGCGAACGGGGCCGCCAACCGAGCCAGCCCAGTTGTTCGAGCGCCCGGGAGGTTGCGGACTGACGGATTTCAATTGCTCAGCGAGCGCCGTGTTGCCGGCCCCTTCGACCTGCTTGATGCGCGCCCAATAACCGGCATTGGTCGTACTCTGCGTAGCATTCAGGCGCTGTTGCCAATGCTGCCAAGTCAACGCGCCGTGGTAATCCTTGCCGCCGCTTTTGGTCGAGAGCGAGATAGTGGCGCTGGTCGTATGGCCTTTGCTGGCGTCGAAGGGCGCGGTCTCGACTTTGAACTCGGCGACCGTGTCGGTGTAGGGCAAATAACCCGCCCGCCGCCCGCCGGCGAGATTGGGCACGCCGTCGAGCGAGAATTCATTGCCGCCGACGCCGCCCGCCGCGCTGACCGCCGAGCCGCCGATGTTCGAGTGCAGCGCCAGATAGTTCGGCTGCTCCGTCCACTGAATGCCGGGAATGGTGCGCGCCAGCAGGATGGCGCTGTTGCTCAGCACGGGCAGATCGGAGATCTGCCGCCCTTCAAGCGAGGCGGTGCCGCTCCCCGAAGTGGTTTCGAGCAGGGGTGCACTCGCCGTGACCGTGATCGTCTCGTTTGCGCCGCCGACTTCGAGGGTCACGTCCAGATTCTGGCGACTGTTGACCGTCAGCGCATAACCGCTTTGCAGGTATTTCTTGAAGCCGCTCGCCGACACCGTAATGCTATAGGCGCCCGGCAGCAGATAGGGCGCTTCAAAGTAGCCGCGGTCATTGGTCGTCAGCCTGGTCGCGGTGTTCGTGTCGGTGTTGGTAACCTCGACCGTCGCGCCCGGCACCACCGCGCTGGCGGCATCCCTGACCGTGCCGAGGATCGTGCCGCGCGTTTCCTGCGCCAGCGCGCTCACGCCGCAGAGACAGAGCAGCAGGCCGAGCAGCACGGCCCGACTCGGAGAGCAATGGAGGGATGTTTTCATGGTTCGTCCTCGGGTGTTGTTTTTCATTTTCTATTTGTCATTTGCCATTGCTTCAGCGAACTGCTCAGGCAATGGCCACTTACGCAGCCGGCGCCGCGGTACTTTCGCGGATCACCAACTCGGCCTTGAGCTGGACAACCTCGCTTTGCTCGCTGCCGCCCTCGCTGCCGATTTGTTTGAGCAGCATCGCCATCGCGCGGCAGCCGATCTCGTAGGTCTGTTGTCTGACGACGGTCAGTCGCGGCGTAAAATTCTCCGTCCACACATAATCGTCAAAGCCAATGACGCTCACCTGCGCCGGGCAGACCAGGCCGAGATCTCCAATCGCCCGCATCAATCCGAGCAGCATTTTATTGTTGCTCGTGATAATCGCCGTCGGCGGCTGCGGCAGCCGGAGCAGCGCCAGACCGGATTCGTATCCACTTTGCGTTTGCAGATCGCCGCTGCGCAGATACTCGTTGCGAATCGCGACCTGGCGCCCCTGCATGGCCTGGCGAAAACCTTCCAGCCGGTCCCGGTGTGTCGAGTGCAGCAGGTTGCCCGTGATCATGGCGATCTGGCGATGGCCCAATTCCAGCAGGTGTTCCGTCGCGCTCTGCCCCGCATCCAGGTTGTCCGTACAGACCGCGCCCCGCTGAGCGCCGGCTGGCAGCCGGTCGAAGAACACAATCGGGAAGCGCCTCCGGATCAGCGAATCGTAAGCCGTCGCCGCGTCCGAGCAGGCGATCAACACGCCATCCACACGCCGCGAAAACAGCGTGTTCAGTCGCCGCTGCTCCTGCGCCGGATCTTCGTTCGAATTGCAAAGAATGACGGAATAGCTCGCCTGTCCGGCGGTATCTTCGATGCCGCGAATCACCTCGGGATAGAAGGCGTTGGTGATGTCGGGCATGATCACCCCAACCACTTCCGTTCTGCCGACCTTCAAACTGCGCGCCACCTGATCGGGATGGTAGTCGAGCGCATTCATCGCTTCGCGCACCTTCTGCGCGCGCCTGGGACTCACGATGGTTGTCTCATTGATCACGGCGGAGACAGTAGAGACCGATACCCCCGCCAGCCGCGCAACTTCGCGCATCGTCACTCGGTTTCGTTTGCTCATAGGCCGGATAGTAACATTCTAAAACGGGCTAAAACGGGCTAAAACGGGTTAGCCGCAGGGCACTCGAAACCGTAATCTCAGTAGATCACGAAACGGATGAAGAGTTTCATTTTTCATTGTTCATTTTAGATTTGCCATTTGTCATTGCCACTGACGAGTCAAAGCGTGATGAACATTGAGCAGTTTCCGGGGCAATGACAAATGGCAAATCTAAAATGAACGTAACTGCTCAGGCCGGGTCAGTACCGCGACCGGTAGGGAGCGCAGTTCGCCGGTTGAGCGATTCGGGAAGCCACGCTCCCTACCGGTCGCGGTACTGACTCGGCGTCTCGCCTCGCGGTACTGACTCGGCGTCTCGCCTTGACGGGCTGAGCAGTTACAAATGAACAATGAAAAATGTTCTTCCTTCACGATTTCGTGACCTACTGAACCTGGAACTAAAACGCATACTTCAGGGCGAACTGCATGATTCGGGGATCGTTCGCCGTCAGAATTCGTCCGAAATTCGTATCGGTCAGACTTGAGCGGGGAGTCCCGAAGGTCGGATGGTTCAGCACATTGAACGCCTCAGCCCGAATCTGCACCGAGTGCCGCTCCGTGATGCGGATGCGCCGGATGATGGCAATGTCCAGATTGAATGCGCCGGGTCCCTCCAGCGGGTTGCGCCCCGCGCTGCCGAACTGGCCCGGTTTATTCGCGACGTATGCTGAGGTGTTGAACCAGCGGTCCAGCGTCGGGTTGTCCAGCACGGGGTTACCTACCAGGTCGGGCCGATCCTGGCCGATCCCGGTCAGCGAGTTGTCACGCCCGGAGGTGACCGGGAACCAGTAACCGCTTCTCTTCGTCACGATGGCGGCCAGTTCCCAATCAGAGATGAGCGTTTTGAGGAAATGCCCGGTCCAGTGCGGCGTTTCGGCCACCAGCGACAGATTGAAAAGGTGACGAATATCCGTGCGGCAGTTGCCCTTTTCGCTGGCCCGGTCGTAGGGATTCTGAGACCCAACCGTGATCTCCGAATTCAGGTCGCCGCCGTCGCCCAGGCAATGCGACCACGTGTAGTTCGCCAGCACGCTGAAATGCGACCGGAGCCGGCGGTTCGCCGACAGCAATAATCCGTGGTAGGAATTGTTTCCTCCGTCATCCACCGTGGCCAGGCTGCTGAATTTGCTGCCCTCCGTTGGATTGATCTGGCTCAATAAGCGCCGGCTGTTCACATTGCCAGTTGTCGAACATGCTTGAGAGCCGCACATCCCTGGAATGAAAATCCCCGGATTCGCGTCAATGACCAGCCAGCGGTGCGTGCCTTTGTTGCCAAGATAATTCGCTGCAATCAGCCAGTCTGTCCCGATCTGCCGCTGCACGCTGAGGTTCCACTGCTGCATGTAAGGCAGTCGAATCTGCGAGGGGACATTGATGAATTGTCCCCCGGCGGGGAAGACGGCATTGGCCGGCGGAGGCTGTGGTTGCGGAAAAGGATTGCCGCCCGGGAAGCCGCGGAAGGGGTCGGCAAACCCGCCCGCCGGGTTGGGCAGAGTGATCGTGCTGGCCCACGGCGGCCCGAAGCCGAAGCGGTTCAGGAACTGGAGCGGCGGCGTGTCATACAGTATCCCGTAAGCCGTCCGAATAACCGTTCGTCCATTGCCGGCCAAGTCCCAGACCAGTCCGATCCGGGGCGCGAAGATTTTCCAATTGCCTTCCGTGCCGGCCTTCGGAAATCCGGGATCACCGGCGAAGAAGACGCCCGGCGGCGCATTCTGGAAGACGGCGCTGCGACGGCCCGCCCGGAAGTCCGCCATCTCGAAATGCGTCGCCCGGCCCTTCGTGTCGTAGGCGGGGAAGTACGGCTCCCACCGCAGGCCCAGGTTGATGCTCAGGCGCGAATTCAACCGGAACTTGTCATCCACGTACAGCGCGAAGTAATTCCCGATCATATTCATCTGCGTCAGGTTGCCCTGGACGAATTGGCTCGTTGACCCGAGCAGCAGATCGAGCAGCGGGTCGCCGCTTGCCTGGCCGTTGAACGTGAAGGCTGGATTCTGTTGAGTCGAAACCTGGAAATCGAGATAGCGACGGATGTAGTTTGCGCCTGCGCCAAGCTGATGGCGCCCCGTCGTCCACGTGAGATCATCGGCAAACTGCGACGACCCCGAATAAATCTGGGCCAGGCTGCAGGTGCCGCAGAAGGTGCTGAACCTGCCGCTGACATTGATCGCGGGAAAGTTACCCGGCGAGGGCGCGACATTCAGCCCGATGTCGGCGGAGGTTGGCAGGCCCGACGCCGGACCGCGCGTGACGCGTTCCCGCGCCCACGTCGCATGAAAGCTGTTGATGACGCGCGAAGAAATCGTGAAGCTGTCCCCGATGACCAGCGACTGCACCCGGTCCAGCACGCCAGGGCGCGTCGTCAATAACAGGTTGTCGTTAAAGACCCCCGGGTTGCGGAGATCTGTGAAGAAGTAACGCCCGAAGAGTGTGTGCCGGGCGGATGCGTTCCAATCGCCGCGCGTGATGAACTGGTCTTCATCGGTGTTGTTCGGAATAGCATTCTGCAAGCGTCCGCAGGGGTCCTGGCTCGTGGGGACAAACTTCAGAAAGGCCAGCGCCTGCGGGCTGAAGCGCGACGTGGGTACCTGATTGCCTGGGAACGGAGTGCGAGTGACCGGATCAATCAGCGTGCGCGCCGGGCCGCAGGCGCTCGAAGCCAGCGAGCTGAAGTCGCCGCGCAGAATCTGTGCGGTCGGCACGAACACCGTATTGGTGGCCGGGGCGGTGCGAATCCGCGTCCCCTGGTACCCGCCGAAGTAGAAGACCTTGTTGTGAACGACCGGCCCGCCGATCGTGCCTCCGAACTGGTTGCGTTTGAGCGGGTCGCGCTCCGGCGCGAAGAAGTTCCTGGCATTCGTCGCGCCCGTCCGCACGAATTCGAACAGGTTGCCATGCAGCGCGTTCGTCCCGGACTTCGTGATCACGTTGACGACTGCTCCGGCGCGCATGCCGTAACTGGCCGGGATCGCGTTGGTCTGCACGCTGAATTCCCTGAGCGCGTCCGGGAACGGCAGCGGCAGATTGATTGCCCCGAAGGCATCGTTGTAATCCCCGCCGTCAACCAGGTAGTAAGTGCCGTTCGCCTGCCCACCCGCCACGGCGATGGGGACCGATGACGGATAGTTCTTGCTGCTCGCCAGATCGCTGCCCGGGGCCGTCACTGCCGCCCCTGAAAGTAAGATCAACTGCGTCGGTTGGCGGCCATTGAGCGGGAGGTCCACCACACGGCGCTCGTCAATCACCTGCGAGACGCTGTTCGTCTGCGTTTCAGTCATCAGGGCATCAGCCTGAACCTCAACCGTCTGGTCAATCGGGCCGACCTGCAGGGTGATGTTGACGACCGGGTTGGTATTCACCTGCAGTACGATGCCCTGCTGTGTGTAGGGACGGAAGCCGCTCGCCGTGACCTCGATCCGGTAGGGACCGACCGGCAGGCTCGGCAGCAGGTAACTTCCATCAGGCTCGCTGGTGGTGATCCTGGTGAATCCGGTTGCGGTCTGGACCGCCTTGATTTCAGCCCCGGGCACCACGGAGCCTGTCGGATCCTGCACGGTTCCCGAAATCTGCACGACGGATGTTGCCTGTGCTTGAATGTGATGGCAGCAGGTCAACAACATGATTGTGAATAGCAACGCCTTCCACACTGGCGCAGTCATTGGCGAGCGGTTCATTGGACGTCCTCCCACTGTTTCTTTAGAACGTGGCGACATCAGGGCCACGGCATGTTGGATTGAGATCACCGCAACTGAAATTGCGCGGCACGGGACGGAGTGTACGCGGAGGTGAGGCCTAAGATCAAGCAAAAATCGAAACGTTCCGAAAATCAACCTACTGACGTGGACGTATTGCGGGCTTTGCTAATTGCGTAGTTTTTTGGACGCTACCGTTCTTTTTTCGAAACGGTTCGGAAGTTGCCGAACGCCGGAATTTTAAGAGGCTCGGGTTTTAATAAGAAGGTTGATGAGTTCTTACGGCGCCAGCAGACCGCGCGCGCGCCGGTGAACTTTGTGCAATGCCGTGATCACCTCGTCGAGAAGCAGGTCATCGGCGAGCAAAAGCTGATGGGGCAGCCAGACGCTGCGACGGCAATAGGCTTCGGCCTCCGGGCAGGGGTGAACGACGTGCGGCTGCTCGCGGAAGAGTTCGTTACGGTAGATCGGATGCGGATAGCCGAGTGTGGCCGGAACGCCCTCAGCTCGCAGCGCCTCAACGATCCGGTGACGCGGCGCGCCGCCGAAAGCCTCTTCGGAACAGTTCATGGAAAAGATGTGGTAGGCATGCGCTGTCACGCGCTCGTCGAGCGTTTCCGGCGTCGGCGTGAAGCCGTCAATCCCCGCCAGCCCTTCCGAGAGACGCGCCGCTGAGCGAGTGCGCGCGGCGACCTGCGCAGGCAGGCGCTCGAGTTGCTTGAGCAGGATCGCTGCCTGAAACCCCGTCAGGCGCGCATTAGTGCCGAGCGTCACGTGCTCATACCACGCGCCGCCGCTGCGCCGTCCCTGATTGCTGATGGCGCGCGCCCGTTCAGCCAGTTCGCTGTCATTGGTGACGAGCATTCCTCCCTCGCCCGCCGTCATGTTCTTCGAGGCCTGAAAGCTGAATGAGCCGAAGGCGCCGAAGCTGCCCACGCGCCGCCCGCGCCACTCAGCCCCGTGCGCATGTGCGCAGTCTTCGATCATCACCAGCCCGTGTCGCTCGCACAAAGCAGTGAGGCGGTCGAGGTCTGCCGGGCAACCCGCAAAGTGGACGACCATGATCGCGCGTGTTCGCTCGGTAATCGCCTCCGCCGCCGCTGCCGGGTCGAGGTTGATCGTCCGCGGATCAATGTCAGCGAAGACCGGCGTTGCGCCCACGCGCGCGATGGCCGAGGCCGAAGCCACGAAAGTGATCGGCGGCACGATCACTTCATCGCCCGGCTTGACGCCCACAGCAGCCAGCGCGATTTCGAGCGAGAGCGTGCCGTTAGCCAGGGCAATGCCGTGACTCGCCCCGTGATAAGCCGCGAAGCGCCGCTCGAGTTCGCCCACAGTTTCGTGGTAGCCGCCCCACGTTTTGCTCTCGATGACTTCGAGCAAGGCCCGGCGGTCCGCCTCTTCAACCAGCGGCCACGCGGGCAACTCTCGTGTAATCGCTGCCGGGCCGCCGAGCAGCGCCAGTTGCTCGTCTGAGTTCTGGTTCGGTCTCGGTTGTGACATTGCGTCTTTCCTTCAATTTTGGTGACTGCTCAGCCCTCTTCAATTTTGGTGACTGCTCAGCCCTCTTCAATTTTGGTGACTGCTCAGCCCTCTTCAATTTTGGTGACTGCTCAGCCCTCTTCAATTTTGGTGACTGCTCAGCCCTCTTCGCCGCATCGCGGCGGCTGATCTTAGCCGTGGGTTTCAACCCACGGTGGGCAGCGAAACAATCCCGTGTCGCGTCAGCGACACCTGATTTCAACCGTCGCTGACGCGACGGGAAGGCGTTGGCGCATCGTACCGTGGACTAAAGTCCACGGCTAAGGTCAGCCGCCGCTCACGCGGCGAAGAGGCT
>Ga0187892_10008201_pt1 | contig 14411 bp, 11 predicted proteins | sample MA1701073metaG_FD_139345 | JGI IMG/M metagenome (GOLD analysis project Ga0187892, IMG submission 139345) | Bio-ooze microbial communities from a basaltic lava cave in the Kipuka Kanohina Cave System on the Island of Hawaii, USA - MA170107-3 metaG ... | reverse complement strand
GGCCAAGGAGTTGGGAGTCGCCCAAGCAACGGTGAGTCAGGTTCTTCTCGACCTAGATTCCAAGGGTATCGTTTCAAAGACACCTAACAAAGAAACTCGAATCAACCGCTTCAGCTTCGGTGAGGAACTGAGCATATTTCAAGAACTGAATAGAAGGAAGCGGCAGGAGGTACCACCAAGCTAAGAACTCTCGCTCAAAAATAGTTAGCTTCGGTGGCCCAGTTGAGAATAGCAAGATACCCTCCTGACTTCGGCAGCGGAGGCCGAGCCGAATAGTCTGGAAGCGTGGTCGTTGCGGATCACGGGTGGCCATTGGTCGCCAAGGCGTACAGCATCGGCAAAAGAGCTTGCATCAATCGACAAACCCACAGAGAAAGTTGCTTTATCCCGAAAAGAAACGACCTGTTATTCCCACAAAAGCACAGTGGGCTGCATGGTTAGGCGTGGTGCTTTTCTTGAGTGCTTGCGGCCGCCACTCCGGTCCTCCCTACAGCCCGCCTGAGGCTCTGAAGACTCTTCGAGTGCAACCCGGGTTTCGAGTGGAGCTGTTTGCCAGCGAACCATTAGTGACTTCTCCAGTAGCTATGGAATTCGACGAGCAGGGCCGGATCTTTGTGGTGGAGATGCCGGGTTATCCCCTCGACACGCGGCCTAGCGGCCGAATCAAATTGCTACAGGACACCGATGAAGATGGCCGCCCCGACCGTGGCACGATTTTTGCTGATGGGCTGGTCTTACCTACCGGGGTCATGCGCTGGAAAAAAGGCGTCCTAGTGACTACAGCTCCAGATGTGTGGTATCTGGAAGACGGCGACGGGGACGGTCGAGCCGATGTGCGCCGAGTTGTTCTAACTGGCTTCCCGTTTACCAACCCCCAACACACCGTCAACACTCCTCTCTATGGGCTGGACAATTGGATTCACCTGGCTAACGAGGGTCCCGCGGAAGCGATCGTTTTCAAAGAAAAATTTGGTGACCAGGGGAGCGACATCCGCTATCCCGATCGCAGCGACGTTCCTGCTCTCAAGGTCCATGATCGAAGCGTTCGATTTCGACCCGATACCTATCAACTGGAATCCCGCTCGGCAGCCTCGCAATTCGGCCATTGCTTCGACGAGTGGGGAAACTATTTTGTGATCGGGAGCGGAGACAACGGGCGTCACGAAGTGATTGCCGCGCGCTATCTGCAGCGCAATCCCGACTTGCTGGTCCCCAGTGCGTTGCAGGGAATGTCCGACCATCCGGATCGCAAGGTCTTTCCAATTACGAGTCGTCCCGAGTTCCAGCTTTTGACGGGTGTCGGTACCCTGACATCGGCCTGCAGTCTCACGCTCTATTTGGGTGGTGCTTTTCCTCTAAGCTATCCCCGCATTTCTTTCTTGGCAGAGCCCGCCCACAATTTGGTGCATGCTGACATCTGGTCCGAGGCTGGTTCGACTTATGCGATCAGTCGCCTTCGGCAAAGTTCGGAGTTTCTTGCTTCCACGGATAGCTGGTTCAGACCGGTTAACTTCTATATTGGTCCGGACGGAGCATTATACATGGTTGACTACTACCGGCGGCTCATTGAGCATCCCGAATGGATGTCGAGTCAGCATCACCACGAGTCCAAAGAGCTCTACGAAGGCAGTGACAGAGGCCGAATCTATCGGATTGTGGCCGATTCCAGCACTCAGCAAATCTCAGCCAACACTATCAGGCTGAATGGCGCTTCTGACCAGGAATTGGTCGAGCTACTCGGACATCCTAATATCTGGTGGCGACGGAATGCGCAACGACTGCTAGTGGATCGACAAAGCGCCGAGTCTGTGGAGCCTCTCGTCCGCCTCTTCAAAGATAGTCCCTCCGAACTAGCCCGGCTTCATGCTCTGTGGACGCTAGAAGGGCTTGGCAAACTGGATGGCACGCTGGTGGAGACCGCATTGGACGATCCTGAGCCGGGCGTTCGACAGAACGCTATTCGGCTGGCGGAGTCACGCCTTGCGGCTGCCCCTAACCTCGTCGAGAAGCTTCTTAAGCTGGCGGTTGATCCAAATCCGAAGGTTCGGCTCCAGCTTCTTTGCACTTTGGGCTTTGTGGATTTTCTCCCGTCTCGCGCGGTTCAAGAGAAGTTGCTGCTTGAGAATATTGACGACCCATGGATGCAAGTTGCGGCGCTGAGTGCGTCTTCTGCGCGTGCTCCCCAACTGTTTGATAGAGCCGCATCCCCCCAGGCCGGGATTATTATCCAGGAATCGTCAGGCCGGAGTTCCTTTTTTCGGCTGGTGTGCTCGGTAATTGGGGCAAGGCAAAACGCGAGAGAAGTCCGGCGGGTTTTGACGACTGTGTCGAGACTGCCGCGAGCCGGATCGGAGTGGTGGCGTGCGGCCAGCCTGGAGGGACTGGCCCATGGCGCAAGGCAGCGAAAGGGATCGGCGGCATTGAGGGCCAGTCAGGAATTGCTGCTGAAGCTCTTTGACAGTCCTGGCGCTGCCGTGAGGCGCAACTCGTTGGAACTCTTGGAGATAGCTGGTCTGGGAATCGGGCCTTCCGTGGACAAGATTTTGAAGCGGGCCGTCGGAGTGGCGGCCGACAGAACGGCCGCACCCGAGCTACGGGCGGACGCCATCAGGTTGCTGGCACTGGCTGGACCAGATTCTCAGGCTCCCTTGTTCACAAGACTTATTGATCCACAAGAGCCAGAGCAGATCCAGGTTGCAGCTGTAAGCGGCCTGGGTCAAATCAAAGGAGACGAAGCGGGAAGGCTATTGCTGACAAAATGGAGATCACTGACTGCCTCGGTTCGAAGCGCGGCCGTCGACGCTTTGGAAAAAGAGCCAGGGCGGACGCGCTTACTTCTGAAAGCGATCCAGAACGAGGAGGTGCAACCTTGGTCGCTTAATTTGTCGCAGAAGCGAGCGCTAATCATGAACCAGGACCCCGAGATTCGGAAAACTGCTCATGCACTCTTTGATGAAAGGCCTGAAGAACGCGAGAGGGTGCTCAAACGTTATGAAGCGGCTCTGAGCAAGCACGGAGATATAGCTCGAGGAGAGCAGGTATTTAAGCGAATGTGTGCCAAATGCCACAAGTTGAACGGGATTGGATCAGAGGTGGGTCCAGACCTAGGCACCGTTCGGAACCGCCTTGCGCTGTCATTGTTGCAGGATATTCTAATGCCCAACCAATCAATTGCCCAGAACTACGAGACCTATGTGGTCGAAAGGGTTTCCGGGGGTGTGATTGATGGGCTCCTAAAAGCCCAAACTCCCGCGGCAATTGCATTGCGTCAAGAGGAAGGCAAAGAAGTCGTGATTGCTCGAAGCAACATTAGACGGATGTATGTAGGCAAGCAATCGCTCATGCCTGGGGACCTTGAAAAACAGATTGACGTGCAGCAGATGGTGGATTTGTTGGCGTTCATGCGAGAAGCTAAGTAGGGCTGCTGAGTCAGTAACAACGCCGATCCGAGTGAAAACAGTGAAGAACAGAATCTCTGAGAAGTCACGGCAACCTTTTCAAGAGACAAGTAGTTAGGCCAAGTGCCGAGAGGCCAGATCAGGGACACCAACAAATCGGGCTTAGTCAGAGGTTGATTCCACCTCACTCGAGCCGGTTCAAGTATGAAAAAACTACGGATTATAGCCCTTGGGTCACTAGCAGCTGTGGTTCTGAGTTTCCTCTACTGTTCCTGGAACAGTCATCTCTCCTTGAGCGACTTCCTTACATTTAACGCAAGCGCTGAGCCCGTTGGAAGGTGCGGCACAGACTCGTTGCAGAGACTGGGGCTGAAGCCAGAAGACCTGAGGTCACCTTCTCTTCCAAGACGTGTTACGTATAAGCAAAAGTGTCACTATCTGAACAATACACGCTCTGTAGTGTCCCATACCATCGATGATTCCACAAAAGATGTCGTGAAATGCCTGGATGCCATGGATAAGTATGATATCAAGGCCACCGTCTTTGTCAGCACCCAGGTCGAGCCCATCTCGCTGCTGTGGCCGCGGCTGCGACAAGCCATTGACAATGGACACGAAATCGGTTCCCACTCGCGCCGACATCAATGTCGCTGGCCCGATACCAGTTTCTTCTGTTTCCGAGTTTACACGAACTATGAAGTGATGGGGTCAAAGGAAGATATTCTCAAAAATACCCAGCAACCATATGTATGGTCCTGGTGCTATCCCTGTGGCAATTGCTCGAACTACGAATTTGTGCAGCGGAAATTGGCTCGAGCTGGATACCTGGTAGCGCGCAATTATCCAGGAGAGAGGCAGGATCTCCATAATCTGCCCGACCTTCAGACTTATGCTTCGAATCCCTACAACGCAGCTTATACCCAGGTTGTACAAAGGAGAGGAGGCATTGCGAAATCAGGCAGGACTAATGTCGCCCAGCTTAACGCCAAGTTTGATGAGGTCTATCAGGGTGGTGGAATCTACAACTTTCTCTCCCATCCTCAGTGGCTCGAATACGGCGAAGATAAGTTCTATGAGCGCCATCTGGCTTACGTGAGTAAACGCTCACAAGTATGGTATGTCCCCATGGGACCTTTATACGCCTACCAGATTGTAAGCGAAAGGACCGAGGTTCATCCGCTAGAACCGGAAGCCGGGAAAGAGCGTTTTGCAATCTACAACGACTTGGATCCAGAGATCTTCACCAACAGCCTGACACTGGAATTCTCTGCTCCTGAAGTGGCTATTCCATTTGTTAACGGAAAACCTATTCGGGAAGGGGGTCCTCAGGTAACCGACCGATGGGATCGTGAATACTTCCGCAGGACTGGTGAGAGCGTCTTCGTTACGCTTCGACCGAACGTGATCTTGGAGTTTCGATGAAAACCGGGAAGCTACAGTTAAGCGGCAAAGATCCAAAGGACGCAAATAGCCGTGCCACGAAGACTCCAATCCTGCCACGGCCGGCATCAGCCGACTGTCTGCCTCGGGTCAGTCTGTCGTGAAGAACCTGCTCCAAATTTCAACAGAAAGGGAAACAAGTAGTTTCAAGTTCAGCTCCTGTCAGGGTTGGGGCTCGTTTAATGACCCCACTGACGCGTTATTCCTAGCCAGTCGGAAAAAGTGCTCAGCATGAACGATAGAATACCGTCAATTCTCGGCTTTTTTGGACTGTTTCGATTCTTGCAGCTTGTTTGTCGTTCGACTCCAATCGAGAAGATTCGGACCTTAAAGGAAGGTCGCATAGACTGACTGCCACAGCCTACGCGAGCTACGGGAGGACTTCGACCCCTCGCACGGAGCTCACCAAGACCTCTGCTGCAATGAATCAGTCCCTAGTATATCGTTTCATTGAATAGTATCTATACAATCGATTCTCTGCTATGCTGGGGGCATGGCTAGACAATCGACTCGACCCAAGTTAGTCCTGACCCCTGAAGAAGTCCGGTTGCTCGAACAGCTACGCCAGTCACGCACGGCCGCTTGGCGGGAGGTGCAGCGAGCCCAAGTCCTCTGGTTGTATTACACCGGCAGCAACATCGCCAGCATCATGAAGACCGTCAAGATGACCCGCAAGAGTGTTTCGAAATGGATCCAGAAGGCTTTGACGATGGGTGTGTCAGCGGGTTTGAAAGACACCCCACACGGCAGCAAGCCCGTGCTGACCGAAAACGCCAAGGCCTGGGTCGTCCATCTGGCCTGCTCGAAACCAAAAGACTTGGGCTACGCCGCCGAGGTCTGGAGCCGGCAAGCTCTGGCCCAGCATGTCCGTCGGCAGGCCGCGGCTGAGGGGCACCCCAGCCTGGCGCGGGCCTCGAAAGCCACCATACAACGGATTCTGGCCGCCCAGCCCCTGCAACCTCACAAGGTCACCTACTACATGGAACGCCGCGATCCCAACTTCGAAAGCAAGATGCGAGACGTCTTGTTGGTGTATCAGGAGGTTGAGCTGCAGAATCAGAGACCGCTGCCCTCAGCCGACCCTCCGGCTAAAGTGATCACCGTTTCGGTGGATGAAAAGCCGGGGGTGCAAGCTATCGCCAATACGGCTCCGGACCTGCGACCGGTACCCGGCCGACACCCAACCCTGGCCCGTGATCATGAGTATGAGCGACTGGGAACGTGCTCCATCCTGGCGGCTCTGGATCTGCATACCGGTCACGTGACCGCTCAGGTTGAACGGCGCCATCGGAGCCGGGAGTTCATCGCCCTGCTGAAGGATTTGGACGCCTACTATCCGCCCGACTATACCCTCCGCCTGATTCTGGACAATCATTCAGCGCACATCTCCAAGGAGACCCGGGCGTTTCTGGCGACTCGGCCCAATCGCTTCAAATACGTCCACACGCCCACCCACGGCTCGTGGCTCAACATTGTAGAGACGCTGTTTGGCAAAATGACGCGCACCTTCCTTCGGCACATCCGAGTCCAGTCTTGGGAAGAGTTAAGGGATCGCATCTTGCAAGGCATCGCTGAGATCAACCTGGCACCGGTCGTCCATCGCTGGAAACAGTTCGATGCGTTGTTCGCATAACACGATATGTTTCACTGAAACGATATACTAGTTCCCAGCGTGGAACGATGGGACGTCTATAAGATAGTTCTTTCAAGATAGTTCTTTCAGCTTCCCGCTCGTACGGCAACCCCTTTCTTGCGACTCGAAAAAAGCTTGACAAACGGTAAGAAGTATCTCGATAATCAGTAAATGATAATCATTTTCGTGGAGATGAACAATGCCCTTCGCTACTGGTTCGGAACTCAGCCACTCGAGTATTCCCACTAAGTCTCTGTGGTTTCCTCGCCGGGACACTGATCACGCTGGAGTGAACGGCCTAGATCTCGCGATTTGTCCTCAGTCGTTTTCCGAGAGTAAGCCAATAATTTCAATGAAATCCACGAGGCGCAGCTTTCTGAGAGCAGCGACAATATTACCGATGTGCGTTCCGACGCGAGGCTTACCGTCCCCACGCTTGACTAAGAATTTGACTAGGAGCGACTATCTCGAGCACTTCCGATATTGGTTCAGTAAAGTGGACGAGGGATGGGATGAGCGCAAGGGCCGCTATGAGGACAGCGACCCAGGGTCCGCAGTCATTCGGAATGCTGCGATGCTTCCGTGTCTTGCACTCATGGCACTCGAAGGGGAATCGAAGTTCGGCCGGCGAATTCCCCCGATCGTCGAACATCTGACCGGCAGCCCCCCTTGGGATCCAGACTATCATTATTGGAATCAGCGATTTGACCGGCTTGGCATGGAGCCACATGCAGGTATGTCATGGGTGGCTAGCTACCTGGCAATAACCTATATGTATCGGCAGGAACTTCGCCTCCCGAGCGATCTCATGGAGAGCGCTATGGGGAAGGTGCAACAGTTTACCGCGAAGATGGCTGAAGCAGCGACGCGGGCAAAAGAATATCCTCTCAATTGCTACATCGACGACAAGGGTCAAGTTGTCAATCCTGGACCTATCGTTCGTCAGGCTATCCGACAGGGCGTGCGCGAGGATCTCCGTTGGCTTCGAGAGGGGGGGCCGTCAAATCAATTGTTCGAACTCGAAGCAGCATCTCTAGCATACTTGGCAACCCATCGAGAAATCTTTTGGGAGCACGTTCAGCTTCTCTGGAGTCGAATCATTGAAAGCGAGCAGAACGGAAAACCAATTCTCTTTAGGAGCTGCATGGACCCTGACTACTCATTCATATACGGGACCGAATCTCATCGATATACCATCTTTGCATATGCAATGGGCTTCCTGGCATATCACTCCAATGCTGTTAGGATCGCGCGCAAGGTGGGACGATCAAAGCCGACTTGGGAGCGGCTGGTCAGTTATAGCGCAGAGGCAGTTTTCGGACGAGTTATCTTCCGAGATGGGACATCTAACTTAGTCCTGAATGCGTACGGTTGGGAACGGTCCGGGGCAGCGATTTATCTTTACCCCTACTGGGTGCACCCGATGGTCTCAATTGCTGATCTTTCCCCCTTCAGTTCCGGCCAGCTTAAGCGCATGATCGACCATTCCTTACAAACGCTGAGAAGCTGGGAAGAAAAGGGCTCTCCTGTGTACTTTCCACCGGACTTAGGTTTGAAAGGATACCACCGTGGTCCATATATTCCGCGATTTCTCGCACTTACTCTCGCAAACATAATCCTCACAAATCCAGAAGCGTTAAGAGTGGAAGAGCCACCAAGGGAATTGCCCCGCTGTTACTCAGGATTCGCATGGGAACAAAAGCATTTCGTGTTTCAAACTCCCTCTTATTTGCTGACCATAGTCGGGACTGGCACTCCTTATCACGAAGAGAAGGGGCATCTGGGAACTGGCATGACTACCTCAGGGGGCGAGTATGTGCTCAAAGTTCCCGACGGCCCCTTCCTGACACCTCTCAGCAATTTCGGACGAAATCTCTTGAGCGCCCGCATTGACAAAGAAACCCTTTGCTCCAGCCATGTTCATTTTTTTAACCGGGACGAGTTCAGATTTCGAATGGAAGTGATTCTGCCGGATGGGACTCGAGTCAGTGCTGGAGAAGAGTTTGGGCCCCCACCGTACGATACTCGGCTAGAAGCCATTTCTGTAGAGGTGTCATTTGGAAAGGGCAACGCCAGACTGATTCGTCGGTTTGACCTTTCTCCGAATCGCATAGTTATCAAGGATTGCATCGAGGCGTCTGGGGATGTAGAGATCGAGGACTGCTTCAGCAGGCTACCGCTGATCACAGTGGATCCGCAAGGCCGCTCGGTTCAACTGAAAGGCAAGGCTGGTGGGAGACCCTTCGAAGTTAGGCCGCCGATCTTCATGGGGTACACTGACGACATTCCCTATCCTGACCAGGACTTTATTCCAGGCCTTACGGGTCTGGAGCGTTTGGAAGTCACGTTTGGATCGGGTCACGGATTCCTCTTCGAACAAATCGAGAAAAGACCGATTCGGCTCGCGATCTCGCGAGGAGAGTGGCAAGAGAATCGGCGCATGCGGATCGATGGTAAGAATCTGGATTTTCATTGGATCGCACAGCCAACCCGACTGACAAAAGGAGAAGTTCAAGCTTTCTCCTATTCGATTACTCCACTGACCGCAAGATTAGGATAGTAGGGAGACGGATTTAAGAAACATCAGGCAGGGGGTTGCTTATGAACCGCGACCGCAGGCGTTTTCTCAGAGATTCTCTCGGGGCGGGCATGGCCCTGTCGGCACCGGCCTTGGTCACCGGTAAGGCCTGGGGTGCCAACGACCAGCTCAGCTACGCGGTCATCGCCACCGGCAGCAGGGGTCGCTACCTCAATCGCGTCTTTCAGAAGCTCGGCGCGCGGTGCGTCGCCCTGTGCGATGTCTACGAGCCCCACTTAGAGCTCGCGCTCAATGAGTCTCCGGAGGCTCGTACGTTTGTCGACTACCGCGAGCTGCTTCAGAAAGAAAAAAGCATAGATTTCGTTATTCTCGCCGGCCCCGACCATCATCACTGTCCGATGCTGCTGGCGGCGCTCGAAGCCGACAAGGACGTCTATGCCGAGAAGCCTCTATCCAGAACCCTTGAAGAGAGTGCCAAGATGGTCAAGGCGGTGAAGGCTAGCAAGCAGGTGATACAGATCGGCATGCAGCGCCGCAGCGCCCCGGTGATCCGCTCGGCCAAAAGGCTCGTGGACGATGGCGTGCTCGGCAAAATCGCGATGGTCAAAGCCATGTGGAACTGGAACATCGCCGGGCCCCTCGATAACTCGCCGCTGGCCGGCAAGCTCGAGTGGGATCGCTTCCTCGGCGACGCCCCCAGGCGCGCCTTAGAACCGATGCGCTTCCGTCGCTGGCGCTTCTTCTGGGACTACGCCGGCGGTAATATGACCGACCAGGGCACCCATCTCATGGATGTCATGCAGTGGTTCACAAACTCTGGCCCGCCGCTTTCGGCGATCTGCTATGGGCAAGTGAACAAGATGACTCGTGCCGAGCATCCCGAGGTCTTCTGTGCCGTCTTCGAATACCCCACCTTTGTTGCCACTTGGACGCTCAACTACTGCAACTCCTACCTAGACGGCTGGTCCATCACGTTTCAAGGCGATAAAGGAACGTTGATCCTCGACGAGGAAGGCTACCGGCTGTATCAGGAACCTTGGCGGGAGAAGGCAAACCAGCAGCCGATCTATTTTGCGAAGGCCTCAGTCCGTATTGAGCTCCACGTGCAGAACTTCCTGGACTGCATCAAGACTCGGGAACAGCCGAACTGCCCGGTCGAGGTGGCTGCCGATGCTGTGGTCGGTCCTCACCTGGCCAACATTGCGTTCCTGAAGGGCCGTCAGGCGAAACTGTAGTCGGGCGGGGTTTCAGTCCAAAGCTTTGGCCGCCTCGCTGTAGCCGTTCGACTGCACGAGCGCGCGCTAGATGAGAGAGTTTGGCATGTCCCGCCACCGCAGTCAACAACCGCGATGGCAGCAATGGCAGCCGTCATTAGAGGCAGCACGGGCAGGGTCTTTGGAGCCGACTGAGACTGCGTCACAACTGCCAAGACGATGCTAACTAGCCAAGGGCTTCGCCCTTGATATCCCTGGATACGAGAGGGGTCGCGTCAGGCGTTGCTGAGTTATGCTTCCAGGTATCTCACCACTTGGAGGCTCCCATGAACACCTTTCGCGAGCATCATCAGCATAACATTCGAATGCACTATCGGTGTTTCGACCGCATCTTGCTGAACGGCATCATCCAGCCCTTTCAGCAAGAGCAACGCGTGGTTGGTTTCTTCAACACGTACCGGAAGCTGTATCCGGTCAGCCGCAACCTGCTGCGCGAGATTGCCTCGCAGTTCCACAACTGGGTGAAGGATCGTTCCCAGAAATGGCAGGCGCCGATCCTGGAGGCTCCCCCAGGACGAGGGGACGAGTTTGTCGACCGCTACTTCAAGAGGGCCAAAGCCGACCAAGTCGTCTGTATCTCAAGGCCCGGGAGCCGGCACGCATTCTGACAGCGATCGGAAACCAGAAAGAAAACCGCTGGCATCTGGAGCTCAAACAACGCTGGGTCCAGCAGTACAACTTCTACTTGAATGACCGCCAATGGGGCCGGATGTTCGTTCGGGTCTGCCCTTACTTTCCCTTTGCCGCTCGCCTCTGTTTGAACCAGCATCACTGGCTCGCCAACCGTCTCCGACACCAAGGTATCCGCTTCGAGCAACCAGGCAATGCCTTCCTCAACTGCTCCGATCCGGAAGCCTTGCAGAAACTGGCCGATTCCCTGACGGCTCAAGACTTGATTCGCTGCGGTCAGAAGTGGCTGGCACAACTGACGCCCTTCTTCACAGAACCCGAACGCCGACAAGCCGGCGTTCAGCACCGATTGTTCTTCTCCCAGGTCGAGTACTGTGACAACCTGATCTTTGCCCGTCGCGCCGCTCTCGATCAATTAGGTGACCGCTTGCTCGATGCCAACCGAACCATCGGCCAGCCCAACAAACTGACCATGATCTTTGGCCGCAAGATCACTCAGCGTCACTCCGGAAAACTACAGACGGTGATTGAAGACCTCAACCTGCCCAACCCCGTGATGCGCAGTCATTACAAGAACGGGTTCATCAAACAGTATGTCCGTGATCATCGCCTGCTACGCACCGAAGCCGCCACCAACAACGTTAACGATTACAACGTGGGCAAGGCGATGGAAAACCTTCCCCAGCTGCGTCAGACCCTACAGCGCATCACCGACCGATACCTCGAGTCCAGCAAGACATCCTGGAATCCTTTCTCGACCGAGGCCAGCTGCAAAAACTCAGCGAGCCTACGGTGCTGGCAAACGGCAAGCGCATCCCCGGGCTCAAGCTCGATCACCCCCGACAACTGGCTCTCATGCAAGCCTTGGTGCGCTTCTCTCACATCGCAGCTGGAGCCATGTTCACTACCGCCGAGGTCCACGCCGACACCGCTGAAGCCCTCGGCCAGAGCCTTACCGACTACAAGCTGGGCTCGTTGCGTTACGACTTGTCCAAACTGCGAGCCAAGGGACTGGTCGAGAAAGTCCCACACTCCCGCCGCTATCGATTGACCGCTGAGGGATATCGCATCTGCGTCATCTACCTCAAGCTCTTCCAACGCATCTATGCCCCACTCACCGGCGGCATTCTCGACCCGTTCCACAACGATCAACAGCTTGCACAAACCCGGATCAGCCAACTCGACAAACTCTATCAAGCCGTCGTCAAAGCCCTCGATCAACTCGTCGACGCTGTGGGACTAAAAGTCGCATGAACACCAACACAACGAGAACAAAATCCCCGTTTGGATTTACATAACGGTCTAGGCTCGTTCGGGGACTGCGCCCCGAACGAGTGGCCCCTGGCGGGGCAGCCAGAATTGAGAAGTGGGGAGCCAGCAGTCAGAGGTTTTCGTTGAACCCGAGAGTCTGTGAGAGTAGTCTCCGCCGTCATGACCAACCCAATAAGCGCGCTGTACCCGGACCTGGTGAGCGGAAGCGATGACTGCGTGGACCGCATTGTGTTGAATGCCTACTTTCGTCTCGGACATTCTCCCGGCGGGTTCCGACTTTGGTGGCGGCAGCTGACTGGTTTGGAAGAACCCCTCGACAACGCCCATCTGATGCGGATGGCCGGTCGGTTCAGTCGTCGCGTGCGCGGCTGGGCCCAGGCGCATCAGATTCCAGTGATCGATTGCTCGGTGGGCGAGCGCAAGCATGAGATCGCTGAACAGCAGCTGGAAAAGACCAACATCACACGCGGATTGTTTCTGATTCTGGTCAGCCGGGCTCAGGCTCCGATTTGGGAGGTCGTGCGCAAGCATCACCTGGAACGCAAGAAACCGATGTCCTACGTCAATCACTACTCGTTCCATATTCTCGACCCCGACTGGGGGCATGTGACCATCAAGATCAGCGGGCATCCTCCCTTTCCGGCTCAGGTGATTGTGAACGGTCATGAATACGTGGCCTGCCAAGCCCGCAAGGCCGGCATTAACTTTGTCAAGGAGGGCAACTGTTTTACTCACGTTTCCGACGCCGCAGGCTTGGCCAAGCATGCAGACACCTTACTCCAACCCGGAGCGACAGGGCAGCTCGGCCAGGTCTGCGACCGTTGGATTTACACGGCCTGCCTTTGCTTTGCCCTCGACCTGGAAGAGCAGAAGCACAGTGGGTTTCACTACGATTATTCGATCTATCAGCTCGAATACAGCCGGAACCTGATCTTTGAAGTCGGCCACCATATGGATCAAGTCTTCCAGGCACTGATTGATCGCAGCCGGGCCCCCCTGGACCTGAAAACCATCAAGACGATTCTGGGAACTCGGCGTCGTCCGCGCTACCGGGCGCGGAAGAACAGATCCGCCGAGTGGGAAGTCGCGGTCGAGAGACCTGTGTATGACCTGACGATCTTCAAGCTGCATTGCGGCAGGTTGACGCTCAAGTGCTATACCAAAGGCGAACGCGTGCTTCGCATCGAGGCCATGGCCCACAACACCCAAGAGCTCGACTGTGGGCGCTCACTGGCAAAGTTTCCTGACATCGTTTCCAAACTGAAAGCCATTCTGGAGCGCTTCCAGCAAGCCCTTTCCTGCATGGATCAGTGCTTCATCGCCGACCAGACCCTGGAGCAATTACCGACACCCACTCGGGTTGGCCAATGCCGGGTTGGCGGCATCGACTTCAACAAACCGCGCATGCGTTGGGTCGCCGAAGCCGTCTTAGCCTTAGCGCCGAATCCTGCAGGCTTCTCCGCCACCGAACTGGCCTGTCAGGTTCGGAATCTCGGCGCTCAAGCAGCATCGAATTACGGTCGGCACCAGGCATCCTACGACCTGAAAAAGCTCCGCGGCAAACAAATGGTTCGCCGCTTAGCCCACAAGCAACGCTACCAACCGTTTCCGCAAGGCTTAAAAGCTCTGGCGGCACTGCTGGTCCTCCGTGACAAAGTGATCCAGCCACTGCTGGCTAGTGTCCTCGAAACTCGACCGACACTCGGAGCGCAGAACCCTACACGCCTGGATCATCACTATGAAACTCTCCGTGTCGGCATGCGCGGTCTGTTCCAGGAGCTCGGTATCGCTGCATGAACATCGAAAACATTTTTTCCAAGTGTTGCCCCTAAGCGCCTAACGGCAATAGAGGGTCGGAGTGCCATCTTGCTCGCGCTGCCCGTAGAGCGGCTTCCTGTGCTGCACGCTGCAATATGAAATCCCCAAAACCCGGGCCGGTTGCATCCATAGGACCATTGACTGAAGGATCCACCCAGTGGCTGCGCCAAAACTCATTACGTTTTGTCACCTCCTCATCCTCGGATGGTCCTTTCTGCCCAAACCTTTAGACCGGACATTTTTCATTTTCCACCAGCCCACAAAAAAAGTTCTTGACAAGAACTGCAGTGTCCTAGTAGTCTACGATAATCAGTAATCGCTAATCAGTAATAAGGAGGCTCATGTCTCTCGCTATTCATTCCCTCCATAGGGGTAGAATCGTTCCCACAACTGTCCTTCAGCAGGTT
>Ga0187892_10008200_pt1 | contig 14414 bp, 13 predicted proteins | sample MA1701073metaG_FD_139345 | JGI IMG/M metagenome (GOLD analysis project Ga0187892, IMG submission 139345) | Bio-ooze microbial communities from a basaltic lava cave in the Kipuka Kanohina Cave System on the Island of Hawaii, USA - MA170107-3 metaG ... | reverse complement strand
GAGTGCGCGTCACGCGCCGGATTCTACCGGTGGAGCGAGGCGGGATTGATCTTTCGGTTTTCGCCGCGATATCCTCCCCTTACTCCATGCCCTGGCGCTTCAAGGGGATCGATTTCTTCGACGTCGAGGGGCTCCTCTCGGAGGAGGAGCGCCTGGTCCGGGACACCGTGCGCCGCTTCGTCGACGAGCGGGTCCTCCCGATCATCGCCGACTGCTTCGAGGAGGGGCGATTCCCGACGGAGCTCGTTCCCGAGATCGCCGAGCTCGGACTCTTCGGCGCGAACCTCCCGGCCGAGGTCGGGTGCGCCGGGCTCAACCACGTCGCCTACGGCCTCATCTGCCAGGAGCTCGAGCGCGGAGACTCCGGCATTCGCTCCGCCGTCTCCGTCCAGGGCGCGCTCGTGATGTACCCGATCTTCGCCTTCGGCTCCGAGGACCAGAAGAAGCGCTGGCTCCCGGCGCTCGCCCGCGGCGAGAAGATCGGATGCTTCGGCCTCACGGAGCCCGACTTCGGGAGCAACCCGGGCGGCATGACGACGCGCGCGCGCCGCGACGGCCCCGGGTGGATCCTCCACGGACGCAAGATGTGGATCACGAACGGCACGATCGCCGACGTCGCCCTCGTCTGGGGGAAGACGGACGACGGCGTCGTCCACGGCTTCCTCGTCGAGAAGGGAACTCCCGGCTTCAGCGCCCCCGAGCAGACGAAGAAGTTCTCGCTCCGCGCCTCCGTCACCTCCGAGCTCGTCCTCGAGGAGGTGCGCGTGCCCGGCGACGCGATCCTCCCGAAGGGGGAGGGGCTGCGCGCGCCCCTCTCGTGCCTCACCCAGGCGCGATACGGCATCGCCTGGGGCGCGATCGGAGCGGCGCTCGCCTGCCTCGAGGAGGCGGTCAACTACAGCAAGGAGCGGATCGTCTTCGATCGGCCGCTCGCCGGTTTCCAGCTCGCCCAGAAGAAGCTCGCCGACATGCTCACCGAAGTGACGAAGGCGCAGCTCCTCGCGCTCCGTCTCGGCCGCCTCAAGGACGACGGGAAGATGACGCACGCCCAGGTCTCCCTCGCGAAGCGGAACAACGTCGCGATCGCCCTCGACTGCGCGCGCACCGCCCGCGACATGCTCGGGGCGAACGGGATCACCCTCGAGTACCAGTGCGGCCGCCACCTCTGCAACCTCGAGTCCGTCATCACCTACGAGGGGACGCACGACATCCACACGCTCGCGCTCGGGGAGGCGTTGACGGGGATTCCCGCCTACCGCGGATGACTCCGGGCCTCGCGGCACGGACTACGCCGGTTTTCCTCCTCGCCGCGGCGCTCCTCCTCCCCCTGGGGAGCGGGTGCCGGACGCGGGGCTACCTCGGCGATCGCCTTCGAGATCTCGCCCAGGTGATCGAGATCGACGGGAGCCTGGGGACCGGCGTTCGTGCGCAGGTGGGGGTGAGCGGCGTCGCCCAGCTCGGCGTCGGATGGTCCCGCGCCACCGCGGCCGGTCTGCGCGACGGCGACCTCGGCTCCTGGCGGGAGGATCGCTCCGAGCTGGGCCTCGGGCCCTTCTACCTCCACGAGGTCGAGATCGAGGGGTCCTCCGACGCGCTCGTCGGCCACCGGACGGCGCGGTTCGGAGAGGAGGGGTTCACGTCCCTGCCCGTCGAGTACTGGGGCGGGGTCTGGGCGGACCGCCTCCCCGGCGACGTCTGCATCGGAGGGCACGTCTTCTTCGTGGGGGGGAGCGCGCGGTTCCGCCTCCTCGAGCTCCTCGACTTCCTCGCGGGCCTCGTCGGAGCCGATCCGCGGGGGGACGACCTCGCGGGACGCTCGATCCCCGACCTCCTCGCGGCGCTCCGCTCCGCCGACGCTCGAGAGCGCCGCAACGCGGATCGGGCGCTGCGGATCCTCACCGGACGCGGCTCGCCGTATCGTACCTACTCCGATCCCGACGTCTGGACGGAGGAGCAGGAGGAGGCGGTCGCCGCCTGGGAGTCGATCGCGGGCGAGGAGAGGGGCTCGACGGAGGAGCGCGGTCCTTGAAGGTGTACCGCGAGGAGGCGAAGGTCGCGACGCGCGGGCACGCCGATGCCCACGACCTCACTCCGGCGCTCCGGGACGCGATCGTCACGAGCGGCGTGAGGGAGGGGCAGGCCCTCGTCTTCGTTCCGGGCTCGACGGCGGGGATCACGACGATCGAGTTCGAGCCGGGGCTGCGCCGCGACCTCCCCGAGTTCTTCGAGCGGCTCGCGCCGGAGGGGGCGGACTACCACCACCATGCGACCTGGGGGGACGACAACGGCGCGTCGCATCTCCGCGCGGCGCTCCTCGGGCCCTCCGTCGCGGTCCCGATCGCCGGAGGAGAGCCGCTCCTCGGGACCTGGCAGCAGGTGGTCCTCGTCGACTTCGACACGCGCCCGCGCACCCGCACGGTCTGGATCCAGGTGACCGGCGAGTAGGGATACGGGGTGGTCGGCAGGCCGCCGCCGGGGTACCTTGAGGTCGCGCGGCCCCCGAGCCCCCTCCTCTCATGATGGAAGGTCCCGATCGTCCCTCCGGCGTTCCCGCCTCGCCGCCGATCCCGGTCCTGCCGAATCGAGCCCCCCGCGCGCGGCGACTCGCGGCGGCGGGCGCCGGGCTCCTCGCAGCCGGGCTCCTCGTCACTCCGGCGGCGGCCCCCGCATTCTCCCTCCTGGGATTCAGCATCTCGCTCTCCCAGCGCGACTTCCGGATCTTCAACAACTTCCTCGACGCCACGGCGAACGACAACGTCACCCCGCACCCGAACTTCCCGAGCGCGCTCGGCGCGACGATGTCGATGTGGAAGTCCGCGATCGAGTGGGGCTCGGGGCCCCACGGGAATGGGACCGGCGACGGGACGCAGACCGTCCTCGGGAGCGGCGGGGCGAACCTGGACTTCATGTTCCAGGGCTCGGTGGGCTTCGCCGGCGTCGCGGGCGACAACATCATCTCCGCCACCGGACCGGGGTGCGGATCCGCCTGCGGCGGCGTGACGGAGTTCGCGCCGGGCGGCGGGACCAACGGCTGGCGCATCCGCGTGAACGACAGCCAGCTCGCCTGGGACGACGCGCCGGGGTTCATCGCCCCCAACCTCTACGACATCCAGAGCACGAGCTGTCACGAGTTCGGGCACGCCCTGGGTCTCGGTCACACCTCGATCTCCGGCTCCACGATGGTCGGGGGTCCCGTGGCCGGGAGCGTGACCCGCCGGTCGATCGAGGCGGACGACATCGCCGGCGTCCAGGCGATCTACGGGATCGTCGCCGCGGCGAAGCCCCGGATCACCGGGTTCACGGGGTCGCCGGTGGTCGGGATGACGATCTCGATCGCGGGGATGAACTTCGCGGCGGCGGGGAACGAGGTCTGGTTCACGAACCTCGCGGCGAACTCCCTCCCCGTCGTCGTCCCGAGCCTCCCCTCCACGGGAGGGGGGACGCAGATCGACGTCGTCCTCCCCGCGAACGCCGCGCGCGGCCACGTCGCCGTGCGCACTCCGGGCTCGGCGGGGTCGAACCTCTCGAACGTCTGGCCGATCGACGTCGGCGCCGTTCCGCCCGTCCTCACCTCGATCTCGCCGAATCCCGTTCCGTTCTACTCGTCGCCGTCGCCGACGATGACCCTCACCGGGACCGGGCTGGGAGCCGTGTCGATCGTCGACCTGGGGGGAGTGATGTTGACGGGCGCCCAGATCACCGTGAGCCCCACCCAGATCACGTTCACGCTCCCGGACCTCCCCTCGATCGGAAGCCTCCCCGTCACCGCGACCAGCCCCTCGGGCGGGACGAGCGCGCCCGTGACCCTCGACGTCGGCCCGACGGATCCCCCCGTCCTCCTCGCCCCGTCGATCACCGCGACGGGGCTCACCTTCACGGCGACGACCTACGGCACGCCGGGCGATCTCGTCTTCCTCGCGTTCAGCGCCTCGAACGTCCCCTCCGTCCTCCCGGGGATCGTGTCCCTCTCCCTCGGCAACGCCTTCGCGGAACTCTTCCTCTTCCCGGCCCAGACGGCCGATCCGCTCCAGGGGGCGACGACGACCTCGCTCGTCGTGCCGCCCGGCCTCGCCGGAAACGTGGTCTACTTCCAGGGGGCCGCGCTGCCGCCCGCTCTGCCGCTTCCGCTGCCGACGACGAATCTCGCGTCGACGCTGATCTTCTTCTAGTGGCTCTCGGGGGAGGCATCGTCGTCGCCTCCCTCGCTCGCCGCCGTCTTCGAAGTCTCGACGAACTGCCACTGGAGGTCGGAGACCGCCTTCTCGAGGTGGGCCGCCTCGTCGGGGGTGAGGTTTCCCGCGGTCTTCTCCCGGAGCATCCGCAGGTCGTCGATCAGCGCGCGGGCGTGGTCGAGATGGATCTCCTTCTTCCCCGTCGCGGGGTTCTCGAGGATGCCGAGGGAGAGGAGGCAGTGGATCCCGAGCCGGGTCACGAAGAGGCGGAAGTCGCCTCCCGGGAGGGGGATCTCGGAGCCGGGGCGGGGCTCGTCGCCGGGATTCATGACGTGCGCGCGATCTTCGTGCGCGTCGCCTTCCTCGCCGCGCGGGGAGGCTCCGCCGCCTCCGGCGCCTCGAGGGCGGCGCGCACGAACTCGCGGAACAGGGGGTGGGGAGCCATCGGCTTGCTCTGGAACTCGGGGTGGAACTGGACTCCGACGAAGAACGGGTGGTCCGGGCGCTCGACGATCTCCACGAGATCGTCCGCCTCGTAGATCCCCGACGCGACGAGGCCGTGGCGCGCGAGACGATCCCGGTAGGCGTTGTTGAACTCGAAGCGGTGCCGGTGGCGCTCCCTCACGCGCGGGACTCCGTAGGCGCGGGCCGCGACGGACCCCTCGCGCAGCACGCAGTCGTACGCGCCGAGGCGCATCGTCGCCCCCTTGTCCGAGATCCCGTGCTGCCCCGGGAGGAGGTGGATGACCGGATGGGGCGACGCCTCGTCGAACTCCAGGCTGTGCGCCCCCTCGAGCCCGGCCAGGTCGCGCGCCGTCTCCACGACGGCCAGCTGCATCCCGAGGCAGAGACCGAAGAAGGGGACGCGCCTCTCGCGGGCCCACCGGATCGCCGCGATCTTCCCCTCGATCCCGCGCTCGCCGAAGCCGCCGGGGACGAGGATTCCCTGCACGCCGGCGAGGAGGGACTCGGGGTCGCGGTCCTCGACCTCCTCGGGGCGGATCCGGCGCACGCGCACGCGCGCGTCGTTCGCGACCCCCGCGTGGGTGAGCGCCTCGTAGATGGACTTGTACGCGTCCTGGAGCTCGACGTACTTCCCGACGACGGCGATCTCGACGTCGCGGGCCGGCTCGCGGATCCGATCGAGCATCTGCCGCCAGTCCCGGAAGTCGGGCTCGGTCCCCGCCGGGAGGTTCAGGAGGCGGGTGAGGAGGGAGTCGAGCCCCTGCGCGGCGAGGTTGAGGGGGACCTCGTAGATCGAATAGGCGACGTCCCGCTCCTCGATGACGGCCTCGTGCCGCACATTGCAGAAGAGGGAGATCTTTCTCCGCAGATCCTCCGTGAGCGGCTTCTCCGTGCGGCAGAGGAGGACCTGCGGCAGGATCCCGATCTCCCGCAGCTTCCCCACGGAGTGCTGCGTCGGCTTCGTCTTGATCTCGCTCGAGGCGCGGAGGTAGGGGAGGAGCGTCAGGTGGATGAACGCGACGTCTCCCGCGGGGCGCTCGAGGGCGAACTGCCGGATCGCCTCGAGGAAGGGGAGGCTCTCGATGTCTCCGACCGTCCCGCCGATCTCCCCGATGACGACGTCGGCGTCGGGCTCGATGGCGGCGAGGATCGCGGTCTTGATCTCGTCCGTGACGTGCGGGACGACCTGGACGGTCTGGCCGAGGTAGTCTCCGCGCCGCTCCTTGCGGATCACGCTCCCGTAGATCGCCCCCGTCGTCGTGTTGCTCCGGCGCGAGATCTTCGCGTTCGTGAAGCGCTCGTAGTGCCCGAGGTCGAGGTCCGTCTCCGCCCCGTCGAGCGTGACGTACACCTCGCCGTGCTGGTAGGGGCTCATCGTCCCGGGATCGACGTTGAGGTAGGGGTCGAGCTTCAGCATCGAGACCCGGAATCCCCGGCGCTCGAGGAGGAGGCCGATCGACGCGGACGTGAGCCCCTTGCCGAGGCTCGAGACGACGCCTCCCGTCACGAAGATGTGCTTCGCCATGTTCCGTCTCCGGTCCGCTGTCGAGCGAGGAACCGATCATAGTCCTCGCGGGTGTCGATGCCCCGCGCGGGGGAGTCCGTGAGGACGACCTCGATGCGCCGCCCCGCCTCGAGCCACCGCAGCTGCTCGAGCCCCTCGGCCTCCTCGAGAGGGGAGGGAGGGAGCGCGAGGAACGCCTCGAGCGCCTCGCGGCGGAACGCGTAGATCCCGACGTGGCGCAGCCGCTCGCCCCTCCCGCGGAGGAAGGGGACCGGGGCGCGCGAGAAGTAGAGCGCGCGGCCGTCCGCCGCGCGCACGACCTTCACCGCATCGGGGAGGCCGGGGTCCTCGCCGTCCCGGAACGGCGTCGCGAGGGTCGCCGCGTCGGCTCCGCTCGCCTCGAGCGCCTCGACGAGTCGGTCGAGGTCCCCCGGCTCGACCTCCGGCTCGTCCCCCTGCACGTTCACGACGACCCGCGCCCCGGGATAGGCCTGCGCGACCTCTCCCACGCGGTCGGTTCCGGAGGGGTGCGCCGGAGACGTGAGGCGGGCCTCGACGCCGACGGAGCGGGCCGCCCGGACGATCTCCTCGGCGTCCGTCGCGAGGACGACCGCGTCGAGGGAGCGGGCGCGGGAGGCCCTCTCCGCGACGTGCTCGAAGAGGTAGCGGCCCGTCTCGCGCAGCAGGGCCTTGCGCGGGAGCCGCGTCGAGTCGAGCCGGGCGGGGATCACGGCGAGACGGCGGACCTCCTCCGGCGGGATCGGCCGGCGCCGGCTCGGCTCATTCTCCCGGCCGGATCCCACGGGCCTTGCGCTTCTCCTCGAGCGTCCGCTGGATGCTCTCGAACAGGTCGGGACCCTCCGGGTTCTCGATCACCTGGAGGTCGTGGGAGGAATCGAACACCTCGCGGAAATCGGCGAGCATCGCCGAGAGGGCCTGGGCGCGGACCGGCTCGTCCGCGCGCCGCCGCGAGGCCGAGCGGGCCCGGCCGTTCCACTCGACGCTGATCGCGTAGAGGAGGCCGGGAGTCCCGAAGGGAGGAGTCCCGGCGTCCGCGATCTCCTCGAAGCCTTCGTCCCACAGCCGCTCGAGGAGGTAGTCGATCGTCCCGGGCGAGACGACCTTCGTCCCTCCCTCCTCGAGGGTCCTCCGCTCGGTCGCGGAGGCGGGGTAGGCGCCGCGGTTGACGAGGGAGAAGGTGACCCCGGTGCGGAAATCGCGCAGCGACACCCTGCAGCGATCCGCGTCGCCGACGCGGGGAGCGGAGGCGCAGGAACCCAGCGCCACGGCGAACACGGCCTGCGCGAAACGCCGGCCGGTCCCGGCTCTCCCGAACCGGACGATCACGCTCACGCACTATATCTTTCCCGCCTCTCCCGACAAGAGGCGGCGAGGTTTGCACCGCTCGGAGCGGCCTCCTACCCTCCCTGCCGACCGATGCCCGCCTCGTCGCCCGCACCTTCCCGCACCGGGACGAGCGCTTTCACGCGGGAGGAGGCCGAAGCGCACGTCGCAGAGGTCCTGGTTCCCCCGACGGCCTGGAAGCCCTCCGTCCGGATCGTCCGGTCCTCCGGAGATTCGGGGTACGTCCTCAAGGACGTCGCGCGGATGAACCCCTTCTGGCGCCCCGTGATGCGGAGGCTCCTCCGCCGGGAAGAGAAGGCCCTGCGCCGACTCGACGGGATCCCGGGTCTGCCGAAGCTCCTCGCGCGCGTCGACGCGAACGCCCTCGCCCTCGAGGTTCTTGCCGGGCGACCGCTCGCTCACGCGACGGCGCACGGCATCTCCCCGCGTTTCTTCGAGGAGCTCGATCGGCTCGTCGGCCGAATCCACGAGCGGGGCGTCGTCCACCTCGACCTCCGTCAGAAGCGCAACGTCCTCGTCGGCCCCGACGGGTCGCCTCGGATCGTCGACTTCCAGGCCGCCATGTGCCCTCCCCGATTCCTCGCGGGCCTGTTCCGCGCGATCGACCGCTCCGCGGTGACGAAGTTCCGCCTCAAGTACCGGCCCGACACGGTGGGGGAGGCCGAGCGCGCGCGCCACCGCCGCTTCGAGCGCCTCCGCCGCCTCTGGTTCGTGAGCCGGATGCGGCGCAAGCGCCCCGGCGACTGAGGGTTCGACGGCGGTGATCCATCCACTCCATGGACGCGGGGGGTGACGCTCGGTGGCCCGCGTGGGCCAGCCGTCGGGATCGACCCGCCGCAGTAGTCTCCCCGGGGGAGAGGTGACAAGTGGCTACCCCGCAAGGGATTCGAGCCGAGACTGCAACGCGAGGCAGTTCTCGATCGGCTGCTTACGTGGGCGATGTCCCAGCCGGCTCCGTCCCCGACCGCCCTGTGCCGAGCCTCCATCCGCTCGGCGCCCAGTGCGCCCTGGGACGAGTCGTTCTCCATTGTGCTCGCGTGGTTGCGAGTAGCCGTCCGTCGCTACGAGTGCGATCCCTTCCGACCGGGAGGATCTCGTGGCGTCGATCGTCGCGGAGGCGTGGGAACGGGTCACGCGAGGCTTCCTTCTCCCGTCCGCGAAGAGGGTGCCGCGCTGGTTGCGGGACCTCGCGCACGACCGGTGTGTCGACCACGTCCGTTCGGGACTGCGTCGCAAACGAGTACCGGTGGTGGCGTTCTCCGCCTGTCTCCTCGTCTCGAGGGCGGAGGAATCCGCGACGGAGTCCGTCTCCCGCCTCCTGGGCCTCGTGCCGCGTAAGCGGTGGAGGAGGGCGCTCGAGCTGCGGTACGTCGAGGAGTGGGACTACCCTCGGATCGCGCGAAAGCTGCGCGTCGCCGTCCCGACGGCGCGCTCGTGGGTGCACCGGGGGCTCGTCCACCTGCGCAAGGCTCTCACAGAACGACCCGACCTGCTCCCGTGACCCCCCGGCCTTCGTCGCCCCCTACGGGATCGAGATCTTCGCGGCGGGGAGGATGCACCGAATGGCGGGACTCGGTCCCGGATTCAACACCGCCGCCGAGGCGTAGAGGGTGAGGCCGTGGAGGGCCGGGAAGTTCGGGATTGGGAAGGACGCGGCGCCCTGCCCCTTCGGGCCGAGCGCGCCGGTGATCGAGGCGTTCAGCGAGTCGAAGAAGAGGGCGTCCGGGGTGAGGGGAATCCAGTACCCCGCCGCGACGAAACCGGCGTTCCCCATGGAGAAGGCGAGGACGTAGGGGTGGGCGGGCCACTTCGGGACGTTGAGCGAGAGGTTCAAGGTCCCGCCGACGAGCGGGGTCCCGACGACTCTGAGGCTGCGGCCGGCGTAGATCGAGACCTTCCCGACGGGGGGGCCCACGACGGCCCCTTCCGAGCCGACGACGAAGTCTCCGAGGCCGTCCCCGTTCACGTCGCCTCCATGGGCGAGGTAGTTGCCGAATCCGAGCGGACACGAGATGCACTCCTCGTTGAAGAGGAGGGTTCCATCCGAGCCGGAAAACACCTTGATCCCCAGGATGAACGTAGTAGGGGTCGAGAGAATGTCTCTCCCGACGAACTCGTCGGCCCCATCCCCGTCGACGTCTCCGACCCGGGCGAGTCGGTCCAGGAAGCCGAACGAGGCGGGGGAGGTCAGCGTGTAGAGGAACGCCCCGGTTGCTCCCGATGCCACGTAGACCTTCTGCGGCGAGAGGTTGAAGGGAGGAAGCGGGGCGTCCGAGAAGACCAGGTCCGGGACCGCGTCACCATTGATATCGCCGACCGTCGTGATCCCGTCCCCCATGAACTGGTCGCCTGAGGTTCCGTTCCACTGGGCGAGAAGGACTCCTGTTGCACCTGAAATCAGCAGCACGCTCCCGGCGAACGGGATCCCGCCTACCGTCCGCGATGGCGAGGCGACCGCCCAATCGTCGTGCCCGTCCCCATCGGCGTCACCGACCCCTACGACTCCCCCTTCGTCTGGATTACCTCCGAAACCCTCTCCTGGCTGGACTCCGGGCACGAGCCACAAGGTGGATTGAACGATAGGGCCTGCGAGAACCCACACGGCGCCTGTATTGAAGAACCCCGCTCCAGGAATGTCGAAGCCGGGACTCGAGACCAGCAGGTCCGGGAAGCCGTCGGCGTCAACGTCGCCACCGTCGGCTACGAGCGAACCGAATTGTGTCCCGTTGATGGCCGGGATGTACCCGAGCACGAGTCCGTTGAGGTATTGACTGTAGACCGCGATGCGGCCGAGCCGGTAGAAGACGCCATTGACGCTCGCCGAGGCTTCGGCGGCGCTAATCACCGCCTCGTCTACCCCGTCGGCGTTCAGGTCCATAAACGTGAGCGACCATCCAAATCGCTCGCCACAGTTCGCAGGGTTCGGGCAGAAGGGCGGTGGCATCGCGTACGCCGCATTCCCGAGGTATTCCGCGATGAGGGTTCGCGAGGCGCCCGAGTAGATTCGGACGAGACCCGTGGTCGAGTTTGCGAGAGGGCTTCCGACGGCGAAGTCGTCGTAGCCATCGCCGTCGTAGTCGCCCCCGCCCCCCACGATGGGGTAGCCGGGCGCCGTCGGGACCTCGTAGAGGACGGTGAATGCTCCCTGACCTTGCGCCCTGGGGGCGAGCGCGAGCAGAAACGGGCCGACGGAGGCGGCGAACCGCCTCCGTCGGCGCCCGAGAAACAGCACGGACATCGACTTACGAGAATAGGCCGGGAAATGTACGCTTGCAACGACCCCGGGCTACGGCCTGGCCTCGTCGGCCCCCATGTCAGCCAGGGTTGTGAACGGGCCTGGGGCCCCGATGTCGATCACTCGCAGGTCCCCCTCGAAGTCGAACTGGGGAGCGGCCGGGGGAGGGGGATTGCTCCTGGCGCTGTCGACGGCTGGGTTCGTGATGTCGTTGTTCACCAAGTGGTAGTTGGCGGCGGCGGGGTTCACGAACTGCGGTTGAGCGCCGGGAAGATTCTGCTGTCCCGAGCAGGTGCTTCCGACCGCGCAGGTTTGCCAGGTGCTGAAGTTGATCTGGCCGAACTGCGTGAATCCCGAGAAGTCCGTTCCACCGGGAGGATTGACGTGCCACGAGATCCCGTTCCAGAAGCTGGTGAGGCTCTGGTTCCCCCCGACGAGCGACACGCCGATCCCGGTGTTGTCGACCACCGTGTTGTGCGTCATCGTGACCGCCGAGGAGCCCCCGGCGCCAGTGCCCACCTCGATGCCGCCTCCGTTGTTCCCGTAGACGAGGTTGTTCACGAGCGTCGGGGAAAGGGTGACTCCGCTGCCTCCGGTCAGGAGGCGGATCCCCTTCATGAAGTTGCTGTGGATCCGGTTCGAGAGCAGGGTGCTCGACGTCAGGAAGGCGTCCGGCCCGTGGACGACGCGGACGCCGTCTCGCCCGCAGGCGTGGACCTCGTTCGAGACGAGGCGCATCGTAGCTGCGGCGAAAAGCGAGGGATCTCCATGGGGATTCACGAAGATCCCGTCGAGGAAATGGTCGAAGATGTTGTTGGCTTGGAGCGTCACGTCCACCGATCCCCCGGCCAGGACGTCGATGGAGATGCCGTGTCCTTCCGTCAGTTGAATCGCGCGAAAGCCGCAGGAGGCGACTCGAAGATTCGAAACGGTCGCGCCGACGTCACCCGCGGAGAGCGGACCAAAGGCGATCCCGTTGATTCCACAGAGTGAGACGCTGCCTCCGTTGACGGAGGCCTTGATGCGGGGCGTATCCGGACCGACGGCCGCGAATTGAATCCCCGTGTCGAGGCCCAGCGGGGCGGAGGGGTTCGCGTTCGTGAAGCCGCTCACGGTCACGTCCGTCGCCTCGAACTCGACGAAGGGACTCCCTCCCGTGACCCCCTGCGCTACCACGACGATCCCGGTGCGGGGGTGCGACACGGCGGTTCCGCCGACCTGGTCGGCCGAGATGGCGACGCTATCGATGACCACCGAGGCGCGCGTGGCCGTGCTCGGGGTGGTGGGATTCACGGCGGCCACGTCGAGCATCGTGCCGGTGTTCACGCTCGTCCGGAGGGTAGAGTCGAAGACGGAGGTCGTGGTGTTGCCGCCGTCCTGCGCGCGAATGCAGAGGTCGAAGTTGGCGCCGTCTCGGAGGGTCACCCCGCGGACGAACGAGTCGTTCGTCGTCATCCCCGTCGAGATCAGAAGCACGTTCGTCCCCCCGCCCTCGACGTGGAGCGGGCGCAGTCCCGCCCCCGCGGTCCGGCCGTCGAGGCCCGTCAGGGGGCCGAGCGCGGCGCCCGGGGTGGCCGCCATCTGGACGACGACCCCCAGCGCCGGGCTGTTCACCTTGCGGAGGATGGCCGGCACGCGGGCCCCGCCGGGGAAGAACTCGGAGTTCACGGCGTCGTAGACGAGCGAGATCTTGTCGGCGAGGGTGATCGGGAAGACCTCTCCGTTCACCTGGTCGTCGTACGGGATGACGACGCCGGCGGCGTTGATCCGCCCCGCGACGTTCACGAGGGCGTTCTGGGTGGGGGTGAGGACGATGGTGGGGAGGAGGAACGAGATCGACCTGCAGGGGTTGGCCGCCGAGGTGCCGCAGCCCGCGGTGTTGGCCCCTGTCTCCGCGTTGACGAAGAAGCTCACGGGCTGGGCGTGGAGGATGGATCCGAAACCGGAGAGCGCGAGGAATGACACCAGGAAACCGAATCGCGAGCTCATGGGAGACCTCCATCTCGAAGGATTCCTCTGGAAGTGCGACACTTCGCAGGCATCGCCACTGGAGGAAGCCGATCGAGGGCGGCGTTCCGTTGCAGCGGGCAACGGAGGTTCCCGAGGAGATCGGGGATGTCCCCCCGGCGCCCGGGCGGAGGAGGCCTACCGACCCAGGCGCGACACGCCGGGGAATCCGTCGAATCCCCGATCGAAGGAGAGGATGCGCTCGACCTTCTGATGCTCCATCACCGCGAGAGGGATCGCGTCCCGCGCCGTGGTCGCGGGAGAGCCGAGGAGGATCTCCCTCGCCCGCTGCGCGTCGCGGAGCGATACGGGGAACACCTCGTCCACCACTCCCAGGAGCGCGTCGAACGCCGGCTGGATCGCGTCCCGGCGCTGGATCGCCACGTACCGGTGGAGGATCTCCTGGAGCACCTCGGCGTCCGTCACGAGCCGCTCTCCGTCGGCTACGGCCCGCTCGAGCAGCGCCTGGGCATCCGTCTTGTGGGGATGGGCGGCCCCGATGAGGTACATCGGGACGTCCGAGTCGACGAGGATCACGCGGGCGAGGGCCCGTTCCGGCCCGCGGCGATCTCGGCCGGTCCCGTTCCACCGCAGTAGGCGCGGGGGGCAACGCGGGGCGCCCCGCTCCGGCCGGAATCTTGACCCCCTCTCCGGGCGCCGGTAAGGGATTCTCGTCCCGCGCTCCCCTCTCCCCATGATCCACCTCGAGCGAATCCTCGTGGGCGGCATCGCCGTGGCGGTCGCCGTGTTCCTCGCGCTCGCCCTCGCGTGGACGGGGGAGGTGACCGGGTCGATGCGGGAGCGGCCGACGGATCATCCCGCGCCCACCGCCGAATCGAGCGGTTCGCGGGACGCGCGCGCCGCGATCGCGGCCGCGGCGCTTCCAGACGGGCCGACGCACGTCGTGCGGAAAGGGGAGACGCTCTGGTCGATCGCCGGGCATCGCCTCGGAAGCGGCGGCCGGTGGCGCGAGATCCTCGACCTCAACCGCGAGCGCGTTCCCGACCCGACCCTTCTCGCCGAGGGGACGGTCCTCGTGCTCCCCTGAGCGGGCCGGGTCCGTCTTCGACTCGCCTCCGCGGACTCCTCCTCGCCCTCGGTCTCGTCGCCGCGCTCCTCCACGCCCGGACGGCGACGTACCCGTTCGTCCTCGACGACGCGAAGGTCCTCGACAACCCCGACGTCCGCAGCCTCGAGGCGCTCCCCCGCCTCTTCGTCACGGGCTACTGGGAGAGCGAGGGCTCGACGGAAGGGGATCTCTACCGGCCGCTCACGCTCGCCTCGCTGAACCTCACCTTCGCGCTCGTGGAGGGGAACCCCGTCCTCTACCGGCTGCTCAACTTCGTCGGCCACGGGATCGTCGCCGTGCTGATCGCCCTCCTGGCGCTCCGCGCGATCGGATCCGTCCCCGCCGCCCTGCTCGCGGGCGGGCTGATCGCCGTCCATCCCGTCCACGCGGACACGGTGTCGGGCGTCATCCACCGCGGAGAGATCCTCGCGGCGGCCTTCTCTCTCGGCGCTCTCCTCCTCCGTTCTCGCTCGTGGGAAGTAGAGGGATCTCCGGGTCGCCGCGACCGTCTCTACGAGGCGCTCCTCTTCGCGCTCGCCCTCCTCTCGAAGGAGTCCGCGGTCGCCCTGCCGCTGGCCGCGGTCGTCCTCGACCGCG
>Ga0187892_10008199_pt1 | contig 14416 bp, 10 predicted proteins | sample MA1701073metaG_FD_139345 | JGI IMG/M metagenome (GOLD analysis project Ga0187892, IMG submission 139345) | Bio-ooze microbial communities from a basaltic lava cave in the Kipuka Kanohina Cave System on the Island of Hawaii, USA - MA170107-3 metaG ... | reverse complement strand
CTCGGCGTGGGGTAGCTGGAAGGCGGGCCTGGTGGAGGACCTCGTGGCGCGGACCGCCCGCCGCCTGGCCGGCCACCGGGCCCCCGAGCCGGACGGGCTGCCGCGGCCGGTACACCGCGCCCTCATGCTGGCCGGCCGACTCTCCGTGGTGCCCGACGGTTCGCAGGTCACCGTGGTGGCGCCCGACCGGCCGGGCCTGTTCTGCCGCGTGGCAGGCACCCTGGCCGTGCACAATCTCGACGTGCTGGCCGCCTCGGCGGCCAGCGAGAACGGCATGGCCGTCGAGGTGTTCGAGGTGGAACCGGCCTTCGGCACACCCCCCAACTGGGCCCGGTTCGCCGACGACGTGGAGCGGGCCCTCGCCGACCGCCTGTCGCTCGAGACCCGCCTGGCCGAGCAGGCCCGCGCCTATGCCGGCCGGCGCCGGCCCGACGCGGCGCGGCCGGCCGAGGCCCGGGTGCTGTTCGACGAGGACGCCTCGGCGTCGGCCACCGTGGTGGAGGTTCGGGCTCCTGACGGCGTGGGCGTGCTCTACCGGATCACCAGGGCGCTGGCCGAGTGTGGCCTGGACGTGCGCACGGCGAAGGTGACCACCCTCGGCCACGAGGTGGTGGACGCCTTCTACGTCACCGATGCGGCCGGCGAGAAGCTGGCCGGCCGACGCTGGCAGGCCGCCGTCGAGGCCGCCCTGCTGGAAGCACTGGCCGCCGGCTGAGTCATAGGTTGATGGCCTCCGGCGACGACGGGCTGGCCAGCACTAGTCGCCGCCGTCGACCAGGCCCCACCGGCGGCGGATGGACCGCTCGGCCACGCCGAAGACCAGCGAGTCGACCACGATGCCGATGGCCAGGATGACGATCATCGACGCCAGCAGCCCGGCGCCGTCGTTGAGGTCCCGGGAGAACTGCAGCTGCTGGCCGATCGACGGCTTGTTCTCCACGATGACCAGCAACTCGCCGGCCATCAGGCTGCGCCAGGCGAAGGCCCAGCCCTGCTTGAGGCCACCCACGAACGACGGCAGCGATGCCGGGAGGATCACGTGGCGGTACAGGCTCAGGCGGGACGCCCCCAGCATCCGCCCGGCCCGCAGCAGCAGCGGCGGGATGTGGTCGCTGCCGCTGATGAGGCCGTTGGCGATCGACGGCGCGGCGCCGAGCACCACGACGAAGGTGATGGCCTGCTCGGTGATCCCGAACAGCAGGATGCTGAGCGGGAACCAGGCGATCGACGGCATCGTCTGGAGCCCGGTGATCAGCGAGCCGACGGCGCTGCGGACCACCCGCACCCGGCTGGTCACGGCGCCGACGCCGGCGCCGATCAGTACGGCCAGCCCGAAGCCCAGGACGGCGCGCTGCAGGGTGATCCGGATGGCCTTGGGCAGCGTGCCGTCGGCCACGTTGGCCCACAGGGCGTCCCAGACGTCGGCCGGCGGGCGCAGGGCGTAGCGGGGCCGCCATTCGGCCCACACCAGGCCCTGCCAGGCCAGCAGCACCAGGGCCAGCGCGGCCAGCTTGGGCCACGTCGCCGACCAGAGCCGGCCGGCCCGCCCGGCGCGGGCGGTGGCGGCCAGCTCGAGGGCGTCGAGCCCGGCCAGCTCGTCCCGGAGGCGGTCGTCGGCCGGGCGCTCAGTGCCTCCCTCTGGAACTACGGGCACGTTCGCGACACCCTCGGCTCGGCCCTGACCCGAACGTTCGCCTGCGGCGAACGTGCCCGTGGTTCCGCCGGTCGGCACTCAGTGGGCGGCATGGCGGCGCACCTCGGCCTTCAGCCGGTCGGTGACCTCGACGGCCAGCGACGAGACCTCCGGCGACTCGATCCGCCGGGGCCGGTCGATGGCCACCGGGAACTCGCCGGCCACCCGGCCCGGTCGGCTGGACAGCAGCACGATGCGGTCGGCGAGCCGGGCCGCCTCGCGCACGTTGTGGGTGACGAACACCACGGTGAACCTGCGGTCCTGCCAGAGGCGCTCCAGCTCGGTGTGGAGCAGATCGCGCGTCATGGCGTCGAGGGCGCCGAAGGGCTCGTCCATCAGCAGCACGTCGGCGTCCTGGGCGAGGGCCCGCGCCAGCGCCACCCGCTGGCGCATGCCCCCCGACAGCTGGTGCGGCCGCTTGTCGGCGAAGCCGTCCAGGTGCACGAGGCTGAGCAGCTCCAGCGCTCGGGCCCGGCGCTCCGGCCGCGCCACACCCCGCAGGCGCAGGGCCAGCTCGATGTTGCCGGCCACGGTGAGCCACGGGAACAGCGCCGCCTCCTGGAACATCAGGCCGGCCCGTCCTTCCAGCCCGATGCGCCCGGCCGTCGGCGCGTCGAGCCCGGCGATGAGGTTGAGCAGCGTGCTCTTGCCGCAACCCGAGGCGCCGAGGACGCAGAGGAACTCGCCGGCTGCCACATCGATCGAAACCCGGTCCAGGGCCGGTAGGGCCGAGGTGGCGTGGCCGAAGACCTTGGACACGCCGTCGAGCGAGATGGCGGCCGCGGCCGGCGCGGTCACAGACCCTGCACCGCGGCGTCGCCCGATGCCGCCAGCACCTCGTTGAGGAGGCGCAGGTCGTAGATACCGGTCAGGTCGACGGCGTCGAGCAGGCCAGCCGCCTCCGCGTCCCTGGCCGACTTCGAGAGCGAGGAAGCGACGGGATCGTTGGTGAAGGTCAGGTTGGCCCAGGCCGCGTCGATCACCGACGCCGCGAGCGGCTTCTGGGTGAGCCGGTCGATCTGGGCGTTGGCGTCGGCGCGCGCCCTGACCGGGTCGGCGTTGACGAGGGCGGTCGCCTCCACGTGGCCCAGGAGGAGGCGCTTGACCACGTCGGGGTGATCGTCGAGGAACGCAGCCCGCACGACGAGGTGGGTGGTGACGTAGCGGGCGCCGGGCCACCGGTCCCGTTCGTCGACCAGGATCCTCCCGCCGCCCTCCTGGACCAGCCGGGTGGCCCAGGGCTCGGGCACCCACGCCCCGTCGATCCGGCCGGCCTGGAACTGGGCGAGGGTGTCGGCGTTGGCCTGCGGCTTCACCGAGACATCGCCGCCGCCGGAGGTGTCGGACGACAGCCCGTTCTCCTTCAGGTAGCTACGGAGGGCGACGTCCTGGGTGTTGCCCAGCTGGGGGGTGGCCAGGGTCGTGCCCCGCAACTGATCCACGGTGGTGATGGCGGGCGTGGTGACGAGGAAGGCGCCGCCCGACGTGGCTCCGGCGACGATCCGGATCGCCTCGCCGTCGGACTGGGCGTGGGCGTTGATGGCCGGGTTGGGGCCGAGGTAGGCCGCGTCCAGCGCACCCGAGAACAGGGCCTCGACCGCCTCCGGCCCGGCGTTGAAGGTCGTGGTTCGCAACGTGGCTGCGGTGCCGAGAGCCCGGGCGAAGATCCCCTCGGCCACGCCCACCAGCGCGGTGGCATGGGTGATGTTCGGGAGGTAGCCGAGACGCAGGCGGACGCCTCCGGCGGACGGCTCCCCACCAACCTCGCCGCAGGCGCCGAGCGTCAACGCCACGACCAGCAGCCATCGAATCCTGACCATTTCGATAATGTATATCGAGATGGTGGAGAAAGGGAACCCTCAGTGGGAGCGCCAGGCGTCGTCGCTCTCGGTCAGGCGGGCCACCGGCCGGGGTAGCCGCCCGGCCGCCACGTCCTCCAGGCTCACCTCTTCGAGGACCCGGCGCAGGCTGGACCGCACGGCCACCCACACCTCGCGCAGGTGGGCGGTCGGGTCCGGGTACTCCAGGTCCTCGGGCCGGACGCCGCGTACGGCCGCCAGCGGCCCGTCCAGCGGCCGGACCACATCGGCCAGTGAGATGGCCGACGCGGCCCGGGCCAGGCGGTAGCCGCCGTCGGCGCCCCGCTGCGTGGCCAGCAGGCCGGCGCGGCGCAGCTCGCCCAGGATGTTCTCCAGGAAGTTGACGGGGATGTCCTGGGCGCCGGCCAGGGCCTCGGCCTTGAGCGGCCCGCCGCCGGCCGCGGCCAGGGTGACCAGCGCCCGGAGGGCGTAGTCCACCTTGGCGGAGACGTGCACCGCTGCAGTCTCGCAGCGGGCCCGCGCCGGTCGCCGCCGGTAGCCTCGTCGGCCAGTGGCACCGGACGACACCGCATCGGCCGCCGACCTCCTGCGATGGAGCGAGGCGCTGGCCGGAGTGGCCCGCACCGGCCTCGGCTTCACCGAGAGCCTCTACGAGCGCGAACGCTTCGAGGAGGTCCTGAAGGTGGCGGCCGACATGCGCGTCGCGGCCGGCCACGAGCTGGCGCCGAACGTGCTGGTCGCCGAGTGGATGAAGACGGTCGGCACCGGCGTGCCCGGCTACGTGACCCCCAAGGTGGCCGTGGGCGCCGTGGTCGGCAACGACGCGGGCGAGCTGCTGCTCGTGCAGCGGGCCGACTCGGGGATGTGGCTGTACCCCACCGGGTGGGCCGACGTCGGGTACTCCGCCTCGGAGGTGGCGGTCAAGGAGGTGTGGGAGGAGACCGGGATCGATGTCGAGCCGGTGCGACTGATCGCCGTCCTCGACGGCCTCCGCCTCGGTTTCACCTCCGTGCCGCTCTACTCCCTGGTGTTCCACTGCCGAGCGCTGGACGGTGAGATCCGCTGCCACCCGCTCGAGTGCCGCGCCGCCGGCTGGTTCGGGCGCGAGGCCCTGCCGTCGCCCGCCATCGGCTCCGACCGTTGGGTCGACCTGGCCTTTGCGGCGATCCGCGACGAGCCCGTCGAAGTGCTGTTCGACCGGCCCCGCCGGCCGACGTGGCGTCAGCCCTGAGCGGCGAGGCCGAGCTGGTCCAGCAGGGCGGCCACGACCGACACGGCCCCACCGGTGCGCTCCCAGGCATCGCCCACGGCGCGGTGGTCGACCAGCCCGCTGGCGTCGGGGGCGGTGCCGATGGCCTCGAGCACGGCGGCCCGCAGCGGGGCCGGCTCTGTCTCGTCGCCGTAGGCCGGGAACGCCTCCAGGCCGTCCCACAGGCGCTCGATCGGCGCCACCGGCTCGTCGCCTCGGCCGAGCGCCAGCGCCACGTCCGCGAAGAGGTCGTCGGTGGCCGTCCCGTCCGGCCGGGAGAAGCCGGCGACGGGGTGCAGCCGCCACTCCAGCGTCATGCCGCCCGGCCCGTTGTCGAGCAACCACACCTGCGAACCGTTGACGTAGGCGTCGAGCGGCGCCCCGAACCGATCGTCCAGGGCCACCAGCAGCGCCGCCGTCGCCCGCCACACGCACGAGGGGGTGGCGGCCACCGGCCCACCGTAGGCGCCACCATGGTGGCGTGAGCCGCCCCCGCACGTTGGTGGTCGTGTGCGTCCTGCTGGCGACGGCGGCCTGTGCCGGTGGCGGCTCCTCCCCCGCCGCGTCCCCGTCGACGTCGACGCCGACCACCGCGTCGACCAGCACGTCCGCGTCGACCACCACATCGACCACCACGTCGACCAGCACGTCGACGCCGACCAGCACCGCGCTCGGCCCGGCCCTGACGGCGACGGTCGCCGCCCCGTCGTGCCCGGCCGTCCCGGCCCGCGCCGACCCGCCCCCCGACCGGCCCCGCTACGAGCTGCGCATCGACGTGCGCCTGGCCGACGGCGTGGTGGAGGGCGAGACGATGGTGCGGTTCACGCCGGACCTGCCGACCGACCAGCTCGTCTTCCGCCTGTGGCCCAACGGCCCTCGGCCCTCGGCGGCCGGCGCCCGCCTCGACGTCGGCGGGGTCAGCGTGGGGGGACGCCGGGTGGACGCCCGGGTCGACGAACCGACGATCCTCGTCGCCCGGCCGGGCGCCATGCTGCGGACCGGGCAACCGGTCGACATCGCCGTGCCGTGGCGGCTCACGCTCCCGGGACCGGTCAACGACCGCATCAGCAGGAACGGCGACGCCGTCAGGCTGGGCTCGTTCTTCCCGATCCTGGCCTGGCAGCCCGGCCACGGGTGGGCCGTGGACCCGCCGACGGCCGGTTTCGCCGAGGCGTCGACGGTGGCGTCGGCCGACTTCACCGCCACGGTGACCGTACCGCCCGGGTTCGACGTCCTGGCCACGGGCACGCCGGACGGCGCCGGCCGGTGGACGGCCAGCGCGGTGCCCGACTTCGCCCTGTCCGTCGGGCACTTCGCCACCGCCTCGGCCGTGGTCGACGCGCCGCACCCGGTGCAGGTGACCGTCGGCGTGCACGCCGGGATCGGCGACCCACCGGAAACCTATCTGCGGCGGGTGAGCGCGGCGCTGGTCGACCTCAGTCGCCGCTACGGCGCCTACCCCTGGCCGGCCTACTCGCTGGCCATCACGCCGGGGCTGGGCGGTGGCATCGAGTACCCCATGCACGTCCTGCAGGGGCCCGGCACCCAAGCCCGCACCACGCCCCACGAAGTGGCCCATATGTGGTTCTACGGCCTGGTCACCAACAACCAGGGCCGCGACCCGTGGCTGGACGAGGGGCTGGCCACCTTCGCCGAGGCCCGGGTCGAAAACACCCTCGCCTCGTTCCGCGCCCGGACCATCCCGGCGGCGGGGACCGGCCGGGCCGGCGAGCCCATGACCTTCTGGGAGAGCCGCCCGTCGATCTACTACCGCAGCGTCTACGTCCAGGGCGCCCAGGCACTGGCCGCCCTCGGCGACGCCGACCTGGTCGACTGCGTCCTGCGCCTCTACGTGGCCCGCACCGCCCACCGCATCGGCCGACCCCCCGACCTCGTCGCCGCCGCCCAATCCGTCTTCCCCGACGCCGAGGCCACCCTCGCCCGCTTCGGCATCCGTCGCTAGCCCCCGTACCGAACCGCGTAGAGAACTGGGGCGGATTCCGCCCCAGTTCCCGGCGCGGTTCGGTACGGGCACGGGCCCGTACGCTGGGCGGCGGTGCCCGCCGCGCTGGACCGCTTCTCGCCCAACACCCAGGCGTGGTTCCGCGCCACCTTCGAGGCGCCGACGCCGGCCCAGGAGCGGGGCTGGGACGCCATCAGCCGCGGTCGTTCCACCCTGATCCTCGCCCCCACCGGGTCCGGCAAGACCCTCGCGGCCTTTCTCTGGGCGATCGACCGCCTGCTGGCCGGGCCCCGCCCCGCCGACGCCACCCGCGGCTGCCGGGTCCTGTACGTGTCGCCCCTCAAGGCGCTGACCTACGACGTGGAACGCAACCTGCGGGCGCCGCTGGCCGGGATCGCCCTGGCCGCGCAGCGGGCCGGCGCCCCGCTGCCCACGGTGCACGTCGCCACCCGCACGGGCGACACCCCGGCGACCGAGCGCCGGGCCATGGCGCGCCGCCCGCCCGACATCTTGATCACCACGCCGGAATCGCTCTACCTGCTCATCACCTCGGCGGCCCGCGAGACGCTGGCCGGCGTCGAGCACGTGATCGTCGACGAGGTGCACGCGGTGGCCGGCACCAAACGCGGCGCCCACCTGGCGCTGTCGCTGGAGCGCCTCGAGCGCCTCGTCGCCGCGGCCGGGCGCCCGTCGCCGCCCCGCATCGGGTTGTCGGCCACCCAGCGCCCGCTCGACACCCTCGCCCGTTTCCTCGGCGGCCGGGACGTCGCCACCGGCGCTCCCCGGCCGGTCACCATCGTCGATGCCGGTGCGGCCAAGCCGCTGGAACTCCAGGTGGTCGTCCCCGTCGAGGACATGGCCGAGCTGGGCCGCCCGATCCGCGACGCCGAGGGCGACCCGGTCCTGTCCGGCCCGGCCGCCGGCGACCCCGAGGCCAGGCACTCCATCTGGCCCGCCCTGCACCCCGTGCTGCTGGAGCTCATCCGCGCCCACACCTCGACCCTGGTCTTCGTCAACTCCCGCCGCCTGGCCGAGCGCCTGTCTGCCCGCCTCAACGAGTTGGCCGGCGAGGAGCTGGTGCGGGCCCACCACGGCTCGATCGCCTACGAGCAGCGCCTGGAGATCGAGGACGCCCTCAAGGCCGGCAAGCTTCCGGCCCTGGTGGCCACGTCGTCGCTGGAGCTCGGCATCGACATGGGCGCCATCGACCTCGTCGTGCAGGTCGAGGCGCCGTCGTCGGTGTCGAGCGGCCTGCAGCGCATCGGGCGGGCCGGCCACCGGGTGGGCGAGGCGTCGAAGGGGCGCATCTTCCCCAAGTTCCGGGGCGATCTGGTGGTCGCCGCCGTCGTGTCGCAGCGGATGCGGGGCGGCCTCATCGAGGAGACCCGGGTCCCCCGCAACCCGCTCGACGTGCTGGCCCAGCAGATCGTGGCGATGGTCGCCATGGACGTGCTCACCGTCGACGAGGTGGCCGCGGTGGTGGCCGGGGCCGATTCGTTCGCCGACCTGGGCCGGGCTTCACTCGAGGGTGTTCTCGACATGCTGTCCGGCCGCTACCCCAGCGACGAGTTCGCCGAGCTGCGCCCCCGGGTGACCTGGGACCGGCTGGCCGGAACGCTGACCGCCCGCCCCGGCGCCCGCATGCTCGCCGTCACCAGCGGCGGCACCATCCCCGATCGCGGCCTGTTCGGCGCCTTCACCCCCGGCGGCGGCCGGGTGGGCGAGCTGGACGAGGAGTTCGTCTACGAGAGCCGTGTGGGCGAGACCTTCGTGCTCGGCGCGTCCACATGGCGCATCGAGGAGATCACCCGGGACAGGGTCATCGTGGTCCCGGCCCCGGGCCTGCCCGGCAAGATGCCGTTCTGGCACGGCGACCAGGTCGGCCGCCCCTACGAGCTGGGCCGGGCGGTCGGTGCGTTCGTGGGCGAGGCCGAGTCGTGGTCCGACGACCGGCTGGCCACCGAGTGCGGCCTCGACCCGCTGGCCGTGGCCAACCTCCGCTCGTACCTCGCCGACGAGCGCGTAGCCACGGGCGGGTTGCTGCCCACCGACCGCCAGATCGTGGTCGAGCGCTTCCGGGACGAGCTGGGGGACTGGCGGGTCTGCGTGCTGTCGCCGTTCGGGGCCCGGGTCCATGCGCCGTGGGCGCTGGCCGTGGAGGCCAAGGTCCGGGACCGGCTCGGCGTGGAGGTGCAGGCCATCTGGTCCGACGACGGCCTGGTCGTCCGCCTGCCGGAGGCGGACGACGCCCCGCCCGTGGAGTCGGTCCTGCTGGAGCCCGAGGAGGTGGAGGAGCTGGTCGTCGGCCAGGTCGGTCGCTCGGCGCTCTTCGCCGCTCGGTTCCGGGAGAACGCAGCCCGGGCCCTGCTGCTGCCCCGGCGCCGCCCGGGCAGTCGCACACCGTTGTGGCAGCAGCGCCAACGGGCGGCCGACCTGCTGGCCGTGGCCTCCAGGCACGGCGAGTTCCCGATCCTGCTGGAGACCTACCGGGAGTGCCTCCGCGACGTGTTCGACCTGCCGGCGCTGGTCGGCCTGATGACCGACGTGCGGGCCCGGCGCGTGCGGGTGGCGTCGGTCGACACCCTGGCACCCTCGCCCTTCGCCTCGTCGCTGGCCTTCGCCTACGTCGCCTCGTTCATGTACGACGGCGACGCGCCGTTGGCCGAGCGCCGGGCGCAGGCCCTCACGCTCGATCGGCGCATGCTGGCCGAGTTGGTCGGGTCCGACGAGTTGCGGGAGCTGATCGACCCGGCCGCGCTGGCCCGGCTGGAGGCCGAGCTGCAGTGCCTCGACGAGTCGCGCTGGGCTCGGGGCGTGGACTCGGCCGCCGATCTGCTGCGGCGCCTCGGCGACCTCTCGCCGGCCGAACTGGACGCGCGATGCGCCTCGCCGTTCGCGCAGGCCCTGGTCCGGGACCGCCGGGCGGTGGTCGTCCGCGTGGCGGGCGAGGACCGTCTGATCCTCGCCGAGGACGCCGGTCGCTACCGCGACGGCCTCGGCGTCGCGGTGCCGCGGGGTGTCCCTGACGCGTTCCTGGAGCCGGTGCCGGACGCGGCCGAGCAGCTGGTACGGCGGTGGGCGCGGGCCCACGGCCCGTTTGCGGCCGGGGAGCCGGCGGCCCGCCTCGGTCTGCCCCTCGCCCGAGCCGAGGCGGTGCTGGCCGGGCTGGTCCGGGCGGGGACGGTGGCGGTCGGCGAGTTCCGGCCCGGCGGGAGCGGCCGGGAGTGGTGCGACGCCGAGGTACTTCGCCTTGTGCGGCAACGGTCCCTGGCTGCCCTGCGGCGCCAGGTCGAGCCGACCTCGGTCGGAGCCCTGGCCCGGTTCCTTCCGGTCTGGCAGGGGGTGGGCAGCGACGCCCGGGGCCTCGACCGGGCCTTCGAGGTGGTGACACAGCTCCAAGGTGTGGCCATACCGGCCAGCGTGCTGGAGGCCGACGTCCTGGCGTCCCGGATGGGCGACTACTCGCCTCGGCTCCTGGACGAGCTGCTGGCGGCCGGTGAGGTGATGTGGGCGGGCGCGGGCTCGCTGGGCCGGTCCGACGGCAAGGTGGTGCTGCACCTGCGGGGGAGCCGGCTGGCCGGCGGGCCGGTGGCGCCAGGCGCCGACCGGCCCGAGGGCGCCGAACACGATCGGCTGCGGGCCGCCCTGGGCGAGCGGGGCGCCCAGTTCTTCCGTGAGCTCGGCGGCACCGACGACCGCGCCACCCTCGATGCGTTGTGGGACCTGGTCTGGTCCGGCGAGGTCACCAACGACTCGTTCGCCGCCGTCCGGGCGCTGGTCCGCCGCCGGGCCCCCACCCGCGGGAAGGCCCGTCCCCGGCCCGGCCGCCTCGCCAACCTGGGCCCGCCGACCGCCCAGGGCCGGTGGTCGCTGGTGGAGTGGGGCGGCACCCCACCCACCGAGCTGGTGGCCGCCACCGCGGCGGCGCTGCTCGAACGCCATGGCGTGCTGACCCGCGAGGCGGTCCGGGGCGAGGGGGTGGCCGGCGGCTTCACCGGCGTGTACCCGGTGCTGCGGGCCCTGGAGGAGGCGGGCCGGATCCGGCGCGGCTACTTCGTGACCGGCCTCGGCGGTGCCCAGTTCGCCCTCCCCGGCGCGGTCGACCGGCTCCGGGCGGCCCGCGACGCTCAGGTGCCGCCGCTGGTGCTGGCGGCCACCGACCCGGCCAATCCCTTCGGTGTGGCCCTGCCCTGGCCCGTCACCGGGCCACGGCGGGTGGCCGGCGCCTACGTGGTGCTCGTCGACGGTGCGGCGACGCTGTTCCTGGAGCGGGGCGGCCGCAGCCTGACGCCCCTGCGCGACCCCGACGGGTCGTGGGAGCACGTCGCGGTCGCCGCCCTCGCCGCGCTGGTGTCCAACGGCCGCCACCCGCGCCTCACCATCGCCGACCCGCCCCCAGCCCTCACCCCCTATCTCTCCGCCGCCGGCTTCGTCCCCACCCCCCGCAGCCTGGCCCTCTACCCGCCACTCCCGAGGAAATAGGGACCGGATTCCGGTCCCTATTTCCTCGAAACCGCGACCGCCATGCCCGAGGGCGACACGATCTTCCGCAGCGCGCGGTCCCTGCACGCGTGGTTGGCGGGGCGGGAGCTGACCGCGGTGCGCTCGGTGCGGGCCGCCGTTGCACCGGCCCGCCTGGTCGGGCGGCGGGTCGATCGGGTGGAGGCCCGGGCCAAGCATCTGCTCCTCCATCTCGACAACGGCGACGCCGTCCACACCCACCTGCGCATGGAGGGGTCGTGGCATCTGTACCCGGCCGGGGCCCGCTGGCGGAAGCCGGTTTGGCAGGCCCGCCTCGTGCTCGAGGCGCGCGACCGCGTGGCGGTGTGCTTCAACGCCCCGGTGGTGGAGCTGCTGACGGCGGCCGACCTGGCCGCGCACCCGTCGATCAGCCGCCTCGGCCCCGACGTCCTGGTCGACCCGCTCGACCTGGCCGAGGTGCGCCGCCGTGCCGCGACCCGCGGGGCCGGGACGCCGATCGGCGAGTTGCTGCTGAACCAGCAGGTGGTGTCGGGGCTCGGCAACGTCTACCGCGCCGAGGCGCTGTTCGCCTCCCGCGTCAACCCCTTCGCCCCATGGTCGTCGTTGGGCGACGACGGTCTGGACCGGCTCGTCACCATCGCGGCCCGGCTCATGCGGGCCAACCTGGCGCCGGCCCGGGGCTTCGACCGGGACTTCGGCGCCGGCCCGGGCCGGCCCGCCGTGTACGGCCGCACCGGGCGGCCGTGCCCCCGCTGCGGCCGCGCCGTCACCGCCGCCCTCCTCGGTCGCCAGCCCCGCGAGGTCTGGTGGTGCCCGGCGTGCCAGCCCCAGCCGGGCGATGGTGGCGGCCGTCCCTCAGCCCAGCTCCCGGAAGCGGCCCCGTGACAGCCGGCTCCCGGCGTCGACGACGAGCCGGGCGCCCGGGAGGGCCCCGAGCCGCGAGAGGCCGACCACCCGTGGCACCGCCACGCTGACGTAGCCGGGAGCGCCGCCCATGTGCACCGCCCGGAGCACGGCGCGGGCCACCCACGACGCCGGGACCCCGGGCCACGGCGCCTCGGGGAGCTCCTCGGTGGGGCGGTCGCCGGCCCGGGCCCGAGCCCCGAAGGCGGTGCTGACCGGGCCGGGGTTGACCGTGGTGACCTTGACGCCCCGGCCGGCCAGTTCCCGGCGGAGGCCCTCGCTGAAGCCCTGCACGCCGAACTTGGTGGCCGAGTACACCGTGAGCGGCGGCAGGGCCACCCACGACGCCACCGACGCCACGTTGACGATGTGGCCCTGCCGGCGCGCCAGCATGCCCGGCAGCAGGCGCCGGCTCAGGTCGATCACACCGACCAGGTTCAGTTCGACGATCTGGGACACGTCGCCCGGCGTCATGTCCTCCACCCGGCCCAGCCACCCGATGCCGGCGTTGTTGACGAGCACATCGGCACGGGCGCCCAGCTCGGACCCGGCCACCGCCGCCCGCCCGGCCTCGGTGGCCAGGTCGGCCACGAACGGCTCGATGCCGGCCTGCCCGGCGGCCAGCGCGTCCAGTGCGCCGGCGCTGCGGGCCACGGCCAGCACCTGGGCGCCGGCCGCGGCCAGCGTCCGGGCCGTCTCCCGCCCGATGCCCGACGAGGCGCCCGTCACCACCACGGCCCGGCCGCCGACCCGCATGCCCCCACTACACTCCTGCCCGGACGCCGGCACAAACCCGAGGAGCGACCCTGGCCACCCGAACCGTCGCCGACATCATGAGCAGCCCCGTGCTCACCGTGCCGCCCACCGAGCTGCTGGGCGCGGCCGCCGCCCGCATGGAGGAGCGCAAGGTCGGCTCGGTGGTCGTCGTCGACGCCGGCAGGCCCGTCGGCATCCTCACCGAGCGGGACATCCTGCGTTCGGCCGCCTCGGGGTCGGCGGCCTCGGCCGACACCGTCAGCCAGTGGATGACCGGCGACCCCTACACCGTTCCCTCCGACCTGGAAGTCGTCCAGGCGTGGAAGACGTTGTCCGAGAAGGGCTACCGGCACATCCCCGTCGTCGACGGCGGTGAGTTGGTGGGCATCGTCACCATGCGGGACCTGGTCCGCATCGCCCAGATCCAGTCCATGGCCCACCCCAGCCAGGTCGAGGTGCCCAAGGGTCTCGACGGCGTGGTGGTGGCCGAGACGGCCGTCGGGCACGTCCGGGGCCTCGAGGGCTTTTACCACTACCGCCAGTACAACGCCATCGAGCTGTGCGACAAGCGCTCGCTGGAGGACGTCTGGCACCTCCTGTTCGAGGGCGAGCTGCCGACCGCCGAGCAGCGGGCGACGTTCCTGGAGGAGTTGCGACCGCTCTGGGCGATCCCCGAGGCGGTGCAGCCGCTCTTGGCCGACGTGGCCCGGGCCGGCGAACATCCCGGCCCGCTCGACGGCCTGCGCACCGCGGTGTCCGTCGTCGCCCAGGCGTTGGACCTGCGGCCGAGCATGGACCTGGACCGGGCCACGCTGCGGGCCAACGCCATGCAGATCTGTGCGGTGGTGCCGACCCTGGTGATGGCGCTGCACCGCCTGCGGGCCGGGCTGCGGCCGATCGAGCCGCACCCGGAGCTGGGCTACTCGGCCAACTACCTCTACATGCGCGACGGCGAGGTCCCCGACCCCGCCTACGCCCGCGCCATCGAGAAGTACCAGATCTCGACCATCGACCACGGGTTCAACGCGTCGACGTTCACGGCCCGGGTCGTGACATCCACCGGTGCCGACCTGGGCTCCGCCGTGGTGGCCGCCATCGGCGCGCTGTCCGGCCCGCTGCACGGCGGCGCGCCCAGCCGGGCCCTCGACATGCTGGAGGCCATCGGCACGCCGGACCGGGCCGAGGCGTGGGTCCGTCACGCCGTCGAGACCGGCGGCCGCATCATGGGCTTCGGTCACCGCGTCTACAAGACCGACGACCCCCGCTCGGTCATGCTGCGAGGCGTGGCCGAGGGCCTCGGCGGCGACAAGTTCGAGTTCGCCCGCCAGGTCGAGAAGACGGTGGTGGCCGTGCTGGCCGAGCTGAAGCCGGGCCGCAACCTGTACGCCAACGTGGAGTTCTACGCCGGGGTGGTCATGGACCGCTGCGGCCTCCCGGGCGACCTGTTCACCCCGACTTTCGCCTCCAGCCGAGTGATCGGTTGGTGTGCCAACGTGCTGGAGCAGGCGGCCGACAACCGCATCATCCGGCCCAGCGCCCGCTACGTCGGG
>Ga0187892_10008196_pt1 | contig 14419 bp, 19 predicted proteins | sample MA1701073metaG_FD_139345 | JGI IMG/M metagenome (GOLD analysis project Ga0187892, IMG submission 139345) | Bio-ooze microbial communities from a basaltic lava cave in the Kipuka Kanohina Cave System on the Island of Hawaii, USA - MA170107-3 metaG ... | reverse complement strand
TAGGGCTTGCTCTTCTTCTCCTCGGCGAACACCGAGCGGTCGACGTCGTCCATCGTCCAGGACTGGACGTGCTCGCAGTTCGGACACTCGACGGTGCGGTGCTGGAAGGTCGCGTTGCGGAACGTCTCGTGGCTCATCACCATGCCGGTGGGGATCACGGCGTTGCACTTCCCGCAGCGTACGCTGAGCATCGGCACGGCGCGCTCCCTTACTTGAGGGTCTTCAGGTTCTTCAGGTTCATCGCCACCATCTCGAGCTGCATCGTGATCGGGCGCTGCTCGGGCTTGTCCTGCAGCCAGGTGAGGCCCGCGACGACGGCGGCGCCGATCTGCGCGGCGCTCATGCTGTCGAGGGACTCGAAAAGCCCCGCGACGTAGGGCAGCCCCGCCGACTGCGCGGCCTCGCGCACCTGGAAGAGGCGCGCCTCGATTCCCGCGCGGTCGAGGTTCGTCGGCCAGCGCAGCGTCTCGTTCTCGCTTACCATCGTCTGGACTAAATGCTAAAAATGTTTGGGGCAAAATGCAAACCAATAATTGCCTGAAAGCGCTCTGCTTTCTTGCCTGCGCGGCGGGGGCCGCGCTCCTCTCGCCGGCAAGCCTCGCGCAGCCGTACATCGGCCAGGACGGGAAGGACGTCATGTGGGTGCCGACGCCCCCGACGCTGGTCGAGAAGATGCTCGACATGGCGCGCGTGACGGCGCGGGACTACGTGATCGACCTCGGCTCGGGCGACGGGCGCAACGTGATCGCCGCCGCCAAGCGCGGCGCGCGCGGCAAGGGCATCGAGTACGACTCCGGCCTCGTCGAGCTCTCGCGGCAGAATGCGCGCGCCGAAGGCGTCGCCGACCGTGCGCGCTTCGTCGAAGGCGACATGTTCGAGGCCGACATCTCGAAGGCGACGGTGCTCGCGCTGTTCCTGCTGCCCGATAATCTGACGCGCCTCAAGCCGAAGTTCGAGCGCCTGCGCCCCGGCACGCGCATCGTCACCAACGGCTACACCATCGACGGCTGGGAGCCGGCCGAGGTCGGCACCGCGCAGGGCGACTGCGGCCAGTGGTGCACCGCCTACCTGTACCTGGTGCCCGAAGGCGCCGGGAACGCTACTTCCCCAGAACCTGTCCGATGACGTCGGCGAGGATCTGTTTGGTGTAGGGCTTGGTGACGTAGCCGTCGGCGCCGAGGACCAGGCCCTTGCCGATGTCGGCGGGCTCGCTCTTCGCGGTCAGCATCACGATCGGCAGCGAGCCGAGCGCCTGGTGCCGGCGCATGCGCGCGAGCACCTCGAAGCCGTCGCCGTCGGGCAGCATCACGTCGAGCAGCAGCAGGTCGGGCGCGCCCTCGTCGAGCATCGCCTGCAGGAACGCGTTCACCGAGCTCGCCACCCGCACCTTGTAGCCCGCCATCGAGACCCTGAGGTCGGCGAGCGCGAGCTGGTCGGGATCGTCCTCGACGATGAGGATCACCGTGTCGGCCGGCGCCTTGGTGAACGCGGGCCGGCTGCGCAGGCGGTCGGTGGCGAGATACGCGCCGCTGCGCGCGAGCGCCGCGCCCGCGGCCTGGCCCGCCTCCCGGGCGCGCGCCGGGTCCACCGCCAGCGTCTTGTCGATCTGCCGCGCGCCGAAGCCGCCGCTGCTCGCCTCGCCCTCGGGCACCGGCTCGATCAGGCCGATCTCCTCCAGCTCGGAGAGCCACTCCTCGAGCATCGCGCGCGGGTACATGCTGAGCAGGCTGTCGGCGAAGCCGCCCTCCGCGTGGAAATCCATCATCCAGAGGATGCGGCGGTAGTCCGCGGGCACGGCGACGTCCTGGCCCTCCCATGCCGCGCGCCCGGCGTCGGTCAGACGGTAGTTGCGCTCCCCCATCCCGGGATTCTAAAGGCCGGCAAACAACAAAAACCCCGCCGTGGCGGGGTTTTGGAGGCACCGAGAAAGCGGCTAGGCGACGGCCAGCCGCTGCTTGCGGCGGCGCGCAAGCGCCAGCAGGCCGAGGCCGGCGAGCAGCAGCGCGTAGGTCTCGGGCTCCGGAATCGGCGTGGTAACCAGGCTCTCGCTCCCGTCACCCGCGTATCCCTGGGTGTGGATGCCGACGCGCAGGCCGCCATTGTTGAGGCCCGCGATCAGGTCCGCGTCTGTGCTGAACCTGATGTTCAGCCACTCAGTGGGGTTGACGCCCATGGGCTGCGTCGGATGATCGGAATCGGCGGAGAGATTGGCCGAGAAGCCGAGCGGGTTACCACCCGGCAGATTGTGAGGCGAAGCGTCCCAAGAAAACGCGACACCGGCGCTGGCACTCAAGATGCCGGGTGTCAGCGCCAGGGAACTGCTCGACCAATCGAAGTAGATGTCGGTGATCGACGAGGCGTTCGGCCCGAGGTTGCTGAAGAGGAAGTCGACAAACCCGTCGCTGGAATTGGCAGTCACATCCATGCGGAACTGCGCCACGCCGGTCGCGCAGTCGGCGGCGTTGTTGTTGGTGATGCAGCTGAACGAGTAGTTCTGCGCCTGCGCCGCGAACGACGCCGCGGCAAGCATGCCGCCGATCAGGAGTCGCGCAACCCAGAAATAGAGATTCATCCCTGTCCTTTGCTTTGGAGCTTCTTTTCTTGCACCAACATCCTATCCGTTCGGCGCGTCCCCCGCATGGGGCCAATGTCCCTGGTCTAGAGAGTAGTACAAACCTCCTAGGCCGGCGAGGCCGCGGGAAGTTCCCACGCCGCCTGTCTGGTGAAATCCTGCGGCTGGGATACTAAAGGGGGTGAACATGTCCGCGAAAACCGCCGCCGTTGGCGCCGCCTTGTCGGTACTGCTGGTGCTGCTGTTCGGTCCGAACCTGACCGCCAAGGCGAATGTGCGCGAATGTCAGATGGATGCGCTCAGGGCCTTTGGCGGGCTGCGCAAGCCGAACGAGCACGGCATCTACTGGCCGCCGCACGAGCTCGAGCGCGACTATGTCAGCTACTGCATGGCGAAGCGCGGCTTCGCGCTGGAGTCGCGCCCCGAGCTGGCGAAGGCCAGCTTCGAGGAGCGCGCCCTGCATATGGGTAATCCGGACAGCTGGAGATGGGACTACGCGCGGCTGCTTCCCAGATCCATCCGGGACTGGGTGGAGTAACGCAGCCGAGCGCGTCGCCTGGCGTGGACCCCCGCACCGAGACCTTCAACGACATCCCCGGATTTCCCGTCTACGGCCTCGGCGCGGGGCGTGAGCCTCGTGGCCAGGTGAGCAGCATCGGAAACATCGCTTTCAGCTTCGAGGCCAACAGGTTCGCCCACAACGGACCCGATGTCCGGCTGGGCGACCAGGACGTCGATCGGCCTGATCGGCACGAACTTCGGCGGGGTTTTTGCCTTCTGACACTGATGTTCCGGCAACTCGCTACACTCTTGAGCGCCCGTCATGCGGCTCTCCATCATTCCCAAGACGCAGTTGTCACCGCACCAGCTTCGTGAGGCGACGCTGCGCATTTTCGCGCCCGAGCACGCGTGCGACGTCGGACCGCGGTATTTCTGGAATCGCCCCGAGCACGACCGCCACCATTTCGCCCTTTTCGATCTCGAATCCCAAGAGTTCGTCGGCACGGTGTATTGCGTCATCCTTCCGCCGGTGGTCCAGGACTTCACCTGGTGGCTCGACTCGCGGATGCGCAAGAAGGGCTACTGGCGCGCGCTTGCGGACGACATGGCCGCGCACCTGAAGCGAAGGCACGCGATCACGACGGTGGGATTCATCGTCTTCGGGACGCACCATCGCGTGGCTTCGGAGAAGATCGCCGGGCGTCTCAGGGATAACTTCGTCAAGACGGCGCCGACCGGCGAGGCAAGCGCGGGTCGCACGCGCTAGTGCGGTTGGGGACTATGTGCGGGCTCGCCGGTCACGGCGCCTCCCCCTTCATGAGATGGCGACCCCACGGGGATTCGAACCCCGGTTACCGCCGTGAAAGGGCGATGTCCTAGGCCTCTAGACGATGGGGTCGGCTGAGTACTTTAGTCGGGCTGGTGGAGGTAACCGGGATCGAACCGGTGACCTCTTGCATGCCATGCAAGCGCTCTCCCAGCTGAGCTATACCCCCAACCAAGGCCGCGGATTATAGCGCGCGGCAGGTTAATTTTTGCAGGGTCCGACGCGCTTGCCGGACACCCTGCTTTTCATCTCGAACTTCTGCCCCTGCATGTTGCCTGCCATCTCCATGTCGATGTCCATGGAGGTGCGCGTCCAGCGCATGGTGCCGGTGCCGCGCATCCCGGTCTGCGGGCACGACACCTCCCAGCTCAAGCTGTCGGCGCTCTGCCCCTTCGTCGTGACCTTGCAGTCGGGCGCCATCTGGCCCATCCAGCGGTTGGGGTCGTCGACCTCCTCCTTGCGCACGCAGTGCCGCTCGACCCGGGTCTCGGCCTTCGGGAACATCGGCGAGGTCACGGTCGAGGTGATCTGCCATTCGCCGGGCTCGACCTTCTGGGCGAGCGCGGCGGGCGCGGCGCACAGGGCCGCGAGCATGCAGGGAACCGTTCGCTTCAGCATCAGCATCCTCCCAGGCGTCTGGCCGTGATCCTCGAGCGCGCGGAGAAATGCTCCGCGGTCAGCTCGAGCTCGCCGTCGAGCGTTTCGCGCCCGTAGCGCACGCTGCCCACGCCGCGCAGCGGCGGCTGCGCGTCACAGCTTATCTCGAAAGTGAACACGCTGCCGGTGTCGTTGCGGTGGAGGAACCGGCAGCGCGCGCCCGGCGAGGCGCCGAACAGGCGGCTCGGGTCGCGCGCCTCCTCCGGGGTGATGCAGCGCGTCTGCACCAGGCTGGTCGGCTCCTTGATGCCCTGCACTGTCGTGCTCGAGGAGATCTCCCAGTTGCCGGCCTCGATGTCGGCCCGCGCGGGGAGCGCCGCGAACGCCGCGAGCAGGAGCAGGCCGCGCATCAACGGCTCTCCAGGTAGCGGTCCATGCGCGCGAGGACCGTGTTGCGGTCGAGCAGCTCGAGCACCGCGTCGATCGACGGCGTCTGCTTCTGACCGGTGACGATATAGCGCAGCGGCATCGCGATCTGCGGCATCTTGAGCTTGTGCTCGGCGGCGGCCCGCTTGATCGCTTCGGCGAGCGAGGCCCGGTCCCAGCGGCTCAGGCGCTCGAGGCTCTTCCTCAGCGCTACGAGCGCGCGCAGCTCGTTGTCTGAGACGAGCTCGTGGAACACCTCGCGCGAAACCGAGGGTTCCCGGAGCAGCCCGGCGATCGTGGCGACCAGCTCGGCGAGCGTGCTCGCGCGAGGAGAGTAGAGCTCCACGGCGGAGATGACCTTTGCTCCCTGCGCTTCAAGAAGCGCCTTGAACTCCGGGCTGATCCTCGACGCCTCGACGCTCACTTCGGCGGCGGGGCGCGTCTTCATGTATTGCTGGTTCAGCCACGCGAGCTTCTCCGGGTTGAACTGCGCCGGGGAACGCGAGACATGGCGGAGGTCGAACCATTTCACGAAGTCGTCCTTCGAGAAAATTTCGTCGTCGCCGTGCGACCAGCCCAGCCGTGCGAGGTAGTTGAGCAGCGCCTCCGGAAGATATCCAAGAGGTTTATATTCCAAGACACTCGTGGCGCCGTGGCGTTTCGACAGGCGCTCGCCGTCGGCGCCGAGGATCATCGGCACATGGGCGAACTCGGGAAGCGCCTTGCCCAGCGCGCTGAAAATGTGGATCTGGCGCGGGGTATTGTTCACATGATCGTCGCCGCGGATCACGTGCGTGATGTTCATGTCGAGGTCGTCGACCACCACGCCGAAGTTGTAGGTCGGCACGCCGTCGGCGCGCAGCAGCACCAGGTCGTCGAGCTCGGCGTTGGGGAACGTGATCTCGCCCTTGACCAGGTCGTTCCAGCCGACGTGACCCTCCTGCGGCGTCTTGAAGCGTATCGGGGCCGGGCCCTCCCCGCGATAGCGCTGGCCGATCGCGCGGTCGTAGCGCGGCTTCTCGCCGCGCGCGGCTTGCTGCGCGCGCAGCGCATCGAGCTCGTCCTTGGGCATGTAATCGCGGTAGGCATGGCCGGCGGCGATGAGCTGCTCGGCCACCTCCTTGTACCGCGCGAGGCGCTGCATCTGGAACGCCGGGCCTTCGTCCCAGTCGATGCCGAGCCACTCCAGGCCCTCGAGGATCGCGTCCACCGACTCGCGCGTAGAGCGCTCGAGGTCGGTGTCCTCGATGCGCAGCACGAACGCGCCGCCGTGGCGCCGCGCGTAGGCCCAGGAGAAGAGCGCGGTGCGCGCGCCGCCGACGTGCAGGGTGCCGGTCGGGCTCGGGGCGAAGCGGGTGCGGACTTTCGCGCTAGTCAGTGCCGCCCTCGACCGCGAAGCGCTGCGCCCGCCAGCGCAGCATCCCGCCCGAGAGGTTCGCGACCTTCTCGAAGCCGGCCTTGCCGAGCAGCACCGTGGCCTGCGCCGAGCGCGCGCCCGAGCGGCAGACCGTGACGATCGGCTCGCCTTTTTTCAGCTCGGAAGTTTTTTCCGTCAGCTTTCCCAGGGGAATGAGCGTGGCGCCGGGGACGTGACCGAGCGGGCCGTTGAACTCGTCGGGCTCGCGCACGTCGACGATCTGCACCTCGCGCAGGTGCTCCTCCAGCCAGTGCGGCTGCACTTCCCAGATGCCGGCGAAGGTGTAGGTGAGCGGCGCCCAGTCGGGATCCAGGGAAGTCATCTGTGCGGGTTTCCCGCATTTCAGGTTAGCCGGTACCGCGGCGTCCATCTGCTTCGGGTGCGGCAATCCCAGGTTGGTCATGTAGCCGACGAAGTCGCCCTCGCCGATCGACTCGGCGAGGCGCGGGTTGTAGAGCTTTTCCTCGCCCACGCTGGTCACGGTGAGCCCGCGGTAGTCGTGGCCGGGGTAGACCAGGCAGCGCTCGGGCAGCGAGAAGATCTGCTCGCGCACGCTGCGGTATAGCGTGCGCGCGTCGCCGCCCTGGAAGTCGGTGCGGCCGCAGCCGCGGATGAAGAGCGCGTCGCCCGTGAACGCCATCGAGCGGTCGTCGAGCACATAGGTGATGCAGCCGCTGGTGTGGCCGGGGGTGGAACGGGCCAACAGGTGCTGCCGCCCAAACTCCACGCGGTCGCCATCCTGCAAAAACCTGTCGGCCCCCGCGGCGCCGCTCGCTTTCGAAATCCCGATCCTGCTGCCGAGCTTCTCGCGCAGCAGCCAGGCGCCGGTGACGTGGTCGGCGTGCACGTGCGTCTCGAGCGTCCAGGCGAGCTTGAGACCGAGCTCGTCGATCAGCGCGGCGTCGCGCCGCGCCTGCTCGAACACCGGGTCGATCAGCACCGCCTCGCGCGACGCGGCGTCGGCGAGGAGATACGTGTATGTTGACGACTGCGGATCGAAGAGCTGGCGGAAGATCATCCCGGTATGGATAACTTTACTCCTGTCTCCGCCCTCGCAGGCGGCGCGCTGATCGGCGCGGCGAGCGTGTGGCTGCTCGCGGCCAACGGCCGCATCGCGGGGGTGAGCGGCATCCTGCACGGCTTGGTGGGAGGAATGAGCGCCTCGCCGCCGGGAGATCGCTGGTGGCGCGCGGCGTTCATCGCCGGCCTGGTCGCCGCCGGCTTCGCCTGGCATGCCTTCGCCGACCCGGCAGTTCCCGGAGAAATGCACTTCGCCCCTCTCGCTCTCGCAGGGTTTCTCGTGGGCCTGGGCACGCGCGTCGGCGGGGGCTGCACCAGCGGCCACGGCGTGTGCGGGCTGGGCCGCTTCTCGGCTCGCTCGCTCGCCGCGGTGATGGTGTTCATGGCGACCGGGATGGCGGCGACCTTCGTGATGCGCCACGTCCTGTGATCTCCGCGTTCGGCGCCGGGCTGCTGTTCGGCATCGGCCTGTGGCTCTCGGGCATGGCCAACCCGCGCAAGGTGCTCGACTTCCTCGACGTCGCCGGCAACTGGGACCCGAGCCTGCTCCTCGTCATGGGCGGCGCGGTGGCGGTGACGGCCCTCGCCTTTCGACCCCTGGTCAGGAAAAAACAACTGACATTCAAAGACGCGATCGATGCGCCGCTCATCCTCGGCGCGGCGATCTTCGGGATCGGCTGGGGAATCGGCGGCTACTGCCCGGGGCCCGCAATTACTGCGCTGTCGAACCTGAGCGCCGACGTTTTCGTGTTCGTGGCCGCGATGGTCGCCGGGGGGCTTTTTGCTAGAATCGTTTCTCCTGCCGGACCGGGTGCTTAGCTCAGCGGTAGAGCACTTCCTTCACACGGAAGGGGCCAGAGGTTCGATCCCTCTAGCACCCACCAAGAATCAAAGCAGCCCTCTAGGCGTGAACAAGGCCGGGTGCCGGCTTGACCACCAACGCTTCGGTTTGCGAACCGTGCCGGTCGAAATACCACGTTTCCTTTCGCGCCCCGTATCGAGCAAGGACTCCTTTCGCCGTCCCCACGACGTCGCCCGCAAGATAGAGGTCGTCAAAGGGACCGAACGATTGCGGGCCGTGTTCGCCGCGAATCTCGAGGAACAGCGGTCCGCGGCAGGTAATGCGCGTGATGCGGCGGTCGCCGATGTGCCAGGCCCCGTTCGCGTGCATCGCCAACACCGGACCCCCGGCGGAGATCGACCCGCCCACGATCCTTACATCGACCCTTTCCTCAAGGAGGATTTCCGCAGCCCCGCTCTCTGTCTGGAAGACGATCGTCGGCATGTTCTTGCGCCTTTCCCCTGTTTGGCCCGCCATCTCGGCTCTCCCCGAAAGAGCTTCAATGACCGGAACATCTTCCGGTTCCCCGCCAGGCGTCATCAATAGGCGCTTTGTCAACAAAGAACATCGAGGTGACCTTGTTTGCAGTGCAACGCGCCGACTTTGCAAGATTAGGTCTGACGATGCGTCTTCCCACGACTGCGGAAAGGGGTTGGTCCCTTCCCGGGGAGGCGTAACGTCCCCTGGAGCCATCGATGGACAAGCGGGACAAGTCGCGCAACGACCTCCTCGCCGACCAGGCGAAGCCGGTGCCGCTGCGCGTGGGGATGTGCGAGGACGGCGCGAACACCTTCCGCACGCGCCCATCATCCTGAAGAGCGCGCGCGGCGCGATCAACGCGGCCGCCGCCGCGCCGGCGCGCAAGGAAACAGACTCGAAGTCCGAGTAGCTGCTAGGTCGGCAGCCGCTGCGGGTCGTTCCACAGCGGCAGGCAGCGGTGCGCCGCCTCGAACTCGTGCAAGAGCTCGCTGTGCCGCCGGTCGGGATCCTCGACCACTTCCCAGCTCACGCGCATCGCGCTGATGGTGATGTGGTTGGACTTGCGCGCCTGGAGCTGCGCGCTGAGCGCGGTGCGGATGGTGGCCGAGCCTGCGGACGCCCTGCCGAGGTAGATCACGCCGCCGTCCTGCCACAGCGCGAACACGCCGGTGGTGTCCGGCGCCGCCTCGACGAGCGACTCCGTGAACGGCAAGCTCTGGAATTTGATCGACATTTGCTTTTGCCCCTCCGATTGCGACATGGATGTTACGCGCGATTTCGTGTTGCATTGCGCAACCCGGAAAAGCGTAAGATGAACGCGGGGGAAAGAAAGCGTGCCGCAGTTCTGGAAGAAGGGGGAAGCCGGCAACGGTTTTCGCGTGCGCTATTCCGTCGAGCGGAACGGCGACGCCGAAGCGCGCGAGTCCGACCTGGTGTTCGTCGACGAGCGGCCGTTCGCCGTGCTCGAGTGGTCCGACGCGGGCGCGGCGATGCTGTCGATCGAGCTCGATCCCGCGAAGCTGCGCGCGCTCGACACCGGCGTCTTCGAGTACTCGGTTCCGGTAACGGATCCCCGCTAGCCGCTGTTGCAGCGGGGCAGCCGCTTGTGCTGGCGCTCGAACTCGCGCAGCAGGTCCGCCTCGCGCGCCGGCGGGTTGGCCGAGATCTCCCAGCCGTAGTGGGTCGCGCGCCCGGTGCACGGGTTTTCGGCCGCGAGGTGCTGCCGCAGGCAGGACTGGATCGTCGCGCCCTCGCCGCGCGCGTGCCCGTAGTAGATCAGCTCGTCGTTCTCCCACAGCGCGTAGACGCCGGGATCGGCGGGCGCGCCCGAGACCATGGTCTGCGTGAAGGCGTAGCGTGGGCTCGCGATCGGCACTTTTTGCTCTTCTGAAAAGCTTACACCACGCGCGCGGGTTTGCTCCCTAGTAGAAGTCCGTCCTCAACTGTCGACGATGTACGACAAAACGCTGGTACGCGTATTGCTGTCTACAGTGCATGCCACTAAAGCCCAACGGATCGCTTTGCGCGATCAAGGAGCAGATCGTCGAGGACCTGGCGAGCGGCCTGGTCCTGCAGTTCGAATGCAACGGCAGCCACACGCGCCTGGTGATCGCCGGCCGCGCGCTGCCGTTCGGCAACCGCGAGATCATCTTCGACAAGGAGGGCCGCGAGGCAGCGGCCGGCACGCTGGTCGGCGAGTTCCGCCGCCCTTCGTGGCTGAAAGAGGTTCCCTAGGTGTGATTTCTCGATAGGTTGTTCATTGAAGGCTGTTAAGCGAAGCTGATGTCGCCAAACGTCAGAACGCTAAAGGGAGCCGTCGCGCGGCTGGATCGAGAAGCGCATCAGCTCAGGAGCTGGCGCAGCCACTCCCGCGCATCGGAGGGCTCGCCGGCCGGCAGGTTCATGCAGCGGTCGCGCATGTTGCGCAGCACGTGCTCGATCATGCCGCCGCGGTGCTCGGGCGCCAGGGTGTCGAGCGCGCGCGCGAAGGCGTGCGCGAAGTGCGTCTTGTCGACCACGCCTTTCTCATGCAGCGTCTCGATCAGCACGATGTTGGCGGCGGCCAGCCCGGCCATCGTTTCGAGCAGCGAATCGAACTCGCGGTTCACGCGTGCTGCGTTTGCAGCGCCCGCCACAGCGTGGCGATCAGCACGTCGACGTTGACCGGCTTGGCGAGGTAGTCGCTCGCGCCAGCCTCGAGGCACTTCTCGCGGTCGCCGAGCATCGCCTTGGCGGTGACCGCTACGATCGGCAGGCTGCGGTAGCCCTCCAGGCTCCTGACGATGCGCATGGTGTCGAGGCCGTCGAGCCCCGGCATCATCACGTCCATCAGCACGAGGTCGATGTCGCGCTCGCGCTTCAGGAGCTCGATGCCTTCCTTGCCGCTTTCCGCGTACAGCACCTTCATGGCGTGCAGCTCGAGCGCGGAAGTCAGAGCGAAGACGTTGCGGATGTCGTCGTCGACCACCAGCACCTTGCGCCCGGCGAGCGCCTCGGCCGCCTGCGGCGCGAGCTGGACCGCCTCCTCGCTGGAGACCGGGGCAAGGTGGGTTTCGGTTTCGACCCCGGGCTGAACGTCATTTTCCTTTGCCAAACCCGAGGCTTCGCCCGCGGGCCGGTAGTCGAGCGGCAGGTAGAGCGTGAAAGTGCTGCCCTGGCCGGCCACGCTCGACACCCGGATCTCGCCGCCGAGCAGGCGCGCGAGCTCGCGGCTGATCGAGAGGCCGAGGCCCGTGCCGCCGAACTCGCGGCTGGTGGTGCCGTCGGCCTGCTGGAAGGCCTCGAAGATCAGGCGCTGCTTGTTCGCCGGGATGCCGATGCCGGTGTCGATCACCGAAAGCGCGATCACGCCGTCGGCGCGGTCGAGCACCGGGTGGCCCATGCTCCAGCCCGAGGCGGCGGGCTCGATGCGCAGCCGCACCCCGCCCTTGGTGGTGAACTTGAAGGCGTTCGACAGCAGGTTGGTGAGGATCTGCTGCAGCCGCTTGCTGTCGGTCTGCATCGCGGCGGGCAGCTTCGGCGAGAGCAGCACGTTGAACTCGAGGCCCTTGTCGTTCGCCATCTGGCGGAAGGTGCGCTCGACCGAGTCGACCACGTCGTCGAAGCGCTCGGCGGCGATGTTCAGCGTCACCGTGCCCGACTCGATCTTCGCCAGGTCGAGGATGTCGTTGATCAGCGCGAGCAGCTCGGCGCCCGAGGAGTGGATGGTGCGCGCGAACTCGGTCTGCTTCGGCGTGAGATTCCCGCCGACGTTGTCGGCGAGCAGGCGCGCCAGGATCAGGAGGCTGTTGAGCGGCGTGCGCAGCTCGTGCGACATGTTCGCCAGGAACTCCGACTTGTAGCGCGACGACAGCGACAGCTGCTCGGCCTTCTCCTCGAGGGCCGCGCGCGCCTGCTCGATCTCGCGGTTCTTGAACTCGACCTGGTGCATCTGCTCCGAGAGCTGGCGCGCCTTCTCCTGCAGCTGGTCGTTCGCCGAGCGCAGCTCGTCCTGCTTGGATTTCAGCAGCGACTCGGACTTCTGCAGGTTGAGCGCCTGCTGCTCGAGGCGGTCGTTGGTCTTCTTCAGCTCCTCCTGCTGGCTCTGCAGCTCGGCGGTGAGCGACTGCGACTGGTGCAGCAGGTACTCGGTCTGCATGTTGGCCGCGATGGTGTGCAGCACCACCCCGATCGACTCGGTGAGCTGGTCGAGGAAGGTCTGGTGGATCTCGCTGAACTTGGAGAACGAAGCGAGCTCGATGACCGCCTTGACCTGGCCCTCGAACAGCACCGGCAGGATGATGATCGACACCGGCGCGCCCGCGCCGAGCGCCGAGCCGATGCGGATGTAGTCGCTCGGCGCCTGGGTGAGCAGGATGCGCTTCTTCTCGAACGCGCACTGCCCGACCAGCCCCTCGCCGAACGCCACCTTGCGCGGCAGGTTCTTGCCCTGGCGCTGCGCGTAGCCGGCGAGCAGCTCGAGCTGCGAGTCGCCGCTGCGGTGGTCGGCGACGTAGAACGCCGCCTGCTGGGCGTTGACCAGGGGGGTCAGCTCGCTCAGGATCAGCCGGGAAACGGTGACCAGATCCCGATGGCCCTGGAGCATGCGCGTGAACCGCGCGAGGTGCGTCTTCAGCCAGTCCTGCTCGGTGTTCTTGCGCGTGGTGTCCTTGAGGTTGCGGATCATCTCGTTGATGTTGTCTTTCAGAGAGGCGACCTCGCCCAGCGCCTCGACCGCGATCGAGCGCGTCAGGTCTCCTTTGGTTACTGCGGTGGCCACTTCTGCGATGGCGCGCACCTGGGTGGTGAGGTTCGCCGCGAGGCGGTTCACGTTCTCGGTCAGGTCGCGCCACAGCCCGGCCGCGCCCGGCACGCGGGCCTGGCCGCCGAGCTTGCCTTCGGTGCCCACCTCGCGCGCGACGTTGGTCACCTGGTCGGCGAAGGTCGCGAGGGTGTCGATCATCGAGTTGATGGTGTCGGCGAGCGCCGCCACCTCGCCCTTGGCCTCGACCGTGAGCTTGCGGTGCAGGTCGCCGTTCGCCACCGCGGTCACCACGCTCGCCACGCTGCGCACCTGGCTGGTGAGGTTCGCGGCCATCGAGTTCACGTTGTCGGTGAGGTCCTTCCACACCCCGCCCACGCCCTTCACCTGCGCCTGGCCGCCGAGCTTGCCCTCGGTGCCCACCTCGCGCGCCACCCGCGTCACTTCCGCGGCGAACACGTTGAGGTGGTCGACCATGGTGTTGACGGTGTTCTTGAGCTCGAGGATCTCGCCTTTCACGTCCACCGTGATCTTCTTCGAGAGATCGCCGCGGGCGACCGCGGTGGTCACGTCCGCGATGTTCCTCACCTGGCCGGTGAGGTTCGCCGCCATCGAGTTCACGTTGTCGGTGAGGTCCTTCCACACGCCGCCGACGCCGACCACCTGCGCCTGGCCGCCGAGCTTGCCGTCGGTGCCGACTTCCTTGGCGACGCGCGACACCTCGCTCGCGAATGCGTTGAGCTGATCGACCATCGTGTTGATGGTCGACTTGAGCTCGAGGATCTCGCCGCGCACGTCGACCGTGATCTTCTTCGACAGGTCGCCCTTCGCCACCGCAGTGGTGACCTCGGCGATGTTCCTCACCTGGCCGGTGAGGTTCGCGGCCATCGAGTTCACGTTGTCGGTGAGGTCCTTCCACACCCCGGCGACGCCTTTCACCAACGCCTGGCCGCCGAGCTTGCCGTCGGTGCCTACCTCTTTCGCCACGCGCGACACTTCGCCGGCAAAGGCGTTGAGCTGGTCCACCATGGTGTTGATCGTGCTCTTCAGCGCGAGGATCTCGCCGCGCACGTCCACCGTGATCTTCTTCGACAGGTCGCCGCGCGCGACCGCCGTGGTCACTTCGGCGATGTTGCGCACCTGGCCGGTGAGGTTCGCCGCCATCGAGTTCACGTTGTCGGTCAGGTCCTTCCACACGCCGCCGACGCCCCTCACCTGCGCCTGGCCGCCCAGTTTTCCTTCGGTTCCGACTTCCCGCGCTACCCGGGAGACTTCGCTGGCAAAGGCATTGAGCTGGTCCACCATCGTGTTGATGGTGCTCTTCAGCTCGAGGATCTCGCCCTTCACGTCGACCGTGATCTTCTTCGACAGGTCGCCCCGCGCCACCGCGGTCGTCACGTCCGCGATGTTGCGCACCTGGCCGGTGAGGTTCGCGGCCATCGAGTTCACGTTGTCGGTGAGGTCTTTCCACACCCCGGCGACGCCGAGCACCTGCGCCT
>Ga0187892_10008195_pt1 | contig 14421 bp, 20 predicted proteins | sample MA1701073metaG_FD_139345 | JGI IMG/M metagenome (GOLD analysis project Ga0187892, IMG submission 139345) | Bio-ooze microbial communities from a basaltic lava cave in the Kipuka Kanohina Cave System on the Island of Hawaii, USA - MA170107-3 metaG ... | reverse complement strand
CGTCGGTCGCATAAGTGGAAAAGCGACCGAATGCGACCGGATTGAGATTCGGATACTCGCGGCCCCCTTCGGAAAGCACGCCCGGATGCGTCTCCATGCCCGGCACTACGACCAGCGTGTCGATGAGACTATCCCTCATGAGAAGGATCGCCATCGGGTCACGTCTGATCGGCCCCGAGGTCTCGGTCGGCTGCGTGAAGCTGGCGCCCTGCCCCAGGAGCCGCCTGTCGAAGAGGATCGCTGAGCCCATCGAATAGCTCCTCTCTTGACGAAACTCCGTTGGCCTGGTCCGGATGAAGGTGCCATCGGAGGAGAGGTAGGAACCCCGGCTCAGCGTGCCGTCAAACACGAACAACGTGTCCCCCGGTAGCCGATGCACCGAGGTGATGAACTCGAACTCGCCAGGGCCCTGTCCCTTGCGACCGGAGGTCGAGAGGTACCGGCCGGTGGCATCGAAAAACCGGAGCTCGCTCGCCGTTCGGTCCACAACAACCATCCGGCCGTCCTCGAGCCTTGCCGCGTTGCCGACTCGATCCAGATCGTGCCCCGGCTCGTCCCGACCCCCGATGTCCACCAGGGGAGTGCTGTCGGCAACCCACACCGGCAACAACTCCTCGAATCCTGCAGGGTGATCAACGATCTGGATCCCGGCGCTGTCTCGCACCGTGACCGCGCTTGGCGCTGGGCCCGGGCCCGAGCATCCGGCAAGGCCAAGGATCCCGATAACTCCAACCCGAGTTTTCATGGGGACCACCGCGATTGGGCTTCTGAAACTAACCCCCAACAGCCCCGTCCTCCCATCCTACTCCGCGAGCAGCTCCATCACCGCCGGGTTCGGCTCTCCGCCCGGTGGACCTTCCGCCCCCTGCCGCGACTCCGCTAGCGAATGCCGGGTGATGAATAGCTCACCCCATCGCGACTTCGGCGTGCGCCGGAGAATCTCGAGCGCCTCCCGAAGGTCCGCCGGCGCTACGGGCTTGACCAAATAGCCGCGGAAGCCCGCCTCGCGGAGCCGGCTAGCATCACCGGGATACCCCGCAGCCGGAAGCATGATGAGCGCGGGGCGTCCAAACTCGCCGGACCGAATCTGTCGCCCTACTTCGGCGTAGGATTCGGCGTCGTGATCGCTGAACACCACTACGTCCACCTCCCGGCGCGACAGCTCGGCCAGAGCCTCCACCAGGGTCCCGAACGCCCTGGGCCGGTACCCTGCGGCTTCCCCGATCGCGGCCCAGTTGAGCCGGAGCACGGGATCGGCCTCCACCACCACGAGCGACCCCGGCGAAACGCTGGTCGGCACCGGCTCGGACAGCACGACGCTGACAGCCCCGGTGCCTCCGCTCATCTCCAGGTCGGGGAGCGGAACTCGAACCGTGAAGTGGATCCCGCCTTCGCTCTGGTTCTCGACTGTGATATCTCCCCCCATCAGGCGGGCCAACTGCCGCGCGATCGGAAGGACGAGACCCTCCTCCCGGCTGGACGCGAGATCACCCCGCCCGAACGGCTCGAACAGGCTGGGCAGCAGATCCTGGGGGATCGGAGGTCCGTTGTCGAATACCCTCACCACCACGCCCGATCCGAGGACCGGCAGTTCGTCCTGGCCCCTGGCCCGGCCACACTCGATCGTGATGTCGCCCCTCTCGAGGCGGAAGAACTGATGCTCCACCAGCGCCATCAGGATTTGCCGGAGCCGGCCGGGATCGCCGATCACCTTGCGACCCATGGTCGCGGCGGTATCTACGCGGAGGGTGAGACCCTTGGCCTGAGCCCGTGGCGAAAGCGACCGGACCAGATCCTCGAACATGACGCCGAGATCGAACGGAATAGGCTCGAGCGGCAGGGTACCGCTCTCGAGCCGGGAGAAATCGGAGACCTGTGCGAGGAATCCTCGCAGCGTCTCCACCGCCTCCTGGAGAGCGTCCACGTAAGCGCGCTGGCTCGGAAGCAGCGCCCCCATCCGGAGCAGACCGGTCAGCCCGAGGATCGCGTCGGCCGGGGTTCGCATCGCACGCCCGACCAGCGCCAGAATCTCCCCGCGAACCAGGTTCGTGGATTCGGCGGCCCGCCGGGCTCTCCGCAGCGCTTCAAGCTCTACGAGTTGTTCCCGCAGCTCGTTCGACGTGCGTTCGAGTGCAGAGAGAAGGCGGTCCTGCTCGGTACGTTCACCACTCACGAAACACGCTCCTGGAGGGCGCAGTCCGGAAAGGTCACGTGCATCATGCCACTGACCTGCAATTCCTAATCCATTCAGGACTTAGGCGATGTTGAGCGGCGCCGCCGTCGCTGCATTTGTCCGCACGTCGTCAGGTTCTTGCATACTTGCGCGGAGAAGAGTCCGGCGGGGCGCCGAGACGGAGAGTCTTCGTAGTGCGGCTGAAGAGTTTGCGACGAGGGCGAGAGATGGTCGAGAAGGTGACAGCGTGGTGTCGCAACGGGCTGTGCGCGCTAGTGCCAGCCCATCCGGTCACGCAAGGTCGTGATATGCGCCACGTGATGGCGCCCGTGCCAGGCGTACATCGCCAGAATCTGATCGAGACGCAAGGATTTCTGCTGCTCCGGGTGAAAGAAGGTCCGGCTCCAATCCGCCTCCTTCATGGCGCGCAGCAGGACGACCCACCGGCGATGCAGCGCCTCGAGCAACACCAGCGACACACCGACGTTCGTATCGCGGGTGTCGGCAAGCTCGGCCCACCGGGCTTCCTCGTACGGCTTGATCGTCGGGTTGTCCTCGGTGAGCGCCAGCTTGAATCGGACATAGGCGTTCAGATGGCTGTCCGGGATGTGGTGAACCACCTGTCGCACCGTCCACCCGCCTTCCCGATACGGGGTGTCGAACTGTGCATCGGTCAACCCGATGACCGCGGCTCGAAGCAGGCCCGGTGCTTCCGCGAGCTCGCCGATCAGCTCGTCCCGCCGGGCCGGGGCCACCTCGTTCGGGAAGGTGAATTTCCCGACCGGATACCGTGCATCGCTCATTGTTCCATCCGGAGTCGAATCGCCCCCCGCACCAGCGACACCCGCCCTTCGACCGGAATCTGCACGAAGAGATCTCTCCCGCTCTTGGTCAGGGCGGGATACTTCTCGCCCACATCCATCAGCATGTAACGCAACATCGTCTCGGGGACGGGGAGAATACCCACCCGGATGCGCCGAAGCTGAAAATGCGCGAGTCCCCGGCCGGCGGGGAGTTGAACGATATCAGCAGTGATTACGGTCGAGCTGTCCACCAGAGCAGAGAGGGGCCCTAGGGATCCTCGTGCCTCTGCGGGGAGGTCCTGAAGCCGGCCCGACAGCGTCACCTGCTGGGAATCAACCGTGACCAGGATCTGGGTGCTCTCGGGGACAGGGGCCTCCAATCGGGCAATCATGTACGCCGCCCAGTCGCCTCCGTCGATGAAGCCCTCCGGTTTCCGACGTTCCAGAAACACGGAATCCACGACCGCCTGAGCCCGCGCGACCCCGGATCGCGTGATCCGGCCGCGCCCGGTCGTGTCCGGGTGTTGTCCCGAAGTCGTCGAGGAGTGGGGTGAGTGGGGAAGGAGAAGGAGCGCGAAAACCGGCCAGCACCGACCTGTCCCGAACAACCACTGTCGCATGCCGCAATCTAGCGACCCCCTCCTTCGATGAGCATCCGCACGGCGGGGATCACCGTGATTCGGAGCAATCCCTGAGGTCGAGCGAGGCTGTCCAATGCAGCCAGGCGGGCCCTGGCCCACTCGGCCCGCGCCGGGCCGGCCGGTGGAGTCAATGCCTCGATCCCGATTTCGGTCACGCGCGCCAGCGCCTGCGCCGCCGGCAGCACGTCTCGGGCGAGCGGCACCTCGGCAAACTCGCTGAGGATGCCCGGCAGCATCCGCCAGCGGGCAAACGCCGAGTCCAGGCGCCTGCGCCCGTCTCCAGCGCCGGTGAGCACGGCCGCAGCCAGCGATCGGTAGCCCCAGTGCGCGGGCGGATCGGGTCGCGCGGCGTCAATCGCGAAGACCAGCGGCGTGAGCTGGGTCAGCGACTGTCGCGATCCGCGTTCCCCGAAACGTACCGGCTCCATCAGCTCGAGCAGCTCCTGGAGCGGGGCAGGATTCCGGCCCGCCGCGAGCCGGCGCGTCATTCGGGCCGTGTGCGACTCGTGCCCCAGCCCGACCGCTTCGAGCCGCACCCGCATCACCGCAAGCCGGCGGTACATGTCGGCGACGTCCCGAACCTCCCGCGGCGACCAGAGTCGCTCGGCGATCGCCGCGAGCCGGGGCCAGATCCGCGAGTCGATCGATTCCGGCGTGATGTGCTCCGCCCACATGCAGGCTTCGCCGCCGAGCACCCGGGCGGCCTCAGCGGGGGTGAGCGGGGAGCCTGCCGGCACCGGGTCCACCAGGTAGTGCACCTCGGTGGTCTGCATGTGATCCAGATACCACCCGGCCGAGAGAATACCGAGGTAGCCGTCCCGCGCGCCGTCGCGCAGCGCATCCTGGCCCCGCCACGACTGCACCACGGTGGTTTTGGGCAGGCCGGGATGGAGAATCTCATCCCAGCCGACCATGCGCTTGCCGTGGCGGGTTAGGATGGCCGACAGGCGCCGGTTGAAATGCGCCTGCAACGCCTCGTTATCCGGGAGGTTCCGCGCCCGCATGAACGCCTGGATGCGCCGGTTCTCCCGCCACTGGGTGCCGGAGACTTCGTCCCCCCCGATGTGCCAATAGGGATCGGGAAAAAGCGTGGCCATCTCCCCGATGAACCCGTCCAGGAACTGGTAGGTCGCCTCCCGGGTCGGATCGAACGTCGGGGCGAACACCCCGAAGCGCCGCTCGATCGTGTACGGCCCGGGCGCGCTGGCATAGGCGGGATACCCGACGAACCAGGAGGTGGAATGCCCCGGAACATCGAACTCCGGCACCACCCGGATGCCCCGGTCCCGGGCGTACGCCACCACCTCCCGGATCTGCTCCTGGGTGTAGTACAGCCCGTCCGATCCCATCTGGTGGAGCCGCGGGTACAGCCGGCTCTCGACTCGGAATCCCTGATCCTCCGAGAGGTGCCAATGGAACACGTTGAGCTTGACCGCGGCCATGCCGTCGAGCTGCCGCTTGATCACCTCGACCGGTTCCCAGTGCCGCGCGACGTCAATGAGCAGCCCGCGCCAGGGAAACCGCGGCTGGTCTTCGATCCGAACCGCCGGCAGGCGAAAGCCGCGGGCGTCGGGCTCGAGCAGCTGGAGGATCGTCTCCAGCCCCCGCAGCGCGCCGACGGTGGTGGGTGCCGTGAGCTCAGCCCGGTCCGGAGCGATCGTGAGCGTGTAGCGCTCGACTTCCGTCGGTGATTGCACGGCCTGCCCCGGCCCCGCGACGCGGATCGCCAGCGTCGGACTGCCGGTACCCCGGTTCAGGATCAGGCCGGTCACGAGCTCGGCCCGGCGCAGGAACCGGGCGACGGCCCGGGACAAGCGAGCGTCGGGCGCTCCATCGGCACCCGTGGTAACCCGGACCCGGAAGGCGGTGTCGACCCGGAGATGGCCTTCCCCGAAGCGGAAGGAGGCCGGTACGGGCATCAGGGTCCGGGTCGAATCGGGGGGGGGCTGCCCCGCGAGCGTCAGCAACAGTGCGGCGAAATGCATGTCTATCCTAACCCACGCTGCCGGTGATCCGGCCGGCACGGATGAACAGGGGCCAGGTGATCGTGTGAGGCTCCGTGGCGTCCTTCCCCCAGGCGGCGCCCAGCTCGTGGATCAGGATGGGCAACGGATCCCGGCCGCGGTCCGCCCGGTACCGGGTGACCGCGGACCAGGTTCCGATATACCCGACCAGCTCCTCGATGGTCAGGCGCGCCTCGATGGCGAACTTCGGAGCGGCGACCTCCGCAATCGGGAGGCTGATGCCGCGGTATCGCTCGTCCACCTGGCGCCGTTCGGGCGGCCAGTAGGGGCCAACCGTCTGGTCCTGAAAGTGGCGCACCACCTGCTCGATGTCCCGATTGGCGAACAGCCGCCCGTATCCCCATACGGCGAGCGCGGCGTTTCCCCCCGGGACGGCGACGCGCTCCACTTCCGCGAGAAACGCGGTCCGGTCGAGCCAATGAAACGCCTGAGCCACCGTCACCAGGTCCACACTGCCGGTGGCGAGCGAGGCCGACTCGGCGAGGCAAACACAGAGGGAGAGGTTGGGCGCCGCGGGAGCCTCCCTCAGTTGTTCCCGGCTGGCGTCCGTCCCGATGACGCTGGAGAAATGGGGGCCCAGCTGACTGGCCGCTTGCCCCGAGCCGGTGGCACAGTCCCAGGCCACGCGATGGGCCGTCGGCAGAGTCGCCAACCACTCGAAGAGCGCCGCAGGATACCGGGGACGAAAGCGCGCATAGCTGGCCGAATCGCGCGAGAACAGATCCCGGTTGAGCCCGCTCAATCCACCTCCTGCCCGTCTTCCCATCCATCCCACTATCCCACTATCCCACTATCCCTCTATCCAACTATCCCTCTATCCCTCAGCTTCTCTCAGCAGTCCAGGCAGGTCAAATGGATCCGCCATGCGGAGATCGAGGTCTCCATCCGTGGTCCTGGGCCATTCGTCGGCCGGCCGGTCCCAGGTCAGCTCGAGCCCGATGCCGTCGGGATCGGAGAGATAGATCGCGAGACTCACTCCGTGATCCGAAGCGCCGCGCAGCGGAACCCCGGCGTCCTGCAGCCGCTTGACGGCGACGGCCAGGTCTCGCCGCGTCGGATAGCGGATCGCGACGTGATACAGTCCGGTGCTGTGCCTCGGTGGAGGTTCGGCGCCCAGACTCTCCCAGGTATTCAGCCCGAGATGGTGATGATAATCCCCGGCGGCGATGAACGCGGCGCTGTCGCGAAACCGGGTGACCAGCTTGAAGCCGAGAATGCCGCAATAGAACCGGAGCGAACGGTCGAGATCGCTGACCTTGAGGTGTGCGTGGCCGATACCGGCGCCGTCGGGAATCTGATAGCCGGATTCCGATGGAGCATTCAGGGTCGAGACGCGGTCCATGCCATGATCTACCGCCTCGGCGCATTCGCGGCAAGCGGGGAGGCGAGCATGATCCCGTCTCCCACCGACACCAGGCACGCGTGCACCCGGACATCGACCGCAGTGGCAGCCCGCAATCGTTCAAAGACCGGTGGCTCGCCGGTGGTGAGGTCGGTGAGGTAGTGCTCGATCGTGTCGGGAAGGAGGGACCGCTTCAGAACTCTCTGCGCTTCATGTCGTCGAAAAACCGCTTGGTGTCGTCGTCCATGTCAGCGGGCTTTTTGCGGAGCGTGTCGTCGTACTGACCTGATCGGTCGGTTTTCTTGGGGCTGACCTTGCCCGCGGTCTTCTTGATCAGCTTCGCCATCTTCTGGTCTTCGCGTTTCGACATGCTAGCTCACGGAGAATGTCTGACGAGACAAGCCGAAGGCTGGCCGGCACCCTCAGGAAACCGGCCAGCCCCAGCCTCATGAGTAGCCCGCTACGGCTTGCGGGTTGCTTCGGTGCGGAGCACCACCACGGTGTCCGTGCCGCTGCTGTAATGCGCGACGGCTCTCCCTACCAGCATGCCGTTGGTCAACCGCGAGACCGTCTCGGTGGTAACCTGCACTCCCGCCCGGAGTACGCTCTCATACGGGCCGGCGGACATCATCACGCTGTCTCCCGAGAACGAGACTCGCATGGGGATCGGGGGGCGGTTCGCGAAATTGATCGTCCACCCCTCGGTCGTCCCGGTGGCCACGATTTCGTAGGTGACGAGGACGCTGTCGCTCCCCTCGCGCATGGTGCGGGCCGTCCAGGTTCCCGCGACATCCGCGGCCGTCAGCATGGCCGCCGGGGCCGCCGCCATGGTGTCGGCCGCAGGTTCCCCTTCCCTGCTCGAACACCCAGCCAGTAGCACCGCAATACCCAGCAAAGCAAACCGTCGCATAAACCTCCCCCGTTCAAGGTCGTCTGGTCCCGCGCCCCAGTGCGCGCCAGCGGGGGGGAAACTTACGCGCTGCACCCTTTGCGGGTAAGGAGGGGATACACCCCGATTTACCCATCCGGCACGGGTGAGGGCCGGTAGGGAGACAGGAGCCGCTCCCAGTTCCTGGCCAGCCGAAGGAATTCCGACTGGCATCCCCTGGCCCGGTCCTCCGGAAGCCAGCCCTCCCGCACCACCTCCCGATACCGGGTCGGGGCCCGGCCATAGATCCAGCAGATGATGTTGTAGACCCGCTGCTGATTGAGTCCGTGCTCATCAGCGAAGGCTATGTCATTGAGTGGTTTAGCGGGCGCATTGAGCGCGAACCAACCCACCGCCCCGAAGGCCAGGGAGTCCCCGGTGGGTCCCTGGTTGAGAAGCAGGATCGTGGCCAGCTGGTCGACGGCGTCCTCCTCACGCCCCACGATGGGAAGCTCGAGCACGTCGATGATGGCGTGTCCCAGCTCGTGCATCAGCGCAAAAACCAGAGTGCCGCTCACCAGGTACTCCCCCCCCACCTCTCGAGCGAACTTGTCGGTCAGCTCCTCGAAAAGCTCGTAGCAGAGCGTGACTCGGCGCCGATCGGGGTCATACGACGCATTCGGCTGGGCACAATGGGCCGTGGTCAGCGTGATGTCTTTCGGAAGCTTGATCGAGTCATTGAGGCGGAGGGCGATCGTGTCGAGGAAGCGGTGCCGAATGAGGCCCTCACGGAAGTCCTCAAACTCGGGGGAAGATGGTGCATAATGCGCCAGGAATTTTCCCTGTGGCGCGGGCGGAGGCAGTCCGTCCTGTCCCACCGCCCCCTCCTTCGAGGCGGCGGGCTCGGGCGGCGCCTGCTCCTCCGGAGCTGGCCGGCAACCGGCCAGGACCAGACTCAGCGCCAGAAGGGTTCGGATCACCTCGACGTCGTTGGTTCAGCGGGACAAGGTCGCCTGGACCCGGATCGGCACCGCCTTGAGGGCCCGGGACACAATGCAATTCGCCCCCATATCGTCGGCGGCACGGGAGAACTCCTCGCTCGAAACTCCCGGGACCACCCCCCGGGTCACCAGATCGATGCCGGTAATCCCGAAAGCGTCGCCCACTTTCTCCAGGTGAACCGTCGCGGTCGTATCGATCCGGGTCGCCGGATGGCCACCCTTGGCGAGCAGGTTGGCAAGCGCCATGGTAAAGCACCCGGCGTGCGCCGCGCCGAGCAATTCCTCAGGATTGGTACCCGTTCCGCTCTCGAACCGGGACGAGAACGAGTAGTCCCCCTCGTAGGTTCCGCTCCCGAGCTTGAGGTGACCCTTGCCGGTCTTGAGCTCCCCTTCCCACCTCGCCTCAGCGGTCCTCTGCATGCCCACCTCCAATAGCCAGTTAGCCAATAGCTCGTAGCTACTCCTCAGTATGGATGACCACGCCTCCGACCCATCCGGCCACCAGGTTGTACAACGCTGCCCCGATCAGCCCACCGATGAACCCGATACAGCCGTAGATGATCGGGATGACGATGATCGCCGCGATCCCGATGCTGCCGAACGGGACGTAGTCTCCCGCCATGGTGCTCATCCACGAACCCAACAGCACGAAGAAGAGGCCGATGAGAATTCCGAGCAGCGCGTACAGCATGCCCATCACCTTCGCGACCGAAACCGGTTCGACCCGCCGGATGATCATGCATCCCCCTTGTGTGGTGGCCGTTGGTGGAACCCGAGCTCCTCTCCCCTCACCCTTCACCGAGCGACGAGAGCTCGCTCTCGTCGGTGAAGACCAGCGATTCCGAGTTGACGCAGTACCGCAGTCCCGTCGGTGCCGGACCGTCGCTGAACACGTGGCCCAGATGCGCATCGCACCGCGCACAGAGAATCTCGGTGCGCAGCATGCCGTAGCTCCGGTCGTCTTCGGTGACCACGTTTTCCTTCGCCACCGGCTGGAAGTAGCTCGGCCAGCCAGTGCCCGAGTGAAACTTGTGTTGCGAAGAGAAAAGCGGAAGCCGGCAGCACACGCAGGTGTACACCCCGGCCCGCTTGTTGTCCAGCAAGAGCCCGCAGAACGGCCGTTCGGTGCCCTTACCCCGGGCGATCTCGAACTGCTCCCGGGTCAGCTGGGCTCGCCACTCGTCGTCGGTCTTGACGACGCGCGGGGAGTCCACCGGCCCGACCAGCCGACCGCTGCGATCGAACACCTTGACCTGAACGTTCACGCCGGTCCCCCTGTCCCCCTATCCCCCTATCCCTCTATTTCTGCGGTCTCATGTCGTCCGCCGTCCCCGGCTCCCCATCCGGCCCGACTGCGAAAAGGTCGTAGGTCTTTCCGTCCGGCGCCAGCGTGTAATGAAACGGCTTGAAGCCGAGCAACCCCGCGCTCGGGTCGAAGATACTCACCGGTCGCCGGAGCCCGAACTTCTGCTGCATCGCCAGGAGCGACGGGGGATACTGCCCCTGTTCCCGGCGATAGGTCTCGAGAGCGTCCACGACTTCCACCAGGTATTGGCGGGTTATTTCGAGCCGCGCCTCCAGCATCGCCGGGTTGTTGCCGATCGATGAGCCAAGCACCAGGAATCCGACCAGGTTGAGCATCGCGCCGCCGGCTCCAACCGCCGCGGCGATCAGGGCTTTGGGCCTGCTCGACACCAGCCCCCAGCCTGCCGCTACCGACCCGATGAAGAATCCAAACCCCGGAATCAGGGACAGCCCCGCCAGCAGGAACAGCGGCCAAGACGGTTTCCGTGGCTTCGGGGGCGGGAGGATGGGCGACGGGTCCGTCACGATCCCAGTGCCGCCGCCAGGCGTTTGGGCGCGGTCATCCGATAGGAATCCGCCAATAGCCCCTTGAGCTCTTTCCAGTCTACCGCGCCGTCCAGCCAGACACCGACCCAGCCGCTCGGCCCGACATAGGGCGGCCGGAAGAACCGTCGGGGCGCCATCTGGATCATGATCTCCTGATTTCCCGGCGCCGCTTTGCACCACACGGCTGGCCGTTCATATCCACGATGGTTTTGCGGTGCGGCGTACATGGCGAAGAGCTTGTTACGGACCCGGAACGTGGGCGCGCCCCAGGCCAGGACCTCGTGCGCCTCTGGGAGGGAAAGGCACAGTTTGCGAAGCCGCGCCAGACCCCCCTGCGACGCCATGTGACTAACGCGCTCCTTCCAGAGCGCCCCGGTCCGGAACCGCGATGGCGACTGAAGCCCAGAACCCGCCGCGCTGGGCAAACCGGAGGTCGCTGATCCGCACCTGCGTGGATCGCGCCCCCTGACTCGTGTCGGGTCTGCTTTCGAAGCGTGGGAATCGAGCCCAGCGCAGGAACCGCATGCCGTCGTGCGTGGTGCTTGCCTCCGCGGCACCCGGAACATCACGCCCGGGGGAAACGACCCTCGTGGCCGTGTAACTGCTCCGCAGCCCGAGGCTCAGTGCTCCGGTTTCATACCGATGTCCCAGATCGCGGATCACGTCTCGCCGAAAGGGGTTGCCGAAGACCGGTGCGACCATCGTGCGAGCCGAGGTCCCGGTCTGCTCCGAGATCGTCGCCGACCCCGTCCGCGCCGTCACGGCCATGGTGAGGGCGTAGGCACCGACCACTCCCAGCGCGAGCCGCGCGGGCCGGCCGGGGGATCGGCGCGCGAGCGCCAGCCCAGCCAGCAGCACCAGCCACACCCACGGATCCACGATGAACAGCGCGTCGCCGTAGAACCAGCGTTCGGAGAACGGCATCAGCAGGCGTACCCCGTAGACGTTCAAGAGATCGAGCAGCGGATGCGACCACACCCCGATCGCCGCCAGCGCCAGCAGCCCGCGCGGATTCACCGGAGGCCCTCCCCCCCCTTCACCCCCCTCCGGCCTGCGCCAGCGGTGAAGTCGGTTCCACCCCAGCATGATCACGGTCAACAGGAGCGGCAATCCGACCATGGCCACCACGCCGTGGGTCCAGCCCCGCCGGAACGCCAGGGCGTCCATGTTCGAGCCGATGAAATACATCGCAACGTCGACATCGGGGAGGTTTGCGCCGAGGGCCAGCGTCGCGGTGCCCAACGCGCTGGCCCGTTTGAGACCCGACTCGGCCAGGACGACACCCACGAGGGTGTGGGTGATGTTATCCACCGTGACGACCTCGGCTCATTCCTGGTCGGGAGCCCTCCGACGCCGCCGGCCCTTGGCGGGGGAAAGGTCGATCAGGATGGCAACCACCAGCCCGACCACCGGCCACAGCGTCCATTGCCCTGAGAACCAGTGCTGGACGGCGGTGTACCAGAGCAGCGTGGTGGGCAGGAAGAAGAATCCCAGAATCGGCCACAGCGCGGTCGTGAACAAGCCGGTGAACCAGCTGCTGAACAGCCAGAGGAGGAGGATGACCAGCCGGGGCGTGATCAGTGCGAACAGCAGTAGCAGGCAGGGCATGGCGGGTTACCTCGCAGGCGGTGTGGTCGCGGCGGGAACGCCCCTGATGAAGGCAATGTAGTCGGTCGGCGCGGGCTCCCGGCCCGCCTTGCGCAGCAGGAGATTGACCTTGCCGCGGTGGTATTGCCCGTGCAGCGCCGCATGCACGAGGATGTCACCGACGGCGTTGTCGAAGACCTGGCCCCTGGTATTGGTGTAGCGCACGACGCGCGAGAAGTCATCGCCGAGTGCGCCGAGGAAGGCATCATAACCCGCGTGCAAAAGGGCGACCTGCGGGCCCAGGTCCGCTACAGAGACGGCCGGCCAAACCGCCAGGCGGGATGCACGGTCTTCGAGCCGGGCCAGCCAGGTCTCCGTGGCGCCCAGCACGTGGCCGAACTCGGCGAGCGCTTCCGCGGGTTCGCCCCCGGTTTCCTCGAGCGCGGCCAGGATGCGCTGGTCCGCCCAGCGCGCGTGGGCCCACAGTTGCCGGATGACGACGGACATGGCTCGAGGAAGTATGAGGCGCGGCCGCCTGCCTCAGGCGGCCGCGCCTCCGTTCACTCCACCCTGCGGGTTACATCGCCGGCCACAGCCACCCGAACACTCCCCCCGTGAGCAGGCCGTAGATCAGACCGTCGATCGTGCCCCGGATCGTCGTCCCCCAGTTCTTCTTGTACCAGATCGACGCCGGCCAGGTCCCGACCGCGTAGCACGCGAAGGCGGTGAATCCCGTGAACCTGAACACCGCCATGTACTCCGCTCCCGGACCGAGCGCCCGCCCTGCCAGGTACGCGGCGAACACCCCGACGATCAGCGAGAAGACGAACCACTGGACCAGTTGCTTCCCCATGTTGAACGGGCCGGACCCGTACATCGTCATCGCCAGCACCGGACCCTTCGCCAGCTTCTCCTTGTACTCCGGCGACTTCATCTCCTCGGCGCTGCTGCACCAAGGAACCATGTAGTCGCCCGGGGGAATGCCCAGCGGCCTCACCGCGTCCATCAACCGGTCTTCATTGGGGGCTTTGCGAAAGTCGGCCTTGTGATAGCCCAGGACCATGTGGATGATCGAGCTGGCAACGAACACCACCACCGCCGAGATCAGGATCGGAAGCCAGAGCGCCGACAGGCCTACCATACCACCTCCAAGGAGCGGAAAGGAATCCAGAACCTACTTCGCAATTCCCCGGTGGGCGAGCGCGCCAAACCAGACCAGAACGGCCACGACCAGCGTCGCTCCGCCGGCCGCGAGGCCGGCGCCTAAACCGCTGCCACCCCACACGATAGGCGCCAGCGTCGCGGTGCCCGTCACGCACGCAATCCAACCCCAGAGGAAGGGCCGAAGGGGAACCCGTCGCACGAACAGAGCGACCAGCGCCACGCCAGCGAATCCGCCCGAGAGGAGCTGAAGCCCGCCACAGAGGCGTTGTCCCACCGTCAACGAATCCCGGAAGGAGCCGTACCCCTCCACCACCCCGAGCCAGGCGCTCGCGGCGAGCATGACGCCGACCAGCACCAGCCGCACGGCAGGCCACGGCTTCATGGGACGATCAAAACCCCCCGCATGTCGTTCGCCACATGGGCCAGGCAGACAAACGGATACCGTCCGGGGACCAGGGGGGGAAGCGCGAACTCATACGAGGCTCCGGCATCGATCAGGAGCGGACTCCCCACCGGCGAAAGTTTGTCCTTTCCACCCCCCATGGCCCGCTCGAGCAAGGCCGCCATGGGCGCTGGAATTGAATCGGCGACGAACTGCAGGTTGTGAAGCCCGTTGCCATTGATGATGCGCAGCGTATCTCCCGGCCGTGCGGTCACCTCGGCCGGCGTGAATCGGTTGGAGGTCATGCGGATTTGATGCACCGAACGGCCGGCCGGGCCTAACCCGCCCAGGAGCAGGACGACGAGGGTGGCGAAGGGAGCGCGCACGACGTCAGCGGAGCCGCGCCAGACGGCGCTCGTGATCGGCAACGAACTGTCGTTTGCCCCGGGAAACGATCGTGTGGCCTTCGGCCTGAAGCCGCCGCCGCTGGCGGGCCACCCCCCCAGGATACTTGGGATTGAGCTCGCCGCCTTCCTTGAGCGTGCGCCAGTACGGAGTCACCCTGGTCCGACCCTCCGCTTCCTG
>Ga0187892_10008194_pt1 | contig 14421 bp, 12 predicted proteins | sample MA1701073metaG_FD_139345 | JGI IMG/M metagenome (GOLD analysis project Ga0187892, IMG submission 139345) | Bio-ooze microbial communities from a basaltic lava cave in the Kipuka Kanohina Cave System on the Island of Hawaii, USA - MA170107-3 metaG ... | reverse complement strand
TCGAGGGGCGCCCGCTTCAGCGCGCGCACGCCCCGAAGGCCCATCCTGTGGACCGCCTCCAGTTCGTCTTCGAGCACCTCCGGCGATTCGCCCGGCGGGACGAAGAGGTAGCCGTCGAGCCGCTCGAAGCCGCAGTCGATCCCGTGTTTATCCACAAGGAATTCGATCTTGTCGATCGCGGCGGCGTGGCTCTCGTAGGCCAGGCGGACGCCCCTTTCTCCGTGCAGCCGTTCGAGGCGGCTGAAGCGGTCGTCGAGGGCGCTGGCCAGGTGCGCCGTGGTGCGGCCGGTTTCGCCGCTTCCCAGGGCCCCGTCCTCCAGCAGGATGACGTTTTTCCCTTCCAGCAGCGTGAGGAGCGCCGTCGTGACGCCGGCGATGCCCCCTCCGACGACGCACACGTCCGCCTCGAGGTCGTAGGAAAGAGGTTGGGAGCCGACGGGCCAGTCGGGGCCCAGCCAGGGGCTGGATGAGGTGCCGGAGCTTCGTTCGGGACCGGGGGTCGAACCCATAGGATCCTCCTAGGAGTCCGATCGCCCACGGGGCCGGAGTGTTATCCGCTTTTTTGAGGGATCATGATCGCCATGGTGGCCTGGTTCTTGGGGTTTTGCGCCGCGAAGACGCGGAACGAAAGGCGGCACGACGCGCACTTGATGATCTCGCGGTGGAAGTCCATTTTCGGGAGCTGAAGGTCCTTGCCGCAGAAGCAGGCGACCGTCAGCACGTCCTCGTTCATGAGGACCTCCTGGGCGCCCAAGGTGCCCTTGGCCATCATGAGAAGGTTTTCCCGGGCCGCCAGGTTGACGGGGGCGGAGGCCAGGGGCGCCGAGCCCACCGGCGCGGAGCTCGGCGGCTTGGCCGCCGGAGGCGGGGCGACCGCCTTCGCGGGGGCCGCCCTGGCTCCGGCGGCCGGCGGCGCGGCCTTCGCGGCCAGCTTGGCCGGCGGGGCGGCCGCCTTCGCCGGATCGGGTCTGGCTCCGGCGGCTGAAGGCGCGGGCTTGCCCGCCGGAGCCGACCGGCCCGCCGGCGGAGGCGGGGCGGCGGGTCGTTCCGCGACGGGCATCGCCAGGACCGGCCGGAGAACCAGGGCGCTGACCGCCCCGGTCTTCCCCTGCCTGAGCGTGGCGGTGAACTCCGCCTGGCAGGCCTTGCAGGTGTAGATTGTGTCGGCGCCGCGGGGGACGATGGAAATCTGGGCCCCGCACGTGCATTTGAAGACGTGGACCTCTTCGGTCTTCGTGCCCGCTTTCACCTTCTTCTTGGGGGACAGGGCCCCGGGCTTGACGAGGATCCCGATCTGCTTGCGCTGGGTCCTCTTGTCGACGGAGACGACGATCTCGAGCACCTGCCCGCACTCGGGACAGACCGTCTCCTGGGACGGCTGGCTGATGTCCGCCTCGATCGACGCCCCGCACGGGCACGAGAGGGTGCTCATGACTGCATGATAAACAAACGGCCGTCGCGTCTCCGAAAAAATTCGGAGGCCGGCGTTGCAGGAGGGGGGACGGGGAACGTATTCCTTGCGGAGGGTGCGCCGCACGGGATGTAACAGAATGATCGCATTATTCTGTTACATTTTGAAGGTGGCCGACCGCACGACGACGCTCAAGATCACGGGGATGTACTAAAAATGACAAAATAGCGCGGCTATATTGTTACAACCCGCTATAGGGGTCGCCATGGTTGATGTCGTCGTCACGACGGAGTTTCTGTTCCGGCTGGACGGCCCGTATGCCGAGCGTCTCCGCGAGGCGGGCTTCGGGGTCCGCTACCCCGAGCGGCCGAATCCCTGCGGCGAGGCGGAAACCATCGAGGCCGTACGGGGAGCCTCGGCCGTGATCGCCGGGAGCGAGCCCTATTCCGACCGGGTGCTCGACGCGCTGCCGGGCCTGCGCGTCATCTCGCGCCACGGGGTGGGCTACGACGCGGTCGACGTCCCGGCCGCCACCCGGCGCGGCGTGGCCGTGGCGATCACGCCGGACGGGAACCACGAGGCGGTGGCGGAACACACGATCGCGCTCCTCCTGGCGGTGACGCGCGAAATCGAGCGGGTGAGCGGGCAGGTCCGCCGGGGAGAGTGGCCGCGGTATCTGCCGCGGGCGCTTCGCGGCTCGACGCTGGGCCTGGTCGGGCTGGGCAGGATCGGCCGGAGCGTCGCGATCCGCGCGGCGGCCTTTCGCATGAAGCTCCTGGCCTTCGACGTGGCCCCCGACCTCGAGTTCGGCCGCGCCCACGGGATCGAGTGGGTCGACCTCGACACGCTGCTCGCGCGCTCCGACTACGTGAGCCTTCATGCCCCGATGGGAGAAAAGACCCAGGGGATGATCCACCGCCGGACGCTCGGGCTCATGAAGCCGGGGAGCGTGCTCCTCAACACTTCGCGCGGGGGCTTGATCGTCGAGGACGATCTGGTCGAAGCGCTCCGTTCGAGGCGCCTCGCGGGAGCGGGCCTGGATGTCTTCGCCCAGGAGCCGCTCCCGGCGACGAGCGGGCTCCGAACGCTCGAGAACGTCGTCCTCACGCCGCACGTCGCCGGCATCGACTCGGTCTCGCGGATCGAGATGCCGCTCCAGGCGGCCCAGAACATCATCGACCTCCACCGGGGGGTGTGGCCCGAGGGGAAGGTGGTCAACGCCCAGCTCCGTTCGTCCTGGAAGTGGTGAGATGTTGCAACAGACCCCGGGTACTTTTGCAACATCCGCCTGTCGTCAGCGGCCGGTGTTGGAGCCCTCGCACGCACAGGGGCGCGGGCCGCCCTGGGTCCAGGACTTGGGCGGGTTTTTCATGACGTCGTTTCGCGTCTTCGGGTCCAAGCTCCTCCACCACTTGCTCACGTCCGCCGGCAAGCCGTCCGAAGAAACCAGGCTCCGCAGGATGTCGGCGCCCGCCTCCCGGACCGCGGGGTCACCGTCGTCGAGCGCCTTCACGGCGAAATCGACGGAGCTCGCGTGGTACCACTGCCCCAGCGCGTGGACCGCTGCGGCGCGGACGTCCGCCCGGCCGTGCGAGACGGCCTGCTCCAGGCCATTCCGCAGGGTCGCGGCGTCTCCGCCCGGCGCGACGAAGACCAGCGACGCGCGCCGGAGCTGGGGCCAGAGGCGGAGGAGCTCGGTTGCCTGCGGCTTCTGGACATCCTTCCACCATTCGCCGAAGCGGTGCCCGCCCCCGCCCGCCGGCCGGTCCAGCACGAACCTCCGCCGGCAGAGGAGGAACGGTCCGGCGTTGACTGTCGAAAGGCCGTTGTTGCTGCCGGCGCTCAGCATCACGAGCTTCACCTCGCTGGAACGGACCTGACCGTTCTCCGAGGAAACCAGGACCGCATGAAGCGTCCTCGCGTCCGCCAGAACGGGGCGCAGCCCGCCGGGCAGGTTTTCTGCGATTCCCGCCAGGTCGAACATCTCCCTTGCGACCCACGCGACTCCCGTATCGCCCAGGACGCCCGAGCCGGTCTCGATCTTCTTCATGTTCACGCGGCGATCCAGCTCTCCCAGGAGCGCCTGAACGCGGCTGCGAACTTCGGGCTCGCCGGCCTTGGCTCCTTCCTCCAGGGCGGCGCGCGCCTTTTCCCCCATCCGCGCGAGCTCCGCGGCCGCCGCTTCGCGGGCGGCGATCTCGTCGGCGCCGAGCCGCCGGACGAGCTCGCGGGGGTCGGGCTCCTGCGGGGACGCCGGGCGAACGCCGGACGGGAAGGGGCCGGAGGAGAGAATGACGGCCACGATCGTCCCGAAGACGGCCACCGCCGCCGCGAGCCCCGGCCACGGGAACACGAGCCGCTTCCGGGAAGTCCTCGATCTTTCGGGTCCGGCTCCGTCGGCGGCGAAGATCCGATCGCGAAGGGACTCGGGGGGCGATGCCTCCGCGGCGGCCTGCGAAAGGATCCGTTCCAGCTTTCTCTTTTCTTCGGGCGTCATGGCTTTTCCTCTTTCAGAAGGAAGCTCAGCTTTTCCAGGGCCAGGGCGTAGCGACTTTCCATCGTTCCACGGGGCACGCCCGCCACGCGCGCCGCCTCTTCGAACGTCAGGCCCGCGAAGATCCGAAGTGCTACGGCTTCGCCCAGAGGCGCCTCCAAAGAGGCGACGGCCGAGAGGACCCGCTCGCGGCGTTCCGAGCCTTCGACCGCGCGGTCGGCCGGCGCCTCGGGGGACGGCAGGAAGCGATCGAACAGGGTTGCGCCCCTCCGGCGCCGGACGTGGTCGATCGCGCGGCTGCGGACCGTGGTCAGCAGATAGCCAAGGGGGTCCGGCGGGACCCCCTTCTCCTTCACCCGTCGGGCCAGCGCGAGAAATGCCTCCGCGGCCAGGTCTTCGGCCAGGTCCCGCGGCGAGGCCAGCGTGCGCGCGTAAGCCCAGACCACCCGGGCGTGGCGGGCGTAGAACGACTCGAGGGTCTCGGGGGAGGGTTCCGCGACCATGCTTGACGCGATCATACCGGGAGAACGGACCAGGCCGGGCGATTCCTGAAGGATTCCGAATCAGTTTCCTTCGCGGCCTCGGCGGAGAGGACGGGGAAGCAGCCGCACAGGCCGCCGTAGGGGTCCTGCGGCGAGGAGCCGTCGCCCGGCCGCATCTCGATCACCGCGTCGCGCATCCCCGGGTACCCTTTCCTTCACTCCTCGCCCCCGTGCTGAAAGATGGCCGGATCGGAGAACGGCGGGGTCGCCCCAGGCGCGCGCCTAATTACAGTATTACAATCGAATGGGGTATTCCCCCGTCGGGCCGGCGCGCGCCGTTCTCCGCTAATAGCCACCCGGAAGGAGGCGCGCGATGATCCGACACGGCCTGCTGATCGTCCTCTCCTGCGCCGGCGCGGCGTCCGCGGAGGACGCGGAGTTCGCCTCGGTGCCCAAGGCCGTCCGAGGGGACGACGGCGCGTCGGTCGTGTTCGCGCTCAAAGGTCCCGCCGACGTCGAGGTGGCCGTTCTCGACGCCGGCGGCCGCGCGGTGCGCCGCCTCGCGGCGGGCGTGCTGGGTGGGAAAAACCCGCCGCCGGCCCCGCTGAAGCCGGGCCTGACGCAGCGGATCCCCTGGGATGGCAAGGACGACCGGGGCCGCGCCGCGACCGGCGGGCCGTTCAAGGTCCGCGTTCGCGCCGGGATGAGCGTCCGTTTCGGCCGGACGATCGGCGGAAGTCCCTATACCGGAAGCGTCGTTTCGATGCCGTACCGGGCGCCCGTCAACGGACTGGTCGTCGACGGCGCGGGAAATCTCTTCGTCAAGATGATGTCCTCGGTCGGGAGCCACGGCAACTCGGGGATGTGGCCGTGGCACCTGCGTCAGTTCGACCGCCGAGGCGAGTATGTGAAGACCCTCCTCCCCTACGCGCCCTCCACGCCCGCCGGGCAGGCTTCCGGCTTCCAGCTTCTCAAAACTCCGGACGGCGCCTTCGCGCCGTCGCTCCGGACGAGCCTCTACCCCGTGTTCAGTCTCCTGGGCAACGAAATCCTCCCGCGAACGGCCGAAGGCCACGTGGTGTTCGTCCACACGGAGGCTCGCCGCCTGAACTTCCTCGCCGTCGACGGCAGCAACCGCCTGAGGACGGTCCCGATGTGGTCCGACAAGGCCAAGCTGAAATGTCCCGCGTGGCTCGACATCCAGGTCGCGCTGTCGCCGGACGGCCGCACGGCGTACTACTCGAATGTCGCCGGCGTGGCGTACGACGGGAAAAAGCCGTCCGACGTCGACCCGGCCTGGCCGCAGGGCCGCGTCTACCGTCACGACCTGACGAAGCCCGACGCCGAGCCCGCGGCCTTCTTTGACCTGAAGCTCCCCGACTACGAAGCGGCGCCCTACTGGATGCCCAGCGCGTGGGATAAGAAGACCGCCGCCGCCGGCATCGATACCGACGCCAAGGGCAACGTCCTGGTCGGCGATCTGGTAAACCAGGAGGTTGTGGAGATCAGTCCGGGCGGCGTGAGGCTCAGCGTCACCCGGGTGACGTGGCCCGACAAAGTTCTGGTGTCCCGCAAGACCGGGGACCTCTATGTGGTCTCGCGGAAGGTTTCCCGGGGAGCCCTGCCTCCGGCCAGGCTTCAAAAAATCGCCGGCCGTGGCGACCGGGCCAGGGTCGTGGCAGAACTGCCGCTCCAAGGGAGCATGGGCGGCGCGATGACGCTCGACGAAAGCGGCGACGGGACGGTCCTTTGGCTGGCGGGGCGAGAGTCGGAGCGGGACCGGGAGGCGCTCCTCCGCGTCGAAGACCGGGGCGCGTCGCTCGTCGCGTCCGCGGACCGCTTCCTGAACCGGGACGGGAACGCGATCACGTTCGTGAGCTACATGGACGTGGACCGGGAAGGGGAGCTGGTGTACGTGACGGGCGGAGGGGAGGCGGTGTGGCGCTACCGGGGAGAGACGGGCGAAGGCGGTCCGGTGCCGATCAAGGCGGTCGACCTCGCGGTGGGCCCCGGGGGTCACGTGTATACGTGGGGGTTGGGCGGCTACGACGGGCCGGTCGCGCGCTACACGCGCGACCTGAAGCCCGCGCCGCTGGAAGCGACGGGGCAGCATGCGTTCGGCCGCCTCTACGGGCGGGCGGGCCGGGGGTCGAGCGTCTGCGGCCTGGACGTCGATGCCGCGGGACGCGTCTACGCCACCTACGGCACGAACGACTGTCACGTGCGCGTCTACGACGAGAAGGGACGGCTCGTGGAATATCCGCGTCGCGAGAAAGTCCGCGAGGCGGGCGCCGAGGCCACGCCGGCCGTGATCACGGGGGTGGTCGGCTACGGGGGGAGCCTGCGGGTGGACCGGGAGGGGAACCTGTACCTTCTCCAGGCGGGCGTCCCGAAGGACTTCGCCGCGCCGCCGGGCTTCGAGAAGGACGAAGCGTTCCGGCACGCGCTGGGCACGATCTACAAATTCCCGCCGACGGGAGGCGAGATCGAAAGCCGCAACGGGAACGTGGTCCAGGTGACGGGGGCGATCGCCGCCTACTCCGGATGCGGTCCCGTGAGCCGGTGGAATGCGGTGGGCGCCTGCGCGTGCACGAAGCCGAGATTCGACGTCGACGACTTCGGGCGGCTGTACATCCCGAACGCGATCACCTTCACGGTCTCGGTTCGGGACAACGCGGACAACGAGATCGTGAGGTTTGGCGGCTACGGAAACCTGGACAGCCGGGGGCCGGACATCCCGCTCGGTTGGCCGGTCGCGGCCGGCGCGAGCGACCGGTATATCTACGTGGGCGATGCCCTCAACCACCGCGTCGTCCGGGCCGACAAAACATTCGCTCTCGAGGCGTCCGTAGACGTGCCGCCGTAAAACGGAGTGCGACCCACTGGAAACGCGGGGCCCGGTTTGCAAGAATAGGCCCCGTGCGCGCGTTGACGGCGGGGTTCCTTGGCCTGGCGGCCCTGTGCTCGCCCGCCGCGGGCCAGGCGACGCCTCCCGGAAAACTCGTGGCTTCGAAAGAGCCCGGGTGGCCCCAGTGGCGCGGACCCCGGCGCGACGGAATCAGCGACGAGAAGGGGCTCCTCCAGTCGTGGCCCGAGGGAGGGCCGAAGCTGCTCTGGAAAGTCGACGGCCTGGGGCGCGGCTTTTCCTGTCCCGTCGTGACCGGGGGGACGATCTACATCACGGGAGACGTGGGGGAAGATCTCCACCTCTTTGCCTTCGACCTGGATGGCAAGTCCCGCTGGAAGGCCGTCAACGGCCGCGCCTGGACGGGGCAGTACCCGGGGGCCCGGGGGGCCTGCGTCTACGACGAGGGCGCCGTCTACCACATGAACGCCCACGGCCGCCTGGCGCGTTTCGACGCGCGGACCGGCAAGGAAGCGTGGGCCGTCAACGTGCTCGAACGGTTCGGCGGCGTCGTCATCACCTGGGGGCTCAGCGAGTGCTTGCTGGTCGACGGCGACCGCCTGTACGTGACCCCCGGCGGAAAGAAGGCGGCCATGGCCGCGCTGGACAAGAAGACGGGCGACACCGTCTGGGCGAGCGATCCCATCGAGGAAAACAACGCGGGGTACGGCTCGCCGATCCTCTTCGAGCTGGAGGGCCGTCGGCTTCTCGTCAACGCCTCATCCCGGCATGTATTCGGCGTGGACGCCGACACGGGCCGCAACCTTTGGAAACGCGTCCGTCCTTCGGAGTATCAGGCGCTCTGCTTTACGCCGGTGCTCTGCGGCGACGGAGTTTACGTGACGACCCCGGGGAAGAACGGCGGGACGCTCTACCGGCTCGGCGCGCAGGACGGACCGCCGCGCGTGGAGACGGTCTGGGACACGCCCCTCGACACCCTCCAGGGCGGCACCCTGCTCGTCGACGGGTACCTGTACGGTTCGGGGTACATGGGCTTCAAGGGATGGGCCGCCCTGGACGTGGCGACCGGGCAGCCCCGATTTACGACCCGCGAGCTGCCGAGCGGGTCGGCGATCTATGCCGACGGCCGCCTGTACTGTCTGAGCGAACGTGGAGAAATGGCGCTTCTCAAGCCCGCCCCCGCCGCCTTCGAGTTCGCCGGCCGATTCCCGCTCACGGAGGAACGGAAGCAGGACGTCTGGGCGCACCCGGTCCTGTGCGACGGCCGCCTCTACCTCCGTTACCACGACACACTCTCCTGCTACGACGTCCGGGCAAAATGAAGGGACGGCCGTAACACGCCTCCTCACCGTGGCTCGTGGAATTGGTACCCGGGCTGCGAGGTGGGTGATGTTTGACAGGATCCTCGTTCCTCTGGACGGCTCGGCCCTGTCCGAAGCCGTCCTTCCCCAAATCCGCCGGTTTCTTCGCCTCGAAGACTGCGAAGTCGTGCTCGCGCGCGCGGCGGAGATCGTCGCCGTGGAGCCCTTCCCCGGGCTCTTCGAGGCCGCGCTGCAGGAGGCCCGGACCTACCTGGCCGGGATCGAGCGGAGGCTTTCGGATCAGGGGGTACGGGTCCGGAGCGTAGCGGACCTCGGGCGCCCCGCCGATTTCATCCTGCGCTGCGCGGAAAAGGAAGGGGCGAGCCTCATCGCCCTGGCGACGCACGGGCGGCGGGGGGTTTCCCGCGCGCTTTCCGGAAGCGTCGCCGAAGAGGTGCTCCGCCGCAGTCCGGCGCCGGTCTTCGCGGTCCGGCCGGGGCCGGAGGACCTCGCGCCGAAAACCGAGGCCAGGCCGATCCGCACGATCCTCGTCCCGCTGGACGGCGGCGACGGTTCGTCCCACGCCATGTCTCCGGCGATCGGGCTGGCGCGCCACTTCAACGCGCGCCTGGTCGTGCTTCACGTGCTCGTGCCCGAACACGGTGCGCGCGCGCCGTCCGCGAAGTTCAGGCTGGACGAAGCGTGCGACCAGGCCCACCGGCAGGGGGTCCGGACGCTCTGCCTCATCGAGCGGGGCGACCCCGCGAAGGCGATCCTCGAAACCGGCCGCTTCCACGGGGCGGACCTCATCGCGATGGCGACGCACGGCCGGACGGGGATCCGGAGACTGCTGTCGGGGAGCGTCACCGAGTCCGTGCTCCGGCAGGCGTCCGTTCCGGTCCTCGTGATGCGGTCGGGGAGCGGGGCCGAGCAGCGAGGCGTGGCCTAACCGGTGACGCTATTTTGTCACCGGTCGTCATTCAATTTTTTATCGGCGGCCGCGTAACATTCACTTCTCATAGGGCTCAGGTATCAGAGTTGTGGGGTTTGGGATATCGCGGGGACGGGGATGCACCGAAGAAGCGCGAGCGAGACGCAGGCTCTCCTGGCCCTGCGCTGTCCGACCTGCCGGGGCAGCCTCTCGGTCGTGACGAGCGTACGCCGCCTGACGTTTCACTGTCCGCAGGCCCACGCCTTTGACGCCGAATTCCTCCTCGGATCCCATTCCGGCACGGCCCGCCGCAGCCTCGACAGCGTGGTCGCGGCCTGGGAGCAGAAAGCCGTCGTCCTTCGGGAGGTGTCGGCCCAGGCGCGCCGGGACGGCTACCCTGAGGTCGCCGACAACTTCGAGCGCGAGGCGGCCAGGACGGACGCGCGCCTTCACCTCCTGCGAAAGGCGTTCCTCGCCGAGGACTCGACCACCGTCCTCCGGCCTCAAAGAAAAAGTGAATCGAGCCCGTGACGCGGTCCTTCGTCGGGGCTCTTTAGCGCGGTCGACGAATCGGGGGACGCCATGATTGCCTCAAGCGGACCGAGCTCGCCGGAAACCTGTCCCGACGTCCCGCCCTTGAGTCCGGACTCCATCTCGTTGGCGAGTCTCGCCCTGCGGGAGGGCCTCCTCACGCCCTCCCAACTCGTCGATGCGCTGGCCGAGCGGGGCCGGGACGCGGCGATGGGGCGGAACCCCCAGACGCTGAGCGTCATCCTCCTCAAGAAAGGCTTCCTTCAGGAAGACGAGCTGCGGCGTCTCCTGGACGATTGGAAGGCCCTCGCGCAACCCGCGGAGGAGCGCGGCGCCGGCGGGGCGGAGGCCCGGACGCTGGGGCCCTACGTTATCGTAAGGACGCTCGGCCGGGGCACGTGGGGCGTGGTGCACGAGGCGAGGGAAAAGGGTACGGAGCGATCGGTGGCCCTGAAGGTCCTGGACCTGCTGCCGGGGATGGGCCCCGGGGATGCCTCCAGCCAGAAGGAACGGTTCCTGCGCGAGGCGCGGCTCGCGCTGACCGTCCCGCGCCACCCCGGCATCGTGCGGGTGCACGAGACGGGCGAAGCGGAGGGGCGGCTCTACATCGCCATGGAGCTCATTCGCGGCGTGCGGATGGATACCTGGCAGCGGATGGGCGCGAGCGTATGGCGCCGGATCGCCCTCCTTCGCGACGTCGCCTACGCGGTCGACCACGCGCACGAGGCGGGCGTCCTTCACCGCGACCTCAAGCCCGGCAATATCCTGGTCGACGCGAACAACGTCCCCCACGTGACGGATTTCGGGCTGGCCAAGAGCCTGCGCGGCCGCGACGTATCGCTCACCGGCTCGGGCTTCGTCGTGGGCACTCCCGCCTACATGAGCCCCGAGCAGGCGCGGGGCGACCGCGCCCTGGATCGGCGGGCGGACGTCTACGCGCTCGGGGTCATGCTCTACGAGATCCTCACGGGAAAGCCGCCGTTCGAGGGCTCCTCCCCCGTGCAGCTTCTGCTCAAGACGCTCGAGGAGCCGGTGCGCCCGCCGTCGACCGCCGTGCGGGCCGGCGCGCCTCTGGCGCTCGACAAGGCGATCGAACGAATCTGCCTGAGCGCGCTCGCGAAGTCTCCGAAGGACCGCACCCCGACGGCGCGGGCGCTTGCCGAGGACCTTGACGGCTGGCTGGCGGGAGAGAACGTCGACGTCCCTCGGTGGAAGACGAGAGGTTTCCTCGGGGTCATTCTCACGATCCTGGCCGCGGCGGGCGCGGCGGCGGCGCTGCCGCTGCTCCTGGGTTAGGGGACGGTGAGCTGGACGGTCTGGCCCTGGCGGTCGTGGACCTTGACGTACCCCAGGCTCAGGAGCTTGTGGACGGCGCGCATGGTGGGGAATCTCGGGTAGATGGACGCCCGGAGGACCGAGCGGAGCGTGCGCCGGCCGTTGAGGAGCGGGAGGATCGCGTCGACCCGGACGACGTCCTCGCCCAGCTCGTCCGCGTAGATCTCCCGAGGCAGTTTCAGGATCTTGATCGAGTCGTCGGTCAACGTTTGCCGGAGCACGGCCAGCTCGTCGGCGCGGCGCGCGGCCTCCAGGAGGAGGGACGTGACGTTGGCGTGGAGGGCGAGGGAGCCGAGGGGGTTCCCGGCCGTGGCCCGCGGGAACCGGGCCTCCGAGAAGTCGAAGGACGCCTGCGCCCAGAAAAACAGGTCGAGCACCTCCTCTTCGACCTGCTGCCGAAGCGCGTCGCGCACGGCGTCCTCCCGAAGCGGTTCCGCCGTCAGGGCGAGCTGGCCGAGCGTCCACCCCAGGAGCTTCTCCCTCCGGAGGAGCGCGCGGAGACGTTCGGGCGAGATGGTCGTCGGGCCCAGGAGGGTCTTCGCGATGCGGCCGATCCGTTTCACCCGGGGCAGGGTCGAGGACAGGAGGCGGATCGCGCCCGGCGAGAAGTAGATCGCCTGCCGGTCGTTCCCCTTGCGCACGGAGAGGATCCCTTCGCACGCGTTGTGGGAAAGGAGCTGGAGAAGACTCCCCAGCCCCACGAGGTCGACGTGTCCCTTCAGCGCGCGCACGACGGATGCCACGGGCCGGACCCCCTTCCGCTCCGCCTTTGACGAGGGGGGTCATGATAGATCAGGCCACGGGGACGCCACAAGAGAAAATCCGGCCGGGATGTAACAAAATGATCGCATTATTCTGTTACATCAGCGACCAGCCGGTGCGGTAGTCGTACCCGAGGGCGCGGTCGGCGTCGGCGTGGTTCAGGATGCGTCCCGCGACGGGGTCGTAGGCCAGCTCCGACTCGAACTGCGTCGCGACGGCGCCCAGCATGAGGAACTCGTTGAACGTCGCCGCGTAGTCGAAGCGGGCCCACGGCGCCTCGCCGCCGCGGCAGGCACGCATCCAGTCCTGGTAGTGGCCGCGCGAGAGCGGCAGCGACCGCGGCTGGCGGACGTCCACGTCCTTGAACCGCGACTCCGGGAGGAGCGTGATGTCCGTGTTGTGGCTGTTCGTGAGGAGCGCGCCTTTCGAGCCGATCAGGACGGCGCCGGTCCCCTCAAGCAGATCCTTGGCCTTCGCCTCCGGCACTCCCTGGTCGCGCAGGACGCCGGCGAGCTTTTCCAGGAAGCCGGGCGCCAGGCCGGGCTTCGGGCCGTGGTGCCAGTACACCGTCACCGGCGGCCGCGGGCCGCGGGCGGGAACTTTCCACTCGATGACTTCCCACCGCGGGAACGAGAGGCGATTCAATTCGGAGAACGTCGCCTTCACTCGGATCGGAGCCGCTTGCGAAGCCGCGCCGTCCGCCTTCCACAACTCCTCGATCCCCAGCGCGCGGAACGGCAGGTTGCCCGTGTGGGGCCCGAAGTTCCCGAGCTCGCCCGCCGACGTCTCCCTCCAGTGGTTCCGCGCGATCCACCGCGGGTGGTAGGGGCGCGCCGCGACCGGCCCCAGCCAGAGGTCCCAGTGGAGCTCCTTCGGCACTTCGGCCTCACCTTCGGGCCGCGCGCGGTGGTTCTGCCCGCCGCGCGCGAACCAGAGGTGGACCTCGCCGATGTCGCCCAGGACGCCGTCGCGAATCAGTTCGACACCGCGGCGGTGCTGGGGGCTCTGGGTCCCCTGGTTGTTCATCGAGGTCGCCGTTCCCGCCTCCGCCGCCCGCGCCCGGAGCGTCCGGGCCTCCCGCACCGTGATCGTCAGCGGCTTCTCGCAGAGGACATGCTTCTTGGCGCGCAGGCACGCCGCGGAAATCACCGCGTGCGAGTGGTCCGGCGTCGCCACCACGACCGCGTCGATGTCCTTTCCCGATTCGTCCAGCATCCGGCGGAAGTCGGGGTAAAACTTCGGCGGGCTTTGGACGAGCCGGGCGTAGACCTCCGCCCCCTTGCGCTCGGCGTCCCGCGTGGACGACGGCCACTCCCGCGCGCGCTTTTCCCACATCTCGAACACGGGCGGCAGTTTGCGCTCGTCCACGTCGCAGAGCGCGACGATTCCCGCGTTCTCGTAGAGGTGCATCCCGGGCGTGAATGCCGTAGCCGCCGCGTATCCGCCCACGCCCACGATCGCCAGGTTGAGGCGCTCATTGGCGGGGTACCCGCGCGCGGACCGCGCCGATGGGAGGAGGATCAGCCCCGCCCCGCCGGCCGCCGCGCCCTTCAGGAAACCCCGACGGGTGATCGTTCTCGTCACGTGAAGGCCCTCCAGCCAGCCTCTACTGGAGGTCGGGCCGCCGGCCGATTAGGCGGATTAAAAAGGCCTTAGGCCCTAGGCCTTAGCAGCGGATCCCCCCCTCCCCCCGGGGGGAGCTTTGCGAAGACTTCGCAAATCCTCGAACCTGGCCATTATATGCCGTCGCGGTCGCGGAGCCTTCGCGCTCCGCCGCTCGCTGCCAGGAAGGCCGCCGCCAGACTCAGCAGGGCCCAGAGAGGAAGGCGGGAGGCGCCGATCGATGCGCTGCACGTGTCGTTGCCGGAGCTGTCGCCGCCGGAGGTCGGGCCCCCGCCCGCGGCGGGCGAGTTGCGGTCGTTCGGGTCCGACCCCGAGCCGACTTCCACCACGTTGGTCAGCCCGTCCCCGTCCCGGTCCGGGTCCTGCAGGTCCGGGATCCCGTCGTTGTCGTCGTCCAGGTCCGCGTCGTTGGGGATCCCGTCCCCGTCATTGTCCCGCGAATCGGGCGCCCCCAGCGAGTCGTACAGCGCGCTCTGCGGAATCACCTGCTTGGGCGTCGACGGGCTGCTCCACGAAAGCTGCGCCACCGAGTTCCCCGTGTTCTCGTAGTAGTCCATCTGCACCGTGTACCACTTCCCCGCCTGAAGCGCCATCTGGGCGTTCCACTCGATGCCCCCCGACTGCTGGACCCACTTGTCCACCAAGAGCTCCCCGTCCACCCAGAGGCGCACCCCGTCGTTGGTGA